>Ga0075421_100001080_pt1 | contig 31087 bp, 31 predicted proteins | sample SoiMetdeltSBSDD5_FD_75292 | JGI IMG/M metagenome (GOLD analysis project Ga0075421, IMG submission 75292) | Bulk soil microbial communities from a Populus tree surrounding site in Tennessee, USA - Soil MetaG P. deltoides SBSDD5 | ecosystem: Environmental > Terrestrial > Soil > Tree plantation... | reverse complement strand
CCGAGTCGCTCGAGGTGGGCGGCGTCCTCGGGCGGGATGATGCCGCCCACCACCACCGGCACGTCGTCGAGCCCGCTCGTGTGCATGCGTTGCATGATCTCCTCGACGAGCGGCGCGTGGCTGCCGGAGAGGATGGAGAGGCCGACGACGTGCACGGCCTCGTCGCCTGCGGAGCGGACGATCTGCGCGGGCGTCAGCCGGATGCCCTCGTAGACCACCTCCATGCCACAGTCGCGCGCGCGCACGGCGATCTGCTCGGCACCGTTGGAGTGGCCGTCGAGGCCGGGCTTGCCGACCAGCAGCTTGATGCGCCGGCCCAGGCGCGCGGAGACGCGGTCGACCTCGGCGCGCACCTCGGCGAGGTCGTCCTCGGGGGGCGCGACGGTGCCCCGCCCGATCCCCGTGGGCGCACGATATTCGCCGAACACCGCGCGCAGCACCGCCCCCCACTCGCCGGTCGTCACGCCGGCCTTGGCGCAGGCAATCGACGGCTCCATGATGTTGCGGCCTTCGCTCGCCGCCGCCTCGAGCGCGGCGAGCGCGCGGTGGGCCGCCTCGGCGTCGCGGCCGGCGCGCCAGGCCGCGAGCCGCCCGATCTGCTCGATCTCGGCCGCGGGGTCGACCACCTCGATGGCGGCGGCGCTGGCCGCCAGCGGCGACGGCTCGGTCTCTGGCCAGCGGTTGACGCCGACCACCACCTGCTCGCCCGATTCCACCCGGCGCAGGCGCTCGGTGTTGCTGGCGACGAGCGCCTGCTTCATGGCGCCGATGGCCGCGACCACGCCGCCCATCGCCTCGATGCGGGCGAGTTCCGCCCTCGCCTCCCGCTTCAGCTCGTCGACCTTGCGGCGCACGGCGGTGGAACCCTCGAACAGGTCGGAATATTCCAGAAGGTCGGTCTCGGAGGCGAGGATCTGCTGCATCCGGATCGACCACTGCTGGTCCCAGGGCCGCGGCAGGCCCAGCGCCTCGTTCCAGGCCGGCAGCTGCACGGCGCGGGCGCGGGCGTCCTTCGACAGGGTGACCGCCAGCATGCTCAGCAATATGCGGTAGACGTTGTTCTCCGGCTGCGGCTCGGTGAGGCCCAGCGAGTTCACCTGCACGCCGTAGCGGAAGCGCCGGTGCCGAGGGTCGGCGACGCCGTAGCGCTGCGCCGTGATCTCGTCCCACAGCTCGGTGAACGCACGCATCTTGCACATCTCCGTGACGAAACGCACGCCGGCGTTGCAGAAGAAGGAGATGCGGCCGACCACCGCTCCGAAGTCCGCAGGCGCCACCTCGCCCGAGGCCCTCACGCCGTCGAGGATGACCTGTGCGGCCGCCAGCGCGAAGCTGAGCTCCTGCACGGGCGTCGCTCCCGCCTCCTGCAGGTGGTAGGAGCACACGTTGACCGGGTTCCACTTGGGCAGCGCGCTGCAGCTGAACACGATCGTGTCCCTGGTCAGCCGCAGCGACGGCTCCGGCGGGAGCATGTAGGTGCCGCGCGAGAGATACTCCTTGATGATGTCGTTCTGGGTCGTGCCCGTGAGCTTGTCGCGTGCCGCGCCCTGCTCGTCGGCCACCGCCACGTAGAGAGCGAGCAGCCACGCGGCCGTGGCGTTGATGGTCATCGAGGTGTTCATGCGCTCGAGCGGAATGCCCTCGAGCAAGGTGCGCATGTCGCCGAGATGCGAGACGGGAACGCCCACCTTGCCCACCTCGCCGCGGGCGATCGCATGGTCGCAGTCGTAGCCGGTCTGTGTCGGCAGGTCGAAGGCGATGGAGAGGCCGGTCTGCCCCTTGGCGAGGTTGCGGCGATAGAGCTCGTTCGACCTGGCCGCGGTCGAATGCCCCGAGTACGTGCGAATGAGCCAGGGCTTGTCAGGCGGAGCGTCCGGGGTCAGACCCCTTGCGTCAGCCCCTGCGTTCAACTCCGGCGTTGAGGGCGAGGGGTCTGACCCCTTCTGGGGCGAGGGGTCCGACCCCTGCTGCACGGTCATGAAAGTCGCTCCTTTTCGCGGGCGCGAGATCCGGTCAGGGTAGCCGACAACAACGCTGGCGCAAGGATTTACGGCTCCCTCTAGCCGCAGCGCAAAAAATGTCTTGTGCGGCGCCAAAAAGTGTCCGACGCTAGGCGCGCTGGACGGGCAGCGCGGGAGGCAACCATGTCAAAGGCCGAGCCCATCGGCAATGTCGTGCCACTGAAACCGGCAGGAGGACCCGCCCCCGCCGCGGCGCCGAGCCCGCCGCCCAAGGACCTCTACGAGATCGGCGAGATTCCGCCGCTCGGGCACGTTCCCTCCAAGATGTACGCCTGGGCGATCCGCGCCGATCGGCATGGACCTCCAGACCGAGCCATGCAGGTCGAGGTGCTGCCGACCTGGGAGCTCGACAGCCACGACGTGCTCGTCCTCGTGATGGCTGCGGGGGTCAACTACAACGGCGTGTGGGCCTCTCTCGGCGTACCGATCTCGCCGATCACGCACGTGCACAAGCACCCCTATCACGTTGCCGGATCCGATGCCTCCGGCATCGTCTACGCGGTGGGCTCCAAGGTGAAGCGCTGGAAGGTGGGCGACGAGGTCGTCGTCCACTGCAACCAGGACGACGGCGACGACGAGGAGTGCAACGGCGGCGACCCGATGTTCTCACCGTCACAGCGCATCTGGGGCTACGAGACGCCCGACGGCTCCTTCGCCCAGTTCTGCCGCGTGCAGGACCGCCAGCTGCTGGCGCGTCCCCGGCACCTGACCTGGGAGGAAAGCGCCTCCTACACGCTGGTGCTGGCCACCGCCTACCGCATGCTGTTCGGCCACCGCCCCCACGTCATCAGGCCGGGTCACAACGTGCTGGTGTGGGGCGCCTCGGGCGGCCTGGGGTCGATGGCCGTCCAGCTCATTGCGACGACCGGCGCCAACGCCATCGGCGTGGTCTCCGAGGACGACAAGCGCGACTACGTCATGCAGCTGGGCGCCCGCGGCATTATCAACCGCAAGAAGTTCAACTGCTGGGGCGAGCTACCCAAGGTCGGGACGCCGGAATACGACGCCTGGTTCAAGGAGGTGCGCAAGTTCGGGGCCGCCATCTGGGAGATCACCGGCAAGGGCAACAACGTCGACTTCGTGTTCGAGCATCCGGGCGCCGCGACCTTCCCGGTGTCGGTGTTCGTCGTGAAGCGCGGCGGCATGGTGGTGATCTGCGCAGGCACCACCGGCTACAATCTGACGATGGACGCGCGCTATCTGTGGATGCACCAGAAGCGCGTGCAGGGCTCGCATTTCGCCAACCTGCTGCAGGCGTCCCAAGCCAACAAGCTGGTCATCGAGCGCCGCATCGATCCGGCGATGTCGGAGGTCTTCCCCTGGGAGCAGATCCCCAAGGCGCACACGCGCATGTGGAAGAACGAGCACAAGCCCGGCAACATGGCGGTGCTGGTCAGCGCGCCGACGACGGGCCTGCGCACCTTCGAGGACGCGGTAGAGGAAAGCCGCCGGCGCTTCGGATAGGTGGCGAGGCGCGCGCTCAGGCCAGCGTCGCGCCCCGCGACGGCTCTTACCGCCGGATGCCAGCGGCCCGGCAGTAGCTCGCGTCGACCCAGTCGAGCTTGCCTCGTTGGACATAGCCGCGCGCCAAGACGTGCTCCACCTGAAAGTACCCCTGGTTTTCCTCTCCCGTGACACGGAATGCGCGGCCGACGCGGGCCGTACAAGCGCCCGTGACATGGAAAAAGTTACTGCAATGCTCCAGGACAACGGTCTCGTTGGTCAGGGCGCAATCGCCCACATTCGTCGCCACCTGAGCGGTTGCATAGGTAGCGATCGCAGTGATGGAAGTCGCTGCAATCGCTGCAGCGCAAATGGGAGCGAGTAGCTTGCGAGAAGACATGGGACTCTCCAATCGTGAATTGTCGCGAAGCAGGCCCCGGCAGGGTCGCGAGGGGCCCGCGGACGGTTGCCCTTGCAGACCGTGCCTCGAACGTACTCGACATTCCGTGCGCGCACCTTCGTCCATAGGTATTGCGGGGCCTCCTGCGTCGGTATGGGGTCGCCTCATCCATCGGTATTAGGGCGCGCGACCCGCCGCACGCACGCGCATGTGGAAGAACGAGTGCAAATTGCCTGCTGCAGTGCGTGGACCGCATTGGTCGACGCCGGGCTCAGGACCTTCGAGGACGCCGTGGACGAAAGCCGCAGGCGCTTCGGCCGAGACTGAAAAAATGAAAAGCCCCCGACCGCGGCCGGGGGCTCGTAGAGAGCAATTAGCCTCTGGCCTCGCGCCAGAACTTGGCGGCGTACGAGGAGGGCGTGCTGCCGAAGCGATCGGCACCTCCGCCGCCGCCGCGGGCCGCCCCTTCGCCGCCCAGCCACGCGCGGGCAGCGCCATGGGCGCCGTACTTCCTCACGTACTGCCCGAAGCGGTGGTGGAAGATGCGATCCTGGATATGCGGTGAGCGCAGGAACTCCGCCACGCCGACCGTGCGCCCGAGGGCAGCACGCGACCACGAGGGCAGGTTCGTGTCCAAAACCTGGTAGGCCCCCAGCGCCGTGCGGCCGCGTCCTGCATTGGCGGTGATGTGGTAGCGGTTCGTCGACTCGATCTTGCGAATGGCGGCGGCATACCGGTCCATCGAATTGCGGTCGGTCTCAGCCCACGCGCCGGCTGAGACGCCCACGAGCGCCACGGCAGCCACGGCTTTCGCAACGACGGCTTTCAAGGTTAGCGTAGCTATCGACATTTTTCCCTCGCAGATTGTCGTTGAAGTTTTATTGGGAGAAGAAGCGGCAAGCGTGCGCTGCCCCCATTCGCCCATGCGTATCGGTGTGGACGCGCTGCGAAAGCGAGCCCATTACCGGGACGGACCACGTGAGGGGAGGCGCGCCCAAACCTCGGAGGTCAGGCGCGCCCGATGGGTGCGGCGTCGCACACTTGGTAGATGGCCCCGTGCCAACACGTCAGATAGCGCAGATCGAATTGCATGGGCATCCCCAATTGAGGGGAAAAGCGCGGGCATTGGGAGGCATGGTTAATCGGCCTGCCGCCGCCCTGCTCGGTCTGCCCACGGCTTTCAGCGGCCATTGCCCCCGAGGCCCTGCTCCTTGATCTCCAGGATGCCGCGGTTGAGCTCGGCGCCGATGAGAATGATGACGGCCGAGAGCTGGAAGAACACCAGCGCGCTCATGATCGAGGTGAGGCCGGCGTAGAACCGCGAATAGTCGCTGAACGTGAGCCACGAGCCGAACAACCTGGCCGCCACCAGCCAGAGCACGATGCTGAGCAGCACGCCGGGCAATACGTCCGCCAGGCGCCGATGCCCCGCCGCCAGCCAGAGATGATAGGCGAGCAGCTGCAGGCCGAGGGCGGCCACCACGATCGCATAGCGCACCAGGACGGAGAACCAGCTGGAATCGGCGAGCCACAGCAGCCACGCAGGCTTGATGCGCGCCGCGAGCTCGGGCCCCACCACGACGCCCCAGGTGAGCACCAGCATGCCCACCGAGCTCAGCACCACGAACCCCGAGCTTTCCAGGAGGCACCTGAGATAGGAGCGCGTCTCCTTCTGGCGGTAGGCAATGTTGAGGGCGGCCCTGAGGCTCTCGATCCCGCTGGTCGCAAAGAAGAGCGAGATGAACGCGCCGAACGTCAGGACGTCGAAGCGGGTGCGGCCCATGACCGCCATCACCTCCGGCGCCAGCCCTTCCGCGACGGGGGCCGGCACCATCTCGAACAGCCACGTGATGCCCTGTTTCGCGCGCTCCTCGCCGCCGAACACGCCGGCCAAGGCGCCCAGAAAGATGCTGAACGGAAACAGCGACAGCACGAACGAGAAGGCGACCGCCCCCGCCATGGCAAAGCCGCTGTCGGCGTAGACGTTGCGGATCGCCGCGATGATGTTCCCAATCTGGCGGAATATCATGGCCGCTCCGGACGAATGCGGGCGCACACGCAGCGCCGTTGTTGGCGAGCTTGGGGCAAAGCCGCCGCACATTAGCGAGCGCGCGCCGCGCCGTCGAGCATGGGGCGGACGGATCGGAGGCAGGTGGAGGATGCGGAGAGGAGGGAGGGGACGGTGAGCGAGGACAGGACGCGGGACCGCCTTGCCGTGGATGAGCCGGGGTCCGAGCCGGACGACCTGACACGCATCCGCGGGCTCGGTGCCGGCCTCGCCCGGCGCCTCGCCGACCGCGGCGTTGTGCGTTTCGCCCAGATCGCGGCCTGGAGCGCCGAGGATGTGCGCACCATCGCCGCGGCGCTCGGACTCGGCCGCGAGATCAGCCGGCGCAACTGGATCGAGCAGGCGGCGCTCCTGGAGCTGCGCCGCGCCGGCGCGCCGCGCCCGGCCGCCCCGGCGGATGCGCGCGCCGTCGAGCTGCATCACGTCCTGGAGCACATCCGCGCGGCCGCGCGGGGTGGGGCGCCTCCGGCCGAAGCGCCGGGCGACGGCGGCAGCAGCACGGCGACGGCCCCTGCCGCAGAGCCTGCCCAACCGGGACAGCAGGAGAGCCGGCCCGAGACGGTCCGCGGCTCGCGCAGCGGTGAGGCCATCGGCTGGCCCGCCCTGGAGGCCGAGGAGGCCAGCGTCACTTTCGTCATTCGCGAGCCTGCGCCGCTGCCGCTCGCCGGTGGCGCCTCGGCGCAGGGCAGCGCGACGCAGGGGCAGCCTGGGCTGCCCTCGGCGCCATCGGCCGGGAGCGGGGCCCGGGAGCCGCTCCTCGCGGCGCCCGGCGGCGAGGTAGAGGAAGCCGAGGTGGTGATCGTCTCGCGCCACTCCTCGAAGCGCACCTCCCCCAAGGGCTGAGCAGGGTCTCGTCGCAGGCCCGACACAAGCATGGCAAAGTCTGCCGCCCCGGAGCCCGACACACTCGGTCCGGAGCAACGGTGCCCGTGAGGTAGCCGACGCTCAATCGCCGGCAGAAGCTTCGTCCAGTCCCGCCTTGCGCATGCCGTCGAGAAAGCGCTCCATGATCTGCGGCGTCTGATAAGGGACGCTCGCCCTCAGCCATGCGATCGACAGCTGCGGCTGTTGGCGCCGAACGCCTGCCAGCAGTGTGCGCGCCTCCTCGATGCGTCCGGCCTGGGCCAAGCTCGCGCAGCAGAGACGTTGCATGCCCTGGAAATCGGGGCGCAGCCGCAAGGTGTCCGACGCATACCGGACGGCCTCCGCATAGCGCCCGGCAACGTAGTGCGCTACCGAGATGGGCCCGAGGAACAGCGCCATCTCCGGGTCGAGCGGGCTCAGCCTGATGGCGGTCTCGGCATGCTCGATGGCCTCGCGGTCCCGCCCCGCGAAGGCGAGGATGTGGCTCAGGTAGCAGTGCCCCGCCGCGGAATTCGGGTTGAGGTGGAGCGCGCCGCGGAAGGCGGCGATCGATTCCTCCGTGCGGCGCTCCATCATGGCCCAGTAGCCGAGCGCGATGTGCGCCCAGGGATCGCGATCGTCGAGCGCGACCGCTCGAAGCGCGTGCCGGTGGCCTGCGCCGAGCCCCTGGTCGCGATCGCTCCAACCCATGTGCGCGGCGAAGACCAGGCAGAACCCCAGCAGGCTCCGGGCCGGGGCATAGTCCGGATAGCTGTCCACGGCCCGCTTCAGAACCGCCACGGCCGCTTCGTGGTCGGAACGCGTCAGCCGCCAGAATTGCGCCTGCGCCCGGGCCACGAGCTCCCAGGCCCCGAGATCGCTGGCGGAACCCGCAAGGGCGCGAACGCCTTCCGCCTCCAGGAGGTGCGGCTCGATGGCTGCGGCGACACTGCGTGTGATCGCGTCCTGAGCAACGAAGATGTCGTCCACCTCCAGGTCGTACCGTTCGGCCCAGTGGTGGCCGCCGGTCGTAGCGTCGACCAGCTGGGCGCTTATGCGCAGCCGCTTGCCGGCCCAGCGCACGCTGCCTTCCAGCAGATAGCGCACGCCCAGCTCGCGACCCATCTGCTTCACGTCCACGGTGCGCCCCTTGTAGGCGAAGCTCGACTTGCGCGCGATCACCATCAGCCAGCGCAGACGCCCGAGCGCCGTTATGATGTCCTCCACGATGCCGTCGGCGAAGTGCTCCTGCGCCGGGTCGTCGCTCAAGTTCTGGAAGGGCAGCACCGCGATCGAGGGACGCTCGCAATCGCCGGCCGGGGCGTCGACGAAACCCACCAGGCGATAGCCGCGACCGGGCACGGTGACGAGGTGGCTCTGGCCTCCGGCACCGTCATCGAGCGCCTTCCTCAGCGTGGAGACCTGGACCTGGAGATTGTTCTCCTCGACCACCTGTCCCGGCCACACACGCGCCATGAGATCGTCTTTGCTTACGACCTCGCCGCGGGCCGCGACCAGCACCGCCAGGACGGCCAGCGCCCGGCTGCCGAGACGGACGGGGACCCCCTCGCGCGACAGCCGACGCTGCGCGGGGTCGAACCGGAAGCGGCCGAAACGCAGTTCCCCCTCGTCCATCGCACGCAACGACATCAGATGGCTTCAGATCATTTAAGATTCTGAAGCAGCACCTTAGGCCGCTTTGTCGCCACCGTCCACGGCCGCAGGGCCTCGCTGCATCGCAGCAACGCGCGCCGGCGGCCATCGCGCAGCGCGGCCGGCGATCGCACAGGGTTTGGGAAAATTTCAGCTCCCGCACCAAGGATCTGAGCCGCCGCATGACCTACGGTCCGAACACCAGGCGTGCGGCCTCGCCGGCCCAGTTGCGATGAGCCGGAGCCCCAATTGCTGAGCAAGGATAGTCGTCCATGACCCAAACTATACAAATGCTGCCATACCAGAATGCCGCCGCGCCAGCGTCTGTGGGATCACCCGCCTCGTGGGCAAGCAAGGTGCGCGCCAAGGCGCACCACCTCGGCACCCGCATTGTCACGGCCCTCGACGCCTGGGCGGCCGCCCGGGCGGATGCTGCTCTCTACGCGGCGTTGTCCCAGATGAGCGACACGCAGCTGCGCAACATCGAACTGTCTCGTGGCGAGCTTTACCGGTCTGTGCACGGGCGCGATTTCGCAGACAGAGGTGGCCGAATGTAAGGCGCCGAGCGAAACTCCCGGCGGTTGCCTGAGCCCAGCGCGGCGAGCGCTGGTGCCCCCTCTACCGGCTCGACACGGCCGTGCCGAGCCTGCCTGGCGCATCCCGCCAAGGCCGCTCCCATGCCGGCCTGCGCGCTCCTCGCTCGTTCTGCGCCGGGCCGAGGTTCATGGTGCAACGGCGCGCGTTCGACAGCGAACCGCCCAGAGCGGCGGTGCGTCGATTGCATCCCCCGTTGCGGCCGGATCGCCTCGAAGACGCGTTGCAACGCGCCAGATTGGCGGTATCGTGCACTGCAGCAAGCCGGCGCGACCGCCGACGCCGCAACGCGGGATGCGAGAGACCTCATGTCACAGACCGGCGCGCAAACCTCAGTTGGCCCGGATCGCGATGCGCTGGTCGGCCGCTGCGCGGAGGCCGTCGCTGCAGCCGAGCGGCTCCTGCACCATGCCAAGGCGGCCGTGCGGGCGCGTGTCGCCGCGGCCGGCGGCCTCGACGCGGCGCAGGCCGCGGGGCACGGGCTGGCGTGGATTGCGACTTATGTCGAGGCGCTGCGGCAGATGCAGGCATGGGCCGGACGGCTCCAGGAAGCGGGCCGCCTCGGCCCGGCCGAGCGGCTGATCGTCGCCTGCGGTTTCGGCGAGTACCTGGCGCAGATCGCCGGGGGCATCGCCATGAGCCAGGGCGAGACCGTGCGCCCCGCAGCGCTGGGCGTGGCGCGCGAGGAGGTGCGCCGCTTCGAGGACGCCACGGCCGACCTGGTGGCGGAGGGCTGCGCCGATGCCGCGCGGCGCGAGCTGGCCGAGCTGATCGCCGCGCAGCGGGAGGCCAGCACCTTCGGCGACACCGGCCTCGACGAGACGCTCGACGAGATGCGCCACCAAATGCGCCGCTTCGTCCTGGCCGAGGTGGTTCCCCACGCGCACGGCTGGCATCTCGCCAACAGCTACATCCCCGCCGACATCCTGGTGAAGCTGGGCGACCTCGGCGTGTTCTCGCTCACCATGCCGGAGGCCTGGGGCGGGCTGGGGCTCGGCAAGGAGGCGATGTGCGTGGTCTCCGAGGAGCTCTCGCGCGGCTACATCGGCGTCGGCTCGCTCGGCACGCGCTCGGAGATCGCCGCCGAGCTGATCCTGGGCGCCGGCACCGAGGAGCAGAAGCAGAGGTACCTGCCCAGGATCGCCTCGGGAGAGCTGCTGCCCACCGCGGTGTTCACCGAGCCCAACACCGGCTCCGATCTCGCCTCGCTCAGGACGCGCGCGGTGCGCGAGGGCGATGTCTACAAGGTCACGGGGCAGAAGACCTGGATCACCCATCCCGTGCGCGCCGATCTCATGACGCTGCTCGTGCGCACCAATCCCCACGAGCCCGGCTACAAGGGCCTCTCCATGCTGCTCGCCGAGAAACCGCGCGGCACTGGAGACGATCCGTTCCCCGCCGAGGGCATGTCGGGCAGCGAGATCGAGGTGCTGGGCTACCGCGGCATGAAGGAGTACGACATTTCCTTCGACGGCTTCGAGGTGCCGGCGTCGCAGCTCCTGGGCGGCGTCGAAGGCCAGGGCTTCAAGCAGCTGATGACCACCTTCGAGGCGGCGCGCATCCAGACCGCGGCGCGTGCCATCGGCGTGGCACAGTCGGCCATGGACCTCGCGCTCGAGTACGCGCTGGAGCGCAACCAGTTCGGCAAGCCGATCTATGCCTTCCCGCGCGTGGCCGACAAGATCGTGACGATGGCGGTGGAGACCATGATCGCGCGCCAGCTCACCTACTTCGCTGCGCGCCAGAAGGATCAGGGCCGCCGCTGCGATCTCGAGGCCGGCATGGCCAAGCTGCTTGCCGCCCGCATCGCCTGGGCCAACGCCGACAACGCGGTGCAGATCCACGGCGGCAACGGCTTCGCGCTCGAGTATCCCGTGAGCCGCGTGCTGTGCGACGCGCGCATCCTCAACATCTTCGAGGGGGCCGCGGAGATCCAGGCCCAGGTTGTCGCCCGCCGGCTCCTGGAGGGGGCGAATTAGGGATGGTGTCAGGACGGCGTCAGACCCTCCGGGTCTGGGACACCACGACTCCAGCGCTGGCTTGTGGAATGGTGTCAGACCCGCAGGGTCTGACACCGGCCCGCGCCGGGAAGCGTCACCTTTCCGCTATTGACAGGCGCCGCGCCGACGCTCCATGTGGCGGGCACCATTGCGGATCACCCAGTTTTCTGGGGAGGACGGGATGACGACAGCTGCCAACGCCCCAGCACAGGCCGCTGCACCGACAGCGGCGGCCCGGAGCGTGCGCGTCTACGAATACTCGGACCTGGTCTACTGGTGGGCCATCTGGTTCGCCGCGCTCGTGTGCATCGGGCTCACGCTCCTGGACGGAAGCAGGATGCTGATCGGCGACAAGGAGGTATTGGTCGCCAACAGTCCCTGGATCGGCATCGGCTTCCTCGTGGTAATGTTCTCGACCTTGATCTTTACGCACCTGCGGGCGCGCGGGCTGCACGCCGTGATCCTGGTGCTCGCCGTCGTCGTGATCGGGCTCCTCGTGCATCTTTCCATCGGGTGGACGGCTATCTTCGACAGGATCACGCTGATCAAGGTGCACATGAACCTCGCCTATTACGTGGTCGTATTCGCGGTCTCGTTCGTCATTTGGTTCTACATCACCGTCATTCACGCCCGCCTCACCTATGGCGTCGTCAACCCCGGCGAAGTGGGCTGGCGCTCGCCGCTCACCGGCCAGTTGGAGACCTACCGTCCCCTCAACTTCCAGGTCATCAAGCGCAGCGACGATCTCATCGTCCACAAGATCCTCGGCCTGCGCTTCCTGGGCCTGGGCACCGGCGACATCGACGTGAAGTTCGACGTGCCGGGCGGCGGCAGCCAGCACCACCTGTTCCGGAACGTGTGGCGCCCCGACGCCAAGATCGCCAACATGGAGGCACTGATCGCCCGGGAGCGGTAGTGCGCGCCTGCGCCGTTCGCTCTAATGCCTTGCGCGACGCAACTTGTGAGGAGCACGGCTATGCGCGTTCGGGCCGCCGCGTGGGTGGCGTGGCTCGCGCTGGGCGTGGTCGTGCCGGGCGGGAGCGGCCCGGCGAACGCAGCGCAGGAACCCGAGCGCGTGACGTTTCGCAGCGCCGACGGCAAGACCAGGCTTGTCGGCTACGTCTTCAAGCCGGCCAGGATGCCGGCCGCGCGCGTTCCGGCGGTGGTGATGATGCACGGCCGTGCGGGCGCCTATTCGTCGCAAGCGGGCGGGGTCTTCGCTGCGTCCACGCTCTCGCAGCGCCACGCCACGTGGGGCGAGTTCTGGGCCGTGAACGGCTACATCGCGATCCTGGTCGACGGATTCGGCCCGCGCGGCTATCCGCGGGGCTTTCCCCGCTTCAGCTACAAGCGCCGCCCGCCCGAGCTCGACGAGGTGACAATCCGGCCGCTCGACGCCTACGGGGCGCTGGCCTACCTGCGCTCGCGCCCCGACGTGCTGCCGGGCCGGATCGGCCTCCTGGGCTGGTCCAACGGCGGCAGTGCCACACTCGCCGCCATGTCGCGCGATGCGCCCGGCATCGCCGCGCCGACGCCGGCAAGCGGCTTCCGGGCGGCGCTGGCATTCTACCCGGCCTGCGGCCTCAAGGGCCGCTTCGATCACGGCTATCGCCCCTATGCGCCGGTGCGCATCTTCCACGGCACCGCCGACGAGGAGGTGTCGCCGCGCCGCTGCGGCGCCCTGGTGGAGAAGAGCCGCGCGCTCGGCGGCGACATGGCGATCCGCCTCTATGAGGGCGCCACCCACGGCTTCGACGATCCCGGACGCAGGCGCCAGCGCCTGCCCGCCAACGCCGCCGCCTTCGAGGACGCCATGGAGCGGGCGCGGGCCTTCTTCGCACGTGAGCTGGAACCCTAGGAGTGCAGGGCGCGACAGCGCATTCCGCGCCGAACCGCGGCCCGCAGGCGACGCCGGTGGCATGCCGCGCCGGGGCGGGTCGGCGCAACGCGGCTGTCGCCTCGTTGCGGCCTACTCCGCTGCCACCCGCGGCGCCGCCGCGGCGTGCCCCTCTTTCAGGTGCTCCGCCACCCGGAAGGCCAGCTCCAGCGCCTGCCCGGCATTGAGCCGCGGGTCGCAGCCGGTATCGTACTGGCGCGCCAGGTCGGCCTCCGAGATGCGGGTGGCGCCGCCGGTGCACTCGGTGACGTTCTGCCCCGTCATCTCGATGTGCACGCCGCCCGGATAGGTGCCCTCGGCACGGTGGATGGCGAAGAACTGCTCCACCTCGCTCACGATCCGGTCGAAGGGCCGCGTCTTGAGGCCGCCGGCCGCGGTGACGGTGTTGCCGTGCATGGGATCGCACGACCACACGACACGGCGTCCCTCGCGCTCGACCGCGCGGATCAGGCCGGGCAGGTGCTTCTCGATCTTGTCGGCGCCGAAGCGGCAGATCAGCGTCAGCCGGCCGGGCTCGTCCGCCGGATTGAGGATGTCGATCAGCCGCAGCAGCTCGTCCGGCTGCAGCGACGGCCCGCACTTCAAGCCGACCGGATTGACGATGCCGCGGCAGAACTCCACATGCGCCCCGTTCAGCTGGCGCGTGCGGTCGCCGATCCACAACAGGTGCCCAGAGGTGCCCACCCAGTCGCCCGAGCCCATCGCCTCGTCGCGGCGGGTGAGCGCCTCCTCGTAGCCGAGCAGCAGCGCCTCGTGGCTGGTGTAGAAGCTGGTGGTGCGCATCTCGAGCGTATTCTGCTCGGAGATGCCGAGAAGGCTGTTCACCTCCACCGTGCGCTCGATCTCGCTGGCGAGCGCCTGATAGCGCGCCTCGATCGGCGTGCCCTCCATGAACTTCAGCTCCCAGCGGTGCGCGTTGGCGAGCGAGGCATAGCCGCCGTCGAGCAACGCGCGCAGGAAATTGAGAGTGGCAGCCGACTGCCGATAGGCCTGCAGCTGGCGGTTCGGATCGGGGATGCGGGCCTCGGGCGTGAACTCCGGTCCGTTGATGATGTCGCCGCGGTAGGACGGCAGCTCCTGGCCGCCCTTCTTCTCGCTGTCGGAGGAGCGCGGCTTGGCGAACTGGCCGGCGACGCGCCCGACCTTCACCACCCGGCGCTTGCCCTGGAAGACCAGGATCAGCGCCATCTGCAGGAACAGCTGGAAGTAGTCGCGGATGTAGTCGGTCTTGTGCTCCCTGAAGCTCTCGGCGCAGTCGCCCCCCTGCAGCAGGAAGCTCTGGCCATCGGCCACGGCGGCGAGCTGGTCCTTGAGGTCGCGCACCTCGCGCACGAACACGAGCGGCGGGAAGTTGCGCAGGTCGCGCTCGACGGCCTCCAGCGCCGCCCGATCCGGGTAGCTCGGCACCTGGACGATCGGCTTGCCTCTCCAGCTGTCGAGCTTCCAGGGCATGGGCGGAACTCCTGCAACGAACGCCCGGCTCCGCGCGCGATGCGTCGCAACGCGGCAGTCCGGCGTAACCCCTGATGTTTTCGTTGGTCGTTGCCCGCACTTATAGGGGAAACCGCCTTGGCGGAGAAGGGGTCAGGCCCCCGGCCTTCGCTGGCCCGGCCTTCGCCCGCGGCAGGGCCGCGGGTCTGACCTCAGGGCAATCGGCAGTCGGGCGTCGGCAGTCGGCAGTCGCTAAATCCATCGCTACGACTGCCGAAGCCCGACTGCCGATTGCCGGACATGCCTCGTCGACCCGAGACGGAGCCTCGTTGGGCTATTGCAGCGCCTCGGGGAAAAGCAGCTCGGCGGCGCGCGAGGGCTTGTTCTTGAAGTTGCCGGTGCGTGCCATGAACTGGATCATGCTGTCGATGGGGGTGAGCTTGGTGGTGAACTGTACGTCGGGGCGCTGGATGATCTCCATCAGCTCGTCCAAGGGCATCTTGTCCTTGGAAAGCCTCAGATAGGCTTCGGCCGCCCACTTCCTGTCCTTGTTGACCATTTCGGTCGCCTCCCTGAGCGCCGCCAGGAACGCCGCATAGAGCTTTGGATTCTCGGCACGAAACTTTGTCGTCGTCGCCACGATGTTGAATGCCACCGGTGCGCCCAGGATGTCCGTGGAGGTCATCAGCTGGTGGATCCCGGCCTGCTTCTGCTGGCGGTACTGGAACGGGACGGAGGAGAAGTTGGCGGTCACGTCCTTCTGGCCCGTCAGCATGGCAATGGTGGCATCCGGGTGCGACATGGTGATCACGAAGTGATCGAGCTTGGTGTGGTTGCCCACGCCGAACTCCTTCTCACAGGCCATCTGCAGCAGGATTGCCTGCATCGACACCTTCACCGCCGGCACGGCGATGCGGTCCTTGTCGCCGAAGTCCTTGAGGCTCTTGACGTCCGGGTTGCGGACGTTGAGCGCCAGGGGAATCGAGTTGAGGGCGGTGACACCCTTGACGTCGAAGTTGCCCTTGGTGCGATCCCAGATGGTCATGAGGCCGGGAACCCCGAGGGAGACGAAGTCGACATTGCCGGAGAGCAGGGCATCGTTCATCACGTCGGAGGACCGAAAGGTGCTCCACTCCACCTTGATGTCACCCAAGCCGGCCGCTTTCGCCTGCTTCTCGATGAGCTTGAGATCCTCCATGATCATGAACTGCACGTAGCCGAGGCCGAACTGCTTGGCGGCGCGCACGGTGTTGGCTTCCGCCCCAGCCTGCTGAAAAGGCGCCAAAGCGAAGATAACGGCCGCGGCGGCGGCAATACTGCGGATCATCGTTGCCTCCCAGGAGATTTCTTTTCCACACCATAGCGTCGCTTTCGCGGGAGCAAAGGTCAATCAGTGGCTCGACGGCTCTGCGTGTGCGGGGCGTCAGCGGCAATCGCGCCTTGCTTTTTGAAACTGCTACGACCGTGCAGTCACTCGCCCGCCTCGGAGGAGGCGGGTGCTTTGCGATGCTTCGCTGCCGGCTTGAACAGCCGCGCCCAATCGTCGGCCCAGACATGCAGCGGCAGGAGCAGCTTCAGGAGCCCCTTGCCGTGCGGCGTGAGCAGGTAACCTTCGGGACCATGCTCGACGAGGCGCGCCTCCCGCAGCTCCTTGAGGCGGACGTTGAGCACGCTCGGATTGGTCTCCGCGGCTTGCTGCAATGCCCTGAACGTGAAGCTGCCGTCGCGCAACTCCCACAGGATACGACCCGCCATGCGGCGGCCCAAGAGGTCGAGCAGCGCCATGATCGGACGGCCGGTCGTGGAGCCGCGCACGCGCCGGTTGGGAAGCGGTGTGGTCATGCTATGATTTCCGTAGCGACGGACACTCCCTTGTGCTAAGAAAACCATAGCACAGGAGACACCCCATGTCCGCCAACCCCGCTGCGCCGCGCATCGCCCCCGCCGACCCGCCCTATCACCCGGAGGTGCAGGCCCGCTTGGAGGCGCTGATGCCGCCGGGCGTCGCGCCGCTCGTCCTGTTCCGGGTGCTGGCGCGCGACCTGCGCCTGTTCCAGCGCTTCATGGGCGGCGGCCTGCTCGACAAAGGGCACGTGAGCCTGCGCCAGCGCGAGATCGTGATCCACCGCGTCACGGCGCGGTGCGGCTCGGAGTACGAATGGAGCGTGCACGCGGCCATCTTCGCCGAGCGCGCGAGCCTCGATGCCGATCAGCTGCGCTCCACCGTCTACGGCGGGCCGGCCGACCCCTGCTGGAGCCCCGAGGATGCCCTGCTCGTGCGCTTCTGCGACGCGCTCCACGCCGACTGCACGATCGGCGACGCGTTGTGGGCCGATTTGCGCGCCGCCTTCAGCGCGGAGGCGATCCTGGAGCTGTTGCTGCTCGCGGGCTTCTACCGCACCGTCTCCTATCTGACGAATGCGCTCGACCTGCCGCCCGAGCCCTTCGCCGCGCGCTGGTAGGGCGGTGTCAGACCCGCCTGGTCCGACACCATGGCCGCAACGCCCTCTGCGGAACGGTGTCGGACCCGCTGACACCGGCCCAGCCCTCCAGCGATGGCGCCGCCAGGACACAGCCGGCAGAAAATCCGCCGGCTCCCGGCTGCATCGATGGACGCCTCCCTGCGGCGCCGCTAGCGTCTCGCGGTCGAAAATGGGGGGAAGTGCAATGCGTACCGCGTGGTCGAAGGGCGTTTGCCTCGGCGTTGTCTCGATCGCCGCGATGGTCGTTGCCGCCTGCGCGCCGACCTACACGCATCCGAACAAGAAGATGAGCCGGGAAGATGTGGCGGTCGACGCGCTCGACTGCAACAAGGCGGCCGTCCTGAGGTACAAGGCGGCGCGTATCACCGACCAGTCGAGCTACGAGGCCAAGCAGCGGGCGGCTGCGGCTGCGCGCGCGGCCGGCGACCGCTGCCTCAAGGCGCGCGGCTGGAAGAAGAACACGTAGGCGGGGCCGGATTTTTGGTGTCAGACCCGGAGGGTCTGACACTTCTCGTCCAGCCAATCCGCCGCCGGCGCCCACAGCGTGTCGCGGAACTCGGCGCGGAAGAAGCCGTGGTGCCCGATCCTGGCGGCGCCCGCGTCGGCGAGGCGGATGGACCAGGTGGAACGCTCAGCCGAGCCCGTATAGCGGCTCGCCACCGCGGCGACGGCGGCCGGGGTCGCCCATACGTCGTCCTCGATCTGGGCGAAGCGCACGGGCGCGCGGAAGGCCGCGTAGTTGGCCCTCCCGGGCAGGGTCTCGTCGCCGAACAGGAAATCGGGCGTCATGCACCAGCGCCGCCACTCCAGGAACGCGGGGCCGGGCAGGTCCTCTCCGCCCAGCAGCCGGCCGGGGAGATAGCCCAACGCCGCCACCACCAGCGGCCCGAACCCGCCCATCAGAACCCGCACGCGCCAGCGCTCCGAAGGCGCCATGTTGCGCCAGTAGCCGCTGAGCGCGGCGATGGAGAGCTGGCGTGCGATCAGACGGTTGTTGTGGGCAAGGCCCGTGGCGAAGCCGCCGAGGCTGTGCCCGACCCAATGGACCGGCCGTCCCGGGTATTCGCGCGCCGTCCAGCCGAGCACGCCCGGCAGGTCGAGGAAGCACCAGTCGCGCATGCGCACCTTGGAGCCCCTGAGCGAGCCCGAGCGCGAGCCGCCGGTGTCGCGGTAGTCGAAGGTGAGCGCGATGCGCCCGCGCTCGGCAAGATACGCGCCGAACCGGGCGTAGTAGCGCCGGGGGATGCCGGTGCCGCCGGCGACGACGGTGGGCACGGCATGGGCCGCGGCGGGGGAGCGCGGCTCGAACAGGGTCGCCGCCAGCAGGCGGCCGTCCTCGGCGGGAACGAGCACGTCACGGCCGGTTGCGGCGGGCGCAAGCATGGGCGGCGTCCTCCCCCTTTGATTTGACGTCGACGTCAACTATGCGGACCCGCCGTCCGATAGGCAAGAGAGGCAACCGTGGCGTTCAAGCGGCGACGCGGGCGCCCGCCAGAGCGTCGATGACGCGGTCGGCTGCCGCCTCGTCCTGCGGGTCCGAGCCGCCGAGAGGGTCGCGGGGGCTCAGCTTGTGGGCGAGCACCAGGCGGGCGAGGTCGAAGCGGATGGGGTCGCCCAGCCGCTCGGCCTCATGGGCGAACAGGGCCGCAGCAGTCGCATGATAGAGGCCCGTGGCCGCCTGGCGCGCTGCGCGCGCATCGCCGTCGCGCCGGCCGGCGCGCTCCACGAGGGCGACGGCAGCATCGAGACGCTCCGTCAGCGGCTCCACCACACCATCCAGAACGATCGCGATCATCGCTTTCAGCCGGCGCGCCAGGGCGCGATGCGCCGCGGCCTTGGCGGCCGCCCGCACCACGTCGAGGGCGACGATGTTGCTGGTCCCCTCCCAGATCGAGCCCAGGTGCGACTCGCGCAGCAGGCGCGGCTCGATCCACTCCTCGATGTAGCCGTTGCCGCCGCGCACCTCCATGGCGTCGCCAGCCACCTTGCGCGCGTCTCGGCAGGCGCGCAGCTTGACGAGCGGGGTGAGGATGCGGCGCAGGGTCTGCGCCTCCGCTTCTCCGGCATCGGCGCGCTCGAGGCAGTCGCCGGTGAAGAGCGCGACGCTCAGCGCCGCCTCGGCGGGCAGGATCATCTTGACGAGCTGGCGCCGCACCAGCGGCAGATCGATGAGCCGCTGGCCGAACGCGCGCCGCGCGAGCGCCACGGTGAGGGCCTCGTGCACCGCGCGGCGCATCATGCCGGCGGAGCGCACGCCGTTCGACAGCCGCGACTGGTTGACCATCTCGGCGATCTGCTTGAAGCCCTGGCCGAGGTCGCCCACCAGCCATGCCGCGGCACCCTCCAGCGTGATCTCGCCCGACGCCATGGCGCGGGTGCCGAGCTTGTCCTTGAGGCGCACGATGCGGTAGCGGTTGGGCTCGCCCGACGGCAGCGTGCGCGGCATGAGGAAGAGGCCGAGACCGGCGGTGCCGGGGGCTGCGCCCTCGGGCCGCGCCAGCACCAGGGCGAGGCCGGCATCGGCGTTGGAGCAGAACCACTTGTCGCCCCAGAGCAGCCAGTGGTCGCCCGCAGGCACCGCGCGCGTCTCGGTAGCGCCCACGTCGGAGCCGGCGAAGCGCTCGGTCATGAACATGGCGCCCTGCAGCTGGCCGTCGGCGTCCTCGGCCAGCAGCCCCGGAAGGTAGCGCTCGAGCAGCTCCGGTGAGGCGAAGCGGCGGATGGTGCGGGTCAGGCTGTCGGTCATGTTGACCGGGCAGAGCAGGCCGAACTCGGACTGGGCGAACAGGTAGGTGAGCGCGTACTTGCTGGCGGCCGACAGCGGCCTCGGCCACCCCAACGCCGGCCGGTGCGACAGCGACGCCAGCGCCAGCTCGCCGAATGCGAGGCGCTCCATCTCGCGGTAGGCCGGCGCCTTGACGATGGCCTGGCGGTCCTCCCCGGCGCGCGTACGGGGCTCCAGGCGCGGGGGCGTCTTGTCGGCTTCGCGCGCGAGATCGTCGAGGCGGTCGCCGACGAGCCGGCCCAGGCGCTGGAAGTGCGGCTCCATGTGGCGGAGCTCCGCCTGCGGCAGATAGAGGCCGAGCAGCGCGGTGAGCGACCGGTCGGAACGGTAGAAGTCGAGCCCGCGCGACTCGGGCGACGGCGAGGTATGCGCGGATGCCAGGTTGCGTGGGCGCTCGTTCATGCCTTAAGCCCTCCACATATACCCGTCATCCCGGAAGCCGAGGGCCGAAGGCCCGAGACTGTCCGGGACCTCCCGGAACGAATCGAACCTCCCGAGGTCCCGGATCGGAGCGCTGCTCGCCGATGGCTCGCATCGCTCCGTCCGGGATGACGGGTGTCATCCCCGACGGAGACGCAGATGGACTATACCACGCTCGGCAAGACGGGGCTCAAGGTTAGCGTGGCGGGGCTCGGCTGCGGTGGCAACAGCCGCATCGGGCTCGGCGCCGGTCTCGCCGAGGCGCAGTCGATCGCGCTGGTGCAGCGGGCGCTGGACCTCGGGGTCAATTTCCTCGATACGGCGCTCGGCTACGGCACGGAGGGCATCGTCGGCAAGGCCATCAAGGGCCGGCCGCGCGAGAGCGTGGTGATCTCCACCAAGACCCACATCAACGCGCTCGACGGCACCAACCCGCTCCCGGCCTCCGCGGTGGTCGCCAACCTCGAGACCTCGCTGCGCTCGCTCGACACCGACTATGTCGACGTCTTCCATCTGCACGGGCTGTGGCCCAGGTTCTACGACCGGGCCATGGCGGAGATCGTGCCGGCCCTCCTGCGCGAGAAGGAGAAGGGCAAGCTGCGCCATCTCGCCGTCTCCGAGACCGGCCCGCGCGATCCCGAGCACACGATGCTGGCGCGGGCCGTCGAGGAGCCGGCATGGGAGGTGTTCATGCTGGCGTTCCACATGATGAACCAGAACGCCCGCAGGCTCCTGCAGCGTACCCAGGCCAACAACGTGGGTACGCTGTGCATGTTCGCGGTGCGCAACATCTTCTCCAAGCCGGGGCTCCTGGAGGAGACGGTGGCTGGCCTCGCAGCCGAAGGGAAATTGCCGCGCGGGCTGGCCGAGGCGAAGGAGCCGCTGGGCTTCCTGGTGCACGAGGGTGGCGCCGGGAGCCTGATCGATGCCGCCTACCGCTTCGCCCGCCACGAGCCCGGCATCGACGTGGTGCTGTTCGGCACGTCCAGCATCGCGCACCTGGAGGCCAATATCGCGTCGATCCTGCGCCCGCCGCTGCCGGCGGCCGATGTGCAGAGGCTCTACGACCTGTTCGGCCACCTCGTCGGCGTCGGCCTCGACCTGCCGGACCGGGTCAAGGGCTGAGCGTCCCAGGGTCTGTACCCGATTGCCAGATGTGCCGGTCACTGGTGACGAGCTTGCTGCAGGGCAGCGAACGGTGAGTTCGTGCCGGGAGGAGGCATCCGGATCTCCGGTTGAGGGACCGGCACACCCGTTCACGAAACTGTTGGTGCGACCTATCGCGCTCTCAGCCTCCCTCAGCTGGGAATTGGGCGCAAACGCGCTAAATTCAGGGCGTATCGCGCCTGATTGCCGTTCTATCGGCCGAGCAACCGCACGCTCGCCAGGAGGAACCTACATGACGACCGTCGTGCTCAACCGCCGCAGGCTCCTCGCCGCTGGCGGCTCCATCGCAGCAACCGGGGTTTGCGGACTCCTGTTGCCCGCCCGCGCGCAAAGCCTCGCACCGACCCCTTCGATGCGGGGCGGATCCAACAACTACCGCCCGGGCGCGCCGATCGTGAACCGGATCGGCGGCGGGGGCTTCTGGATGACGGGTACCGTGCGCCGCGCAGGCGACGGGGCTCCGCTTGCGGGGCGGCGCATCCAAATCTGGGCGCACACGACCGAAGGGCACGAGCGGGACCCGCATAGTCATGGGGCCACGCTCACCGACTCGAACGGGATGTTCCGTCTCGAGATGCCGCAGATCGTCCCCGCCTTTGGCCAACCGCATGGTCACCTCGCCTATGACAGTGGTGACTTCCAAACCGTATTCCTGCGTCCCTTGATGCGGAGCGCAAAAGATACCAGTCTCGAGGCGCACTTCGTCCTTCAGCCGGTCTGACCGAGTTGGGAACAAAGGGCATGCGCTTGGCCCGGGTGACCTTGATCTGGGCCGCCCTTGCGGCCGCCATTTGCGTGCCGATCGCCGCTGCAGCGGCGAGCCCGCTGCTCGCATGGCGCGATCCGGTCTACATAGCGGCCGGATTTGCGGGGATTATCGCACTGGGTCTCATGCTCGTTCAGCCAGTGCTGACTGGCGGATATTTACCGGGGCTGTCGGCTCCTCGCGGGCGGCGCGCACATCGCTGGATCGGAGGCGTGCTGGTCGTGGCGGTGATTGTCCACGTTGGAGGCCTTTGGATCACCAGTCCGCCGGACGTGATTGACGCCCTTCTCTTCGTATCGCCGACGCCGTTCTCCGCCTGGGGCGTGATCGCCATGTGGGCAATCTTCGCCGTCGCGCTTCTGGCTGCACTCCGCCGGCGATTGGGCATGGGACCGCGAACCTGGCGCATCGCTCATATGTTCCTCGCGGTGGTCATCGTCGCAGGGAGTGTGGTCCACGGCATACTGATCGAGGGGACGATGGAGACGGTGTCGAAGGCGACCCTTTGCGCGCTGGTCCTCGCTGCGACCATAAAAGTCATGGCTGACCTACGGGTGTGGAGAAAGCGGGCGACGTCGCGCTGAGAGCGCCTAGCGCGACAGTGAGCTGAGCGGAATAGATCGCGATACCGATCTTCGTAATCCGCCGTACTCCGGGTTGGGTCAAAGGCGATAAAGCACTGGTTGAGCACGAAGGGGCCGTTCCAGCACCCTGAACCGGACACGCACTCAATTGGGTACACGCCCTTGCCTTGTTCTGCCGCGGGGCTCGCCGCGCCAGCGGTGCGGTGCCTCTCCACCGCCCGGAACCGAGGGGCTTCCCGCCAACTTCGGGGCGACGCGGCACACGCCGCGATCAACCGGCCTTCAAGCCTGCGTGAGGGCCCCTTCCTGCACCGGAGGGCGGGACCATATGTCTACGCTCGGAACAACAAAGAAGCGTACCGATCATGAGCACCACCAGACACATGGCACTCACACATATGGCACTGGGCCTGGCCGTCCTTGCCGCGTTCGCGCTTGCGGCCGGGCGAGCGGCGGCCTCCACCCCGACCACAACCTCCGCCGACGAGGCCACGTCCCTGTCAATCGAGCGCATCATGGGCGACGGCCGCCCGCCCACGACAGGCCCGACGAACCCGGCCCAGAATCGCGTGTAGCCGAGTCGCGGAAAGGGGCCAGACCCCTTTCCGCTACGGGATGGAGTACAGAACGAAGGGTTCGAGGAAAGGGGTCTGACCCTATCGCCCCACGAACTTCGGGACGCGGCGCTCGTTGACGGCGTTGACGCCTTCCTTGAAGTCCTCGGTCTGGCGCAGCCGGGTCTGCTTCTCGAGCTCGATGTCGGTGGCGGCGCGCACGCGGTCGGCGAGGCCGGCGCGCATGGTGGCGCGCGTCTCGAGCACGCCGAGCGGCGAGTTCTCGGCGATCTCGGCGGCGAGCTTCCGGGCCGCGGCGCGCACCTCGGCCTGCGGCACCAGGACGTCGGCGAGGCCCATGCGGAAGGCCTCGTCGCCGGGCACGCGACGGCTCGTGTAGAACATCATGGCCGCCTTGGACGGGCCGATCAGGGCGGGCAGCGTGTGCGTGAGCCCGAAACCCGGATGGAAGCCCAGCCGCGTGAAGTTGGCGCTGAAGCGCGCCTCGGGGCAGGTGACGCGGAGGTCCGGTACCAGGGCCAGGCCGAGGCCGCCGCCCACCGCTGGCCCATGGATGGCGCCGACCATCGGCTTGGCGGTGCGGTAGAGGCGCACAGCCTCGATGTAGAGATGGCCCGCGCCGCCAGTCTCGGAGCGCTTCGCCAGCACGTCCTGGGTCTGCGCACCGCCGTCGCCGAACTTGGCGCCGGCGCAGAACGCCGTGCCCTGGGCGGCCAGCACGATGGCGCGGCAGGCCGGGTCCTTGTCCAGCGCCTCGCAGGCGTCGGCGATCTGGTGGATCAGGTCGATGTCGAAGAAGTTGTGCGGCGGGCGCCGGATCTCGACGGTCGCCACCATGCTGCCGTCGAGATCGACGCCGATGTCCTTGAATGGGCCCATGTGTCCTTAAGGGGCTGACCCCTTTCCTCTGTTGTCATACCGGGGCTTGTCCCCGGTAACCAGTCAGCCGCGAGCGCCGGAGCGAGTGGCTGGATGGATCCCGGCAACAAGTGCCGGGATGACATCACCGCAACCCCGGCCCTGTCGCGACGGTCGCGTCGAAAGTCCCGTTTGCGAGATCGAGCGTCATGAAGACGCTGTTCGAGTCGAGACGATAGCTCGCGAAGGGTGCGCACACCACAAATCCGTAGCGCGCGTAGAGAGCGCGGGCGGGGGCGAAGGCATCCATCGACCCGGTCTCCAGGCTGAGACGGCGATAGCCACGCGACCGCCCCGCACTGACGATGTGGTCGAGGAGGCGGAGCCCGACACGCCGGCGACGACCTTGCACCACCGTGTGCATGGACTTGACCTCGCCGTGCGACGGATCGAGCTCCTTCAGGGCGGCGCAGCCAAGCAAGCTGGCGCCGTCCCAGGCGCTCCAGAAGGTGATGTCGGGCGAGCGCAGGGCATCCAGATCCAGGACATGGGTGCTTTCGGGCGGTGACGAGGCCCTGCAGAACGCGACGTGCGTCTGCAGGAGACCCACGATCTCCGGTCCCTGAAGGTCATCCACTCGAATCTGCATACGTCGTCTCGCAACGCGGAGGGTGAGCGGGGTCAACCCGTTTCCTCCCTCTTGTCATACCGGGGCTTGTCCCCGGTATCCAGCGAACCACAAGCGCCGGAGCAAGCGGACGGATAGATCCCGGCAACAAGTGCCGGGATGACATCACCTCAGGCCCAGGCCGCGCGCGATGATGCCCCGCAGGATCTCCGTGGTACCGCCCTGGATGGTGAGCTTGGGAGCGACCAGGGTGGCGTAGGCGTTGACCTCCTCGAAGGTGGCGCGGTTGGCGGTGCCTTCCTCGACGAAGGCGGCGAGGTCGCGCGCCTTGTGCGGCAGCCTCTGCTCCCAGAGGGTGCCCACGTCCTTGACGATGGCGGCCTCCACCACCGGCTCCTTGCCGGCGTGCAGCATGCCCGCCACCGATACCGACATGCGCCTGAGCGCATGCACCTGCGCCACCAGCCGGCCGAGCCCCTCCGCAGCGCGCGTATCGGGCTTGTCGCCCAGCACCCGCACCAGCTCGGTGAGCACGTAGTAGGTCTCCAGAAACCGCTCGGGCCCGCTGCGCTCGTAGGCCAGCTCGCTGGTCGCCTGCTTCCAGGCGCCGTCCACCTCGCCCAGCACGTGGTCGTCGGGCATGAAGGCGTCCTGGAACACCACCTCGTTGAAGTCGTGCTGGCCCGTCATCTGGTAGATCGGGTTCACGGCGATGCCCGGCGTCTTCATGTCGACGACGAACTGGGTGAGCCCGTGGCGGCGGTTCTCCTTGGTGGGGGGCGAGGTGCGGAACAGGCCGATCAGGTAGTCGGCGTGATGCGCGCTCGAGGTCCACACCTTGGTGCCGTTGACGAGCCAGCCGCCGTCGATCCTGCTGGCCCTGGTGCTGGCCGCGAACAGGTCGGAGCCGGAGTTGGGCTCGCTCATGCCGATGGCGAAGCACACCTCACCCCTGCAGATGCGCGGCAGGATGCCGGCCTTCACCCGCTCGCTGCCGTACTTCAGGATTACCGGCCCGCTCTGGCGGTCGGCGACGAAGTGCAGCCGCACCGGAGCGTTGGCCACGCGGAATTCCTCGGTGACGACGTAGCGCTCGAGGAAGCTCCGCTCCTGCCCGCCGTACTTCCTGGGCCAGGTCATGCCGATCCAGCCGCGCTGGCCGACCTTGCGGCTGAAGTCCGGGCTGAAGGCGCCGTCGATGCCGCCGCCGACGTTGGGGGAGAAGGTGCCGGCGTCCATCTCCTCCTTCAGGAAGGCGCGCACCTCGGCGCGCAGGCGGTCGCACTCGGGCGGCAGGCGGATGGGGTCGAAGGTCAGCTCGGTGTCCATGGCGTCCCTCCCATGGTGTCAGACCCTCCGGGTCTGACACCCAAAACTCCGCTCGTGCCATGGTGTCAGACCCGGAGGGTCTGACACCTATCGTGCCGCCAGCATGGGCCAGAGCGCGTCGCTGCCCTTGGCGGCCACCAGATTTCCCAGCTTGACGGCCCATTGGCTCTCGTTGCCGAAGTCGTCGCGCCAAGCCCACAGCCGCTGCGTGAAGCGGTGCAGGACGTGCTCCTTGGTGAAGCCGATGGCGCCCAGCACCTGATGCGCGATGGCGGCACCCTTGCCCGCCGCCTCGCCGACCCTGATCTTGGCGGACGCCGCCTCGAGGAACACGCCCTCGTCGAAGCCGGCAGCGGCGGCAGGACCCCCACCCCCGACCCCTCCCCGCAAGGGGGAGGGGGGCCGAGGCGAGGCCATGGCATCGGCCGCCGAGCCCGCCGCGGCGATGGCGGCGGCCACCTCGCCTGCCAGGCGCGCGAGGTTGTGCTGCACGGCCTGGAACTTGGCGATCGGCCGCCCGAAGGCGACGCGCTCGTTGGCGTAGGCGACCGCCAAGTCGAGTATCGCCTCCAGCGCGCCCGCCATCTGCATCGAGCGCACGGTCGCCCCCATCAGGGCGAATGCGGCGCGCCCGGCGCCAGCCTGTGCATCCGCAGCCGCCACGGCAACCGGCCGGACGGCGTCGAGAACGACGGTATCGAGCGCATCGCCGGCGATGCTCGCCCCGTTGCCGATGCCGGCGGTGCCGACCTCGACGAGCGCCACGGCCTCCCCGCCACCCTCGCGCTCGGCGATGAGCGCAAGATGCCGCGCCTCGCTCGCGAAGGCGATGGCGCGGACGCGACCGCTCACGGTGCCGCTTTTCGCCAAGACGAGGCGGTCGGCATCGCGCACCGGACCGCAGGCCATCGCCCCCTTGGGCGAGGCGATGCCGGCGCCCGCCAGCAGCCAGCCCGCGAGCAGCGTCTCCGCAACGGGGAGCGCGACGGCGCTGCGGCCGGCCTCGCGCAGCACGGCGAAGCCGTCGGCGAGCTCCGCGCCGGCGCCGCCGAGGCCGTCCGGCACCCAGGCGAGCGTCAGGCCGGCCTCCTCCAGCGCCGCCCACGCCGGCGCCTTCCAGCCCGCGTCGGCCGCCCGGTTGACGGCTCCGGGATCGCACACGTTCCTGAAGATGCGGGCCGCGGTCTGGGCGACGATGCTGTCCCTTGTCATTGCGCGCCGTTCTCCCCCACCGCTTTTCTCGTCCCGGCCTACTTATCCCGGCGTCATCAGCCCTACAACCGCGGCGGTCATCAGGGTGGCTAGCGTACCGGAGATCATCGTCCTGGCGCCGAGGCTCGCGATCTCCGCCCGGCGCTGCGGCACCATGGCTGCGATGCCGCCGATCATGATGCCGAGGCTGCCGAAGTTGGCAAACCCGCACAGCGCATAGCTGAGGATCAGGCGCGACCGGTCCGACAGGTGCGCCGAGGCTTCTCCCGCGAGCTGCAGGTAGGCCACCAGCTCGTTGAGCACGGTCTTCGCCCCCAGCAGCGCGCCAGCCTCGGTGCTCTCCGCCCAGGGGATGCCCACGAGCCAGGCCATGGGCGCGAACGCCCACCCCAGCAGGCGCTCGAAGGTCAGCGCGACGCCGAACGGCTGGCCGGCGAACGCCAGGAGCTGGTTGGCGAGCGCCACCAGGGCAACGGCGACGATCAGCATGGCCGTCACGTTGGCGAGCAGCACCACGCCCTCCCAGGTGCCTTGGGCGACGGCATCCATGCCGGAGCGCGGCGCATCGTCGAGCGCGATGTCGCCGGCGCCGGCGTCTGCGGCCGGGTCCGACGTCCGCTCGGACGAGTCGTGCGGGACCATCAGCTCCGCCAGCAGCAGCCCGGCCGGCACGCTGATGACGGACGCCACGATCAGGTGGCCGGCGGCGCCCGGCAGCACCGGCTCGAGGATGCTGGCGTAAAGCGCGAGCACCGTCCCGGCCACGCCGGCCATGCCGACCGTCATGGTGGCGAACAGCTCGCCGCGGCTCATGCCGGCGAGGTAGGGCCGCACCAGCAGCGGCGCCTCCACCATGCCGACGAAGACGTTGGCGGCAGCCGACGTCCCCACCGGGCCCGACACGCCCATCGAGCGGCGCAGCCCCCAGCCGATGACCCTGACCACGCGCTGCAGGACGCCCCAGTAGTAGAGCAGCCGGGCCAGCGCGCTCATCACCAGGATCAGCGGCAGCGCCTGGAACGCCAGGATGAAGCCGTGCTGCGGCCGTACCGGCTCGAACGGCGCCGGCCCGCCGGCCACATAGCCGAACACCAGGCGCATGCCCGCGCCGGTGGCCGACTGCAGGGCGGCCACCAGCCCTGCCGCCCAGTCGAAGGCGACGCGCACCGCTCCCACGTTCAGCATGATGCCGGCGATGAGGAGCTGCAAGCCCAGCCCGGCGAGGACGAGGCGGACAAGGCGCGCCGGTCCGACGGCCTTGCGCCGCTCGGACAGGAGCCAGGCGATCAGCGGTATGGCGACCAGCCCGATCGCGCTCTGCACCTGCAACGACATGGCCGCGCGCGTCTCCCCACGCTCCCCATCCGGGGCCCGCCCGAGTTGTAGGCGAGCTCGCCGGCGCCCGGCAATGCCGCCCGCCCGCCGGGCAATTCCGCCTCGTGTGGCGTGCGCACGGCGATTTGGGAGAGCCGGGCGCCCCGGGCGCCCAATTGCCGCCGTCTTGCTGCGCCATCGCAAGGCCTTGGCTTCCGGAGATTTTGCTCATGCCCAGATTGCCGACACTGTCGCTCGTTCTGCTCGTTCTCACTGCCGCCCCCGGTGCCCGCGCCGGCGATGTCGACCGGGTCGAGATCGTCGAGTGGGGCATCTACAGGGACCAGCGCACCGGCGTGGCGCCGGCGCCGCTCGCCGTTACCGGCACGACCAATCTCGTCACCAACGTACGCCTCCAGCAGAAGACCACGACCGTTCCCGCGCTCGTGGGCATGACGTTCGGCATCGAGTACAAGGTCGTGGGCGCGCACCCCGGCAGCATCGTCCGCCTGAGGTGCGTGACCAGGCTCCCGAAGCAGGGCGTCACCAACCCCGGTACGGGCAAGACCTTCGCCGTCTCGGAGTTCGAGACCGACGCCATGGTCGGGTCGACCACCTACCTGGGCTACAGCTTCGACTACGACTGGGAGGTCGAGACGGGTCCGTGGACGCTCGAGATCTGGCACGGCGACCGCAAGCTCGCCGAGAAGACGTTCCTCGTGACAAGGCTCGTCTCGTCCGCCGAGTAGGGCGCTGACTCCGACGCCTGTCGTCCCGGAGCCGGGTGCTCCTGCATTGGGACACCAGCGTCAGAGATAGAGCAACTGGGCTGCCGCCGCACGCACAGGGCCGATTTTACTGACCGGGCATCCCCACGGGATCGCCCAACAACTGCCGTCTTATTGCCTCATGGGGGCGCGTCCGCCGCCGGGATATTGCTCATGCTGAGACTCCTGCCGCTTTCCTTCCTGTTGCTCGCGCTGACGGCCGCTGCGGAGGCACGGGCAGAGTCTGTCGATCGCATCGAGATCGTCGAGTGGGGCATCTTCCAGCACGAGGATGGCGACCAGGTGCAGCACCCCCTGTCTCCCATGGGCACCATGACCTACGCCCGCAACGACCGCCTCCAGCAGGTCACCACGACCATTCCCGCGCTCGTGGGAATGAAGTTCGGCATCCGCTACAAGGTCGTCGGCTCACCCCAAGCTGCAAACGTCAGGTTGAAGCACATCACGAGGTTCCCGAAGGAGGGCGTCACCAATCCCGGAAGTGGCAAGACCTTCTCCCACTCCGAGTACCATACGAATGCTATGGTGGGAGAGGTCACCTACCGGGGCTACTCCTTCGACCGCGACTGGGAGGTCGTGCCCGGTCCGTGGACCATGGAGATCTGGCACGACGGCCGCAAGCTCGCCGAGAAGACCTTCATGGTGACGCGGCTCGTCTCGTCCATCGAGTAGGAGGAAGCTCGCTCATGCCGGGATGGCTGCCACTTTCCCTGCTCGTGCTCGCTCTGGCGGCGGCTTCGCACGCCCACGCACAGCAGGTCGAGCGCATCGAGATCGTCGAGTGGGGGCTCTTCCGCCACGACGTTCAGGCCCAGATGGACTCGCCGGAATCGCCCAGTGGCGCAAAGAAGCTCGTCGACAATGTCCGCCTGCAGCAGGCCACCACGACGGTGCCGGCGCTCGTGGGCATGAAGTTCGGCATCCGCTTCAAGATCGTCGGCTCGCCTCCCGGTACGCCGGTCGTCTTGAAGGTCGTGTTCAGGTTTCCGAGCCAGGGCCTCACGAACCCTGCCAAGGGCAAGACCTACTCCGACTACGAGTCCCATTCGAACGCCGTCGTCGGAGAGGTGACCTACCGCGGCTACGGCCTCGACTACGACTGGGAGGTGGAGACGGGACCGTGGACCCTGGAGGTCTGGCACCAGGGCCGCAAGCTCGCCGAGAAGACGTTCATGGTGACGCGGCTCGTCTCGTCCGCCGAATAGGGGGCACCGGCAATGACGCCCATGACGGGGTCCGGGCCGCGGCTGCTGGCGCTCTCCCTCCTTCTGTTTGCTCTGATGCCCGCAGCCGGCGCCCGCGCGCAGCAGGTCGAGCGCGTCGAGATCGTCGAGTGGGGCATCTACCGCACGGACAATATCGGCACGTACGCCAATCCGGACTCGCCTTCAGGCACGAGCTACCTTGCCGCGAACATCCGCCTCCAGCAGACCACAACCGTCATTCCTGCTTTGGTCGGACTGACGCTCGGCTTCCGCTACGAGGTCGTGGGCCGGCCTCCCGGCGAGAAGCTCACCCTGAAATACGTCATCAGGTTCCCCCTCCAGGGGCTCACGAACCCGGACAGTGCCAAGACCTTCTTCATTATGGAGACCGGTTCGCTCACGTTCGTCGGTGGGATCAAATTCGAAGGCTACACCTTCGAGCACGACTGGGAGGTCGAGACCGGCCCGTGGACCCTGGAGATCTGGCACGGCGGCCGCAAGCTGGCGGAGAAGACCTTCATGGTCACGCGGCTCGTTTCGTCCGCCCAATAGCTCCAGGCTCCAGGTTTCAGGTTCAAGGCGAGCAGTCGAGGAGGCTTTGATGGCTGTCGGAACCGGCTCAC
>Ga0075421_100001079_pt1 | contig 31087 bp, 28 predicted proteins | sample SoiMetdeltSBSDD5_FD_75292 | JGI IMG/M metagenome (GOLD analysis project Ga0075421, IMG submission 75292) | Bulk soil microbial communities from a Populus tree surrounding site in Tennessee, USA - Soil MetaG P. deltoides SBSDD5 | ecosystem: Environmental > Terrestrial > Soil > Tree plantation... | reverse complement strand
GTCCCGATTCGCCCTTCGACGACGACCTTTCCCTCCAGCCTCGCGTCCTTGAGCGACCGGGGATACTCGGGTAACCGCGACCAATAAAACTCCCAGCCGCCCACCGGCTCCGGGCCGCGCACCGGTTGATTCCATGACGCCTCGCGGTCGCGCTGAAACTCGGCGACAAGCGAGTCAGGCGGCACATAGGTGTCGATCTCCGGCGGGCAGTCCGCGCACACGGTGAAAGAATCGGTCAGTGTGTCGATCTCCATTCGAATGTCGCGCTCGACGAACTCGCCGCGCTTAATCACGATAGTTGTCGGCGGCACGAAGTCCATCGGGGCTGCCAGTAGATACGTGCCCGGGTGCAGCGCATCGAAGACGAAATGCCCCGCCTGGTCGGTTTGCCCCTCGTGCGACTCGCCCCACACCCGTTCCAGGTACAACTTCACGTTTTCGACCGCTCCTCCAAACGGATCGACGAGGCGCCCCGCCAGCCTGGCGGTCGCGCGACTTTCCTCGACGCTGTTATCGGGAGCAGACCCGCGAACCGCCTGTACCGGTGAGAGTGCGAGCAGCATCACGACGACGGCGGCTACGCTTGTGATTGTCGAGGGCACGCCAGGCCGGTTGCGTCGCTGAGTGGAATCCAACACGGCCGAAATCCTCGTGGCGAGATCGGTTCGGCTGGCCATGGACACTCCGGTCCATGACGTCGTCGACAGGCGACGTGCGAGCAGCAGCAATTGCTCTGCGTATGCCGCGCCTTCCGCGTGTCGCAGCACGCCATCGTCGCATGCCCGTTCAGAGTCGAGACGCAGACGGCGCCAGGCGATCCAGATCAGCGGATGAAACCAGTAGATCGCGCACGCCACGCGCGCCAGCACGTGGACGGCCCAATCGTTGCGGCGAATGTGCTCGATCTCGTGAAGCAGGGCGCGGTGAAGATCGTTCTCGTTCCAGGCCGGTGCGTCTCCCGGCAGAACAATCACCGGGCGCATCAGCCCCATGGTCAGCGGGGCGCGCACATCCTGGCGCAGCAACGTGGCGATCGGGCGTGTAACGCCCGCGTCGCGCGCAAGCGACTGTGCGAACGCCTGCGCCTGGCCCCAGCTCGTCGCCTGGCTTCGCAGCCGTCGCACGCGCCATAACGTGCATGCGATTGGGGCGAGCGCCACTATCGAACCAAACAGCCACGTGGCGCGAAGCCAGAACGACATGGACCGGCGGTTGGCCCGCTCGGCGACGAGAGGAGCCTGCCGCTCGGTTTGCGCAATCGCGCCCGTCCTGGCGGGCACTCGCGCAGGCGAAGGCGTGCTTGGCGCCGCGGCAAGGACCGGTAGGCCCACGGCGATGGGCGACAACGCGGCGGACACGATCGGCAGCGCGAGGACGATGGCGAACGCCGACGTCAGCACCAGCGAACGAACAGAAGCCGACGCACGCCTCGCCAACCGAATGGCCACGAGCGAAACGAACAGGACGATCGTTACCTTGGCGAGGAGCGACAGTTCGGTCATGACCGTTTCCTTTCGCCGCGGACCTTTTCGATCTCGTCGCGAAGCGCATCGAGTTCCGCGTCAGTCCACGACTCCTGCCTGAGGAGCGTCGTCAGCATCTCGCCGCGTGAGCCGCCGAAGAAGACGCGCAGGTAATCGCGCAGGGCCGCCCGCATGGCGGCAGCATGCGACTTGGTCGGCGTGTAGATGTAGCGAAGTCCTTCCTCGTGATGACGGACGTAGCCCTTGGCTTCGAGGCGCACGAGCATGGCGCGTACAGCCGAGTAGCTGGGTGGATCGATGAGACGGGCCTGGATGTCTTCCGCCGAGGCGCGGCCACCGAGCGCAAAGATGGCGTTCATGATTTCGCGCTCGCGGCGCGTGAGTCTCTCGTGCGCTGGTGAGGGCATCGTGTCGCTTGTCGCGGCGGGTCGGTAGACCCGCTGCCGTCATGCTACAGGTTTAGCATCTTAATGCTACACTTGCAGCATGTCAACCACGCACGCCCACCTGCTGCTGAATCACTTTCCGACCGTCGGTTTGGTGATGACGATCGGGTTGTTCCTCGCCGGCATCGTGGCGCGCAGCGATCAGTTGAAACGGGCGAGCCTGGTCGCCTTCATCGGGCTCGGCCTGATCGTTCTACCCACGTACGTGACGGGCAACGCCGCCGCCGAGACGCTGTGTATCGGCAAAGTCGCCGAGCCGTGCGCCGACTCGCAGATTTCCCGGCCGCTCATCGAGCGTCACGAGGGCGCCGCGGTCCTGGCGCTCACGCTGATCGTGACGACGGCAGGTTTCGCATGGCTTGGCCTGTGGCAGCATCGCCGGACGCAGCGGATCGCTCCGTGGAACATCGTCGTCATCGCGCTGACGTCGTCTGTCGCCATGGGCCTGGTTGCGCGCGCGGCCAACATCGGTGGAGAGATTCGACATCCTGAGGTGCGCGCCGCGGCCGCGCCGGCGGCGACCGAACCGACTCTCGGCAGGAGAATTGCGCGCTATGTCAACGACGAGCCGTGGACCTGGATTGCGAGCGAGACGCTCCACTTCGTCGGCTTGTCGCTGCTGATTGGGGTGGTCACGTTGATTGATCTTCGCGCGCTGGGGGTGATGAAGGCGATTCCGTTTTCCGCGCTCGAGCGGCTGTTGCCGTGGGCGGCTCTTGGCTTCGGGCTCAACATCGCGACGGGAATGCTGTTCTTCATCTCCCGTCCGGAGTTCTACACGGGAAACCCCGCGTTTTACTGGAAACTGATTTTCGTGCTCCTGGCGAGCACCAATACGGTCTACTTCTTCTTCGACGAAGGGTGGGCGGCGACGCCTGGCGGGGACGTACGCCTGGTCACGAAGGTCGCTGCAGCGTCGGCGCTCGTGCTCTGGGTCGGTGTCATGTATTGGGGAAGCATGCTGCCTTTCATTGGCAATTCGTTCTAGCACCGGCCGCCGTGCGCCCCGTCGCTTGAACCAGCTCGGTCACGTCGAGGAGCGAAGGGCGACGACGTAATCTCCCTTGACGTAATCAACCGTTGGTCCGAGCATGTCACCCGATGCACAAGACACATGCGGTGATAGCGCTCGTAGGGGCGATGCTGCTGCCCGGCGGCGTGATGGCCCAGGATGCAAAGGCCGTTGTCGAACGCGCGATCCAGGCGACGGGCTCGGCGGGCCTGACGTCAATCACGTATTCGGGCGTGGCCGCAAACGCCAACTTCGGACAGAGCAGGACGATCTCTTTTGGTCTGGCCTCGACGTCTATCCGGAGCTACACGCGCACCATCGATTTCTCACAGCCCGCGTCACGTGCGACCGGTGCGACGCTACCACCCGCCCCGCGCGGGGGCCCACCTCCACAACCCGGGACTTTCGATCAGTCGATCGGCCCCGCGAATCCTGCTTGGGCGCAGCAACTGCAGATCTGGGTCACCCCGTGGGGATTCTTGCGCGGCGCTGCTGCCAGGAACGCCACCGTGCGATCTCGGAAGATCGACGGTGTGAATTACAACGTGGTGACCTGGAGCCCCGAGCAGAAAGCGCCCTCGGGTCAGTCGTATCGGCTCGTGGGTTACATCAATGACGGCAACACGGTCGAACGAGTCGAGACCTGGGTAGAGCACCCGATCCTCGGGGATATGCACGTCGAGTTCTCGTACACCAGCTACCAGGACTTTGGTGGGCTGAAGGTGCCGATGAGAATCTCGCAGAAACAGGTGGGAATGGAGACCTTCGTGGCGTCAATCAATGCCGCGCAAGCCAATCCGCCTAACCTCTCACAATTGATGTCGGCGCCCGCAGCCGCAACGCCGGCGGGCGCTGGACGTGGTGGTGGTGCGGCACAGTCGCCTCCGGCCGTTGCGTCCGAGAAGCTCGCTGACGGCGTGTACCGAATCACGGGCGGATACGTCGCCCTGGCGGTCGAGCTCAAGGACTACGTGGTCGTTCTCGAAGGAGGGCAGAGCGAAGCGCGCGGTTTGGCGATTCTTGCCGAAACCAAGCGGCTGATTCCGGGCAAGCGAATCAGGTACGTCGTCAACACCCATCCACACTTCGATCACGCAGGCGGGCTCGGGCCGTTTGCGGCCGAAGGCATCACGATTCTCACCGACGACAACAACAAGTACTTCCTCACCCAGGCGCTGAGCTCTCCGCGCACGCTCGTCGGCGACACGCTCGCGAAGTCGGGAAAGAAGCCCAAGGTCGAGGGCGTCGTCGAGAAGATGGTGATCAAGGACGACACTCGAACTATCGAGCTGCACCACATCACGGATCTCGAACACAGCGACGGCATGCTGATCGCGTATCTGCCGAAGGAGCGAATTCTCTTCAGCGCCGACTTCAACATGCCAGCGCAGGGTCAGCCGGCGAGCCCGTCGATTGCGACACTGCTCGAGAACATCGAACGGCTGCAACTGGATTTTGAGACTCATGTACTCGTACACGCCCCCAACCCGGATCGGAGGATGACCAAAGCAGACCTGTTGGCGCTTGCCAAGGGAGGACAGTAAGGTGGCACGGCAATTATGGCTCGTCGTCGCCGGAATCATGAGCGTGTCGACTTCGCTCGTGGGACATCACTCGTTTGCGGAGTTCTACATCGAGGAAGACACGATCGAGATCGAGGGCGAGATCCTCGAGGTTCAGTACAAGAATCCTCATTCGTGGATCTACGTCCAGGGAGAGGATGCGTTCCGAAGGCCGAAGGTCTACTCCGCCGAGTGGGCAAGTGTGTCGAGACTCGAGCGTGATGGCATCAGCAAGCGAACGCTGCGCGAGGGCGATTGGGTCCGCATCTGGGCTTCGCCCAATCGCAACCCAAATGACAATCGCGTCCGTCTGAAGCGAATCGAGCGGCGGGCTGATCGCTGGAGCTGGGGAAGCCGCGGTGAGACTCGTTAAGAAGGGAGCAATCATGCGACTCGTTACGCGCGTCGTCACCACAATCGGTCTTGTCCTCATCGCTTCAGCGTTACTACGCGGACAAGGCGGGATTGCGAGCGCGCCTGGCAAGTTCCTCGCACCTCCGGCGCAGGTCATTGCCGTGCGCGCCGGACGTCTCTTCGATAGCCGGTCGGGAACGCTGGTTGCCAATCAGATTGTCCTGATTCGCGGCGATCGCATCGCGGAAGTAGGTCCGTCCGTTCCGATTCCACCCGACGCGCGCGTAATTGACCTCAGCGCCGCCACGGTCCTGCCCGGGATGATCGACGCGCACGTTCACGTTTATCCACCGGACGAGTTGTCGCAGTCCACGCGAACGATTGTCGCGGTCGCGAACGCGCAGGCCGACCTCGAGGCCGGATTCACGACGGTCCTCGACATGGATTCACGCGGCGGGTACGGAACCGTGGACCTGCGCAACGCGATCAATCGTGGCGTGCTGCTCGGACCGCGCATGCAAGTCGTCGGTCAATCGCTCAATCAGCGGGCCACGACCTCGTATCCCTCTTTTTTCGAACGGTTCCAGGATCGCTTCACGGAGAGCAAGAATCCGAACTCCCCGTGGCTGGCGCGCGCGGCGGTCCGTGAAGCCAAGCTGCACGGCGTCGACTGGGTCAAGATCTACACGACCCAGGACTTCGTGGGCGATGAATACAGCGTGTTCAAACCGGATGGCACGCTCGTGAACAGTCCATCGCTGACCGAAGAAGAAGTGATGGCCGTCGTCGATGAAGCGCATCGGCTTGGCCTCAAGGTCGCTTGCCACACCTACGGTGGTGAAGGACAGCTCAGTTGCCTCAAAGCCGGCGTCGACGCTCCCAATCACCTCACCGATCTCGATGACGCGTCGCTCAAGCTCCTCATCGACAAGAAGCTGCCATTTGAGCTGACTGTCGACGATCTCGTCGCGCTCGAGCCCGCGGACCTCAAACGAACTGGCGGCAGGAACAGCCGCCTGAAGATGGCGGAGCAGGCGTTCAAGAAGGCGAAGGCCGTCGGTGTTCCGTTCGTGTTTGGTAGTGGCGCCACGTCGGCCGACGTCCCGCATGGTAGGCAGGCCGACCAGTTCGCCTACTTCATCAAGTGGGGAATGACGACGCGCGAGGCGCTGCTGATGCCGTTCCTGCCGACCGCGAAAATGTTGAACTACGACTGGGTGAACCAGATTGGCAGCGTGGAAAAGGGGAAGTACGCGGATCTGATCGCGGTCTCGGGCGATCCGCTCACCGACATCAGCGAAATGCAGCGGGTGCGTTTCGTGATGAAGGGCGGGTTCGTCGTGAAGAACGAACCGCCCCTCGTCAGGACCACGAGGTAGGTCAAGCCGACGGCTTGATTGACACCTTCCATTCGTTGAGTTTGCCCTCGTCCTGGGCCGAACGGTCAACGACGTTCAGTTGCCATGTGCCTCCCGCGGGCTGGCCGGCCAATGCCGCCAGGGGAGGAGCATTAGCGGCGGTGAATGTCTTGACGATGTTGTCCGCGGCTCCTCCCGCGCCGTCATGGAGGATGGCTTCGGTTCCCGACGGTGAACGCACACTGACGCGCAGATCGCCGATCCAGGTGTGCGAGATGTCGACTGATACCTCGACACTGCCGATGGTGGCGGCGCTCGTCGCGGCCAGCGTACGCACGATGCCGCCGCTTGGGGCGTCCGGGATCTTCAAACCGGGCGATTCCTTCAGCTCGATCGGTGCAACGGCGACGGCCGCGGCAGAGAACTCGAGCGACCACTGATTGAGCTTTCCGGTGTCGCCGGGCGCCAGGTCGCGCACCATCAACCGCCACGTGCCCTGCGAGCTGCGCCCGCGCAGCGTTGCCAACGCCGGCAGTGTTGCCGCGTCGTAGGTCACCTTCAAGTCATGCGCGTTGCCGCCGCGTCCCTTGGGATGAAGCTCGATGACCGTCCCCCACGGCGTGGTCAGTGTCGCGTTGAGATCGCCGCGATAGGTGTGCGTGATGTCCACGCCGACCCTCAGGCTCGAGATCGTCAGGGCTTCGGCGATATCGATCGTGTCGGTGATGCCGGCCTGATTGTTCTCGGGGATGGCGCGGTTCGGCGTCGACGTTCGCGTGAGCGTGGCCGGTGGTGTGGTCACATCCGAGAGAAAGCATTTGAACGTGATCGACTGATCGGCGGCCGAGACCTCTTCGATCCTCAGGTTCGACGAGGTGCCATTCCACCACTTGCTGTCCGGCAGGGTGCTGTCCCCGAAGCGTGCCAGCGGGCCGGCAAACAGGTCGCCGGCATCGCCGATTTGATTGCGTTGGCGCTCGAGCTGAAAGAGTCCATCGGCCTGCTCGAGCGACAGCTCGTAATGACTGCCGCTCGTCATCTGCTCGTGACTGTTATCGCCCTCCTCGTCGACGTGCCAGATCGCCAGCCCTTCATCGGGGAGTGAGGCATCGCGGCCAGTCCGGCGCCGGTTTTCGATCAGGAAGTACTCGCGCCCTCCGCGAGAGTAGATCGCGAAATCGTTGGTGCCCGCTTCCAGGGTTATCGTCGCACCGTGTGTGATGGTTGTGACGTTGCCTGCCCAGCCGGACAGGCGTTTGAGATAGGCGCTGATCGGGATCGGGTTTCTCTCGCTGACGTTGTTTCCCGCGCACATGAGGCAGTAGCCGCCAACCCCGCTCGACTCGTAGCCGTAGTCGTAAAGATCGGGGTAGTCACACAGCATGTGGCCGTTTTCGTGGCAGAACGTGCCCAATCCCAGTTCAGAGCCCATCGCGGTGAACTGGTAGTCGTACGCCTTCATCCCCGACCGCAGCTGCACGGCGGTTCCCAGATGATGGGAGTGTGGCCAGAGTCCCTCGGCCCAGTTGTTCGTGACCGGTCCGGCATAGTAGACGTTCATCGCGTACACGAATCCCTGGCTGTCGACGGTGAGCGGTGAGAAGTCGAAGCCCTGCGCCTTATGAAACGCGATCGCCTCGTTCATCAGCTCGTACGCGCGCCGTGGCTGCGGAATCGTGCGGTCCGTGTAATACGTCTTGGGATGCAGCGCCCGGTAGTAGGGGACGACGATGTTGGTGTAGCGGCAGCGGCCGAGGGAGTTCTCCAGGAAGAAGTCTGAAACGGAGCCATGATTGCCGAACCCGTTGTAGCCGGTCTGATTGCAGAATCGATCGACCTCTTCGCGGGAGATGGTCGCTGGCGCGTCGCTGAAGTCGATGAGCAGGCACAATCCGACGAAAGTCCCGACCGTTTGGCGCTGAGGCGGGGCGAGCATCGGGCCACCAGCGGCCGCCATTGCCCGTATTGCACGCTGCTGCTCTCGCCGTTCTCGCCGCCGCTGCTCACATCGTCGTCCAGAGGCGCGAAGAGCGGACTCGCGGGCCGCGGCCATGGCGCTCTCGCGCCGCACGCGCAACCCTTTGGGAACGCCCGCCCGAGCGCCTTCGAGTCGCGCTCCGGCGGTGGGAGCCGGCTCGAGCGCATTGCCATCCGGCGCCAATCGCGCCACTTCCCAATAGCCCGTGGCGGGATTTTTGGTGACCGTGTAGCCTTCGAGGGTTTCGAAGACCGCGTAGTACTGGTCTCCCCACCCACGCAGTTGAATCGTTGTGCCATCGGGTTGGGTGAACGTGAAGACCTGACCATCAAACCGTACTGCCATCGAGCTGCTCCTGGGCGACAGATATCAGGAACGCGGCGCGATGCGCGCCGTCACCGCCGCATCGTTAGTAACGACAAGCAGGCGCAGTCGGAACACCGCGGGCAAAACTTCTCACGACAACTCCGAACTCCCAACTTCCAACTCCCAAACTCCAACTCCCAACCTTGGATCGCGCACCAAAAGATGAGATTCATCATGATTTCAGTGCGATAAACGCTTGCGGCAGAGTGTTGCTCTTGTTACTCTGACGAAATTCGTGGTCACTGCCGCACGGGGGCGCCTCGTCCCACTCGAGGTTGTGCGGTAATTGTCTCCCATCGGCCACGAACCCCGCGGAACCGCTTTCGCGCAACGCGCGCAACGCGCGCTCCGGCGAGCCTCGCCGAAGCCTGCGACGAAGGCGGACCGAGTTCTCTCCCACCACGAATGATTGATGCCGGCCCCGTGTCGGGCCGGCGGGGTGTGCAATGGATTCAAGCTTTGGTACGAGGCTCCGGCTGCAGCGCGAGGAACAGCAGATTCCGCTCGCGACCATCTCGGAGCAGACCAAGATAAAGCTGTCACTTCTCGAAGGATTGGAGCGCGACGATGTGTCGCGATGGCCGACGGGAATTTTTCGTCGCTCGTATTTCCGTGCTTACGCCCGGGCGATTGGGCTCGAACCCGATCGAATGCTGCGAGAGTTTCAGACGCTCTATCCCGACCCGGACGCGAACGAGGACATGACCCAGGCGCTGGCGCAGGCTCACCTGAACGGCCATGGGCGGCGTCCGCCAACCAGGCTTCGATGCCTGATTGATTCCGCCGTGAGTGCCTTGCCGGCGCTGCACCTGCAGCCGAGCTTCAGAACACCGCCCTCCGGCGTGAAGTTGGAGAGTTCTCACCCCGCTCGAGAGCTCTTTGAGGCGCGGCTTACCCACGAGCCCCCGGCCGTGCCGGAACCTCCGCTGCCACGATACACATCGGAACCCGAGGAAGCGTCGGGGGTGAACTTCGTGGCCGTGGCCCAGCTCTGCACGAGGCTCGCTCGCGCGATCGAAGTCTGCGACGTCACGCCAGTATTGGAAGAAACAGCCAGTGTCCTCCGCGCCGCGGGCCTTATTCTCTGGGTGCGGGATCGGCTTGGCTACGAACTGACACCCGTCTTCGCCCATGGCTATTCGGACGAGATAACCGCGCACATCGGGCCCGTCTCGCGCGATTCGGACAATGCCATTGCATCTGCCTTCAGAACGTCCGAAGCGAGAATCGTCGATCGCGGGGAAACGGCAACGGGAGCCGTTGTGGTCCCGCTACTGACGCCGACGGGGTGCGCTGGAGTGCTGGCGCTCGAACTGCGGCACGGTGGAGAACGGCTCGAATGCGTGCGCGCGGCGGCAGCGATTCTCGCCGCGCAATTGTCGACCCTCGTGGGTGCGCCTGTCATGGCTCGAGCCGCCAGCGCTTGAGGACGACGGCTTTATGAGGAGAGCGCATCGCACTTTGGGACTAGTCGCGCCTGCGCGGCAAGGCCACGCCCTTACGTGGGTTACACAACCAGGGTCGCAGATCGAGCACGTTCGATTGACCCCAAACCTTGAAGAATCGGGGTTATTACGGCTGAGTTCTGTTCGCACCAACCTTTGCAGTCTCCTAAACCACTCGCTTAAACCACTCGCTTCATCGTCAGGAGTAAGCGAGTTAATTGCAGGGGGACACATGAAACGCCTGATACTGATGCTGACGCTGTCGGGAGCCCTGACAGCCGTGCCTGCCTGGGCGCAGGACTCCTCAGGGCCTCGAACGGAGCGCCCGGCGACCGCCACGTATTGGGGCGACACCGGCCTGTGGTTCGTGCCCACCGCGGAGACCGTGAAGCCAGGTGGCTTTTCGTTTAGCGTCTATCGCACCGAGTTCGACTTCAAACAAGGCGTGACCGATCTCTCGGATTGGCCCATCACCGCCGCAGTTGGCGCGGGGCCGCGAACCGAAGTCTTCGGCGCGTTGCGCGTCGTCACCCGTATTGATCGCGACCTCCGTCCGCTGTTCGAACCTGGTAATCAGGAGACTGGCGGAGTCACCAACGACAACCCGTTCGTTCGAGAAACATGGACAGGAAACCAGCTGGGCGACCTGCTGCTCGGAGGCAAGTTCAACATCCTCACCGAACACAACCAACAGCCGTTCGCGCTGGCGGTACGTGGCACCGTCAAGTTGCCCACAGCAAGCGAGGAGAATGGCGCCGGAACGGGCGAGTTCGATTACTTTCCGGACATAGTGCTCAGCAAAGAAATCAGTCGCCGCGTCGAGATCAGCGGCTACACCGGTTACGCCTTTCGGGGGGACCCCGACGGCGTGAGCGTCTCTGATAGCTTGCGTTGGGGCCTCGGTGCAGCATTTGGCGCTCGTTCGAACCTGCGCTTCACGGCCGAGATGTTCGGCGAACAGTTGGCCGACGACGATGTGATCACCGTGCCGGGCGCAGTCACCGGGACGGACGGATCGTTCGCGCCGATCCTTTCTCAACTGAGCAGGGGCGTCACAACGGCCTTTGGACTCACCTGGCAGCACCCGAACGGACTTTCGCTTGGAGCCGGTGTGACCTACCAGTTTGGATTGGAGAACGACGCGACCCTCAACGCTATTACCGGGGGGAGCGAGGGCAGTGGGCACGCGGTTGGTATGCAGTTCCGGCTTGGCTTCCACAACGGTGTGAGGATGTATGTGCCGCCTGCGCCGCCGCGTGTCGCCGAGGCGGCGCCTGCAGCACCAGCGCCCCCCGGCGCCACCGCGAAACCCGCTGCACCGCCACCTCCTCCGGCAGCGGCCGCAGCCGCTCCGGCAAGGAGCGCCGAACCCGCCGCGGCAAAGGCGCTCGCCCTCGACGAAGTGCACTTCGATTTCGACATGGATCAATTGCGCCCCGACGCCATCCAGGTTCTCGATCGTGTCGTGGACGGACTCAAGCAGAACCCGGGGACGCGGGTGCGTATCGAGGGGCATGCGAGTTTCGAGGGGACGGCCGAGTACAACCTGGTTCTTGGTGAGCGGCGTGCGGCAAGAGTTCGCGACTACCTCGTGAGCCGCGGCATCCCGGCCTCCTCGCTCGATACGCTCAGTAAAGGAGAGGAGAGTCCCAAGTACGACAACTTGACGGAAAACGGCCGCGCGCTCAATCGTCGCGCCGAGTTCATCATCCAGGGCAGATAAGCGCGCGAGCGCGATTACAGACCGAACTGGCGAAGGTGATGGTCGGTGTGCAGATAGGCCCATCGTAGCCAGGCTGATTCGGACATTGGTCCGAAGATCGGATGCGCCGGCCAGCGATAGCCGCTGGCCGGCGCCGTAGCGCGCTCCAGCAGCGATTCGAGTTCCGCAAGGTCCGCGGCGAAGTCCCCCGGTGGAGTGCCGCCGGCTTCCTGATCCACTTCTGGTCGCGTTGGGATGCCGGCAGGCCAGGGAAGTGGAGCGTATAAGGCAATCCACTTCATCACCGTTGACTGCAGCATGCCCGTGGCCGGACTCGCAGCCTTCAGACTGGTGGCCATGCGGAACGAGTCACTCAGGTGGCACACCATCTGGTGAGCCGACATCCGTCCCCATTTGCGCGAGCATTCCGGTCGAACCGTCTTCAGCCGGCGAAGGATCTCCGCCTTGTCGCTCGGCCGCGCCATCGTTCTCATGGTGGTCTTCGCCCGTCCGCAGTAGGACGTAGAGCGGGGGTTTCAGCCCCCGCGTGGACATTACCGCGCAGGCTTAAAGCCCGCGCTCTACCGTAATCCAAGAAGGCGTTCGCCACCGGCTTCCCGAAACGCCTTCAGTGCGCCGTCGCGCGCTGCTGCCGCGTCCGCGATCAGTCTCTGAAACGCCGCGTTGTCGCGCACCGAGCCGAACTCGGGGGACGCTTGAAGCGTTGCCAGCGGCCAGTAACCCTTCGAAATCGCGCGCCGGAGTAAGTCCAATCCCAGTTGGTGCTCGCCTACGTCACAAAAGAATCGTCCTTCCTGGAAGATGGCTTCCGGGTCTTCGCGAATCTTCAGTCCGTCGAACACGGAGATTCTGGTGAGCATGTCGGCAGTACGACGTTCGAGCCAGGCCATCAGGTACTCGGTCCATGACTGGAACGCCGGAATATGCGCGCGTCGCATACGAAGCAAGGCGCGACGCGCCTCGTCGTGGCGGCCGGCAAGGCCAAGGCCGATGACGCGTATGCCTTCATCGGCGCCAGCAACGAGAGCCGGCGGATCGAATGCGAGCAACTGGTCGAGATGGCCGGTCATCAGCAATGTCTGCTCGATGCTGGTGGGAACGTTCGGGTCGAGTCGCCGCGCCTCGGCATGCGCGGCAATCGATTCGTCGAAAAGACCGCAATACCGGCATGCGTGGACGAGGCCGGCAAAGAGCTCAGGGTCGTTGCCGTGGCGGTTGGCCTCGCCCACGAGACGAACGACGGCTCGCTGTGCCTGGCCGATGTCGGCTTCCAGGTTCGCGTAGAACTTATGGGCCACCGAGAGGTGCGGATTGATCTCGAGCGCCCGGCGAAGAGCCTCCTCAGCGCGCACTTCGCTGTCCGGTGCGCTGGTCACGTACTTGCCAATGACACGATGACAGCGGCCCACGTGCGCCCACGCGGGGGCAAAGCCTGAGTCGAGGTCCAACGATTCCTGATACAGCTCGCGTGCACGGGTGACGCCATCATAGGTACGAGCCAGCTCGTTGCCTCGCAGATAGAGTTCGTACGCCCGGGCATTACGAGGGGCATCGACGGATGACGCGGTTCCTGCCCCGGTCAACGGAAGCGACAACGCGTCGACGACTCTCCGGGCGATGTCATCCTGCAGTCGAAACAGATCCCCCAGCGAAGACTGCACGGTGTGAGACGAGATCAACGTTCCGCCCGGCGCTTCGACGAGTTGTGCCGATGCACGCAGCTGATCGCCCGATCGCAGGAGCGTGCCCATGACCACGCGGTCGACGTCCGCTTCTGCCGCCAGCGCTTTGAGGTCGGGTGCATCACCCGGAAAGCGCGCCGCTGTCGCGCTCGAGCGGACAATCAGCGATCCCGTCCCTGATAGCGACGTGGCAATCGCGTCGGGCAGACTGAAGGCCAGGAAGTCGGTCTCGGGATCCGAGCGCAGCACGCGGAACGGCAACACAACGATGCGAGTAAGCGCCTGCGCCAACGCTCGTGTGCCATCGCTGTCATTCCCGCGGACACCGCGCAGTTCTCCAGCCATCTCGTCGGCTGATGACGGTCGATCCGCGGGCCGCTTGGCCAGTGCGCGGCGAATGACGCGGTCCACAGCGGCGATCGCGGGGGAGCCGGTCAGGGCCGGCGGCTGCTCGGACATCGTGGCGTGCAGGACTTCGCCAACGGTACGGCCGCCGAAGGCCGGCCGGCCAGCGAGCATCTCGAACAGGATTGCTCCCGCGGCGAACAGGTCTCCACGACCGTCGACGGGATCGCCCATGACCTGCTCCGGTGCCATGTAACGCGGCGTGCCCATCACGAAGCCGCTACGGGTGAGCTCCAGCTCCGGGCTCATCGTTTCGGTCGGCTCGGGCCGGGCGAGGCCGAAGTCCAGGAGCTTGACGCCGTGCGGCGTGAGGAAGACGTTCGACGGTTTGAGATCGCGATGGACGATGCCACGGCTGTGCAGCGCCGACAGGGCGGCGAGCATTTCAAGCCCGATCGGCACCGCCTGCGCCACGCTCATGGCGCCGTGCCGCAGCCGCTCGACGAGCGGTTCTCCTTCGAGCAGTTCCATCGCGATGAACAACTCACCGCGATCCTCGCCGATCTCGTAAATCTGGCAGACGTTGGGATGATTGACGCTCGCCGCCGCCCGGGCTTCGCGCCAGAACCGTTTGCGCGCGGTCTCGTCATTGCCGAGTGAAGACATCGTCTTCAGCGCGACCGTGCGCTCGAGCCGCTCATCGCGTGCGGCGTACACGACACCCATCGCGCCGGCTCCCAGCTTGTGCGAGATCGCGTAGTGACCGATGCGATCGGGAGACGCCACCCCGCGCGATGTCGTGACACCGGCTGAAACGTCCGGCAGCGACGAAGCTCCCGTAAGCCACTGGAAGAAGGCGCTCAGCCGTCCGCGCGGTCCGTTCTCTACTGACTTCTCCGCCACCAGGTGGTCGATCATATCGCCCTTCCGCGAACCAGCCAGGGCGCTGCCCTGATGTTGCCCTTATTCATTCGTCGAACAACGAAACCGCAAATCGACATCAAGCTCGGGTTATCCTCTGCCTCTACGGCTGCGCGGGCCTCGAGCCTATCTGGCCCCCGCCGATGGATGCGCTACGTCGATCGCCCACGACTTGAGCAAAACCTGATGACGCGATTAGACTCGGCCCGGAGGACAACGAGATGAAGACACGTCTGTGGATGCTTGTCATAACCGCTCTGGCCGCGACTTCGGCTGGTCTTCACTCGCAGCAGCAAACGGCTCCATCGAGTGCGTTGCCATCGCCGCCTGCGCGCGAACCAGCATGGGCCTTCCCGGTGCAGGCCGGGGCGCTCCCGCCCGAATCCCCGGAGCCGCGGTCGGTCGAGGGAAGCACGAAGAAGTACACGTCGAAGGAAATCGACGATCTTCTCAATCCCCCCGACTGGTTCCCGGAGGCGCATAAGCCCGCACCGTCGATCGTAGTAAAGGGCCATGGCGCTGCGCTTGCCTGCGGCTCCTGCCACCTGATGTCGGGTCTCGGCCATCCCGAGTCTGCCGATCTCACCGGGTTCACCGCCGATTACATCGTTCAACAGATGATTGACTTCAAAGCCGGCACGCGGAAGGACTACGCCCGCATGAATGGCATTTCGAAGGAGGTATCGGACGAGGAGGCGCGCCAGGCCGCTGAATGGTTTGCCTCGTTGCCGCGCCAGAAATGGTCGAGGGTCGTCGAAGCGGCGATGGTGCCGAAGACCTTTGTCGGCCAGGGACGCATGCGTTTCCTCGATCCGAAAGACAAGGGCATGGAGCCGATCGGCAATCGCATCATCACGATACCCGAGGATCAGGAGAAGGCGCGGATGCGCGATCCGCGGTCAGGCTTCGTCTCGTACGTGCCACCCGGCAGCCTGGCAAAAGGCAAGGCGCTGGTCGAGACCGGCTCCGGTGGCAAGACCATCGCCTGCAATGTCTGTCACGGTGACGGCCTGAAAGGGCTCGCGAACGTTCCGCGCATCGCCGGCATGCATCCGATCTACGTCGCGCGCCAGTTGCACCTGTTCAAGGACGGTGGCAGGAGCGGCTCCGATTCGGCGCTCATGACGAAACCCGTGGCGCGACTCACCGACGAGGACATCCTGAATATCTCCGCCTACGTCGGGTCGTTGTCACCTGAATAGGAATGGGACTACTCTGCAGCTCGCTTGTGTTGAGGCTACCAGGGCAGACCTGCGGCGAGAATCCGGCCGATCGCACTGGGTAGGATGTTGTCGATAACACCCACACAAGCGAGTTCTGGGGTATTCGCTCGTAAACCTATTTCCGATCTACAACCTGTCGAAGGCGCGCATTCGCTCAAGCGCGTCTTGGGCGCGGGCGATCTCATCATGCTCGCGATCGGTGCCGTTATCGGCGCCGGCATCTTCTCGTCGATCGGCACGGCGGCCGCCGGCGAGATCCGTCCTGACGGAACGATCGTCCGCGCCGCCGCCGGACCCGCGTTGATCGTCTCCTTCCTGTTGCTCGGCGTCGTCTGCGGCCTGGCGGCGCTTTGTTACGCGGAACTGGCCGCGATGATCCCGCAGGCAGGCAGCGCGTACGCCTATTCCTATGCGACGCTCGGAGAGCTGGTCGCCTGGGTCATTGGGTGGGATCTGATTCTTGAATACGCCGTCGGAAACATCGCTGTCGCGGTGGCCTGGGGTGGTTACTTCACTTCATTCATGAGCGGCTTTGGCGTGAGTTTTCCCGACTGGCTCACCCACGGATACCGAGCAGTCAGCTTGAGCGCGGATCCTTCCGTGCGGGCACTGCTCGACACGGCGCCTCGATTCGGTGGCATTCCCATCCTGCTCAACGTTCCCGCGTTCGCGATCGTCATGCTGGTGACGTGGGTGCTCCTCCTCGGCGTCAAGGAGAGCTCTCGCGCGAACAACATCATGGTCGTCGTCAAGCTCCTGGTGCTCGGCTTGTTCATCGCGGTCGGTGCCCTGCATGTCGACACGTCCAATTACGTTCCGTTTGCACCGAACGGCTGGGCCGGCATTCATCAAGGCGCCGCCATCGTCTTCTTCGCGTATATCGGTTTCGACGCCATTTCGACCGCTGCGGAAGAGACTCGGAATCCGCAGCGAAACCTGCCCATCGGGATCCTTGGCGGCCTGGCCGTTTGCACGTTGATCTACGTGATTGTTGGCATCGTAGCGACGGGCCTCGTGCCGTACATGGAGCTCCGAGCGTCTGACCCGCTGGCCAAGGCACTGGAGGTGGCGGGGCTCAAGACCGCCGGGTGGATCGTCTCATTCGGCGCGGTGATTTCGATCACCGCCGTGCTGCTGGTATTCCAGTACGGGCAGCCGCGCATCTTCTTCGCGATGGCGCGTGACGGTCTGCTTCCGGCGTGGGCGGCAAAGGTCAGCGAGAAGCGGCGCGTGCCGCACATCACAACGTGGGCGACCGGGATCGTTGTCGCACTCGGTGCGCTCGTGGCCGACGAGAACGAAATCTACGACCTGACCAACATCGGGACGTTGTCAGCCTTTGCCATCGTTTGCATCGGCGTGCTGGTGCTCAGGCACAAAGAGCCCGATCGGCCGCGTCCATTTCGTGTGCCCGCCGTCTGGGCCGTCAGTCTGCTGGGTGCGTTGGCCTGCTTCTACACGATGCTGGGACTGCCGCGAACCGCCTGGGAGCGCTTCGGCATATGGCTCGTGATCGGTGCGCTTATCTACGCGTTCTACGGCCATAGGAATTCACGTTTGCGTCAGCGCGCGGGCTGAAGCCCGCGCTCTACGCGGACAAGACCGGTCACCCGTAGAGGGAGGCTTTAGCCTCCGCGGGCACACACGCTGACTCGGACCCGCCGAGAGAGTTAGAATGGTTGTTTCGGACCGTTCCGAAATTCCCGCTGGGTGCTATGGCTCACGATTGGATTGCGGTGCGAGGGGCTCGTGTCCACAACCTCAAGAATATCGACGTCGATCTGCCGCGTGATCGGCTGGTCGTCATCACGGGGCTGTCGGGGTCGGGCAAGTCATCGCTGGCCTTCGACACCATTTACGCCGAAGGGCAACGGCGCTACGTCGAGTCGCTGTCGGCCTACGCGCGCCAGTTCCTCGAGCAGATGGAGAAGCCTGACGTCGATCTGATCGACGGGCTTTCTCCCGCCATCTCAATCGAACAGAAGACCACCGGCTCGAATCCCCGTTCCACCGTCGGCACCGTCACGGAAATCTACGACTACCTGCGGCTGCTCTTTGCGAATACGGGGACGCCGCACTGTTACAACTGCGGGCGTGAAATCTCGTCGCAGTCGCTCGAGCGGATCCTCGACCTCGTCATGCTGTATCCGACCGATGCGCGCCTCAACATCATGGCGCCCATCGTGCGCGGCCGGAAGGGCGAGTTCAAGAAAGAGCTGCAGGCGCTGCGACAGCGAGGCTACAGCAAGGCTCGCATCGACGGTCAATTTCGATCGCTCGATGAAGACGTCAAGCTCGATCGACGCCGCAACCACACGATCGAAGTCGTCGTCGATCGGCTCATCGTGAAATCCGGCATCGAGCGACGGTTGTCCGAATCGCTCGAGACCGCTCTCTCGCTCGCCGATGACATCGTGGTCGTCAACACTTTCGACGGCGGCGATCAACTCTTCTCGCGACGACTGGCCTGCGTCCGCTGCGGTATCTCGATGCCCGAGATGACGCCGCGCGCGTTCTCGTTCAACTCGCCGCACGGTGCGTGTCCCGCATGTCAGGGTCTCGGCGCTACGTACGACTTCGATGCCAGGCTTGTGGTGCCGGACGAATCGCTGTCGCTGCTCGGGGGTGCGATTGCGCCCTGGGTGCGCGGCGACCGCAAACTGGTGAGAGAGGCGATTACGACGCTGGCCCGTACCTACGGGCTCGATCCAGACGTGCCTTTCAGCAAGCTGCCGCGAAAGCATCGTGAGCTGGTTCTCTTTGGACCGGCGGGTGCGGCCAAACAGGAGAAGGCAGCAGCCAAGGCCGTGCGCGCCGTGACGGAGGACGAGGACGAGGAAGACGAAGAGTTCGAGCTTCCGCGCCGTCGATCGTCAGGAAAGTCTTCCGCCGAATCCGATCCGTTCGGACGCAATTTCGAGGGAGTGATTCCCAACCTGAGGCGCCGGTACGAAGAGGGATCGTGGGCAGTCCAGGAGGATCTCGAGCCCTATCGGACGCTTCGCGAGTGTCCGGTGTGCCACGGGCAGCGGCTGAAGCCCCAGAGCCTCGCGGTCAAGGTCAAGGGGCGAGGAATCGCCGAATACGTCAATCTCCCGATCAGTGACGTGTTGGAGGTGTTCGAGTCCTTTCAGCTGAGCGAACGCGAAGCCCTCGTCGCGGGACGTGTCTTGAGGGAGATCCGCGAGCGTCTCCGATTCCTTGATGACGTCGGAGTCGGATACCTGACGCTCAATCGAAGCGCCGCCACCCTGTCGGGTGGTGAAGGACAACGTATCCGGCTGGCCACGCAAATCGGCGCCAACCTGACAGGCGTCCTGTACGTGCTCGACGAGCCGTCGATCGGTCTGCATCAACGCGACAATCGGCGGCTTCTCACGACTCTCTCACGCCTTCGCGATTTGGGAAACACCGTCGTTGTCGTGGAGCACGATGAAGAGACGATCAGGACCGCCGACTACGTCGTAGACCTGGGGCCGGGCGCGGGCGAACATGGCGGGCACGTCATTTTTCAGGGCGAGCCGGCGCAACTGCTCGCTGACGGACACGGATCGCTCACCGGTGCCTATCTGCGCGGCGAACGCTCGATTCCGACCCCCATCGCGCGCCGTCCTTCATCGAAGGGCGAGATCGTCATTCGCGGTGCCCGCGCCAACAACCTGAAGAACATCGACGTGGCCATTCCGCTTGGAACATTGACCGCCGTGACCGGTGTGAGCGGTTCCGGCAAGTCAACGCTGGTGAACGACATCCTGTATCGCTCACTGGCCAAGACGATCTACCGGGCGGCCGCCGAGCCCGGCGCACACGATCGCATCGATGGCATCACCCTCATCGACAAGGTCATCGAAATCGATCAGTCGCCCATCGGACGAACCCCGCGGTCGAATCCGGCAACCTACACCGGGATGTTCACATTCATTCGCGAGTTGTTCGCGATGATGCCCGAGGCCAAGGCGCGCGGGTTCAAGCCGGGGCGCTTCTCCTTCAACGTCAAGGGCGGACGATGTGAGGCGTGTCAGGGCGATGGTGTCATTGCAATCGAGATGCACTTCCTGCCCGACGTGTACGTGACCTGCGAGCAGTGCAAGGGGCGGCGCTACAACCGCGAAACGCTCGACATTCAGTATCGCGGCAAGTCGATTGCCGAAGTCCTCGATTTTACTGTCGACCAGGCGTTGCCGCTGCTCGAGAACTTCCCGCCGATTGCGAACAAGCTGCGGACGCTGCAGGATGTCGGGCTCGGATATATCGAGCTCGGACAGTCAGCCGTGACACTCAGTGGTGGGGAAGCGCAACGTGTGAAGCTGGCTCGCGAGTTGTCGCGCCGCAGCACCGGCCGCACGGTTTACATCCTCGACGAACCCACGACCGGCCTGCATTTCGAAGACACGCGAAAGCTGCTCGACGTGCTCAACAAGCTCGTCGATCAGGGCAACACGGTCGTTGTGATCGAGCACAACCTGGATGTGATTCGTTGCGCCGACCACGTGATCGATCTCGGGCCGGAAGGAGGCGCCGCCGGTGGGCAAGTGGTGGCTTCCGGCTCTCCGGAAGCGATTGCCGCCATCTCGACCTCGGCCACCGGTCAATTTCTCACGTCGCTCCTCAAACGCTCCGCCTGATTGTGGCTCACAGGCCACAGAGACGCGGGCCAGACTTGTGTCACAAACGCCACATTTGGCCAATTTTGAGTCACGGCATCCGATACACTGACATAGGGCCAACGGCTTGATCGTCAAGCAGTTATTCCCCATCCACGCGAGCATTCCTTTGCTGGTATCTGGCTTGCTAAACGGACCACTAGCCGGTAAACACGTGACAAGCCTTTACTCGCAAAGAACGCTTCGCCGCGGCATTTCGTGCGCAGGCATTGGACTCCATTCGGGTCGTAAGGTGACCCTCTCTCTTCGACCCGCTCCGGCGGGGTCGGGGATTCGCTTCCGGCGCTCGGATCTGGGCGGGCTCGAGCTCCCCGCGCAAGTCAATCACGTTGGAGCGATCAACTACGCAACTGGGCTGATGCGTGACGCCGTCCAGGTCGACACGGTCGAGCACCTGCTCGCGGCCCTGGTCAGCCTGGGTATCGACAACGTGACAGTGGAGCTGAACTCACCCGAGGTTCCGATCATGGACGGCAGCGCCGCGCCGTTCGTCTACCTGATTCAGGAAGCCGGGGTGAAGACATTCGAGGCGCCACGTCGATACCTGAAGATCCTCAGGCCGATTTCGCTGACGCGAGACGACAAGCGCATCGCCATCTATCCGTCCGACCACTTCAAGGTCACCTACAGCATCGCGTTCGACCATCCGTTATTGCGTCATCAATCACGAACCATCCGGCTGACATCCGATACGTTCGTCGATGAGATCGCGCCGGCACGCACGTTTACATTTCTCAAGGAAGTCGAGATGCTTCGCCAGCAGGGGTTGGCGCTCGGCGGTTCACTCGAGAACGCCATCGTCATCTCGGACACCGGCGTGCTGAACAACGGGTTGCGGTTCGACGATGAATTCGTAAGACACAAGATCCTCGATGTCATTGGTGACATGGCACTTGTCGGCTATCCGATGATTGGGCACCTCGTGGCTCATCGCGGGGGGCATGCCCTGCATACCGCCTTTGCGGCCAAGATTCTGGAAGAGTCGGATTCCTGGGTGCTGGTCGAAGGCAGCGCCGACGCGGCTCAGTTAGTACCGCTGACGAGGCCGGATCCGATTCAGGCCAACTAGTCAAGGGCTCCGCCCTTGATATCCCGGCGAAGCCCTCGACTAGTGACAGCGTCTTCTGGGCGCGCTCTGCGCGCCTAGCCCGTTTGCGGTTGGAACAACGAGTACAAAATTCGCGGTTGAGCCCGCATAACGGGCTGACGCCATTCAGCTATCAGGTAGAGGCGGTCTTTAAACCGGCCCTAATCGAATCTGCCGGGACGACGGCGGGTCTACAACCGGTCGCTACCTGTTTGTGCGGCGCTACCTTGCGATCCGGCGCATGTAGGCTTCGAGCTTATCGTTCTCGTACTTCACCGTGTTGAGGAAGAGGCTTTCGAGGAGGTAGGCGCGGCGCTCCGAGTCGTCCATCTGCTCGATGAGGTGGTTGATTTCTCTGACCATGTCCTCGAAAGAGCGCTCCAGGTCGCGGCGCGCGGTGACCTCGCGATAGAGGGCTTCCATGATCGCAAGGAGGTCGCCGTCGATCGGGATCTCGGCCCCCGTAGTCGTCTTGATGGTTCGAGTACTCATACCCCGAAGCTCCTGATCGCCGACGCCTCGTCGGGATGAATTTCGAGGAAATTCTGCGCTCCCGTCATCGAGAGCATGGTTTCGACGCGCTTCTGCACCCCCGACAGCTTCAACGCCCCGCCGGCGGCACTGGCCTGCCGGTACAGGTCCATGAGGCACCCGATCGTGGCGCTGTCGACGTAGGTGACGGTCGACAGATCGAGGAGCAGCTTGTTGTCGCCGCCCCCGATGAGCGACGTAATCGTGCTCGCGAACTCGGAGAGGATGGGATACATCAGCCGGGTCTCATTGACCCGGACAATAGACACGTTCTGGCTGCGGTCGGTGGTCAGATTCATCCTGATACTCCGGTTTTCGGCACTGCGTCCTGCTCTTCTCGCAGACGTTGGATCTGACGGGCAAGTTCAGTCCGGCCGCGATTGATCCGCGACTTGACGGTCCCCTCGGGCAAATGGAGCCGGTCGGCGATCTCCTGATAGGTCAGTTCCTGGATGTCTCTCAGCATCACCGCCGTGCGTAGCGTCGGGGCGAGCTTGTCGAGCGCGCGTCGCAACAGCTTGACGCGGTCGCGTTGCTCCAGTTGCGTGTCGGCACGCGCATCGGGGGCCGCCGGCGCATAGTCAGCCGGGTCGACATCGCGATTGATCGTTTCACGCTCCTTGCGCACGGCGCGGTAGTGATCGATGCACAAGTTGCGGCTGACGCTGATGAGCCACGTCTGGAAGTTGGCGCGGCGGTCGAAGGTGTCGAGCGATTTGTACAACTTCAGAAAGACGTCCTGCGTGAGGTCTTCAGCCTGATCGTGACGCCCGACGAACTTGTACGCGACGTTGAAGACCTTGCGTCGATACAGACGCACGATGGCTTCCCACGCCGCCTGATCGCCGTTCAGGCACCGCTCGATTAGTTCGTCAGATGCTTGTTGTAAAGGCGCGTCAGCAGACATCACCGGCAGGAAGTCGCGCGTGTACTCGCGCGCGAAACGAGGAACCGCGATACGGGCAGTCGTGGTCGATGCGATGTACGGTGTTCGAGTCTGAAATGCAGGAAATGGGCGCATGATAACATGCGAAGGCTCGTGTACCTACCGTTCCAGCCCTCTTCAGCGGGTCTTCTCTGCGATCGCGTCAGCGTGCATACCATCGTCGAGGCCGTTGGCACACCCATGTACGTGTACAGCGCGCGGGCGATTCGGAACGCCTTCACCGAGATCGATGGCGCCTTTGCCGATTACCCGCATGCGATTCATTATGCGCTCAAGGCCAACTCGACTCTTGCGCTGCTGCGGTTGTTGCGTTCGCTCGGCAGTCGTGTCGACGCAAATTCGTGGGGCGAAATCCAGGTCGCGCGTCGTGCCGGTTTCGAACCACGCGAGATCGTGTTCACTGGCGTGGGCAAGACGCGTGACGAGCTCGAGTCGGCAATCGCGCTCGGCGTCGGCGCCATCAACGCGGAGTCGGCTGGTGAGCTGGATCGCATTGCGACAGTAGCCAGTGAACAACAGCGGGTGACGCGGGTCGCGCTGCGCGTGAACCCCGATATCGACGCGCGAAGCCATCCGAATATCTCCACCGGGCTGAAGTCGAACAAGTTCGGCGTGCCGATCCAGGAAGCGCGCGCCATTTACGCGGAGCGACGTGGTCTCTCGAGCCTACGCTTCGTGGGCGTGCACGTGCATATCGGATCGCAGATTACCACCGCCGAGCCGCTGGCCCGCGCCGCACAGATGCTGGTGTCGCTCGCCCGTGAGCTCTGCGAAGACGGCTTCACGCTCGAACACGTCGATCTGGGTGGAGGCCTGGGAATCGGCTACGAGGGACGGCCGCTGCTCACACCATCGGAGTACGCCGCGGCGGTGCTTCCCGAGTTACGCCGCCTCGGCATCCCGGTGGTGCTCGAGCCCGGCCGGGCGATTGTTGGGCATGCGGGCGCGCTCGTCTCGCGCGTCGTCGACGTGAAGCGGTTTCCTGATGGCCGTCAGTTCGCTGTCCTCGACGCCGGCATGAGCGAACTGATGCGCCCGGCGCTGTACGGGTCGTATCACCGCATCGTGCCGGTCTTCCCGCGTGTGGGAGACGAGAGCCCGTGGGACATCGTTGGACCGATCTGCGAGAGCAGCGATGTCTTCGCGCGCGACCGATCGCTGCCCGAACTGCGCGTCGGCGATCTCGTAGCGCTGCTCGACACCGGCGCATACGGCGCCGTCATGGCCTCCAATTACAACCGGCGTTTCCTCGCGCCGGAAGTGCTCGTCGATGACGACCGTTGGGACGTCATTAGGAGGCGACAAACGCTCGACGATGTTCTCGCGCTAGAGACGTAATGCGCGGACTGCTGATCGCATTCGAAGGGCTCGATCAAAGCGGCAAACAGACACAGGCAGAACAGTTGCGCGATCGGTTGGTCGAGGCGGGCCGCCGCGTGCGCCTGTTGTCCTTTCCGGCCTATGAGACTCCTATTGGCGCCGAGATCCGCAGGGCACTGGATGGTGACCGCGACTGGGCCGCCGACGTCATGCAGCTCCTGTACATCGCCAATCGATACGAGGCCAGGCCGCTCATCGAGCGCAAGCTCGCGCAGGGCACCATTCTCGTATGTGACCGCTACATGGCATCGAGCATCGCCTATGGCGAGTCACAGGGGCTGGACGCGGCCTGGCTTCGCGACATGCAGCGGCACCTGCCGCAGCCCGATCTGACCTTCCTCCTCGATATCGCGCCCGACGTGTCGGCTCGCCGCAAGGCCGCCGATCGCGACAAATACGAGCGCGACCTTGCGCTCCTGGCGCGTGTACGGGAGAGCTACCTGCGACAAGCCGATGACGGTAGCTGGGTGCGCCTGGATGCCGACCGCGACCGTGCCGCTGTGGCTGCTGACGTGTTCGAAGCGGTGAGACGACTGCTTTAGGACCCTCGAACCTTCGTTCCATCGCACCGCACGCGCTAGACTGTTCATGTGACAGCAACGCTCAATTCGATCAAGCCACGGCGGCGGCTTCAAGTACTGGTGTATGTGGCAGGCATAGCGTGCGGCCTCGCGTTGATGGTTACCCGCGACCTTGGCGCACAGGGCTCACCGCCGGTTGACTCCTATCGTGTCGTCAAGAGTTATCCCCATGACCCGAGCGCGTACACACAGGGACTGATCTATAGAGACGGGTTTCTCTTCGAGAGCACCGGGCTCAATGGCCGATCGAGCCTGCGGAAGGTCAGATTGGAAACGGGTGAAGTCGTGCAGCAGCGTCGTATCGATCAGGCGCATTTCGCCGAAGGGCTGGCTGATTGGAAAGATCAGCTCGTGCAACTGACCTGGCAGTCCAATGTCGCCTTCGTCTACGAGTTCGCGAGCTTCGCTCCACGCAAGACATACGACTACTCTGGCGAGGGCTGGGGACTCACGCACGATGGCAAGAGATTCATTCTCAGCGATGGCACGAATCAGTTACGGTTTCTTGATTCAGAGACGTTCCGCGAAATCGGCCGGGTCAGCGTCATGGACGGTCAGACGCCAGTGCGGGATCTCAACGAACTTGAGTTCATCCGCGGCGAGATATACGCGAACGTGTGGCATACGGACCGAATTGCGAGGATCTCGCCAGAAACAGGCCGCGTCGTCCGTTGGATAGACCTGCGCGGCTTGATGTCGGCGGGATACAAGCTCGATCCCGAGGCGGTGCTGAACGGCATTGCGTACGATGCGGCTCGTAATCGCCTCTTCGTGACCGGCAAGTTGTGGCCCAGGGTCTTCGAGATAGAAGTCATTCAGCGAGGGCGATAGTGATCGCGCGGACTTCTCGCGCCCCCGCTTCCTTCAACACGCGCGCACATGCGTCGAGCGTCGCGCCCGTCGTCCGCACATCGTCCACCAGCACCACGATCTGACCGGCCAGCATCGTTCGGCGCACTCGCCGTGAGATGAGCGGCGACATCGAGAAGGCGTCGCGAACGTTGCGCTGGCGGCCGGATGCGGTGAGCCCTGTTTGCGGTGTGGTGGCGCGGGTTCGCCAGAGTGCGTGGACGATCGGCCGATCGAGCTGCGCAGCGAGGTCCGCTGACTGATTGAATCCGCGAGTGAGCCGGCGCCATGGATGAAGGGGGACGGGCACGACACAGCTGGCAGTCGAGAGAATGTCGCTGCCCGCCGCGCGCATCGTGGCGCCCAACCTGACTGCCAGTGTTCGCCGGCCGTCGTACTTGAAGGCGTGGATGATGTCTCGAAGAGCGCCTTCATAGCGTCCCGCGGATTTCGAATCGTCGATCGCGCTGTTTTCAGGGAGTCGACACAGGGGCGGCCTCATGAGATCGACGCTCGCCCAGCACGGCCCGCACACCGGGCCACGCGTCGGCCGTTCGAGCGGAGCGGCGCACGCCGCGCAGCGCGGCGCAAGCATGACCGCCATCACCGCGTCGACGGCGAAAGTCAGTGCTTCTCGTCGGTGATCTCGTGCCTCTCCGCGTTGCCCCACAGACGTTCCAGCCCGTAGAACGCGCGGCACTCGCGGCTGAAGATATGCACGACAAAGTTGAAGTAATCGAGCAGGATCCATTCCGACTTGTCGACGCCCTCGGCCAGGGCCGGACGCTCGTCAAGCGATTGCCTCAACGTGTCCTGGACCGAATCGGCGATGGCCGTCATCTGCCGCGGATTTGCGCCGCTGCAAATAACGAAGTAGTCGGTGAACCCGCTGGTCTTCCGCAGATCGAGGACGACGACATCTTCGGCCTTCTTGTCACAGACTGCGGTTACCGCTGCCGCCACGTCCTTGGGCAGGCGTGGCTTCCTGGTTTCACCCGCACGACTCGTTTTGGTTTTGCGCGGGCGCTCGCGCCCCTTAGTCGTTGCCATGCAAGCCGCCTACCGCTCCGTAGAGATGATGGTTCACGATGTGCCTGGCGACGGCGTCAGGCACCAGATCGTCAATGGGCTGCCGCGCGCTCAACCGCTCGCGGATCATCGTCGACGAAATGTCGCGCGTGCGTGCTTCGACGAGAATGATTCGAGTTTTCCCGTCGTCAGGGATGTGATCACCAAGACGATGCAGGCGATGACCGAGTTCTGGTGTTCGCGCCGCGGCTGCCTCCAGGCTGGTGCCCGGGCGCGCGATCACCGCGAAATGCGCTCCGTCCAGCACACCGGGAAACTCGCGCCACGTTGAAATTTCTGCGAACGCATCGGCGCCGAGAATGAAGAAAATCTGCAACGGCGCCCATCCCTCGGCGTGCAGTGCCCGCAGCGTGTCGGCCGTATAGGAGTGACCCGAACGCGCCAGATCGATTTCCGAGACGCGATACGCGGGACGGTCCTGGATGGCGAGGGCGATCAGTGCGAACCGATGAAAGGCGCTCGCCAGCGGGCTCGTTATGCGGTGCGGTGGATCGTGAGCCGGCAGCAGGCGCACGTCATCGATCTGCAACGCCGTGCGAGCTGCTTCCGCGGCGTCGAGGTGGCCGAGGTGAATCGGGTCGAACGTGCCTCCAAGCACCCCGATCCGGCGTCCCGTCGTCATGCATCGCGTCGCGTGCGCGACGGTGTCCGTCGCAGTCGCGACGGTGTCCGTCGCATTCGCGACGGCGTGATCAGATCAATACCCTCCGAGGCCGGGCGTTCCGCATCGTTTGTGTCGGCATGATCGGTCCGGGCCAGGGCGATCTCGCGCCAGGCGGCTTCCAACAGCTGTGGCAAGCCGTCGCCGCGCACGCCCGAGATCGGTATGAGTGGCAGCGTGCGCGCGCGCACGTGCCGCGTCAGACGCTCGAGGGCAGCCGGATCATCGAGCGCATCGATCTTGTTGGCGGCCACGATTTGCGGCTTCGCTGCCACGTGCGGATCGAACAGTCGCAACTCCTCCTGGATGGTGTCGAAGTCCTCGACCGGATCGCGCCCGGACGCTCCGGACACATCGACCAGGTGGACGAGTACCTTGGTGCGCTCCACGTGCCGGAGGAAGCGATCGCCAAGGCCGTGACCCTCGTGAGCGCCCTTGATCAAGCCGGGGACATCGGCAACCACGAAGCTGCGATCATCACTGAGACTGACGACGCCCAGGTTCGGCGCGAGCGTGGTGAAGGGGTAATCAGCAATCTTGGGGCGCGCCGCCGAGATTCGCGAGATCAACGTCGACTTTCCCGCGTTGGGAAAGCCGATGAGGCCAACGTCGGCGAGCAGCTTCAGTTCAAGGCGAAGGAACTTCTCTTCCCCGGATTCCCCGGGCTCTGTGCGCCGGGGAGCGCGATTGGTGGAGCTGACGAAGCGCGCGTTCCCGCGTCCGCCACGCCCGCCACGCGCGACGAGTACGCGCTGTCCCTGTTCGGCGAGATCGGCGAGCAATCGGGCTTCGCCCTCACCCTTCTCGTACACGAGCGTGCCGATGGGCACGGTCACATCGAGATCGGGCGCCGTCCGTCCTGTTCGATTGGATCCCTGGCCGTGCTGACCGTGGCGTGCCTTGAAGTCGGGGTGAAAGCGGAAGTCGACGAGTGTGTTCTTGGTTGCGATGGCAGCGACGTAGACTGATCCGCCACCGCCTCCATCACCACCGTCAGGCCCTCCGCGCGGGACGAACTTCTCGCGGCGAAAACTCAGACAGCCGTTGCCACCGGAACCGGCGATGACGTGGATGTCGACCTCGTCGACGAACATCGTACCCGAGAGCGGTTATTCGACGGGGATGATCGAAATCTTGCGGCCGTGCTGACCGTGATCCTCGAAGCGGACCTTGCCGGCGATCTTCGCGAAAAGGGTATGGTCCTTCCCGAGCCCGACGTTCAAGCCGGGCTCGAAGCGACGGCCTTTCTGCCGTACCAGAATGGATCCGCCCGTCACCAGGTTGCCGTCGTGCCGCTTCACACCCAGCCGCTGTGAATTGCTGTCGCGGCCGTTGCGTGAGCTGCCCTGACCTTTTTTATGAGCCATTGATTAATCCTCGACCCGGCTTCTCACGCGACGATCTCGGTGATCCGGACGCGCGTGAAGACGCTGCGGTGACCACGCGTCTTGCGGAAACCCTTGCGCCGCTTTTTCTTGAAGACGCGAATCTTCGGCCCGCGCGCCTCACCGTCAACCACGGCGTGGATCTTCGCGCCGGCCACGTAGGGCGCTCCGGCGATGATGTCACCCGCGTCTTTCTCGACGAGCAGTACCTGTTCCAGGGTGAACGTCGCCCCGGGTTCGCCTAGCACGCCATCGACTTCGATGATTGAACCGGGAGTAACCTTGATCTGTCGGCCGCGGGTCTGAACGATCGCGTACACGGGCATTTCCTCCATCCGCACAACCTATTGAGGTTAGCAGATTGCCCGGCGAGCGGGCAAGTTTCCGAGGTTGCAGAGGGCAGCGGCGGGCCTTTTAGACCCGCCGATCAACTGCAGACCCGCCGATTACTGCAACAGAATACGCGTGCCCTTGATCTTCTGGCTGCTGAGCGTGCTGAGGAAGGTCGGAATGAGCCGATCCATCAGCTCGAAATACGATGACAGAGCAGGCGTGGTCTGGTTGGCGTTGTAGAGAATCTGCTCGCCGAAGCTTTCCGAGTGCAGTGTCGCGCCACTGCGGCCATCGATGAAGATGAAACGGCCATCGAGGCTGAAGCCCTTGCGCTCCATGTAGGTTCGCACCGGGACGACTCGGCGACGGCCGAACGAGTCGTACACTTCCTGCTCGCGCTGAACGATGCTGTTGCGCTGCAGCGGCGTGAACATCACGGTGCCCGTCACGATCAGCGGCTGCTGGTACTCTTCGCCGATCTTCTTCCAGTACTCGACGTTGGCGAACACGTGCTCGTATGCTTCGAGGTCCTTCTCTTCCTTGATTGGTGGCGGTGTCGTGGCCGCGCCACCTGAATCGCGTCCCTCAGAGGCGACGTCGACAAGGGGCAGAACATCAGAATCGATCACGCGGAGTTGTGACTTGGTCCGCAGCTGACTGCGCAGGAGCCGCGTGGTTTCGAGGTTTCCGTCCACGTCCTCGGTGCCGCCGGCGATGAATCCGGCAACGAGCACGCGCTGGAAGGCCGCCACGTCCAGCTTCGGCCGGATGGGCGTTTCGATCGGGATCTCGAAGGAGTTCGTGCAGGCCGTTGCCAGCAGAACTGCAACGAGGCTACTGAGTGTTCTTAGCGGTCGTGCGATCATTGATTTCTCTGAACAGCTCGTAGTTCTGCTTGATCAGGGCGTTGCCGGGCTCGAGCTCGAGCGCCCGTTCATACGCCGCGCGCGCCTTCGCGAGATCGCCTTCGTGTTCATAAGCAATGGCCAGGTTGTTGTGAGCGGGCGCATAACTCGGATCGATCTGAGCCGCGCGTTCCCAGCGGTAGATCGCCTCGCGCCAGAGCCCGCGTTGCGCAACCGCGATTCCAAACTCGACCTGTTTCTTCGCGTCTGAGCGCGCGTCCGCCTGAAGCGGAACGCTGACGAGCGTAAGAAGAAAGAGGACCAACGGAACAGCGGCAGTGCGCATTGGAGGTGGCCTCACTATAGTCACTCGCTCTCGCAGGGCGCAAGTGGATTACCGATCGAGGGCTAGAGTAGTAGAGCAAGGCATGTACCACGGAAAATAAGGAGTTTTTGACGCCGATCCGGATCGCGCCCTGAAAGGTGTCCACGGTTTTTCGCCACTGTCGTTGCCAATCGAGGATGGCACTGCCTATAATTCGCCACATCGGGTTGGGTGCACGGCCTTCGGCCCGCGCCGCGCGCGCGTCGGCCGGGAGGAGTCAGTGCATGACGCTCGATCACGCCGTCTCGCTATCCCTGCTCGAGTATCTTCCCCGGGTCAATCTCACCGAACGGCTCAAGAACGACCCCAGCCTTCTCGAACAAGCCGCGCCGCTCGTCGAGCAAGCGCGCGTCGTGCGCGAGCGCGCCGAGCGAGCAGCAATTCACGTGATTCCATGGAATGACCCGTATTTCCCGACTTCTCTCGCCACGCTGACGGACCTTCCTCCGGTC
>Ga0075421_100001075_pt1 | contig 31111 bp, 22 predicted proteins | sample SoiMetdeltSBSDD5_FD_75292 | JGI IMG/M metagenome (GOLD analysis project Ga0075421, IMG submission 75292) | Bulk soil microbial communities from a Populus tree surrounding site in Tennessee, USA - Soil MetaG P. deltoides SBSDD5 | ecosystem: Environmental > Terrestrial > Soil > Tree plantation... | reverse complement strand
GGTGGCCCCACCAACAGGCGAGCGCCCTCCCGCCATATCCGTACCTGATCGTCGGCGACCAGGGTTGGCGGCTCGAGGGCGGCCGGGCCGCGGCGGGCGAGGAACAGGAAGCGCAGGGCGAGATCCGACTTGCCCGACCCCGACGGTCCGCGCAGCAGGGCAGCTGACCGGCCGAGCGCCACGCAGGTGCCGTGCACGAGCTCAGCCGCGTCGGACAAGCGAGGGTGCTCCTCTGGATGGCGTGGCTTCGGCGGCCGGCAGCCGTACGGTGAACCTTGCACCGGCCACCCCGGCCACGCGCCGCTCGCGCAGCTCCGCCTGCTCGTCGAGCGCGAACGTCTCGGCACCCGGTGCCGTTTGGCGATTGCTCGCCCACATGCGCCCGCCATAGGCCTGCACGATCTCACGCGTGATGCTCAAGCCAAGACCCGAGTTCTTGCCGATGGTGCGATCAGTCTGCGGCCGGTCCGAATAGAAGCGCTTGAAGACGTCCTCGAGCTTGTCGGCGGGAATACCCGGGCCGTCGTCATCCACCACGAGCTCGATTTCCGGCCCAACGCGCCGCGCCACCACCCGCACGACCCCGAGCTCGGGAGAGAACGAAATGGCGTTGTCGAGCAGATTGGTCACTACGCGGCCGAGCCGGGCCTCATGCCCGCGCACCACGAACGCGTCGGGGTTGCCCGCCACCTCTTCCACCGTCAGCTCGACCTTGCGCGTGTCCGTGCTCAAAATGTCATCGAACACCTGCAGTATGCCGTCGAGCACGTGCAGCAGATCGACCGGCTCGGTCTCCTCAAAGGCCAGCTCCGCGTCGAGCCGCGAGGCGTTGGACACATCCGTGATCAGCTTGTTGAGGCGCTTCAACTCGCTCTGGATCTGGCGCACCAGCTCCTGCTGGGCCGCCGGCGTTTTGGCGTAGGCCAAGGCTTCGGCGGTGGAACGCGCCGCGGTCAGCGGATTTTTCAGCTCGTGCGCGACGTCCTGGGCAAATCGTTCGCTCGCTTCGATGCGCCGGTAGAGCGACTGCGTCATCTCGTGAAACGAGGTCGCCATCTGTCCTACTTCGTCGGCCCGGCGGGCAAACTCGGGCAGCTCGCGGCGCGCATTGATGTTGAAGCTCACCGCCTCGGCCGCTTCCGACAGCCGGCGCATAGGGCCGGCGATGGTGCGGGCAAGCAGAACAGACGCCAGCAGCGTCGCCGCCAGGGCGACCAGTGCCAGGCCGAAGATGCTGTTGCGCTCCTCGGCCAGGATTTCGTCGATCTCGCCGGGGCGAGTGGACAGCAGCAGCACGCCCTGCACCGCCTTGCGATACTGGATCGGTACGGCCACCGATACGATCTGCTCGCCCTTGTCGGTAACGAGCAGCATTGGCGTCACCGTACCGTTCAGCGCCAAGCGCACCTCGGGATAGGCCGTGCCGTTGGCCGAGCCGATCTCGCGATAAATCGGCAGCTCACCGCGCATCAGCCAAGTCAGGAAGCGTACCCAGGGGTTCTTGATCTTGGCACCCCGTCCCTCCGGTTCGCCGCCAGGCCGCGAGAGCTGGCCGCGGCCCAGGATCTGCGCCGTGTCGGTAATCAGCGTACCGTCCTGGGCATAGACGCGCGCGCGCGTATCCGCCTGCGGCACCAGCCGGCGCAGGATCGGCGTCACGCGCTCCGGCGCCAGCGACAGTTGCAGTGCCGAGAAGCCGTCATCGCGAAACGGGCTGCGTGATCCATCCGCGTCGGGCAGCTTTTCCGGGTCCAGGACGATGCGCCCGGTCTCGATGGAGGCGTTGGCGGCGATGGCAGCAGAGATGATCTCGCCCTGCGCCTGCAGGCTTTCGCGTTTGGCCTCGATCAGCCAGACGTGCGATTGGCTGAGGTAGAAAATGCCGCCCAGCAGGGTGGCCAAGCCGATCACATTGGCAAACACGATGCGCCGCAGCAGCGTGCGGGTGACCAGCCGGATCAGCGGGCCATGGGTGAGGAACTCGTAAAAGCCGATACGCTGGCTGAAGCTGCGCAGCGCTGACTTGATCGCCCTCAGCCCGTCACTTACCCCCGCCCCGAAGCGTGACCCGCCCGTCTGAATCGCCATCGCGTGCCCTCGGCGCTCATGCCTCCTTGAAGCGATAACCAACGCCGTAGAGTGTCTCGATCACGTCGAAATTGTCGTCGGCCTGCTTGAACTTCTTGCGCAGCCGCTTGATGTGGCTGTCGATCGTGCGGTCGTCCACATACACTTGGTCGTCGTAGGCGGCATCCATCAGCGCATCGCGTGTCTTGACCACGCCTGGCCGGGTGGCCAGCGCCTGCAGGATGAGGAACTCGGTGACGGTCAGCATCACCGGATGGTTGTCCCAGTGACAGGTGTGTCGCTCGGGATCGAGACGCAGCTTGCCGCGTTCCAGCACGCGCGCCGCCTCGGCCTGCGCGGTGCCCGGCTCCTTGGGTTGGAAGCGCCGTAGCACGGCCTTCACGCGCTCGACCACCAGCCGCTGCGAGAATGGCTTGGCGATGTAGTCGTCGGCGCCCATCTTAAGGCCGAACAGCTCGTCGATCTCCTCGTCCTTCGAGGTCAGGAAGATCACCGGCATGTCGGTCATCTGGCGCAGGCGGCGCAGCAGCTCCATGCCGTCCATGCGCGGCATCTTGATGTCGAGGATGGCGAGATCGACCGGCTCCTCCGTCAGTGCCTCGAGGGCAGAGGCGCCGTCGCTGTAGGTGCGCACCTTGTAGCCCTCGGCCTCGAGCGCCATACCGAGCGATGTCAGAATGTTCCGCTCGTCGTCGACAAGTGCAATCGAACTCTTCTCTTTCATGACCTTGGCATCCTCAAGCGTAGCCGCGGAGACGCGCTTTATGGCTCCGGCTTGCGTAAATTGTGGCAAGTCTGTTGGATTGGGGCTTATTGTTACCCGATCATAACAACCTCGCAATACCAGTAGACACACACCGGGGTGAACATGAGCATGGCTGCCAAGCCCGAGTCCCAGCCGCCCGCGGCCTCGCAAATCGACCCCGGTACGGCTGCCCGGCGGCTGGTCCGCACGGCGCTCAAGGCTTCCCTGGCCACGCTGGACCATGAGACCGGGCATCCATACCCTTCTCTGGTTCTGGTAGCAACCGAGCCCGACGGCTCCCCCGTCCTGCTCATTTCCCGCTTGGCTCAGCACACGCGCAACCTGCAAGCGGATGCCCGGGCAGCCATCCTGTTCGACGGCACAGATGATTTCGGCAATCCCTTGGCCGGCGGGCGCGTCACCGTTTCCGGGCAGGTGCGTGCGACGGCCAGCCCCACGGCCAAGCGTCGTTTCCTGGCGCGCCATGATTCTGCGCAGGGATATGCGGCGTTCCCCGATTTCTCGGCCTATGCTTTGACCATGTCTGGTGCACATTTCATCGGCGGGTTCGGTCGCATCGTCAGCTTGGACGCTGCTGCCCTCACGACCCCGGTCGATGGCGCGCGCGGCTTGATCGATGCCGAGGCCGAGATCGTCGAGCACATGAACGAGGCTCATGCCGACGCCGTCGCGCTGTATGCAACCGAGCTCGCCGGCGGCGCGCCCGGCGACTGGCGCATGGTCGGCATCGATCCAGGCGGATGCGATTTGCTGCATCGCACCAATGCGGCCCGCATCGATTTTCCGCAGCCGGTGCATTCGCCTGCCCAAGCACGCGCCATGTTGGCAGCACTTGCAAAGGAAGCGCGCGCACGCACTGGTCAGACCGCCTGACCAGCAGCTCGGCGTCGTTCGCCGTTGTGCATTGGTCTTCATGAAGGCTTTAGCTTGGCGGTGCGGCGATGCTGCAGATTGCATGGTTAGCGCGATGGCCTACACCCTGGTGCGCACAAGACTGGTGAGCCGTGGTGCAGAGCGCATTGGAGAAGTGTAAGGTCCCCTTTCCGCTCGAACCTTAGCGGCACGAAAACAATCTCAGCTTGGCCGGCGCAGTCCGGTCAGCCGAGTCTCCCAAGTTACCAAGCGGCGGTTGGCAGGATGACGATTGAGCTATTTCCACTGAACTGCTCGGCGACGATCAAGCACAACGTCGGGGAGGTGGAGCTGATCGAGCTGGCGGTCCGCAAGGCTGAAGGTCGGCTTGCGGCATCGGGAGCCTTCGTTGCCGAGACCGGCGCGCACACCGGCCGCTCCGCGCAGGACAAGTACGTCGTGCGCGATGCCACCACCGAGAAGGCGGTCTGGTGGGACAACAACAAGCCGATGACGCCCGACCAGTTCGACCTCTTGCTGTCGGACTTCCGCGAGCACGCCAAAGCGCGCGAGCTGTTCGTACAGGACCTGTTCGCCGGTGCCGATCCTGCGCAGCGGCTCAACGCCCGCATCTTCGTCGAATACGCTTGGCACGCGCTGTTCATTCGCCACCTGCTGCGCCGTCCTGAGGCGAGCGAGCTTGCCGGGTTCAAACCACAGTTCACGGTCGTCAATCTGCCGAGCTTCCGCGCCGATCCCAAGCGGCATGGCGTGCGCTCCGAGACGGTGATCGCCTGCAATTTTGCCAAACGTCTGGTTCTGATTGGCGGCACCTCTTACGCCGGCGAGACCAAGAAGTCGGTGTTCACCTACCTCAATTACGTGATGCCCGAGACCGGCGTCATGCCCATGCACTGCTCGGCCAACGTCGGCGCGGCGGGCGACGCCGCCGTGTTCTTCGGTCTGTCGGGCACCGGTAAGACGACGCTGTCGGCCGACCCCAAACGCATCCTGCTCGGCGACGACGAGCACGGCTGGTCGCAGGGCGGGATCTATAATTTCGAGGGTGGCTGCTACGCCAAGACCATCCGCCTCTCCAAAGAAGCCGAGCCCGAGATCTGGGAAGCCTCCAACCGCTTCGGCACCGTTCTGGAGAATGTCATCTTGCAGGCCGGCACCCGCGTGCCCGACTTCGACGATGGCCGCCTGACCGAAAATACCCGCTCGGCCTATCCGCTAAACTTCATCTCCAACGCCAGCAAGACCGGTACGGCCGGCCACCCCAAGAACATCGTCATGCTGACGGCCGACGCCTTCGGCATCCTGCCGCCGATCGCCAAACTATCGCCCAGCCAGGCCATGTATCACTTCCTGTCTGGCTACACCGCCAAGGTCGCCGGCACCGAGAAGGGCATGGGCAACGAGCCGCAGGCGACCTTCTCGACCTGCTTCGGCGCACCATTCATGCCGCGTCATCCGAGCGTGTACGGCAACCTGCTGCGCGAGTTGATTGGCAAGCACAAGGTCGACTGCTGGCTGGTCAACACGGGCTGGACCGGCGGCAAGTTCGGCACCGGCCGGCGCATGCCGATCAAGGCGACGCGCGCGCTGCTCGATGCAGCGCTGTCCGGCGCGCTCAAGTCGCAGCCGATGCGCACCGATCCGGTGTTCGGCTTCCAGGTGCCAACGTCGCTCACCGGCGTCGAGCCCGCCATCCTCAACCCGCGCGACACCTGGAGTGACAAGGCCGCCTACGATGCGCAGGCGCGCGCCCTGGTGGAGATGTTCAACAAGAACTTCGAAAAGTTCGCCGTCCACGTCGACGCCGACGTTAAGGCCGCCGCACCGGCGTTGCGGCAGGCAGCAGAGTAGCTCTCTCAAGTCGTCGTTGGGCCTCGGCACGGAACTCCGGGCTGGCCTGGTCGGCTATTCATTCAGATATCGCGATGTCCAGATCCCTCAACCCGATCGGTTGGGCTGTCGGGTCATCATGGTCGGCGAACTCAGGACGAGAGTTTGGGTGGCAAGCATTGAATTTATCTGCGCAGGGCCGAATGTAGTGCCGCTGCGGCGAACGCCATGGCGACAAGCCCCCATATCATGCCCCCGGTCGTGAGGTTGTCACCGTCCGGCGTCAGGCAGCTCGACAGGGCAGCGGCAATGCAATCGCGCCATTTCCAGTAGCGCACGTAGAACAGCCAGCCGAACCCAGCTGCGAAAATCGCATGCACCGCGATCCGGGTGCGCTGTCCGCCCACAATTGGGTCAGCGGAAGTCGTCGATCGTCAGTACGGCCGAGAATGGGATGCCGGCGGCTTTGAAGTTATCAGCCGCACCCTCCAGCCTGTCGACGATCGAGATCACGCGCACGATGCTGCCGCCCTCGGCCTTGACGGCTTCAATGGCCTTTGTGGCCGAGCCGCCGGTGGTCGTGACGTCCTCCAGGATGACGATGCGCTTGCCGCGCAGGCTCTCGTGGGGCGCCAGGCCCTCGACCAGCTTCATCGCCCCATGCTCCTTGGCCTGCTTGCGCACGAAGAAAGCCTGCAACGGCCAGCCCAACGTCTGGCTCATGACGGCGACGGCGGAGGCCAGCGGCACCGCGCCCATCTCCAGCCCGCCGACCAGGTCGACGTCCTCGCCCTTGATGCTGTCCAGCACGAGTGTGGCGATCAGGTAGGCGCCCTCCGCATCAAGCATGGTCGGCTTCATGTTGAAGTAGAAGTTGGAGGAGCGGCCAGACACCAGCTTGATCTCCGCGCCGGTCGAGAACGACCTCGCCTTGACGATCTCGATCAGTCGGTTGCGGTTGGCATTGGGATTGGCCATGGATGCTCGTCTCGTCGGCTGCGCTGCGTTTAGGAGCCTTCGCGCTCTCCGGGCGCCCATGTCAAGATGTCAGCCGGGCGCGACCAGGGTTGCACACAGCGGGAACAGGCAATGAACACGGATTTGCCGCAGCGATATCCAGACGCTGCCTATATCCACCCCACCGCCCAGGTTTACGGCAAAGTCGAAATCGGCGCCGGCGCCAGCCTGTGGCCGTACAGCGTGATCCGCGCCGAGAGTCATGCGGTCCGCGTCGGCAGGTTCACCAATCTGCAGGACCACGTGATGGTGCATATCGGCTATCACGCCCCGACCATCGTCGGCGACTACTGCTCGATCACGCATCGGGTCGTGCTGCACGGCTGCACCATCGGCGACCACTGCCTGATCGCCATCGGCGCCACCATCATGGAGGGCGCGGTGATCGGCGAGAACTCCATCGTCGGCGGGCATGCCTTTGTGCCGGATGGCATGATCGTGCCGCCCAACTCCATTGTGATGGGCACCCCGGCCAAGGTCGTGCGCACACGCAACAACTTCATCACCAACCGCATCAATGCTCTGCTCTATCACCGCAATGCGCAGTGCTACGCGCGTGGCGAGCATCGCGGCTGGGAAGGCTCCGAGTACGAAGCGGCGGCGCGTAGCTGGCAGGCGGGGGCCGAGCGCGAGTTCAAGGCGCGCTACGGCTAGTTGTCATCTCCCAACGCGCGCCAGCCGCGCATCTAAGGGGGTGGCCCGTTCTGCGGGCTACCGCGCCCGGATCTGAGCTGCCCTCACCCCGGGGACTTGTCAATGGCCCGGCAGCACAAGAACCTTGGGCTCGGCCGGCAGCGTCGCCTGCGAGACGACGATGGTCGCCTGATCGGACATTTCGACCGGGAAGTCGCCGCGGATGCGTTCGACGAAGCGTTCCAACGTGTAGGGATTGAAGTAGTGCATCGGCAGGATCAGGCGGGCGCGCAGCGTCCGCAGCACCTCGACCATGCCGGCCACGTCCATGGTGTAGCTGCCGTCGACGGGCACCATAACCACGTCCAGCTGCCCGATCTGGCCGACCTGTTGCTCGGTCAGCGTGTGGTGCAGGTGGCCGAGATGGCCAATACACAAGCCCGCGATCTCGAACACGAAGATGGAATTGCCATGCGCGATCGCACCGCCCGCCCAGTCGCGGATGTTGGTCACCACGTTGCGCACGCGCACATCGTTGTAGGTGAGGTCGTGCTTGACCGGGCTCGAGCCCTCGCTCCAGCCCTTCAGTACGTGCTTGATGTTGGGGTCCGGGAAGTTGGTGTAGTGCGTGTTGTGCGCCCGGTTCATGGTGGCGATGTCGGGCACGACCTGCGGCCGCACGTAGTCATTGTAGTCGGTGGCGATGGTCGCGCCTGCCGCGCTCTCGATCAGCCAGGTCGAGTGTCCAACGAAGGTCAGGCGCACTTCCGACTTCTTCAGCGCGACGGGCTGCACCAGGCGGGGTGCCTGCGAGACGGCGAGGCAGCGATCCGCGATCTGGGCGCTGGCCGCAGCGCTCCACATCGCTAGTGAGAGGGCAGCAAGTACGGACGACAGCACGCGTGCGGCGAGCATGCAGGGCTCCCGAGGCTACTTCCCAGTAAGAAAGAATAGGGTGCCGAACGCTGCCGCGCTACCGGCTTGTGCTTTCACGGCAGGTGGGCGAGCACGCGCAGCCAGCCGTGGTCCTGCAGCCATTTGATCAAGTCGTTGAGCGGAACGGCGAGCAGGAAAAGCGAAGCGTCCATGAACGTGCGGCGCACCAGCTCCGGCCGCACCAGCAGCTGGTCGGCTTCCTGCCATGTCGAGAAGCGCGGGAAGAACAGCGGCACCCGCTCGGCGTAAGCCTGGTATTCCTGGCCGAAGGTTTCGGCAAGGAAGGCCTGTTCCTGCAGGGCAACGGCATAGAACACGATCGCCACCAGTACGGCGAGCGCCACGGTCATGGTGACGTTGCCCGCCTGTGCGCCGACGCCGGCCACGCCAATGATCGTGAAGACGTAGAGAGGGTTTCGCACCAGCGAGTAGGGCCCCTGCGTGACGAGCTGCGTCTTCTTCAGACCGCCGATATAGAGCGTGCACCAGGTGCGGCCGGCGATGCAGATCAGAATAAGTACGATACCCATGCGGGCGATCATGTCGTGCACCGCCGGGGCCTGGTTGCGCCACACGGAATCGGTAAACAGCAGGACCGCGACACCCAGCGCAAGCCCGAGCCGCAGCGTGTACTTGCGCAGGCGCTGGACGTACTGGAGGTAGGAGCGATGGGCGTGGAAGCGCGAGAGCATGGCGGGCGCTGTGTCGCACGGCCGGCCCAGGGGTTCAAGCATGCCGGCCGTCCTGGCCGGTTCGCCCGGCGCACGATCGCGTGGAAAACCCCTGGATGGGCGATTATCCTCGACCCGCCAATGACATAATTTGCTAGCCAAGGTGCGGCCAACCGACTCAAGGCTTATGAGGAGCGCCGGCTTAGGCTGCGAGCGCTGACTTCGACGCGATGACCGAACCCACACTGCCCAGGAACAGCGAAGCCGGCCTGCCTCAGGCTGCGCCGATCAGGCCGATCGATGCCAACGGCCGTCCAATTCCCATGCGGGTGACGCGGCCACAGCCACAGCCGCGCCGTCGCGGCTCGTCCTGGATGGCGATGGCCGGCTATGCCGGGCTGGGCGTCGCCTGCATATTGGCCGGTGCTGTGACGTTCCTGCTGATCGCTGCGCCCGTCGATCTCATTCGCGACCGGGCCGTTGAGCTGGTCAAGGCGCGTACAGGCCGCGACCTCATCGTCGCCGGACCAACCAAGCTTACCTACTTCCCGAGCTTTGGCGTGGCCTTCTCGCAGGTGTCGCTGGCAGCACCTGCCGAGATGGGCGGTTCACCGTTGTTGGCAGCGCGCAGGCTGCAGGTGGAGCTGCCGGTCTGGTCGCTTTTGTCGCAGCGGATCAGTGCACGGCGGGTGCGGGTCGAGGCACCGGTGATCGAGCTGCGCGTCGATGCGCAGGGACGGCGCAGCTGGGACTTTGCCATGTGGCAGGAGCGGCCGACCCGGCTCGCACAAGCCGGCGGCAGGAGCAACGACGCCGCCCAAGACGTGCCACGACCAGGCGGGGGGCGTAGCCGCGCGGGCCTGCTGCCCGCCGCCAACGTGCACGTCGTCGACGCGACGGTGCGCTATGTCGACGAGCGCTCCGGCACATCGCGCGAGGTGTCGGGGCTGGAGCTGGATCTGGTCGCCGACGATGCCGGCAGCGGTATCGTCGCCAAGGGCGGCCTGATTTGGACGGGGGAGAAGGTCGGCTTTGAGGCCAAGCTTGCCTCGCTCGAGGGGCGAAACCCTGCCAAGGTCTCCCTGCGCGTTGCCGGCCGGCCGCTCGAGGTCGCCTTCGACGGCAGCGTGGCGCTCGGCAGCAGCCTGGAGGCCGACGGCACCTTGCAGGCGCAGGCGGCATCATGGGCCGAGCTGGTGCGGTGGCTCAGCAACCAGCGCGTAGCCGCCCACGACATGGGAGCGCTGGCGGTATCGATGAGGGTGGCAGCGGCCGACCAGCGCATCGCGCTGAGCGAGCTGTCCGCAACGCTGGGCGAGCGCTCGCTGTCGGGTGCCGTCACGGTTACAACGGCGGGGCAGCGGCCGCGCGTCACCGGTCAGCTGCAGCTGACCGAGCTCGACTTCAGGCGTCTGCTGGTACGTCCGCGCTCACGCGCGTCAGCCGGCGGCGCGTCTGCCGACCCGATCGGCGAGGTGCTGCAAGGCAAGGGCGCGGAGCCCGCGGGCAAGTCACCGCAGGCTGACGCTTCGACGGCCAAGGCGGCGAAGGGCTGGAGCGATGACGTCATCGACCTGGCACCGCTCGGTCTCGCCGACGCAGACCTTGCCCTGGCGGTCGACCGGCTGGTCTACAAGAACGTCACGACAGGGCCCAGCCGGCTAAACTTGGCGCTGCAGGATCGCGTGGCGACCGTGGCCCTGGAGGACGTGCAGCTCTACTCCGGCCGCGCGCGGGGAACGCTGACGCTCGATGGCAGGTCGCAGACGGCCGTTACGACGACCAACCTGACCCTGGACGGCGTTTCCGCTTTGCCACTCCTCAATGACGCCCTCGACTTCGGCTGGCTTGATGGGCGCGGCAGGATCACAGTGGCCCTGACCGGGCAGGGCAGCTCCGAGCGGCAAATGGTCGAGACACTGCGCGGCAAGGTGGACCTGGCTGTCAGCGACGGCGCCATCATCGGCCTGGACATCGGCAGGCTGCTCGCCAACCTCGAGAAAGCACGCTTGTCCGAATTGCGCACCAACCCCAACGATAAAACACCCTTTAGTGAATTCAGCGGTTCGTTCGCGATCGCCGACGGCATCGCCCACAACCAAGACCTCAAGCTCGCCAGCCCGCATCTGCACGTCAGCGGCTCCGGCCAGGCCAATCTCGCCCAGCGCACGGTCGACTACACCGTTCGTCCGAAGATCGCCGCCAGTCAGACCGGCGACGGCAGCGTGGTCGGCCTTGCCGGGCTGGAGGTGCCGATCCGCGTCGAAGGGCCCTGGGACAAGCCGACGTTCACGCCGGATGTGAAGAGCGTGCTGGGCTCCGAACAGGCGGGCGCGGCGATCAAGCAGATCGGTAAGAACCTCAAGTCGCAGGAGGTTCAAGACGCCATTCGTGGTCTGCTTGGCGGCGGCGACGGACAGCAAAAGGTGAAGCCGCGCGACCTGCTGGAGAAACTCCTCAAGAAAGACCCGCAGGCACCTTGAAACGCCTGACTGAAACCAAGTTCAAAAAAATTGCCCCCCAGGGACATTTTCTCTTGCACGGGGGGGCGATTGCCATCATATGACCCCTCTCCGTTCGTCTCTCATCTCGTGTCGAGTCGAGAGGCGGCGGGTTGGCTGTCTGCTGGTTGGGGAGGGGTCCTATGGCCTATACCGATTCCCTCTTCCAATTGGGGATGGACTTGACCCGTTCAAGCACCGCCCAAAAGGAAGATCATGGTCAAGCCGCGCTAGGCGCGCACGACGACAGGAAAGACTACTTCATCGAGCGCGATGGGGTCCGGTTCGCCGGTACGCATCTGCTCATAGACTTGTTTGGCGCCAAGCGGCTTGATGATCTCAAGCACATACGAGAAACGCTGAAGCGGTGCGTGGAAGCCGCTGGAGCTACGCTCCTGCACATCCACCTGCATCATTTCACGCCCAATGGCGGTGTCTCGGGGGTAGCAGTGCTGTCCGAGAGCCACATCAGCATCCATAGCTGGCCGGAAGCCGGATATGCGGCGCTCGACGTATTCATGTGCGGCGATGCCAAGCCCCACATGACGGTCGACGTGCTGAAGACGGCCTTCAAGGCGGACAGAGTGGTGGTGAAGGAGCTGCTTCGCGCCCACACCCTGGACGAGCAATCCTGGACCGCCGGTGCCGCCAAGACGGTGCCGGTGGGGGTGCGCGAGACCAAGGCGAAGCGAGCAGCCTAGGCCCTGGACTCTATCCGGAATTGAGCGCGTGCCTCCCCAATGGAAGGCGCGCGCTTATGCTTGCGCCTGCGCATCTAGCCTTGCCGGAGGTCGCGCATGACCGACTGGATCGAAGAGACGTTCCACCCGCACTGGCGCGTCCGCCTGGAGGCTGCCCGCGTCCTGCATGAGGTGAAGACCGAACACCAGCATCTGGTGATTTTCGAGAACCCGACCTGGGGCACCGTGCTGATGCTGGATGGTGTGTGCCAGCTCACCACCTCGGACGAGTTCGTCTACCACGAGATGATGGCCCACGTGCCGTTGATGGCGCTGAGCAAGCCCAGGCGCGTACTGGTGGTCGGCGGCGGCGACGGCGGCGTGCTGCGCGAGGTGCTGAAGCATCCTTCGCTCGAGAAGGCGATCCTGTGCGAGATCGACCGGACGGTCATCGACACGGCGCTGCAGCACTATCCCAGCATTCCCGGCCAGGCGTTCGCAGACCCACGCACCGAAATCGTCATCGCCGACGGCCTCAAGTATGTCGCCGAGACCAGCGAGCGGTTCGACGCCATCATCGTCGACAGCTCCGAGCCGATCGGGCCGAGCGCAGTGCTGCACTCGCGCGAGTTCTTCACGGACTGCAAGCGTGCCCTCAAGGACGGCGGCGCCCTCGTTACGCAGAACGGCCTGCCCTTCCTGTTTCGCGAGCACCTGCAAGGCACCACGGACGTGTTTGCCTCGCTGTTCAAACGGGTGGCGCCGTACATGTGCACGCAGCCCTGCTATTTCGGCGGGCCTTTCGCGCTCAACCTCGGCACCGACGACAAGCGCCTTGTGAAGATCGACGCCGACGACCTCGCCAAGCGCAAGAAGAAGCGCGGCATCGTCGGCCTGCGCTACTGGACGCCGGCGGTGCACGTCGCGTCGTTCGCGCTGCCGGCCTACGCCCAGCAGGTGGTCGACCGGGCCATCCAAGAGGCGCGGGACGCGGGCAAGAAAGCAAAAAAGCGCAAGACGAAAACCAAAGCCAAGCAAAAAGGCGCAGCCGGCTTCTAGCCTCGGTCGAGGCCTTTCTGGGCGAGTGCGGCCAAGTATTCGGCCCAGCGCTGGTCGCGCTCGCGGTCCAGTATCTGCAGGTACGACCAGGCGTAGAGACCCGTGTCGTGGCCATCGTCGAACACGATGCGCACCGCATAGTTGCCGACGGGCTTCAGCTCCTTGATCTTCACCTTTCGCTTGCGGGCGACGGTGACGCGTTGGTCCGGCGAATGGCCCTGCACCTCGGCCGAGGGGCTCATGACGCGCAGCATCTCGGCCGACAGCAGGAACGGCTTGGCGCCCTCGAAGGCAACCGACAGCTCGGTGCCGCCGGCTACCACTTCGAGCTTCGGCGGCTTGATGCGCGCGCCCTTGCTGCCCTGCAGCTCCTGCCAGGCCCTGGCCGCGATGTCGCGGTAGATCTGCGCGTGGCTGCCGTCCGGGCTGCTTGCCACGATCGGCCGTCCCTCGTCGGACGTGGCGCGGATGTCCATGTGCAGCGGCACGCCGCCGAGGAAGGCGATGCCGAGCTTCTCGGCCTCGGCCTGCGCCCCGCCATGGCCGAAGATGTGCGAACGCTCTGCGCACTTGGGGCACACGAAATAGCTCATGTTCTCGATGATGCCGAGCACCGGCACGTCGACCTTGCGGAACATGTTGAGGCCCTTGCGTGCATCGATCAGGGCCAAATCCTGGGGCGTCGAGACGATAATAGCCCCCGACAGCGGTACCTGCTGCGCCATGGTCAACTGCACGTCGCCGGTGCCGGGCGGCATGTCGATGATCAGGGCATCGAGCTCGCCCCAGTCGACGTCGCGTAGCATCTGGGTGAGCGCTGACACCACCATCGGACCGCGCCAGATGATGGGTGTGCCCTCGTCGACCAGGAAGCCCATCGACATGGCCTTCAGGCCGTAGGCTTGCATGGGCTGCAACTTGTTGCCCGCCGCCTGCGGACGCCCCGACAGGCCAAGCAGTCGAGGCTGCGAGGGTCCGTAGATGTCGGCATCGAGGATGCCGGTCTTGAGACCGGCCGCTTGCAGGCCCAGCGCCAGGTTGACGGCAGTCGTCGACTTGCCGACGCCACCCTTGCCCGAGGCAACCGCGATCATGTGTTTGATGCCTGCAATTTGCGTAAGCTGGCGCCCGCCACCGGCAGCCGGTTGTGCCGGAGCAGCGCCAGGTCGCGGTCCTGCGGCAGCGGCTCGAGCCTGCTGCACGCGCGCGCTCTCCGGCACCTGCGCCCCGCCTGCGCTGGTGGGCGAGGACCCACGCGGCTTCTCGGCCGTCAGCACCGCCATCACCGACGTGACGCCTTCCAGGTCGCGTACGGTCTTCTCAGCCGCCTGCCGCAGCGGCTCCAGTTCGGCTGCCCGCTCGGCAGGCACCGTGATGGAGAACGATACGCGCCCATCCTTTAGTAGAACCTCCGACACCAACCCCAGGTCGACAATGTTGCTCTGCATGTCTGGTCCCCTGACCCGACGCAGGCGTTCGACGACCGCCTCCCGACTGAGGCTCATTAACGCTCTCCCTAATCTGCGACGAAGAGGCAACTTCCACGCGGCTGCAGCTACTGGCGGAAGGGGCCTGTTTTGCTTACGCTATTTCGCCAATAGTGGCAGACGTGCCGCTGGATGTCACCGTGCGCAACCGGTATACACCATGTGGGCGGCGCACGGTGCTTGGGGGCAGTCTAGCCGCCTGCTGCCGCCACAAGAACAAGAATAACAGGTGCAACGGGAGGCGCGATTGCAGGCATTGCTCGGATTTAGTCATGCCATCGATGTGTTCAATCGATGGATCAGCCGCGTTGCAGTCTGGTTGGTGCTCCTTGCGGCTCTGTTGAGTGCCGGCAACGCCTTTTTCCGCTACGGCATCGTCGAGCTTATCGATCTCGCCAGGAAGCATGACCAGCTTGGCGCCTTGCAGGCGATCATTGATGGCTATGGCAGGAACTCCAACTCGTTTCTCGAAGCGCAGTGGTACATGTTTGCGTTCACGGCGCTGTTCGGGGCCGCCTACACCCTGAAGGTTAACGAGCACGTCCGCGTCGACCTGCTGTACGGCGGCGTTTCCGAGCGCACGCGCACCTGGATCGATCTTTTCGGAGGCATCTTTTGCCTCCTCCCATTCTGCGTCGTGATGGTCTACGTCACCTGGCCCTGGTTCGTGGAGTCGTGGCGCATCAACGAGATGTCGACCAACGCCGGCGGTCTTCCCCGCTGGCCGGTCAAGCTCATCTTGCCGGTAGGATTTGGTTTGGTGCTGTTGCAGGGCATCTCCGAGATCATCAAGTGCGTCGCCGCCCTTACCACTGATTACGTGCGCGAGCACGCATACGAGAAGCCGCTGCAATGATCGAATTTGTTACCCACAACATGGCCCCGTTGATGTTCGCGGGCCTGGTCTTCGGGATGATCATTGGCTATCCGGCGGCATTCTCCATTGCCGCGGTCGGCCTGATCTTCGGGTTCGTCGGTGTCGAGCTAGGGCTGATCAGGCCCGACTTCCTCGGCAATCTGACGTTCCAGATGTACGCGGTGATCTCCAACGATCTGTTGCTGGCCATCCCATTCTTTACATTGATGGGTACGATCCTCGAACGATGCGGGCTGGCGGAAGACCTGCTCGAAGGGTTCGGGCAGCTGTTCGGCGGCCTGCGCGGCGGCCTGTCCTACGCGGTCATCATCGTCGGTGCCGTACTTGGAGCCATCACGGGAACGGTGGCGGCCTCCGTCATCGCCATGGGGCTAATATCCCTGCCAGTGATGCTGAAGTACGGCTATTCGAAGCGACATGCCACTGGCGTCATTGCAGCCTCAGGGACCATCACGCAGCTCGTGCCGCCATCCCTGGTGCTGGTTGTGCTGGCCGACCAACTTGGCCGTTCGGTCGGCGACATGTACAAGGGCGCCATCGGTCCAAGCCTAATCCAGATCGCATTGTTCATGGGCTGGGTGGCGATCCTCAGCGTGCTGCGACCGCAGGATGTGCCAGCCCTGCCGCCCGAGGCACGCACGCTACGAGGCTGGCCGCTGTTCTGGAAGTGCACCAAGGGCATGGTGCCGTCGCTGATCCTGATCTTCCTCGTGCTCGGCACGATCTTCATGGGGCTTGCGACGCCCACCGAAGCCGGCGCGATGGGCGTCGTCGGCGCGCTTGTGCTGGCCGCCATCAATCGCCGGCTGACATGGCAGCTGCTCTGGCAAGGTATGGAAACGACCATGAAGATCACGGCCTTCGTGGTCTTCATTCTGCTCGGCGCGCGTACCTTCAGCCTGGTGTTTCAGGGTGTGGGCGGTAAGGAATGGATCGAAGGCCTGCTCACCGCCCTGCCGGGTGGCGTCACGGGCTTCCTCATTTTCGTGAACGTGTTCGTATTCATTCTGGCGTTCTTCCTCGATTTCTTCGAGATCGCCTTCATCATCATTCCGCTGCTGGCGCCGGTTGCGGAGAAGCTCGGTATCGACCTGATCTGGTTCGGTGTGCTGCTTGGGGCCAACATGCAGACGAGCTTCATGCATCCGCCTTTCGGCTTCGCGCTCTTCTACTTGCGAGGTATCGCACCACGCTCGCAAGTGCCTAGTAGTGACATCTACTGGGGCGCCATACCCTGGGTGGTGCTGCAGCTGATGCTGTGCGCCATTCTTATCTTCTGGCCGACGTCGGTTACCTACTTCCTGGACAAGCCGCCCGTCGTCGATCCGAAGAATATCGAGATCCAGATTCCGTCCTTCGGCAAGGACGGCGGTGTTGGCTTTCAGCTGCCGCCGCTCGGTTCGGGCTTCGGCCAGGGGCCAAGCCTGCCAGGCTTCCCCACTCTGCCAACGACGGGCCCCGACCTCAGCGGCGCTGCAACCAAGGCCCCGGACGCTAAACCGAGCGAGCCCTCCAGTCAGACCCAAACGCAAGACAGCCCCAAGGTGGAGGAGGCCAAACCTGAGCCTAAGGCCGAGGCCAAGCCGGACGAGCCCAAGCAGTAGGTACCCCCAAACAAGAAAGGCCGGACGTGCGCAGCGCACGTCCGGCCGTTTCTTTTGCAACGGCGATCAGAGCGTCTTCTTGCGCTGCTGAATCATCATGTAGGTGTCGAAGGTGTTTTCCGACAGCTGGAACCAGAGATACTGGTCGGCCCGCAAGGCCTTCATGGCCTCGTAGACCTTCTTGAAGTCCTCATTCTTGGCGTTGATGTCGGCGTAGACCTCGTTGGAGGCCTTGAAGCAGGCGTCGAGCACGGACTCAGGGAACGGTCGCAGCTGCGTGCCAGCCGCCACCAGCCGCTTGAGCGCAGCCGGGTTATAGATGTCGTAGCGGGCCATCATGTACTCGTTGGTGCGGTTGGCAGCCGCGCGCACGATCGCCTGGTAGGTCTTGGGCAGGCTGTTCCACTTCTCCAGGCCGGTGAAGACGTGCAGCATGGCGCTGCCCTCCCACCAACCTGGATAGTAGTAGTTTCTGGCGACCTTGTAGAAGCCGAGCTTCTCGTCGTCGTATGGCCCGACCCACTCGCAGGCATCGAGCGTTCCCTTCTCCAGCGCCGGGTAGATATCGCCGCCGGCGATCTGCTGCGGCACGGCCCCGAGCTTGGCGATCACCGCGCCGGCAAAGCCGCCGATGCGCATCTTCAGGCCCTTCAGATCGTCGGGCGTGTTGATCTCCTTGCGGTACCAGCCGCCCATCTGCGAGCCGGTATTGCCAGCCGGCAGGCCGAAGATCTGATGCTTGGCATAGAAGGCGTTCATCAGATCGATGCCGCCGCCCTCGTACATCCAGGCATTCTGCATGCGGCAGTTGAGGCCGAACGGGACGGCAGTGCCGAAGGCGAACGTCGGGTCCTTGCCCCAGTAGTAGTACGAGGCGGTATGGCACATCTCGACCGTGCCGTTGGTCACGGCGTCGGCGGCCTGCAGGCCGGGCACGATCTCGCCGGCCGCGAACACCTGGATCTGAAATTTGTTGTCGGTCGCCTCCGCCACGGACTTGGCGAAGATTTCGGAGGCGCCAAAGATCGTATCGAGCGACTTCGGGAAGCTCGACGTCAGGCGCCACTTGAGCTCGGGCGCCGATTGCGCAATGGCCGGAGAGGCAACAGCGGCGGCGGCGGCGGCAGCGCCGCCTGCGCTCGCGACTTTCAGGAATTTGCGACGATTGACATCTGCCATAACGGATTTCCTCCAGGGGGATTCCCAATCCATGTACCGTTCCGTTCGGGAAGCGGTAGGCCCCTCCGCGAACTTGGCGGCTTGGCCACGTTTCCTAGCGCCGCCCGCGGGTCTCGGCGAGCCTCCTTGCATTGAAAATTTGTAAGGAAGCAGGACGTTCGCGGCGCCGCGCCGGGCCGCCCGAGGCGGTGCTGGACGCGCACTATACGAAGGCGCGGGGAGCTCCTCAATGCTCGAACGGCCTGATCTTCCGTCATAGTTCCAAAGTGTTACCAGGTCGCTCGCAGTTGCATCCTGGCGGCCATGTCGCCGTGCGGTGCACACCAGCCCCGCGCGCGACTGCGACCTCCTGCGCGACGGGTCTGCTATTGTGCCTGCGTCATCTGAGCGGTCTTGTCGCATCAGGTCGGCCGGTGGAGAAAAACTCTCGTGAAGCAGACTGCCGGATTGGCAGCGGCGGGCGTTGGTTACCAAACGGCCGCTAACCTTGTTGGTCCCGAACCTTCGGGAGCATGACGGTCAGCCATTGGTCGGCGCCAAGACACCGGTCTGAGGCGCAGATCGCAAGTGCGCCCGCCAGGGCAGTCAAGCGGAGGTCGTCGATTGAACGCAACCGGTGAGCACGAGAAAGCGCCCGTGACGGGCGTGGTCCTGGCAGGCGGCCGCTCGCGGCGGATGGGCGGCGGCGATAAGGGGCTGCTCGAGCTGGCCGGCAAGCCGATGCTGCGCCACGTCATCGATCGGCTGGCGCCGCAGGTCTCGACGACCATCATCAACGCCAACGGCGACCCTCAGCGGTTCGCAGCCTTTGCCCTGCCGGTGGTCGCCGATACGGTCGGAGGCTTCGTGGGGCCGCTGGCCGGCGTGCTGGCCGGCATGCGCTGGTCGAGCGTCCACGCGCCAGCTGCGCGCTGGATCGTGACGGCGCCCGGCGACGCACCGCTACTGCCTCTCGACCTGGTTGAGCGTATGCTGGACGCTGTGGCCGGGCGCGAGGACACCATCGCACTGGCGCAGTCGGGCGGCGAGATGCATCCTGTGGTGGGCTTGTGGCCCATCGCGCTCATGCAGGATCTGGAGGAGCAGTTGAAGGCCGGCGTGCGCAAGGTGCTGAACTGGACGGATCGGCACGGCGCCGTGGCTGTGCCGTTTGCGTGCGCGCGTTTCTGCGGCCTCAGCATCGATCCATTCTTCAACGCCAACACGCCGCAAGAGCTGGGCGAGCTGCGCGCCATGCTGCGCAAGACTCCGTCATGAAACCGGATGCCGGTAACGTGCCAGTGATCGGCATCGCCGGCTGGAAGAAGTCCGGCAAGACCACGCTGGTCACGCGCCTGATCACGGAGCTGACCCGGCGCGGCCTGAAGGTGGCGACCGTCAAGCATGCCCACCACGCCTTCCAGATCGACGAGGCCGAAACGGACAGCGCACGCCATCGCCGCGCCGGCGCCGCGCAGGTCGCCGTGGTATCGCCCGAGCGCTGGGCGATGATCACCGAGCTCAAGGGCGCGCCCGAGCCGGAGCTGGCCGAGGTGCTGGCGTGGCTCGACCCATGCGACCTCGTCATCGTCGAGGGCTACAAAGGTGCGGCCATTCCCAAGATCGAGGTTCGCCGCCTCGAGGCGTACGGCAAGCAGCCGCTCGCTCAACGGGACGGCATGGTGCTGGCCATTGCTGCCGACCATGTGGTCGACGGACAGGGCTTGCCCGTGTTCGCGCTTGATGACGCGGCGGGCATTGCCGATTTCATCCTGGCGCGAAAGGCGGCCCGATGACCCGGGGCCGCGTGTGGCTGTTGGTGATGGCCGGCACGATGCTGTGGACGCAGCTCGCCGCGGCGCAGGGGCGCAAACCAAAACTGCCGGCGGGGCTTGATCCGGGCGGCGTGGCCATCGCCTTGCTGACCACCGGCATCGACTACCGAACATCCGATATCGCGCAGCGTCTGGCCCGTGACGGAGAGGGCGATCTGATCGGCTGGGATCTGGTCGACCGTGACAATCGCCCGTTTAACCCTGCCTCGGCAGAGCCGTCCGCGGCCCTGGGCGGCGATGCCAACGCCCTAGTGCGCGCGTTTGGCCAATCTGGCCGGCGCATCGTGCCCGTGCGCATCGATGCACGCGATCCGCTATCGCTCGCCAAGGCTGCCTCGTTCATCTCGCAAACCCCGGCCCGCATCGTGGTGGTGCCAATGTGGACGTCCGATGCCGAGGCGTGGGCGAGCTTCGGCATGGCCATCAAAACGTTTGCCGACCTTCTGTTCATCGTTGCCGCCGGCGATGAGGGACGCGACATTGATCGCGAACCGGTATGGCCGGCTGCGTTCGGGCACGGCAACGTGCTGGTGGTGAGCGCGGCGCCGGCCGACGGGCCGGCGCAGTCCGCGCGCCCGAACATCGGGGCCAAGACAATCGCGGCCGTCGTCGCAGGTGCCGAAAACAGCCGCATGGCGGCTGTCTTGGCCGCCGACGCCCTGGCTGGCTGCAAACCGCAGCTGTTGCAGCGTGCCAAGGGCGAGGCGCTGAAGCAGGCGGTGCTGTCGGAGGTTGCAACGGCGCGCGCGGGCACCACCACGCCCGTCATCGAGCAATGCAGTGCAAGCGCAACTACACGCTGAATTTGCATAGTTGGCCGGCAGATAGCGCCAGATCGGCGGTTGGGCGGGGCGACGCTGTGCGGGTGTGCCCCGCTTGCTATGGCCAGGCGGGGCCAAGGTCCACATAATGGTTAATGATTCGTTAAACCCTGAGGGCCGGTTCTTCACGCTGGGGGGCGACTGTTTCGCGTACGCCGTATCGCGGGTGAGCCGATATGATCGGCGTAGATGTGGCAGGCAGACGCTAACGGCAACTCGGGCAGGCCGCGAGGGGAGCTGGCTGTGCTCCTGCTGGCGAGCTTGGTCGTGGTTGCGGCCCTGGTGGTCGCCGTCGCGGACGGCGGCTCGATTCCGCTTGCCGGTTTGCAGCCGCGCATCATTCTGGTTTTGAGCATCGCCGCCGGCGCCGCTGCGTTGGCAGGCGCCATGCTCATGCGGCGCGTCAGCCGCCAGGGTGGCGCGCAGGGTGGTGCCGTCGACGAGGTCGCCGAGCTGCGCCGCAATCTGCTGACCGCCGAAGCCATCATCAAGGCCGAGCCGCAGGTGCTGGTGTTCTGGGACCAGGGCCAGGGCGTGCGCGTCATGACGCACACGCTGGCCGGCATCGCCGGCCTGCCGGAGGACGATGGCGAGTTCCTGAAGTTCGGCCGATGGCTCGATGTCGCCTCGGCGCAGGAACTGAAGAAAGGATTGGACGGCCTGTTCGCCGAAGGTCGGCCTTTCACGCTCCTGCTCAAGACTGCAACGGGCGGCCACGTCGAAGCAGATGGGCGGGCGACCGGCGGTCGGGCCATCCTGCGGCTGCGCGAGGTCGCCGGGCGCAAGCGCGACCTGGCCAAGATCCTGGAGCAACACCGCCTGCTGGTGCGCGATACGCTGGCCGGCCGCACGTTGCTCAATTCGCTGCCGCTGCCGGTGTGGTTCCGCAATTCGGACGGCCGCATCGAGTGGGTCAACGATGCCTACGTGAAGGCGGTCGAGGCGCGCGACGACAAGGAGGTGCGCGAGCGCCAGATCGAGCTGCTCGAGGCGCGCCAGCGCGAAGCCGTGCAGACGGCGCTCGCCAAGGGCACGCCGTATCGCGAACGCGTACACCTGATCAGCGGCGGTGCGCGCAAGGCACACGACGTGGTGGTGCTGCCGCTGGAGGGCGCCAGGGTTGGCGCGGCCATCGACGTGGCGGCGCTGGAAACCGCACAGGGCGAGCTGGTCCGCCACGTAGCGGCCTATGAGCGCACGCTCGACCGCGTTGCAACCGGCGTTGCCATCTTCGGCCCCGACCAGCGCCTGACGTTCTTCAACGAGGCCTATCGCAAGCTGTGGCTGCTCGACCCGCACTGGCTGGCCACCAAGCCCTCCGACAGCGAGGTCCTGGACCGGCTGCGCGAGCTGTCAAAGCTGCCCGAGGTCGGCAACTATCGCGACTGGAAGGCCAAGCTGCTGGCCGGCTACAAGACTGGCACGGAATACGAGGACTGGTGGCACCTGCTCGACGGCCGCACCATCCACGTGGTGTCGGCGCAGCGGCCCGATGGCGGCCTCACCTACCTGTACGATGACGCCACCGAGCGGTTCGCGCTGGAGAGCCGTTACAATGCCATGATCGATGCGCAGCGCGAGACCCTCGACAGCCTAAAGGAAGGCGTCGCCGTGTTCGCCACCGATGGGCGCCTCAAGATCTTCAACTCGGCCTTCGCGCAGATCTGGCGCCTGTCGCGCAGCACGCTCGGCGAAGGCCCGCACATCGACGAGATCATCGGCGCCTGCAACGCGCTCTACGACGACCTGCCGACCTGGGCGCGCATCAGCCGCGCGGTGACCGGCATCTCGGATCGCCGTCAGCAGGTGGCCGGGCAGATGACACGCCCCGACCAGAGCGAGATCGACTTCGCGGTATCGCCGCTGCCGGACGGGGCGACGCTCATCACCTTTGTCGACGTCACCGACACCAAGCGCTACGAGCAGACCCTACTTGAGCGCAACGATGCGCTGGTAGCGGCCGACCGGCTGAAGAACCACTTCATCAGCCACGTGTCCTATGAGCTCAGAACGCCGCTCACCAACATCATCGGTTTCAGCGAGCTGCTGTCGAACCCCCGCACCGGGGATCTGAACAGCAAGCAGCGCGAATACCTGAACGATATTTCGGCCTCCTCGCGCACCCTGCTTGCCATCATCAACGATATCCTAGACCTGGCCACCATGGATGCTGGTGCCCTGGAGCTGAAGCTGGCGCCGGTGCGCGTGGCCTCGGTGGTCGAGACCGCGGTGTTGGGTGTGCGCGACCGCGCCAACCGGGCCCGCCTAAATCTCGACATCCGCGTTGCCCAGGATGCAGACGAATTCGTAGCCGACGAGGCCAGGGTGCGGCAGGTGCTGTACAATCTGCTCTCCAACGCCATCGGCTTCTCGAAGCCCTCCGACACCATCAGCATCAGTGCGTGGCGCGAGGCCGGCATGATGGCGTTCGCAGTCGAGGACCAGGGTGTGGGCATTCCCAAGGAACAGCAGCAGCGCGTGCTCGAACGGTTTGAAAGTCGCAGCCAGGGCTCCAAGCACCGTGGCGCCGGGCTCGGCCTGTCGATCGTCAAGAGCCTGGTCGAGCTGCACGGCGGCAGCATGTCGCTCGAGTCGGAACCCGGCCGCGGCACGCGCGTGACGGTGCGCTTTCCCGAGAGCGGCTTGCGCCGCACGGAGCCTACTGAGCAGGCTGAGCAGGCCGAACACGCATGAGCCTTGTTGTGACCTCGGAGTTGGACGAGGCCGGCGTCGTGCGCCTGGGCCAGTTGCTGGCGCTCAAGATCAGGCCCGGCGATGCCATCGCGCTCAGCGGCGACCTCGGAGCCGGCAAGACGGCGCTGGCGCGAGGCCTAATTGCCGCGCTGCTGGAGGACCCGTCGGCCGAAGTGCCGAGCCCGACCTTCTCGCTGCGACAGGAGTACGCGACACGCCGCCTGCCCGTGGCACACTTCGATTTCTACCGCCTGGGCTCGGCGGAGGAGGCGGTCGAACTCGGCATCGATGAAGCGCTCGAGACGGGCGCCGTGGTCGTCGAATGGCCGGAGCGCGCGCCGGGCCTGCTGCCGGAAAACCGGTTTGAGATCACTCTGGCGGAGAGCGCGGACGCGGGCCTGCGGCGCGTGAGCCTGCGCGGGTTCGGCACCGCGGCGGGACGCGTGCGCCGGGTCGGCCAGGTGATGCGCTTCCTTGCCGGCCTACCTGACTGGGCCGACGCCCGCCTTGCCTACCTGCAGGGCGACGCCTCGACGCGCAGCTATGCACGCCTGTTTGCTTCGCACGCAACGGCGCTGCTGATGGACGCGCCGCGGCAGCCGGACGGCCCGCCGGTTCGCGATGGCCTGCCCTACAGCCGCATCGCGCATCTGGCCGAGGATGTGCGCCCGTTCTCGGCCATCGGCCGGGCGCTGCGCGGGGCCGGGTTGAGCGCGCCTGAGATTCTGGCCGAGGACCTCGAGGCCGGGCTGATGCTGATCGAGGACCTGGGCGAGCGCGTGTACAGCGCCGAGGTGGCGCGCGATGCCGGGCTGCAGGAGGAGCTGTGGCGCGGCGCCGTCGATGTGCTCGTCAAGTTGCGCACCGTGCCGGCGCCGCGGCAACTGCCACTCCCCGATGGCAGCAACTATGCGATTCCCTCCTACGACCGCGGCGCCATGCAAATTGAGGTGGAATTGCTGCTCGACTGGTACTGGCCGGCCCTGTACGGCGAGCCTGCTGCGCCGGCGGCGCGGGCCGAGTTCCTGGCGCTGTGGGGCGCGGTGTTCGACCACCTGCGGCAGGAGCCTCCGCATTGCGTGCTGCGCGATTTCCATTCGCCGAACTTGCTGTGGTTGCCGGGTCGCAGCGGGCTTGCGCGTGTCGGCATCATCGACTTTCAGGACGCGCAGCGCGGCTCGGGGGGCTACGACCTGGCGTCGCTGCTGCAGGATGCGCGGGTCGACGTGCCCGAGGCATTGGAAGCGCGGCTGTTGGAGCACTACCTGGGCGAAGCGGCCAAGGCCGATCCGGCATTCGACGCGGACGCGTTCAAGTTCGCCTATGCCGCGCTTGGTGCACAGAGAAATACCAAGATCCTTGGCATTTTCGTGCGGTTGTCACGTCGCGACGGCAAGGCGCAGTATCTGGCCCACCTGCCGCGCATCTGGGGCTATGTGGAGCGCAACCTGCGCAATCCGCGGCTGGCCAAGCTGGCGGCGTGGTACGATCGTTATTTCCCGGCTCAGACGCGCACCGGCGCGCTGCCGGCATAGGGGGTGAACATGGGGGTGAGTTCGGGGGGCGGGTTCGCCGTCCTGGAGACGGCCATGGTGCTGAGCGCGGGCCTCGGCACGCGCATGGCGCCGGCCAACGGCATGGTGCCGAAGCCACTGGTGCCTCTGGCCGGCAAGCCGCTGCTTGATCATGTGCTCGACCGGCTGGCGGCGGCCGGCGTGAAGCGCGCCGTCGTCAACGTGCATCACATGGCCGACCAGATCGAGCAGCACGTGCAAGGTCGCCGCGCGCCCGTCATCGCCATTTCCAACGAGCGTGCAGCTCGCCTCGAGACGGGCGGCGGCGTGCGCAAGGCCTTGCCGTTGCTGGGTGCCGGGCCGTTCCTGATCCACAACTCCGACTCGGTGTGGATCGAGGGCATCGGCTCCAATCTGGCGCGCCTGATGAATGCATGGGACGATGCGCGCATGGATTGTCTCATGATGCTGGCGCTGGTGTCGGCCAGCCACGGCTATCAGGGGCGCGGCGATTTCGCCTTCGCCAGTGACGGCCGCATCCGCCGCCGCAAGGAGCAGGAGCTTGTGCCGTTCGCTTTCACGGGCGTGTCGATCGCCCATCCGCGCCTGTTCGAGGGCGCACCGGATGGCGCGTTCTCGCTCAACCTGCTGTGGAGCCGGGCGATCGAGGTCGGCCGCGCGTATGGCATGCGCATGGACGGCACCTGGATGCACGTCGGCACGCCGGAGGCTCTCGCGCAGGCCGAGTCTTGCCTGCAAGGGGTAGAGGCCTGAACTGAACGAAGGGGGTGGCGGGTGGCCCCACGCATCTACACGGTTGCAGCCGGCACGCCGTTCCTGACGGCGCTGGCGCGCGCTTTGCTGGCTGGTGATCTGCCGGCGCCGGGCGGCAAGCGCCCCGCTCCATTGCAGCTGGCCGAGGCCACGCTGCTGCTGCCGACGCGGCGGCTGACGCGAGCGCTGCAGGAGGCGTTTCTGCGCGCCTGCGACGGCGCGGCCATCCTGCTGCCACGGCTCAAGGCGGTGGCGGAAGGCTCGGAGGATCTCGACCTGATCGCCGGCGTCGAGGACTTTGCTGCCGGAGCCGAGCCCGGCGTGGCGCGCCTGATCAGCAGGCTCGATCGTCACCTGGTGCTTACCGAGCTGGTGCTGAGGTGGGCGGCCGCGCAACCCGCAGACAGCGGACGCGACGGCGATATGGAGGGCCATGCCGGGGCAGGGGCTACCACCCCTGCGCAAGCCGCGCGGCTCGCCAAGGAGCTGGCTCGGCTGATGGACACGCTCGAGGCGGAGAATGTCAGCCCGGAACGCCTCGCCCAGTTGGTACCCGAGGATTTCTCCGAGCATTGGGCGCGCACGCTGGAATTTCTGAAGATCGTCACCCAGTTCTGGCCGGCCCATCTCGCCGAGCAGCGGCTTGCCTCCCCGGTCGAGCACCGCCATCGGCTGCTGCGTGCCGAGGTGGCGCGGCTGCAGGCGCAGCCGCCCAAGGCGCCGGTGATCGTGGCCGGTGTGACGGGCGCCGATCCGGTGACACTGGAGTTGATGCAGGCGGTGCTCGCACTGGAGAACGGCGCTGTCGTTCTGCCCGCGCTCGACCAGTCGCTCGATGCCGACAGCTGGAGTGCTATCGCGCCCACCCATCCGGAGCACCCACAGTTCGGTATGGCCAAGCTCCTCAGTGCGCTCGGCATCGCACGCGACCAGGTGCTGCCGCTGCCGGGCACGGCGCCGTCAACGGCGCACAAGGCACGCGCCGCGCTGACCAGCGAAGCGATGCGGCCGGCCGGCACGACGCAGCGATGGCACCGGTTCGTCGCTGCCGCGAACAAGCGCGACATGGATGCGGCCTTGTCCGGCGTCGCGATCCTGGAGGCGGCCAACGGCGAGGACGAGGCCGAAGCCATCGCCCTGATCCTGCGCCAGGCCGTGGAGACACCCGGCCGTACGGCCGCCCTGGTATCGCCCGATCCGGCGCTGGCACGGCGCGTGGCGGCCCGGCTGCAGACTTGGCAGGTGCATGCCACCCCTGCGGCAGGCACTGCGTTCGCCAAGACCGAGATCGGCACCTTCCTCGACCTGATGGCCGAGGCGGCGGGTCGCGAATTCGCGCCGCTCGCCACCATGAGCCTGCTCAAGCACCGCCTATGCCGGCCCGGCATGAGCACCACCGACGTTCGGCGCGGCGCTCGCACGCTGGAACTGATGGTGTTCCGCGCACCCTACTTCGGCAAGGGGCTCGCCGGCATCTCGGCGGCGCTCGACAGTGTCGAAGGCGATGTGAGTTTCGGACGCCGGCGGCATCGCGCGGTGCGGCGTCTGCAGCGGGTGGACATCGAGGCAGCGCGTCAGTTGGTGGCCGCGCTTGAGGCGGCCTTCCAGCCCTTAAGCAAGCTGTTGGCCTCGTCCGCCAAACGCAGCCTGCACGATCTGGCGCGCGCGCACGTAGAGACGGCGACGGCGCTCGCGGCCGGCAGCCAGTCGCTGTGGCGGGACACGGAAGGCGAATGGGCGGCCAAGTTCTTTGCCAGCCTGCTCGATGAACGCGCCGCCGCACCATCCATGCAGGCGGCCGACTACGCCGAGTTCTATCGTGCCCTGGTGGCCGACAAGAGCATCCGCCCCGCCGCGGCCACGCACCCGCGCATCTTCATCTGGGACACGTTCGAGGCGCGCCTGCAGCAGCCTGATGTCGTCATTCTCGGCGCGCTTAACGAAGGCACCTGGCCGCAGCCTGCCGATCCTGGGCCCTGGCTCAACCGGCCCATGCGGCAAGCGCTCGGGCTGCCGGCCCCGGAAGAACGCATCGGCGAGGAAGCGCATGCCTTCGTGTCGCTGCTCGGCGCCGAGCGCGTCTATCTCACGCGCGCCGCCAAGATCGATGGTGTGCCGACGGTCGCCTCGCGCTGGCTGCTGCGTCTGCAGGCGCTGCTGGCGGGGCTGAGCCAGACGACGGCCGCGAGCGAGCCGTGGCTTGCCTGGGCGCAAGCACGCAACCATATCGATGGGCCGCCCACTCCCGTAAGGGCACCGGAGCCGCGCCCCGCGCTGGCATTGCGGCCGCGCCAGCTCAGCGTGACCACCATCGAGAAGTGGATCGCCAATCCCTACGCCATCTTCGCCGAGCGCATTCTTGGCCTGGAGGCGCTGCCGGTCCTCGGCCGCGAGCCGGATGCGGCGCTGCGCGGCCAGATCGTGCACGAGGCGCTCGGCCGCTTCGCGCTGGCCAACCCCGAGCGGCTGCCGAAGGACGTGCAGGGCGAGCTGATGCAGTGCGCGCAAGCCGCGCTGGCCGACTTCACCGGCTCGCCGCGTGTTGCCGCGTTCTGGGCGCCGCGCTTTGCGCGCTTCGCCGGCTGGTTCGCGGAGACCGAGCCCGGGCGGCGTGCCGCCATCCGCCGCTCGCATGCCGAGGTCGAAGGTGCGCTGGCGCTGGAGGGGCCGGGTGGAGCTTTTACTCTGAAGGCGCGCGCCGACCGCATCGATACCGGCGACGGCGGCATCCTCATCACCGACTACAAGTCGGGTGCCAACCTGAAGACGCTGGTGGGTCGCGCCAAGTCCGGCGAGGCGCCGCAGCTGCCCCTGGAAGCGGCGATTGCCGCTGCCGGCGGGTTCACGGGCATCGCGGCCGGTCGCGTCGCCCTGCTGCGCTACATCTCGACGTCGGGCGGCGAGCCGCCAGGCTGCGACTTCGATGTCGACGTCGATGACGTTGCTGCCAGCGCCGATGCCGCCCGCGCAGGCCTGCTGCGTCTGATCGCCCTGTTCGATATTGCGGCGACGCCTTATCGCGCCGTGCGCCGTCCGCGCTTCCGCTACGACTACGACGACTACGCGCATCTGGCGCGGGTCGCTGAATGGTCGGTCGAAAGTCTGGCCGACGCGGAGGACGCTAGCCCATGATAAGCCTCTTCAACTGGAATAGGACGGACACGGTTCTCGACGCGACGCGACGCAATCAGGGCGCGGCCGCCGATCCCGGCTCCTCGGCATGGGTGAGCGCCAACGCGGGCACCGGCAAGACGCACGTGCTGACGATGCGCGTGCTGCGGCTGCTGCTGGCCGACACCGCGCCGGAGCGCATCCTGGCGCTGACCTACACCAAGGCTGCGGCGGCCGAGATGTCGAAGCGCGTGTTCGATCACCTGGCCGGCTGGGTGACGGCATCGGATCGTGCGCTGCAGGGCAAGCTGCGTGATTTGCTCGACCGCGAGCCGACCTGGGACGAGATGCAGCGCGCGCGCCAGCTGTTCGCCATCGCCATCGAGACGCCGGGCGGCCTCAAGGTGCAGACCATCCACGCGTTCTGCGAGCGGCTGCTGCAGCGCTTCCCGCTGGAGGCCGGCGTGGCGCCGGGCTTTGCCATTCTCGACGACCAGGAGCGCAACGCCCTGCTGCGGGAGGCAATCGACGAGGTGCTGACCGAAGCGACCTGCAAGGCCAAATCGCCAATTGCCAAGGCGCTGCAGTCGGCCATCGGCTTTGCAACTGAGGGCGACTTCGACGTCTTGCTGGCCGAGGCCCTGCGCGAGCGCGACTGGTTGGCGGCGGCCGTGCGCCTCGATGAAGAGGCGGCTGGCGACTTCGCGGGCGCGCAGGCGATCTACCGCGTGGCCCTCGGCCTCGATGCAAGCGCCAGTCTGGAGGACGTCACCCAACAGCTCGATGGACTGCTGTCCAAGGCCGAGCTGACGCGTGCGCAGGGCGTGCTCGCCTCCGGCAGCGCCACCGACATCAAGATCGCCGCGCATCTGTCGACCGCCCGCAAGGCGAGTGGCGCGGCGCGGCGCATCGAGGCATTGCAGGATGCGTTCCTCACCGCGCAGGGCGAGCCGCGCAAGTCGATGATGACCAAGCCGTTGGCAGCCGCGCACCCGGACGTGGAGCCGCTGCTGGCGCGGGCGCGGGACCGCTTTGCCGCTCTGCATGCTGAGCGCAATCGACTGGTGCTCCTGGATGCTGCGCTGGCGCTGCTCCGGCTGGGCCATGCCGTCATGCAGCGATACACGCAGGCCAAGGCGCGGCGCGCGGCGCTCGATTTCGACGACCTGATCATGCGGGCATCGAGCCTGCTCGGCACATCGGCTGCGGTCGAATGGGTGCTCTACAAGCTGGACGGCGGCCTCGACCACATCCTGGTCGACGAGGCGCAGGATACGAGCCCGGTGCAGTGGCAGGTGGTGCGTGCGCTGGCCGAGGAATTCTTCTCCGGCACCGGGGCCCGCGAGGTGACGCGCACGCTATTTGCGGTCGGCGACGAGAAGCAATCGATCTACGGCTTTCAGGGCGCCGCCCCGCATATGTTCGCCGACGTTGGCAAGGCGTTTGCCGAGCACGCCGGCCGGGCCGGGTTGGCATGGCGCAACGTTCCTCTCACGCTGTCGTTCCGCTCGGCGGCGCCGTTGCTGCAGGCGGTCGACCGGATCTTTGCCGACCCGGTGCGCGCACCGGGTCTAACCGCAGCCTCAGAGGTTATCCGGCATGCGGTGCATCGCGCCGGCCAGGCGGGGCTGATCGAGGTATGGCCGACCGAGAAGCCCGAGCCGGTCGAGCGTGGCGAGCCCTGGTCGCCGCTCGACGATACGAGCGCGTCCTCACCGGTGGTGCGGCTGGCGACGCGCATCGCCGGCGAGATCGACCATTGGTTGCAGTCGAAGGCGGTGCTGGCCTCCGAAGGACGGCCGATCCGCGCCGGCGACATTCTGATCCTGGTGCGCAAGCGGGCACCGTTCGCGCCGGTGATGGTGTCCACCTTGAAGGCGCGCGGCATCAAGGTGGCCGGCGCCGACCGCTTGATGCTGATCGATCAGATCGCAGTGCAGGACCTGATGGCACTTGGCGACTTCATCTGCCTGCCCGACGATGACCTGGCGTTGGCGGCGGTGCTCAAGTCGCCGCTGATCGGCCTCGACGACGATCACCTGCTGGCGCTGGCACCCAAGCGCAAGGGTTCGCTGTGGCAGGCTCTGCTTGCAACTGCTGCCGGCGACGCGGCTGTCAATGCCGCAGCCGAGCGGCTGCGCGGCTGGCGTGCCAGGGCCGAGCGTGTGCCTCCGTTTGAGTT
>Ga0075421_100001072_pt1 | contig 31163 bp, 23 predicted proteins | sample SoiMetdeltSBSDD5_FD_75292 | JGI IMG/M metagenome (GOLD analysis project Ga0075421, IMG submission 75292) | Bulk soil microbial communities from a Populus tree surrounding site in Tennessee, USA - Soil MetaG P. deltoides SBSDD5 | ecosystem: Environmental > Terrestrial > Soil > Tree plantation... | reverse complement strand
AGCCGTGCCCGACCTCGCCGGCGCGTGGAGCGCGTTGCAGATCAGCCTCGCCGCGCCGCCGGCCAGCCAGTCCGCGGCCTGCGCGGTGGCCCTGGCGCCGGCCAGCGCGGCAGAGCCGGTCTTCACCGCCTACCTCGACGACCTCGGCTTCGTCGGGCCGCTCTTCGCCGACGGCTTCGAGAGCGGCGCCGTGAACGAGTGGTCGGGCACGACGCCCTGAGGTCGTCGCCGAGCGCGGGCGGCGACCGCGGGCGGCGCGGCGTCAGGGCCACCGTTCGCGGAAGGCCCCGACGCCGCCGCGCTCGAAGCCGTCGCGGAAGAGCTCGGTGCCGCCGCCGGCGACGGTGGTGGCACAGGGCGACGAGGGCACGGGCGTCGAATACTCCAGGGCACCGAGGTCGGGCGCGCCGGTGCGCCGCAACGCGCCGCAGTAGTCGTCGGCGACCGCGACGACGGGCTCGCCCTGGTCGACGATCGTCGCGCCGCCCGTGAGCGTGAAGTCGGCGCTCTGCGGTGTGAGGAACCAGGCGTCCCACTCGGACAGCGAGACGTTCTCGAGGTTCGAGCCCTCGGTGCTGGTGCCGCCGTCGCGGTTGCGGATCTGGCCCGAGAGCACGTTGTCGCGCAGGTCGGCCACGCTGGCGACGAAGCGCACGTCGATGCCGGTGGTGTCGTAGAGCGTGTTGGCGTAGATCCCGCTCGCCGCCGCGGCGTTGAGGTAGATGCCGACGTCGTTGCAGCCGAGGACCACGTTGTTGCGCATGACGCCGTTCTGGTGCTCGGGCGTGCAGGTGCCGTCCTCGCAGATCGAGGGCGGCCCGCTGCCGCCGCCGCCGAAGGAGAGGCCGACGCGGGCGCCGCCGCTGAACGGGCTCGCCGGCGTGTGGCAGCGCACGAGGTTGCGCTCGAAGGTGCCCTGCCGCGAGTTCCCCTTGAGGAACGCGGCGTAGCTGATGCCGTCGCCGCCGAGCTTCTCGTAGTCGTGGATCGAGTTGCCGCGCACCACCCACCGCCTCCCGCCGACCACGTCGAGCTTGGTCACCGGGTTGCCGGTGTCGCGTGCGTGTGTGTCGTAGAGCTCGTTGCCTTCGACCAGCACGTCGTCGGGGAAGACGAAGGGCATGCCGTTGCCGTTGCTCTTGACCTGGGCGTTGAAGTCGCGGAGGACGTTGCGGCGGAGCACCGTCCACTCGGCGTCGCCGAAGATGTGGAAGGCGTGCTCGCAGTCGTTGTCGTCGGCGCACGTGCCTTCGACGACCAGGCCCTCGAACGTCCAGTAGGGGGCCGAGACCTTGAACCCCTCGACGGAAGAGGACTGGATGAGCGCCGTGCCCGGCGTGGCGGCGCGGACGACGATCGCCAGGTCGGGAGTGCCGGCAGTGTCGCAGAGCAGGTTCTGCGAGATGACGTAGGTCCCCGCGGCGAGGGTGATGACGTGCCCCGGCTGGGCGTTGTCGATGGCGGTCCGCAGCGCCGCCGCCGTGGAGACGGGAACGACGATCGCCGACGCGGAAGCACCCGCGGCGGCGGCGAGGAGGGCACATGCCGCCAGCCTCGGTGGGAACCGATGCATGTGCATCCAGTCTAGACACTGGCGCGCACGGGTCGTGTAATGCTCGTCACTGCAGCCACCGGCGCTCATGCTCGCTCTCACCTACGTCCCCGACGCCCACCACCCCGTCCTGCAGCTCGGCGAGGTGCCCGACCCCACGCCCGGAGCTGGGGAGGTGCTGCTGCGGGTGCGCGCCACGGCCCTCAACCGCGCGGACCTGCAGCAGGTGCGCGGCCTCTATCCGCCGCCGGCAGGGGAGAGCGAGATCCCGGGTCTCGAGGCTGCGGGGATCGTCGAGGCCGTCGGCGCCGGCGTCGAGGGCTGGCAGGTGGGCGACCGTGCGATGGCGCTGCTCGCCGGCGGCGGCCAGGCCGAGAAGGTGGTGGCGCCGGTGGGCCAGCTCATGCCGATCCCAGGGGGTTCAGAAGATCTCTCGTTCGAAGAGGCCGCGGCGATCCCCGAAGTGGGCCTCACCGCGTGGACCAACCTCGTGCACGAGGGCGGCCTGCAGCGGGGAGAGGTGGTGCTGATCACCGCGGCCGCCTCGGGAGTCGGCAGCTTCGCCGTGCAGCTCGCCCGCGAGCTCGAGGCGCGGGTGCTGGTGGCCGGCCGCTCGGTCGAGCGACTGCGACCGCTCGTCGCCCTGGGTGCCGCCGCGGCGTTCTCTCTCGGTGCCGAGCTCCCGGCCCGCGTGCGCGCCGCGTCCGGCGGCGAGGGCGCCCACCTCGTCGTCGACCTCGTCGGTGGCGAGGCGATCGTCCAGCACCTCGACTGCCTGCGCGAGCACGGGAGGCTCGTGCTCGTCGGCCTCCTCGGCGGCGGCAGGGCGACGATCCCGCTCCACACGCTCATGCGACGCTGGCTGCGCGTGATCGGCTCGGTGCTGCGCGCCCGCTCGCGCGAGGAGAAAGCGGCGCTCGTCGCCGCCTTCTCCGCGTTTGCCCTGCCGCGGCTCGCCGACGGACGGCTGCGCCCGGTCGTCGACCGGGTCCTGCCCTTCGACCGCATCGCCGAGGGCTACGCGGCGCTCGAGACCGGCGGCGTGCTCGGGAAGATCGTCCTCACGATGGAGTGACGGCGGTCGCAGCGGACTGCGATCGCCGCGGACTGCGACGGAGGTGGACCATGGACCGCTCGCTCTCCCGCCGCGGATTCGCCCGTCTGCTCGGCGCCGGGGTCGCCCTCGCAGCGGCGCCGGCTCCGCGCGCCGCACTGGCGCTCGCCGGCTCGACGCCCGCTTCGCCGCCCGCCCCGAGCGCGGCTCCGACACCGCACGTTGGGACCATCCTGCTCAACGCCAACGAGAACCCCTACGGGCCTTCACCTGCGGCGATCGCCGCGGTGCGCGAGGCGTTGCCGCTCGCCTGTCGCTACCCGGACGAGGCGGCGAGCCGGTTGGCCGGCGAGCTGGCGCGGCATCACTCCCTCGACCAGGCGCACCTGCTTCTGGGCTCCGGATCGGCCGAGCTGCTGAGGCTGGCGGTGGCGGCGGCGGCGCGGCCGGAGAGGGGGGTGGTGGTCGGGCGGCCCAGCTACGAAGCGGTGTCGGAGCACGCGCGCGACGTCGGCGCGCCCGTGGTCGAGATCCCCCTCACCGCCGACTACCGCCACGACCTGCCGCGCATGCTCGACGCAGCGGCGACCGCCGGCCTCGTGTACGTCTGCAATCCCAACAACCCGACGGCGAGCGTCACTCCCGCGGCCGAGCTGCGCTCGTTCCTGGCCGCGGTGCCGAAAGACACCCTCGTCCTGATCGACGAGGCCTACCACCACTTCGCCACCGGCGGTGGATACGAGACGGTGGTGCCGCTCGTCGGCGAGATGCCCAACCTCCTCGTGACACGGACTTTCTCGAAGATCTACGGCATGGCGGGGCTGCGCTGCGGCTACGGGATCGCGCAGCCGGCGCTGATCGCCCGCCTGCGCGCGCACAAGGCGTGGGACAGCCCCAACCTGATCGGGCTCGTGGCGGCCAGCGCCGCGCTCGCCGATCAGGGCTGGGTCGAGACGAGCCGGCGCCGCAACGCCGAGGTGCGCGACGCGTGCTGCCGCGCGCTCGCCGCGCGCGGCTGGCGGGTCGTCCCGACGCAGGCGAACTTCTTCATGGTCGACCTCGGCACCGAGGTGCGGCCGGTGATCGCTGCCATGCGCGATCGCGGGGTCGCGGTGGGGCGGCCCTTCCCGGCGCTCCCCACCCACCTGCGCGTGACGGTGGGCACCGAGGAGGAGATGCGGGCCTTCCTCGCCGCTCTCATGGCGGTCCTGCCTGCGGCCGCGTGAGGTTCTTCCGGCAGTCCCATTCGGCGGCCGCCGGCGCTAGGATGCGCGCCGTGAAGACACCCACCATGACCGCGGGCTCGCTGCGTCGCTCCTTCCTCGTCACGGCCTCGTGCGCGATGGCGCTGGCTCCCGCGCCCGGCGCGCAGGGCGCGGCCGAGAGCACCACACCTCCGGGAGAGGTCCGCGTCTACGTCGGCACGTACACCTCGGGGGAGAGCAAGGGCATCTACCGCCTGCGGCTCGATCTCGCGAGCGGCGCCCTCGTCGCCGAGGGGGAGCCGACGACGGCGGTCAGCCCGTCGTGGGTGATCCTGGACGGCGACCGGCGCTTCCTCTACGCGGTCAACGAGACCGGCGACGGCCCGTCCGACCCCGCCGGCGGCGTCAGCGCCTTCGCGGTCGACGACAAGTCGGGAGCCCTCACCTTCCTCGACCGGCAGCCCTCGGGGGGGCCGGCTCCCTGCCACCTCGCGATCGACCGGACCGGGCGCCACCTCCTGGTCGCCAACTACTGGGGGGGCAGCGTCTCCGTCTTCCCGATCGGGCGCGACGGGAAGCTCGGCGCTGCGTCCGCGGTGGTCCAGCACACCGGCGGCACGCGCGAGCCCGGCCGGGATCCGGGGCCGCACGCCCACGCCGTCGAGCTGACCGCCGACAACCGGTTCGCGCTCGTGGCCGACCTGGGGCGCGACGAGGTGATGGTCTACCGCTTCGACGCCGCGCGCGGAGCGCTCACCCCCCACGATCCGCCGGCGCTCGCCATGGAGAAGGGCGCCGGGCCGCGACACCTCGCGTTCCACCCCGACGGCCGCCACCTCTTCGTCATCAACGAGCTCGACTCGACGGTCTCCGTGCTCACGTACGACCCGGGCAAGGGAACGCTGGCCGCCATCCAGAAGGTCTCGACGCTCCCTGCCGGGTTCGAGGGGAAGAACTCGACGGCCGAGGTCGTGGTGACCGCCGACGGCCGGTTCCTCTACGGATCGAATCGCGGTCACGACAGCATCGCCGTCTTCGCCATCGATCCCTCGACGCGGAAGCTCACCGCGATCGGCCACCAGCCGACGCTCGGCAAGACGCCGCGCAACTTCGCCCTCGACCCGACGGGTCGCTACCTGCTGGCCGCCAACCAGGGATCCGACTCGATCGTGGTCTTCCGCGTGGACGGCGAGAGCGGCAAGCTGTCGCCGGTCGGCAGCCCGTTCCGGGTGCCGCGGCCCGTCAGCCTGGCGATGCTCCGGCTCACCCGCTGACGGTCGCGTCGGGCCGCGTCTTCGAGTCGTTCAGCGGAGCGACTCGGCGACCGGACCGGCTCGGTCAGCGGATCGGCTCGCCCGGGGTCGCCGCGAGGACCTTCGCACCGGGCCTCGCGAAGAGGACGAGCCTCGATCGCCCCGCCGCGACCGGCACCTCGACCACGTGGCCCTCGACGGTCAGCCGGCGGCGAGCGTCGCGGGCGGTCTCGTTGACGCAGATCGCGAGCACCGCCCGCGGCGCGACGAGGAGGCGCGCCGCGACGCCGCCCTCCGCAGGGTGACGCTCCACCCGTGCGGCCCCCAGCGCCGCCTCGAGCAACGCCGTGAGCGGACCGTCCTCGCGCGCGTGCTCGAGGGGAAGGGGCTCGTGCCATATCGAGCCCGCGAGCTTCGTGAGTGGGGGAGCGAGGCTGCGACGGAGGTTCTCCCGCAGGTCGCGGTCGAAGGTCGCCCAGCCGCCACCCCACGGCGTCGCCTCGCGGAGGCGCACCGGCCGGCCCTGGTCGCCGATGCCGAGTCCCGCGAGCGATTCCGGGATCTCGCCGTACGGGTCGCCGAGGACGACCCCGGTGACCAGCACGTTCGTGCCCGCTCGCGAGGCTGCCAGCAGCGTCTCGATCGCGGAGCGCTCGAGGTGCTCGGGCGAGAGGACGAGCACGAGCCGCGCGTCGCGAAGCCGCTCCGGCGTGAGCCGCAGCTCCGAGAGCGCGGTCGGCACGACGCCGAAGCGCTCGGCGAGCAGGCGGACGACGCGGCGCACCCCGTCGGTCGCCCCCGGCCGGCCCATGAAGAGCCGCGAGTGGGGCACCACCACGACCACCGGGTCGGGCTCGAAGTCGTCGAGGTAGGGGGCCGCGGCGCGAAAGAACGCCGCGAAGTCCGGAATCACCCGCAGCTCCGGCTTCGCCGTGCCGTCGGGCCGCCAGAAGCCGATCACCGACTCGTTGTCGATCGGCATGTAGGGATTTATGTTCCACGCCCACTCGACGGCGCCGGCACCGCGGGAGGCGAAGGCGGCGGCGTATTTGCGCTCGAGGGCGTCCGCCGCGTCGTCGGGCGAACGCCACGGCCAGCCGTCCTCGTCCTCCAGGCGCATGAGGCCGACCTCCTGGAAGAGGTTCGGCTTCTCCGGCACCTTGGTGACGACGCCCGTCGAGAGCACGTCGTCGTTCTGCCACCACGGATGGATCGACGTGTAGTCCACCGCCTCGGCGTGGAGCTGCTGTGCCGGCCGCTGCCAGGTGCCGCCCTCGTCCTGGCCCAGCGTCACCAGCAGGTCGCCGCTCGCCTCGCGGAGCACGGCACGCATGCGCGCCGCCCAGCCGGCCACCACCTCCTGCGCGAAGACGGCGAAGTCGCGCGCCTTGCGCGGCAACTTGCCCTCGCGGATCGCCGCGTAGCCGAGCTGGTCGCCGGTGGGTGGCGCGAGCGGATCGCCGCCCGGGTCTCGCCAGCGGTCGCGCAGCCGGACCGGGTCGTCGCCGTGGTGCGCGCGAACCCAGTCGCTCCACGCGGCGCGCTCGTGCCCATCGCCGATCGGATGGTGCGACCAGAGGCGCTCGGGCGGCGCGTAGGAGGGCTCGTTGATGAGATCCCAGTGGACCCAGCCAACGCCCCGGAAGCGTCGAGCCACGAGGGTGAGCAGGTCGCGCTGGCCGGCGAGCGCTCGCGGATCGAGGTAGGGGTTCGTCCCTCCGAACGACGGCGGCAGGAAGGCGAAGAAGTTGAAGTTGACGAGCACGCCGTGGCGGGCGGCGCTCTGCACGTAGGCGTCGAGGGCGCGCAGGAACCCCTCGTCGACCGCGGGAGGGTCGAGCATCGCCCGCGACCACGCCGTCCAGAGCCCGGTGCGCACCATGCCGACGCCCAGCCGCGCCATGAGCGCGAAGTCGCGATCCCAGACGAGGGGATTGGGCTCGAAGAGGAACTTGCGGTGGACGTCGGACGCCATGTAGGTGGTGCCGACCACCGGGAAGACCGCGCCGTCCCGGCGCAACCAATCGCGAGACACGGTCAGCCGCGGCCCGGCGGTGAGCAGCGCCGCGTCGCGGACCCAGAAGCCCGTCGCCGCCCGCTGTGGCTGCCACGGCGCGCCGGGTGTGGTCACCTCGACCTCGTAGAGCCCGGGCTCGAAGGGCGTCTCGGGGCGCAGGACGGCCTCGCCGTGCCGCGACTCGGGGAGCCCGGCGAGCTCCACGGTCGCGCGGTGCACCTCGCGACCACCGGCTTCGCGCACGACGAGCTGGGCGCCCGCCGGTACCGGCTCGCCCGGGTGCGGCCGCGGGCGGCGCAGCGCCACCCGGATCGCCGCCAGCTCCCCCGGCTCGATGCTCGCGTGGACCGGCCTCGCGTCGAGCTCGACGGCGCCGGCCAGCGCCCGCTCGACGATGGCGTGGACCGTCGAGGCCGGCAGCGCGGCATCCGACGGAGCGAAGATCCACCGCGCGCCCGCCTCGCCTCCGCGCAGGCGGTCGATCTCGAGGAGGGGGCAGCCGCGCGGCAGCCCGTCGCCATCGACGAGGTGGACGAGCGGCCGCGCGACTGCGTCGCGGTAGGCCTCGGCACCACCCTCCGCCGGCAGGTCGCGCTGCGTGCCCAGACGGAGGGTGAGCTCCCAGACCGTGCGTGCCCCCGCGATCGGCAGCGTCCACGAGGGCTCCGGCAGACGGGCCGCGAGCCCCGTCGCCGCGACCGGCTCGGCGGGCCCGATGAGGAGATCGTGGGCGAAGGTCGGCTGGCGGCTGCCGAGCCGCCAGCCCGTCCCCTCCACGAGCACCGGCTGATGGAACGGCGCGCCGCCGAGGACCACGAGGCCGCCGCCACCCGCGACGAAGGCGCGGATCTCCGGCCACGCCGCGAGCGGGAAGGCGCTGCCGTACGGCAGCACGAGCACCGCATGGTCCTCCGCTCGCAGCCCGTTGCGCAGCGCATCCACCGAGGTGAAGGTGTCCACCGCGAGCCCGGCAAGCGCCGCGTCGAGGACCGCGGACGGGATCGCCGGCGCGTCGACGGTGGGGAAGCCAGCCGCTCGAAGCAGCGCCGCGCGCGGCGGCCGGCCGGCGGCGTCGGCCTCGCGCTCTTCGGCGGCGAGCGGCGCCGCCGCCCCCGCCACGAGGAGCGCCATCGCGACGGCGAGCACCGTGCCCTTCGGCGACATGCCACGTAACGCCCCGCCCTGTGCCACGCGACTCGGATCGTTCATCGCACCCCCCGCAACGCGCTCACCGCCGCGCGCGTCAGTTGTCGCGCGCGACGGAAACCACCTCAGACCACCGCCGAGATTGCCAGGGTGAGCCCCAGCGCCACCACCGAGATGATCGTCTCGCACACCGTCCAGGTCTTGAAGGTCTCGGGCACCGTGAAGTGGAAGTACTCCTTGACCAGCCAGAACCCGCCGTCGTTGACGTGCGAGAGGACGAGCGAGCCGGCACCGCTGGCGAGCACCAGCAGCTCGGGTCGCACGTCGCCGCCGGCGGCGAGAGGCGCCAGGATGCCGGCGGCGGTCACCAGCGCGACCGTCGCCGAGCCGGTGGCGATGCGGATCATCGCCGCCACCAGCCAGCCGAGCACCAGCAGGGGCACGTGCGCGCCCGTGGCCAGCTCCACGACGGCTTGCGCGACACCGCTGTCCTTGAGGATGCCGCCGAAGCCGCCGCCGGCGCCGACGACCATCAGCACCGCGGCGGTGGGCGCCAGCGACTCGGTGGTGAAGCGCGAGATGGTGTTGCGGTCGAACCCGCGCGCCGCGCCGAAGGTGTAGAACGAGAGCAGCGTGGCGAGCAGCAGGGCGATGACCGGATGACCGATCAGCTTGATGACTTGATGGGCGACGCTGCCTTCGGTCGCCAGCAGGTCGGCCGAGCTGCCGATGAGCATCAGCAGCACCGGCAGCAGGATGGTGCCGACGGTGATGCCGAAGCTGGGCAACGGACGCCCGGCGAGCGCCGCGTCGGCCTCCACGAACTGCGCCGCCAGCGGGTTGTCCGGGTCGGGCACGACGTATTTGCTCATCAGCTTGGCGAAGAGCGGCCCGGCGATCGCCGCCGTGGGGATGCCGACGATGAGGGCGAAGAGGATCGTCTTGCCGATGTCGGCCTGGAAGGTGTCGACCGCCATCAGCGCCGCCGGGTGTGGCGGGATCAGGCCGTGCACCACCGAGAGGCCGGCGACCATCGGGATCCCCACCAGCACCATCGACGTGCCGGTGCGCTTGGCCACGTTGAAGGCGATGGGCACGAGCAGGACGAAGCCCACCTCGAAGAACACCGGCAGTCCGACGATGAAGGCGATGGCGGCCATCGCCCAGTGGACGTTGTGCTCACCGAAGAGGTCGATGAGGGTGGTGGCGATGCGCTGGGCGCCGCCCGACTCCGCCATCATCTTGCCGAGCATCGTCCCCAGGGCGACGACCAGGGCGACGTGTCCGAGCACGCCGCCGACGCCAGCCTCGAAGGAGCGGACGATCTGGCCCATGGGCATGCGGACGGCGAGCCCGAGGAGGGTCGACACCACGAGCAGGGTGACGAACGGGTTGAGCTTGTAGCGGACGATCAGCACGATGAGTGCGATCACCGCGAGGAGCGCAGTGAGGAGCAGCTGGGTGCCGCCGACGGGGCTCATCGGTCCGCGCCCTCGGGTTTGTCGGCAACCCTCGGTTTGTAGGCAACCGTCGGTTTGTAAGCGACGCAGTCGATCTCGACCTTGCAGTCCACCACCATGCTCGAGACGACGCAGGCGCGGGCCGGGGGATGGGCGCCGAAGTACTCGCGGAAGACCGCGTTGAAGGCGGGGAAGTCGCGGGGGTCGTCGAGCCAGACGCCGCAGCGGACGACGTGTTCGGGACCGTAGCCGGCATCGGCGAGGATCGCCATCAGGTTCCGGATCGCCTGGTGCGCCTGGGGCACGACGCCGCCGGCGACGATCTCTCCCGGTGTTCCTGTTGCGCCTGACGGCGCTTGCGAAAACGGCACCTGGCCGGAGACGTACAGCCAGCCGTCGGCCTCCACCGCCCGCGCGAAGGGCAGGTGTTCCCCGCCGCTCCCTTTCCCGCCCTCGATGCCGAAGCGCTTCATCGTGGTGCTTCTCCCTAGGCCGCAGACGAGCCGCGGCGCAGGAAGCGCCCCGCGCGCTCCCCGGTCGCCGCTCCCTGGTGCCAGGACAGGACGCCGCCGACCCACACCGCGGCGATTCCCGCGGCCGGCTGCTGCGGCGAGGTGAAGGTGGCGGTGTCCCGGATCGCCGCCGGATCGAAGAGCACGAGGTCGGCGGCGAACCCCTCGCGCAGATAGCCCCGGCCGCCGAGGCCGAAGCGGTCGGCGGACAGACCGGTCATCTTGCGAACGGCCTCGGCGAGCGAGAGGAGCCCGCGGTCGCGCACGTAGTGGCCCAGCACGCGCGGGAAGGCGCCCCAGAGGCGCGGGTGGGGGAGCGGATCCTCGGGCAGGCCGTCCGAGCCGATGGTCGTGCCAGGGTGGCGGAGGATGCGCTCGACGTCGGCGTCCGCCATGCAGTGGTAGACCGCGCCCGCGGGCTGCAACCGGCGTGCGGCCTCGAGGAGGTCGGTCCCCCAAGCCGCGGCCACGTCGGCGAGCAGGCGGCCGCCCGCCTCGGGGTGCGGATCGGACCAGGTGATGACGATGTCGATCTCGTCCGTCACCTGGCGGAGGTCGAGCGTCGACGAGCTCGCGGTGTAGGGGTAGCAGTCCCAGCCGATCTCCTGGCTGCCCGCCGCCTCGTCGATTGCCGCCAGGACCTCGGCGCTGCGCCCGTGGTTCGCAACCCCGGCGCACTTCAAGTGCGAGACGACGACCGGGACGCCGGCGCGGCGGCCGATCTCGAACGCCTCGTCGAGCGCCTCGCGGATGGCGGCGACCTCGCTCCGCAGGTGCGTGCAATAGAGCCCGCCTGCGGCGGCGAGCGGCTCGGCGAGGGCCACCACTTCTTCGGTGGGCGCCGCCGCCGCGTTGCCGTAAGCGAGCCCGGTGCTGAGCCCCAGCGCGCCACCACAAAGCGCCTCCGCGAGCTGCGAGCGCATGGCGTCGATCTCGCCGGTCGTGGCCGCGCGGTCCAGCCGGTCGAGGTGGTTGCTGCGCAGCGCGGTGTGGCCGACGAGCGCCGCCACGTTGACCGTCGGCCGCGCCGCATCGACCGCGTCCACGTAGGCCGCGAAGGTGGGATAGCGGAAGGCGTCGGCCCGGCCGAGCAGGTTCATCGGGTCGGGCGGGTCGCCGCGCAGGACCACCGGGGCGGCGCTGATCCCGCAGTTGCCGACGACGACGGTGGTGACGCCCTGGGAGATCTTCGGCGCCATGGCGGGCGCGCGCACCACCACGGTGTCGTCGTGGGTGTGGACGTCGATGAAGCCGGGGGCGAGGGCGAGCCCGGCCGCCTCGACGACCTGCGCCGCGTCTTCGGGGTCGAGCGCTCCCGCGGCGGCGAAGGTGGCGATCCGTCCACCGCGCACCGCCAGGTCGGCCGTCGCCGGTCGACCGCCGCTGCCATCCACCAGCAGGGCGCCCCGCACGAGGAGGTCGTACGGGGTTCCTCCGGAGGGCGTGCGCCGATCGCGCGGTCGCGGACGGGCGGGGGCTGGCATCGGTCGGCGGCGTACTATATCGTTTTATTCAGCCACTTGCGTCCAAGGTCTTGGCAGGTCTATGGGGCAACTCGACAAGGGAATCGGGGCTCTCGCTCCAGGCTCGACTGCCGATCCGGGGTCACTCGGCTGGAATCTGCTCGCCGAGGAGCTGAGCCTTCCGGCGGCCGTGCTCTACGAGGATCGGCTGGCGCACAACCTGCGCTGGATGCAGACCTTCATCGACGAATACGGGTTGAAGCTGGCGCCTCACGGCAAGACGACGATGGCGCCGAAGCTCTTCCGCCGTCAGCTGGCGAGCGGCGCCTGGGGCCTCACCGTGGCGACGGCGCAGCAGGCCCTCGTCGCCTTCCGGCACGGCGTGCCGCGGGTGCTGATGGCCAACCTGCTGGTCGGTCGCCGCAACCTGGAGATGGTGGCCGAGGCGCTCGCGGAGCCCCGAGTGGAGGGCGGCGAGGGCTTCACGTTCTACTGCCTCGTGGACTCACCCGGGGCGGTGGAGCACCTCGGCCGCTTCTTCCGCGAGCGGTCGCTGGCGGTCGACGTGCTCCTCGAGCTGGGGCCGCCCGGCGGCCGCACCGGCGCCCGCGACGTCGCCCAGGAAGAGGCCGTCTTGCGCGCTCTCGACGAGTGGAAGGACGCCGTGCGCCTCTCCGGCGTGGAGGTGTACGAGGGGGTGCTCAAGGAGGAGGCCGACATCCGCGACCTGCTGCGGCGCGCCGTGGCCGTGCTCGAACGCGTGGTCGGCGAGGGAAGGGTGCAGGGCGGGCGGCCGATCCTCTCGGGCGCCGGCTCGGCCTGGTACGACGTCGTGGCGGAGGAGTTCGCCAGCGTGCGCGACGACGTCGACGTCGTCTTGCGCCCCGGCTGCTATCTCACGCACGACGTCGGCGCCTACCGCGCCCAGCAGGAGCGCATCCAGGCCAACAACCCGGTTGCCCGTCGCATGCACGGCGGCCTCGTCCCGGCGCTCCAGGTGTGGGCCTACGTCCTGTCGCTCCCGGAGCCGGAGCGGGCGATCGTCGGTCTCGGCAAGCGCGACGTCGCGTTCGACGCCGGCTACCCCTCCGCCGCCCTGCGTTTCCGCCCCGGTGTCGACGAGCGCCCGACACCGGCGCCCGCGCACTGGACGGTCACCGCCATGATGGACCAGCACGCCTACCTGCAGATCTCGCCGGGCGACGACGTCCGCGTGGGGGACATGCTGGGCCTCGACATCTCCCACCCCTGCCTCACCTTCGACAAGTGGCGGCAGATCGCGGTCCTGGACCGCGACTACCGCGTCGTCGAGCTCGTGCAGACCTTCTTCTGAGCAGCAGCTCTCTGCGGCAGCCCTCTGCGACGGCCTAGCGCGCGGCGCTGCAGGCGACGGTCGAGATCGCGGCTTCCGGGCGTTCCGTCGCGACCTCCATCTCGCGGTCGAGAAGGTAGAGGAACATCACCGCCATGGAGTCCTGGTCCTCGCCGGTGGGGTTGTCGTAGACGCTCACCAGCTCGTATTGGTGCGCCTTGAAGAGCGCGATGCCGGCCGGGCTCTCGAAGTGCTCGACCCGCGCCAGACCGACGCGATCGCGGGCGTTCTCCACGTGGCTTGCGAAGACCACCTCGCCCGTCGTCAGGTCGCGGAGCTCGAGGGACTCGGCGAAGGGGTGGAGGTGGACGGCGATGTAGTGCACGGTGGTGTCGAACGGCAGGTCCATGAACGCGCTCACCAGCGTGCGGTTGACCTGGCGTCCGGGCGGCACCAGCCAGTGCCCGGTGAAGAGGTGACCCAGAGGATCCTCATACGTGTGGGTGCCCGCGTTGGCGCCGACCATGCAGCCCGACCCGTGGGTGGCGGGCTCGGGATGCTCGACGCCGTACCAGCGACCTTCGGCCGCGCCGTCGAGCGCCACGAAGCCGTTGGCGCCGACGAGGAACAGCGGCCTTGGCTTCCGCTCGAGGTCGCGGTCGAAGACGAACTCGAGAGTGACTCTGTGCCGCACTTGGACCACCGCGGGCTGCGGGTTGAGGTTGAGCACCTGGGTGGTCAGCGAGAGCAATTCGTCGGACCAGAGCGGGATGCCGAATCCCTCTGGGAAGCGGATCTCCTGCTGTCCCTGGGAGAGCGTGAACAGGCGCTGGCTGGGGTTCTTGAGCCAGCCCATGCGCTGGCGGTGCGCGGCCATGTCGACGTCGAGGTTGCTGTGACACATGAACTCCTGCGACAGCGGCGTGACGCCGTCCGCAGCGACCATCTCGGCGCGGTAGCCGGTGATCCAGAGCAGCTCCGGGGCGTGGCCAGGCAGCACGCTCACTGGTCGCGTCTCCTGCGGCCCGGTCATCGAGCGGTAGATGCCGTCGACGGAGTAGACCGGCGACAGGATCTCGAGCGAGCGCTGCGGCGGCGCGGCCGTCGCGGGCGACGCCGCGACGAGGAGAACGGCCGCCGTCAGCGCGGGGGGAACGCGGAAGGAGGGCCGTCGATGTGTCACTCAGAACTCCTTGCCCCAGTACCCGTCAGCCGGCGGCAGCTCGCCGGCAACCATACGGACTTCGACCCGCAGCTCGCCGCTCGGCAGGTGCGGGATGCCGACGCGGATCGTCGCCCTGCGGTGCCAGTCAACCGAGGTCTGCCAGTCAACCGAGGTCTGCCAGTCAACCGAGCGCAGCCAATCGTCCCCGACGGGTCTCGCGAAGGCCGTGTTGCCACGATCGCCTTCCTCGCGCGCCTGGTCCGGCCGGCCGAGGCGACGGAGCATGAGGGCGCGCGTCTCCGCGTAGAGGTCGTCCACCTCGCGCGGGCTCCCAGGGTCGACCGGCGTCACGTGCAAGGTGAACGAGGCGAGAGCGCCCGCGACGTCGAACTCGAGCAGGGCGCGCTGCGGCGCGTAGATCTCCGAGAGCAGCGGCACCTCGACGACCAGCGCGTTTGGTCCTCGCATGGCGGGGTGGATGCGGGCGCCGCGCAGCGCCTCTTCGATGACGGCTCGACCGACGCCGGGGCGCCAGGCGAGCGGGTCCACGGCGACCTCCTGCGACGTGGCCAAGGGGCCCAGGCCCATCGCCAGGGCCGCCGTGGCCAGCACGCCGGCGACGCGAGCGCTCAGACGCCCCATCGCCGATCGAAGAGCAGTCGGTAGCGGAGCGCCAGGCGGAACGAGTCGGTCTCGGTGCCCCCGTCGGGGCGGCGGAGGTCGCGGCCCGCCTCCAAGCTCAGCTCGTGCCCCCCGGCACGGAACGAATAGACCAGCCCCTGCGTCGTGTAGCGGAGGTCCGCCACTGAGCTGCCGTTGAAGTCCTGCTCGAGGAAGCTCAAGTGGAGGGCGAGCGTGTGGCCGCCCCGCTCCACGTCGAGGTCGAGGACGGGGCTTCGGCTCTCGAAGCCGGCGCGAACCCACTGTCGGCGAACGACGCCGCCGACGCGGAAGCCGAAGGTGGCCCCGCCCGCGCGCCGCGCCGCGCTGCGCAGGCCGATCGTCAGCGCGTGATCGAGCGAGCGGCGCGTCGCGGCGGCGAGCCGCCGGTCCTCGACGTCCCAGAAGTCGCCGCCGTAGCGGACCTCCCAGCGGCCGCCCAGACGCTCGCCGAGCTCCGCGGCGTAGTGGCGGAAGCGGCGATCCACCGAGTCGTCCACCGCCGTTCCGCGGTCGCCCTCCGCGGCGAGGCGGAGCCGGAAGCTCGGACGTCGCGCGAAAGGCTGTCCCTGGTACGCGAGCCCCGCGATGTCGGTGTCGAGACGCGGCGACGGGCCGCCGACGCGGTCCTGGATGCGCTGGATGTGGACCGTCACGAACCCGCGCCCCGCCGTCGCCCAGCGGGCGTTCGCCTCCGCCAGCCGGCGGTCGGCGAGGATGCCCACGGCGCCGGGCGGCGCGAACGCGGCACCGTTGTCCTCGACGCGCAGCTTCCAGGTGAAGCGATGGGCGCCGCTGCGCGCGAGCTGCAGGAAGACGCTGGTGTCCTCGTCGCGGGGTCGATCGGCGCCGCCGTCGTCGGCGTCGTCGCCGAGGTGGGCGAGCTCGCCGCTGAGCTCGACACCGCTGCGCCATCGCCGCCAGCCCGACACGCTGCCGACCGTCTGCGCGAGCCGGTCCGGTCGAGTCGGCGCCGAGCTCGACGGCGGTCGGGTCTCGCTGCGGACGACGCTGGCGGAGAGGCTCGCGTTGCCGGAGCGCGAGGCGAAGAGATAGCTCGCCGCCGAAAACGTGAGATCGCGCGCGTGGCCGTCGACGGTTCGCCGCCAGCTCGGCTCGGCGGTTGCGGCGAGGAGAAGCAGCGAGTGGTCGCCGCCGGCCGTCTGCGGTTGCAGCTCGAACGAGGCGCCGCGGACCGAGCGCTGCAGGGTGCGCCGCGACACGTCGCCGAAGAAGTCGCCGGCCTGGACGCGGTAGGGAACGGCGGCGGCCCCGCTCTCGAAGCCGAACGTCAGCGTCTCGACCACCGCGCCGTCCTCGACGAGATAGGGGTTGTCGGCGGCGAGAAGCTCGGCACGCAGGCGGAAGGTGCGCCCGAGCCCGTCGTTCCAGCCGAGGCCGAGGTCGAGACGATTGGTGACGAACGTGCCGTCGAGGAAGAACGGGCTGGCGCCGCGGTCGCCCTCGACGTCGATCCGCTCGACGAGCAGCTCGTCGGAGCCGAAGAGGTGCCAGCCGGTCGGCTCGTCGGGAAGCCCCTGCGCCGGGAGGGCGGAGGAGGTGCCCAGCGTCAGCGCGCATAGCGAGAGCGAGCGGGCGAGCGAGTGAACGTATCCCGTGTCGCGCATGGATCGAGTCCCTGGCATCAACGGAAGGGATCGAAGTTTTCGGTGCAGGTGGCACGAGTCTCGGTGTTCGTGCACTGCATCGTGAACGTGCCGTCGTTGTTGCAACTGAGGACGCAGGTGTGGAACGGCTGGTGGAAGATGCGGAGGTTGGTGGCGCGCGCTTCGCGGTTCCCACGCGGGGCGAAGGTGGCGCTTGGCTGCCGCTCGTCGCCGCCGAACGGCGAGAGGTTCACCTGGTTGGCGTTGACCACCACGTTGGTCTCGCCGATGCCGCAGCCGCGTTGCGGGACCTGCGAGCCGTCGCCCTGGTAGCGGCCGCCAAGGAGCAGACAGGCGTTGCCTGCCGGCGGTGGCGGTGGCGGCGGCGGCGGCGGAGGCGGAGGCGGAGGCGGAGGAGGCGGAGGCGGTGGCGGTGGAGGAGGTGGTGGTGAAGGCGGTGACGGAGGCGAAGGGGGCGAGGGTGGAGACGGCGGCGACGGTGGCGAGGGCGGCTGCGACCCGCCAGGCGCACCCGGCACGCGAAAGAGCCTCTCGATCCAAGAGGGGACGAGGTAACGCCCCTCGTCGCCGAACGGAAAGACGGTGATCAGCCGCGCCTCGAGCTCGCACCTGTCCTTGCAGGCGGCGAGCTGCGCTTCGGCCTCGCGCTTCTGGCTCTCGGCGACCGCCAGGCGATCCGCCAGCGCCTTTTTCCGCGCCGCGTCCATCTCCTGTGCGAGCTGCTCTCGCAACGCCTTGGCGAGCAGCTCCAGGAACTCGATCTCCGACTGCAGCGCCGCGCTCTCCGGGCAATCCCCGCAGTTCGGGCCGGCGGCCGCGCCGCCCGCGGGCGGGAAGCCCGGTAGGTCGATGTCACCGGTGCCGATCGGTCGCGTGGTGGGCTCGTCGTCGACCACCGTGGTCTCGATGGGCTCGGGGTTGCAGCGCTTCCGGCACTCCTCGACGCGCCGCAGGAGCTCGGGAACCTCGACGCGCAGTTGGGCGAGCCGTGGCTCCTTGACGGCGAGGAACTGCTCGATCTCGCGAACCGTCGGGCTCGGGCTGCGATTCATCTGCAGGATCGCGAGCTCGCCCTTGAGATTGCTGATCTTGCGGGCGAGCGCGGTCATCTCCGCGCTGAGCGCGTCGAGCTGCCAGAGCATCCGCGGGCAGGCGAGACACTCCTCTTCGGTGACGATCGTCGGTTGGAACGTGGTCTCTTGATCGCGGGACTGCGCGGCCGCGGGCGATTGATCCGCTCCGTGGGTGACGATCGAGAGCGCGGCGACGACCAGCGCCGTCCGCAACGGACCATGGCTCCTCGTTTTCGCGGTCGGACAGCGCATGGGCACCTCGTTGAATTCGGCTCGTCCAATCACAGATGGCGTCGCCGCGAAAACCTTTCGTCTCGGTCAGGGCTTGCGGAAGCGGTCGGTGCAGCTGCGGTTGTCCGGACCTCGGCAGACGAGGTCGAAGCGGTCGGGCGCCTGGCAGCTGAGCTCGCAGTGGTGCGCCGGGCGGCCGAAGATCACGAGGTCGTCGCTCGTCGAGCGGGCGCCGTCGCCGGCTATCGCGAAGGTCGCTGCCGGGTTCTCTCCGAAGGGGGTGAGGGTCAGTGTGCCGCCCTCCACGCTGGCTACCGTGCTGCCGATGCCGCAACCGCCGTCCCTGGCTCCGGCGAAGCGCCCCTTGAGCGCGGCGCAGCCGGTCGCCGCGGGCGGCGGCGGTGGTGGCGGTGGCGGTGGCGAAGGGGGAGAGGGCGGCGTCACCGACGGCGGCGGCGGAGGTGGCGGAACCGGCGGCGGCGAAGTCGCGGGTGGCGGAGACGCCGGCGTCGGGGCGAGCGGGGGTCCCGCGAGGACCGGTGGCGTGTCGGGACGATCCTGGTCGCCCCGACGACCGATGAGGCCGCTGATCCTCAGCGGCACGAAGACCCCGCCCTCACCGTCGCGCGCCGCGACGTCGACGAGGAGGAACGGGTAGAGCGTGTAGAGGACCTGGCAGTAGAGACGGCAGGAGGCGAGCTCCCAGCGCAGCAATGCCTCCTCGCGGACGAGCGCGGCGAGCGCCTCGCGTTCGGACTTCCGCTCTTCCGCGGTGAGGAACTTCTTCCAGCGGTCGGCGCGCAGCAGCAGCTCGAGCCAGCGCAAGCGGTTGATCGTCTCGTCGAGCTCGTCGGCGACGTCGTCGCAGAGCGGACATGGCGACACCACGAGCTCGCGGTCGAAGCAATCGGCGATCCGGCGTTCGAGCCGCGCCTTCTCCTGCCGCAGCCGGTCGCGTGCGGCACGCTCGCTCTCCGGGTCGACGTCGGCTCGCAGCTCCGTGGGTCGATCGAGCTCGCGCAGCTGCAGGTAGTCGCCGACGAGCGTCGCGCAGGGATCCGCCGGCGTGGTCTCCCCGGGCCGCGGGCCTGGCGACCTGGGGCGCGTCGGTACCGCCGGGGCTTCCGGCCGGCGGCACTCGTCCTCTTCACACTCGGCGAGCTCCTGACGCGCCTGGTTCTCCTCGCTCTCCCGAGACTCGAGGTCTCGGCTCAGCTCCTCCGCGGTGGAAGTCCAGGGCACCTCGCGGCCCGCCCTCGTCACCTTCAGCGCGAGCTGGGTCCTCACGCGCTCGTACCGTGCATCCTCGAGGTCCCGCGCTTCCTTCCAGCAGGCGTCGCATTCCGGCACGATCTGGGTCGTGGCGAAACATCCCTTCCAGATCTCTTCGAGCCGCGGGATCTCCCCGGTGAGCTCCTCCCGCTCTTCCGCGCGCGCACCAGCCCCAGGGACGTCTTGCGGTTGCCTGGAGAGAACCGCCAGCCGGGCCTCGATCTGCTTGTAGCGGAGATAGACCTCCTCGAGGGAGTCGCAGGGGTCCCTCGGCTCGTCGAAGGGGGGCGGCGCTTCCGGCGGACCGCCGCCACCCGCCGGTCCGGAGGGAGGTGCCTTCGGTGGGCTGGGAGGCGAAGGAGGCGGGACCGGTGCCCTGGGAGGCACGGGGGCGGGGGAGGTCCCCGTTCCCGGCGGCGGGGCGACGGTTCCTCTACATTTTGCCTCGCACTCGCGCAACGCCTCGGCCTTCAGGGCCAGTCGCTCGCGCAGCAGCGCGGCCCGGCCGCTCATCTCTTCGAGCGCCGCGACGTCTTTGGCGCGGTCCGCCAGGCGAGTGGCCAGGAGCCGTTCGAGCTCCTGCAGGCGTGCGCGATCGGCGCGGTCGATCCCCGCCGCCCGCATCGCCGCGATCTCCCGTTGCAGGCCGGCGATGACGCGGTCGAGGATGGCGATGCCGCGTTTCCGCTGGGCAATCTTGCGTGCCAGCTCGTCGAGGTCGGCGGCGAGATCGTTGTGGGTGGCGACGATGGGTGCGCAGGGCGCGCACGCGGTCTGCAGCCGCGGAGTCGGGGGCTCCAGCTCGAGGGGCGGCAGCGCCACCGAAGACGGCTGCGCCGGCGCCCGGACCGCACCGAGCAACAGCGTCAAGCCGAGCCAGGCGGCGGCGGCGAGCCGAGGCCCTCTGCCGCGGCGGCGCCGCCGGCGACCAGTGGCCGGCACCACCTCCTCGTCACGGAGCGTCGGCATAGAAGCGCACGCGCCACTGCGCGCGCCCGACGTCGCGCACCGTGCGGATGCCCGTCGAGGGGTCGTCGAAGGTGAGCCGTGTCCGCACGTCGGCGAGGCAATCGGACGTCAGCTTCTTCCCGGCGCCGACGCGCCAGGGGTCGACGCGCACGCTCTCGATGCTCTCCACGGCGAGCTCGATGCGCGTGGCGTAGACGGCGGCCTTGGAGAGCAGGTCGAGCAGCTCCTGGCGGTAGGGAAACTCGTCGGCGAGGTGGCGGTCGAGCCCGCCCGGCCGGTAGTCGGAGGCGATCGCGCGCACGGCCTGCTCGCACGCCTCGCGGGTGGGGAGCGGCAGCGGGCGGCCCGTGTAGAGCGGCGCCTCCGCCTTGGGGCGCTGGATGCGTCCCAACCGGCGTGTCTCCTGGGCGGAGAGCACCGTCGCCCCCGCCAGGAACGCGCAGAGACCGACGATGCACCATCGACCGGCCCGCAGGGTTCGCGTCATCGGCGTGACCTCCTCGACACACCTATGCGCGATCACCCGGATCCATTTCTGGACCGGGGGCCGAGGTCGGAGCCGGGCCGCTAGCGTTCGCGCAGGACGCCGAACGAGTATTCGGCGATCGGCTGCGACTGCTCGCCGGCCTCGGCGACGAGCGCGAGCTCGTAGTCGCCTTCAGGCAGCTCGGTCGCGGCGACGTCGAGCTGGAGCTCCCTCCGCGCGGCGTGCAGGGCGCCGCTCCTCCAGACCTCGGCGCCGTCGGCGTCGAGGAGCGTGGCGCGGAGCGTCGCTCCCGGTGCGACCTCGGGCGGTAGGGTGAGTCGCAGGCGCACGGTTGCAGTGGTCGGCCGCAAGCTGATGCGGGCGGGCTCGCTGCCACCGCGCACGAGGCCGGTCTGGAGCGCCAGCGTGACCACACTTCCGAGCGGAGCCACCGCCGGCGTGGGGACGAGCTCCGGGGCGGGCGACGCGGTCGCCAGCGCCGCGCTCGGCGCCGGGGTGGCGACCGCACCCGGGATGGTGGGCTCCTGGGCGCGCCGGGGGCCGTGCTGTCGCACCTGCCGCGTGGCGAGGAACCAGACGAGACCGGCCAGCACCAGCACCGCCGCGGCCGCGGCGAGCGCCGGTAGCCAGCGCCGCGCCGGCGGCCTGGCCTCGAGCCGGCCCACGAGCGCATGCGCCGCGGCGAGCCGGCGTCGACCCTCCGCGGTCGAGCCCAGCCGCGCCGCGATCGGCGCCAGGTCGGCGGAGCCGCCGCCGGCCGCGAGGTCGTGCACCGCCTCATCCTCGAGCGCGAGAAGCGCCTCGTAAAGAGCGTCGTCGCGCAGGAGCTCGATCTCGAGCCGCTCGCGCTCGTCCGCGGGGAGCGTGCCCAGCAGGTAGGTGCGCAGGCGCTCGGTGTCCTGCTGCTCGCCGGTCATCGACTCCCCTCCCTCTCGAGAGTGCGGAAAGTCGCGATCCGTTTCCCGGCCTCCCCCTCTCGTCCCACGCAGTCGACGATGCACCCCTGTACCCTCTCGCGCAGACGGAAGGCCTGGATGCGTAGCGCGTTGAGCGTGAGGCCCAGGTCTCGGGCGAGTGCCTGGCGCCGGACGATGCGCTCCGACGGCGGTGCGGCGTGATACGCCTCGAGCAGGCGCCGGCCGGAGGCCGACAGATCGCGAAGGCAGCGCTCGAGGCAGCGCAGGCGCTGCTCGCCGAGCAAGAGCTCCTCTTCGCCTTCGGTCACGACCTCCACGGCCGTTGCCGTCTCGCGCGCACCGCGCGTCGCCTGCGCCTCGCGCGCGCTAGCGCGCCAGTGCTCCTGCAGCACGTGCATGGCGACGCCGTAGACGTACGCGTAGGGATCGCGCGCCGTCAGCTCCGCCCCCTCCTCGAGCCGGCGGGCGACGCGGTCGAACGTGCGGTCGACAAGCTCCGCGGGATCGACGCAGCCGCGCCACTCGAAGAGGCGCGTGAGCTTGCGTCGGATCTGCTCGTAGCGGTCGCCGGCACGCGCCGGGTCGGCGTCGAGGGCCGTGAGCAGACGGTCGAACGCCGCCGGTGAGAGTGTCCACTCGCGACGACGCGCGGCGCCCTCGCCGTCGCTCACCGCCAGTCGCCTTGCAGTACGAAGCCGGCCCAGTAATAAGGCGCGCTCCAGCGCGGGACCGCGGTGAGCGAGAGCTGGGCCTGGCGAAGCGCGGCGGCTGGAGGGAGACGTTGCGGTCCGAGCATCGCCGCGTAGAAGCGGCTCATCAGCTCGGCGGTGGCGCGGTCGTCGACCCGCCAGAGGGTGCTCACCACGCGCGGCGCGCCTGCATACATGAAGCCGCGGGTGAATCCGAGGAGACCCTCGCCACGCACCTCCTTGCCGAGGGCGGTCTCGCACGCGCTCAACACGATGAGGTCGGCAGGGAGGTCCAGGTTGTAGATCTCGTGCAGGCGGAGGAAGCCGTCCTGGGCGTTGCCCGCCTCGTCGACGAGCGAGAGCACGAGCCCGGAGAGCTCCGGATGCACATCGTCGAGCGTGGCGTGGGTCGCGAAGTGGACGATGCGGTAGCCGGCAAGGTCGCCGCCGGTGGCGGTGGCGCGGCTGGCTTCGAAGTCGAGCGCCTTTCGACCCATCCCGGGCTTCACGAACGCCAGGATGGCGGCCGCCTCCCGGCGCGAGCCGAGCAAGCGTGCCAGCGCGCCGCGGTCGCGCAGCGCTCGCACGGTGTCCTCGCCGGCTTCGACGGCCGCGGTCGATGGATGGGAGCCGCGTTGCGGTTCCGGAGCCCCGAGCGCGCCCTCGCCCGGACCACCCTGCCCGGCGCCGCCGGCGGCGCTCTCCTGGTTCGCGGCGACCGTCGCCGCGCCACGCCGTGCCGCTCTTACGCGAGGGTCCTGGGCGTCGAACACCGGATCGGCGAGCACGGCCAGCTCGCGCGGCGGGCGCGCCCTCCCCTCGCGCTCCCGCCGCAGCAAGGCGAGGGTCGATGCCGAGGGGAGGACCACCAGCTCGTGGTCGGCGAGCAGCGGCCGCGCCGCGGCGCCCGGCGTCGGCAGCGCTCCCCACGGCACGATGTGGAGCGCCCCGTCAGGGACGACGACGATGCGGTGGTGCCCGAGCTCGGCCGCCAAGGGCGCGAGGACGATGCCCGCGAGCTCCGCGCCGGCGGCGGCCGCCTCGGCGGCGCGCTCCGGGCTGCGGCTCGCCTCCGCGAACCGGCGAGCGACGGCCTCGACCGTGGCGCGGGCCGGGAGATCGTGGATGACGAGTGAGCCCGCCGCCACGGCAAACAGGTAGCTCCGTTCCTTGCCGAGCGCGAGCTCCAGCAGGAGCGTGTCGTCGCCCGCGAGCTCGCGCTCGATCTCCTCGGCGGTGAGTACCCGAGGGGCGACGAGCGCCGCGTAGCGTGGGCTCTTGCCGCGGACCTCGGCGTCGACCCCTTGGAGCTCGGCAGAGAGGCGTTCGATCTCCTTGCCGAGCGCCGACGCCTTGGCGGCGGCTTCGGGGGTCCCGCCGAGACCAGCCTGCCGCCCTGCCTTGGCGTTGAGCTCTTCGCGCAGGCGCCGCTCGCGCGCCAGCAGCTCGGCGTCGACACCCTGGCGGATGCCGGCGCGGGCCTCGCCGAGCGCGTCGAGGAGGGCCCGTGCCCGCGCGCTCTCGCTCGCCGTCAGCGCGCGTGCCCCGAAGCCGTCCCCGGGACGCCGGCGGTGGAGGCCCACGAGGGCGTCGATCTCGAGCTCGAAGTACTCCTCGACCGAGGAGAGGAAGGTGGAACGCAGCTCCTCGACCGCCACCCGCGTGCGCAGGCTCTCGAGCTGGGCCAACGCCGGCCCGAGAATCGCAACCGCCCCTTCGAGATCGCCTCGTCGTTCGGCGAGCCGGGCCTTCACGAGCCTCGCCGCCGCCTCGCCGCGGGCGTCGCCGAGCTGGTGCGACCGCTCGAGCCCCTCGGCGGCGAGCGCCTCGGCGCCTGCGAGCTCGCCGAGGTCGGCCTGCGCGGCCGCCATGTTGACGAGCGTCGTCGCCTCTCCGCGCGGGTTCGCGATGGCGCGATAGATCTCGGCCGCCTGGCGGTAGTGCTCGAGCGCCTCGACCGACCGGCCGAGCCCCGCCAGGGCGTTGCCGTGCGCCCGCTGGGTGGCCGCCTCTCCGAGTCGATCGCTCGCCTGGCGTCGCAGCACGAGCGCGCGCTCGTACAGGGACAGCGCAGCGGCAGGATCGCCGAGCGCCACCTTCGCCACGCCGATCTGGGTCAGGGTCGCGGCCTGGTACGGGCGGCTGCCGACCTCTTCGTGGATGAGGAGCGCCGACTCGAGAAAGCCGAGACCGCGACGCGGATCGCCGAGCGAGGTGTAGAGCTGGCCGATGCTGGTCAGCTCGTTACCCTCGCGGACCCGCGACTGTGTCGCGCGGAAGAGGGCGAGGGCCTGGAAGTAGACGGCGAGCGCGTGCTGGGAGTCACCGCTCATCTCCGCCACCCGGGCGATGTTGTGCAACGTCGCCGCCTCGCCGCTCTGGTCGCCGGCGAGACGCCACGCGGCGAGCGCCCGCTCGTAGGTCTCGGTCGCCTCGGGCAGGTGGTCGGTGGTGAAGTGCACCGCGCCGATGTTGTTGAGCGTGCCGGCGAGGTCGCGCGGGTCGCCGATCGCCCGCCGCAGCGGCAGCGCCGACTCCATCGTCGCGATCGCCGCCGCGACGTCGCCACGCTGGTGGTAGAGGAAGCCGATGGAGGTGAGGGTGGTGGCCTCGCCGCGCGGGTTCCCGGCCTCGCGGTGGGCGGCGAGGGCAGCTTCGTAGCGCTCGAGCGCGAGGTCGAGCTCGCCCAACCCCATGTGAACGGTGCCCAGGTTGTTGAGGGTGAGGCCCTCGACCCGGCGGTCGCCCGCCGCGCGCGCGAGCGTGAGGGCCTCGTCCAGGCGACCCTTGGCGGCACGACGGTCGCCGAGCTGCTCCTGCACCAGCGCGCTGAACCCGAGCACGTAGGCTACGGCGACGTCGTGGCCGAGGGCACGGTACGAGGCGAGCGCCTCGTCGTAGCCCGCCAGCGCCTCCCTCTTTTCGTTGAGGGCATCGCGTACCCGCGCCGCGCCGGTGAGTGCCGCCGCCTCGCCCGCGCGGTCGGCGGCGCTGCGGAACGAGGCGAGGGCTTCGGCGTAGGACGCCCCGGCCAATCGCAGCGAAGCGGAAGTGCCTTCGGCGCGCAGGCGCTCGCCTTCGAGATAGGCCCGCTGCCCAACGAGGCGCGCGCCGTCGCTCTCGGTCGCCGCCCGTTCTTCGACGACGCGCAGCGCGTAGCGCGAGCGCTCGGCGGCGGGAAGCAGGCGCACCTCGAGACGGTAGGCACCGTCGGTGCCGGAGATGAGGAACGAAAACGGACCGTTGGGGAAGGTGAGCGTGCTGCCGCCGATGGCGATCTCTCCGGACGGGCCGTGGACAGCGATTCCCACGTCCGCCTCGGTGCGTCGAAGCTCGAGGCGCGCCACCCGCCCCGGCGGCAGGGTGAAGAGGTGCACGGTGGTGACGCCTGCCACCGCAGTGGACTGGATCGTGGCGCCGACGCCGAGCACGGTTGCGGAGGGTGCAACGGCGTCCTGGGCAAGACACGGCTGGAGCACCAGCCCGAGCGCCAGCGCCGCAGCAGCGCCGAGCGCCGTGACTCTGCACTCGAGGCGAGCCCGGCCCCCCGATGTGGACACGCCTGCGGAGTGTAGTCCAGCACGATCGAGGGGCCGGGCCGACGCTCACGCCCCGCCGAGCACCCGTTCGAGCTCCCGCTGCGCCTTCTCGAAGGGGTCGAGATCTCCCTCGGCCGGTCGGGCCTCGCCGCCGAGGAGCGGGTACAGGCACTGGACGAGGAAAAACGTCCACACGCCGAGAGAGGCTCCGAGCAGGCTGTCGCTGGCGAGGAGGCGGGCGAGCAGCAGGCCGCCACCGGTAAGCAGGGCCTCCGCCGCCAGGGCGCGGGCCGGAGGGAGCGAGCGCAGAATGGCGCCGCGCCCCGCGGCGAGGAGCATGGCGGCCGCCGCGAGGCCGGCCCAGACGCCGCCGCCGGCCGTGGCGAGGGCGAGCAGCGGCGCGAGGGCGGCCGCGATCGCCACGGCGACGAAGCCGTGGCGGAGGGTCACGGCCGTCCATCCCAGGTAGGCGAGGACGGCCAGCCAGCCGTAGAGCGCCAGCGCCCGGCCCGCGCCGACGAGAGGGGAGGCGAGAAGCAGGAACGGCGCCGTGCCGAGGCCGGCGAGGGCGGCGAAGAGGAGGGAGCGTGCGAAGGCGCTACGTGGTTTCATCGCTCGCCTCCTCGGTGAGCCGCTGGGCGCGGCGGCGGAGCAGCTCGAGCTCGACTTCTTCGGCGGTCACCGGCTCCTCGACGATGGCGGTCGTTCCCTGGTGCTGCTGCGCGATGGCCGAGCGCACCCGCGCCTCGAGCTCTTCGAATGCTGTCTGCTGGGCCTGCAGCGTGGCGGAGAGGTCCCGCTGCTCCTCGCCGAGGGCGCGCTGGCGGGCGGCGATCGCCACGCGGCGACGGCGGCCCGCCAGCAGGCGGCGCAGCGAGAAGCGGGCAAGGTCGTCGGCGGCGCTGGCGAGGGCGGTCTCGACGTCGCCCTCGAGCTCGCCGAGACGGGCGCCGAGCTGCTCGCGCTCGCGTTCGAGAACCTTCTGCTCGGCGGCGATGGCGTCGAGTCGCGCGCGCTTGCGGTCGAGCTCCTCCGCCGCCTCGCGCAGGTTCTGGCGCAGCACCAGCGTGCGGTCTTCCAGGGCGTCGACGACGCCGTGCGCGTCGGCCCTGGCGAGGGTCCCGAGGCGGTCCAGGAAGCTCAACGTCCACCTCCCCCCGGGCTCGCCTGGACCTTCTTGGCGCCCACCCGCCGCGCGTCGTAGCCGGTGGCCTGCCGCATCTTGGAGAGGCCGTTCCGCTTCGCCTCCTGGTCGATGCCGGTGAAGGCGTCGTTCACCTCGGCCTGGAGCGCGTCGAGGCTGTGGAGGTTCGAGGCGACGGCGGCGTTCTGCACGACGGCGTTCACGGACTGATTGCGCGCCTCGTAGTCGGCGATCTTGCCCAACGCCTCGTCACGTTGTCCGGCGCGGACGCTCGCCGCCACCTCCTGCTGCAGGCGGCCGAAGTCCTCCTCCACGACGGCGCGCCCCCAGGCGTCGCGGTCGATGGAGGCGAGGACTTGCTGCTGATTGCCGGCGCAGGCGATCTGGAGCGGCGCCGGGAGAGCGACCGAGCGGCGCCCGCCGGAGCTCGTGTAGCTGGCCTGAACGCCGGTGAGGCGGAGGCTCGGGCCGCGCTCGGCGGGAGTCTCCAGGGTGACCCAGATGCGCCGCTCCTGCCCGGCGAACAACGTGCCGGGGTGGAAGACGACGCGCTCGCCGCGCATGGCGATCGGGTAGCCGGCGACCTCGCGCACCCGCACGCCGGGCGCCGGCACCAGGGCCACCTCGAGCTCCTCGGCCACCGTCTCGCGGGTGGCGGAGAGCTCGGTGGCGAGCACCGTCGCGATCTGCTCCGCGTTCGGCAGGTAGTAGTAGTTGCCGAGACCGACGTCGGCGAGCGCGGTCATCAGGACTTCGTTGAAGTCGGCGCCGACGCCGAGGGTCGAGACAGGGATCCCTGCGGCGGCGGCGCGCCGCGACCGGGCGGCGAGACCCTCGGGAGTCGAGTCCCCCTCGTTGGCGAGCCCGTCGGAGAGCAGCAGCAGCCGGGCGGCGCGCCCCGTCGGCCGCTGCGTGCCGGCCGTCGCCAGGGCGAGGTCGAGGCCGAGGCTCATGGCGGTGCCGCCGCCGGCCTCGATCGCCGCCACCTGCTGCCGCCAGCGTCGCGGGCCTCGTTCACTCCTCCCCAAGGGGCCCGCCGCTGCCGCGACGTCGCCAGCCGCCGCCAGCTCGACGTCGAGCCGTGCCTCGCTGGCGTAGCTGACGAGGGCGAAGCGGTCGTCCGGCAGGAGCTGGTCGATGAGCTGCAGCACCGCGCTGCGTGCGTATTCGATCTTGCCTCCCTCTTCCATCGACCCCGAGCGGTCGAGCACGACGTAGAAGTCGGTGGGCCGGCGCGCTGCGGCGGTGCCGCGGTCGCCGGTCAAGGTGAGCTCGAGGCGCACCTCGCCCGGTGCACCGGCGAGCACGGCGCCGCGGTCGAGCCGGGCGGCGAGCCGCACGGGGCCCGCTCCGACACCGGTGGCGGGTGCGCCGGGTACGGAGGCTGGTCCCGACCGGAGGCTCGCCGCGGTGGGGCGAGCGTCGATGCGGCCGACGATCAGGTGACCGGCGAGGGTGAGGGCGGCGAGGCCGGCGAGGGAGAGGAGCTTGCGCTCCCGGGAGCTGAGCTGACGCTTCATGACGGTGTGCCTCCGGTTGAGGGTTTGTATGCCGCGAGATCTCGCATGTCCGCTTTATAAAAGCTTTTGTTGCCAGCTGCGCCAAAAAGAACGGTAAATAGTCGAGCGCCCGATTTACGTTTCTTTTGCAATGGGCCCGGGCGACCGCCCATAGAATGGAGACGTGGAGGAGAAGCGCCACATCCTGGTGGTCGAGGACGAGGAGGCCATCCGCCGCGGCGTGTGCGACCTGCTCGTCTTCCACGGCTACCTGCCGACGGCGGCGAGCCGTGGCGACGAGGGGCTGGCGCTCGCCCTCGCCCGCGGCTGGGGACTGGTGATCCTCGACCTCATGTTGCCCGGCATCAACGGCCTCGACGTCTGCCGCCGCCTGCGCGCCGAGGTGCCGGCCATCCCCATCCTCATGCTCACCGCCAAGGGCGCCGAAGACGACGTCGTGGCCGGGCTCGAGGCGGGCGCCGACGACTACGTGACCAAGCCGTTCTCGGTGCGCGAGCTGATGGCCCGGGTGGAGGCGTTGCTGCGGCGCAGTCTCCACCTCGGTGCGCCGCCGGCGAGCTTCTCCTTCGGCCCCTGGAGCGTGGATCCGCGCAACCGCGTGGCGGAGGCCGACGGCCGGCGGGTGGAGCTCACCGACCGCGAGGTCGACCTGCTGGCGCTCTTCTCGCAGCAGCGCGGGCAGGTGGTGTCGCGGGAGACGCTGCTGCAGTCGGTGTGGGGCGTGGCGCGGCCCGACGAGCTGTTCACCCGCACGGTGGACGTCCACATCGCCAAGCTGCGCAAGAAGATCGACCGGCCGCGAGGCCCGTCGCTGCTCGAGACGGTGCGCGGCGCCGGCTACCGGGCTCCCGGCTGATGCGGCGGCTCCTCGCCGTCTCCCTCTTCGTCTCCGCCGTCGTGGTGGTGGCCCTCGGCCTGCTCGTGCACCGCGCCCTGGAGAGCGTCGAGGTGGAGCGGGAGGCGCGCCACCGCGCGGTGGCCGACCGGGTGATCGACGAGATGGAGCGCGAGCTGACGGGGTGGCTGCAGGCCGAGGAGAACCGCCCCTACGAGGAGTACCGCTTCTTCGTCGTGCCGACGGACGCGGGGCAGCGCTTGGTGCGCTCGCCGCTCTCCGAGGCGCCGGCGCTTCCCTTCGTCATCGGCTACTTCCAGGTCGAGCCCGACGGCACCGTGACCTCACCTCGCTGGCCGGCGAACGCCGGCCTGGCGGCGGCGTCGGGCTGGCACCCCGAGCCGGCCGAGCAGCAGAGGGTGACCGCAGTGCGCCGCGCGGTGGAAGGGTGGCTGGCGGCACATCGCGGCGAGCGCGCGGCGCCCGATATCGCGCCTCCGCTTGCGATCGCGGAGAAGCTCGCGGCGCCGCCGGCGCCCGACAGCTACCTCGAGAGCCTGAACCGCGCCACGTTCGATCGCCTGCAACGGGCGACGAAGCTGCAGAAGGGGGCCTCGGCCTACAACTCCTTCAGCCAGGACGAGCAGGGGGAGCTGCCGTCTGGCGGAGGTGAAGTCGACGTCAGGCTCGAGCCGATGGTGGGCCGCGGGCTCGACGAGGGGCGGCTGCTGCTCTACCGCACCGTGGTGGTGGGAAAACAGGTCTACCGTCAGGGAGCGCTGCTCGACGGCAAGGCACTCGCCGACTGGTTGTCCGCGCGGGTCCTCGCCGGCGGCGCCCTCTCCAGCCGCGCGTCCCTGGTGCCGGTGCCCAAGTCTGCGTCGGGAGGTGTGTCGGCGCGGGCGCCTGGGTCGCAACAGGCACCGATGCCAGCGCCGCCGCCCGGTGGCTTCGCGTACCCCCACCGCTTCGCGGACCCCTTCGGCGGGCTGCGCGCCGCGCTGCTGCTGTCGCCGCTGCCGGAGCTCGCCGGCGACCGTTACGTGGTGGCCCTCTCGGCGCTGCTGGCGATGGCCACCGGCCTCGGGCTGCTCGCCCTCTACCGCATGGCCGCGGTCGCCTTGCGGTTCGCCGAGCGCCGCAGCAACTTCGTCTCGGCGGTGACCCACGAGCTCAAGACGCCGCTGACGGCGATCCGCATGTACGCCGAGATGCTGCGCGACGGCATGATCCCGGCGGAGGCCAAGCGCCAGGAGTGTTACGGCATCCTCACCGCCGAGAGCGAGCGGCTGTCGCGCCTGCTCGACAACGTCCTCGAGCTCGGGCGCCTCGAGCGCGGCCAGCGCCCGATGACGCTACGTGACGGCGCCCTCGCGCCGGTGGTGGAGGAGGTCCTGCAGGTCCTGCGGCCGCACGCCGAGCGCAGCGGGTTCGCCCTGCGGCTGGTGGCCGAAGACGGGCTGCCGCCGGCGAGCTCCGAGCGCGACGCGCTCTCCCAGGTGCTCTGGAACCTGGTGGACAACGCCCTCAAATACGCCCGCGAGGCGGAGGTGAAGGAAGTCCTGGTCACCCTGCAGCATGCCGGCAAGGGGGTGGTGTTGACGGTGCGCGACCGCGGCCCCGGCGTCCCCGCCACCCACCTGCGTCACGTCTTCGAGCCCTTCTACCGCGGCGAAGACGAGCTGACGCGCACCGCCAGCGGCGCCGGCATCGGCCTGACCCTGGTGCGCCAGCTCGTCGAGCGCATGGGCGGCCGGGTGACGGGGCGAAACCACCCCGAGGGTGGGTTCGAAGTGGCGGTGACGCTGCCTGGGTCCGTGGTCTCCTGAGAGAGCGGTCGAAGATGACGGTACACTCGGAGCGATGGTTCACACCCGCTGGGCATGTCTCGTCCCTGCCCTGGTCTCGTGTTTCATGCTGTTCGCAACGCTCCCCGCGTTCGGCGCGGGCACGAAGCGATTGCTCGCGTATTACCCCTACTGGGTCAAGGATCAGACGCCTTCCTATTCGGCGGCCCAGATTCCGTACCGGAAGATGACCCACATCGCGCATGCCTTCCT
>Ga0075421_100001071_pt1 | contig 31169 bp, 26 predicted proteins | sample SoiMetdeltSBSDD5_FD_75292 | JGI IMG/M metagenome (GOLD analysis project Ga0075421, IMG submission 75292) | Bulk soil microbial communities from a Populus tree surrounding site in Tennessee, USA - Soil MetaG P. deltoides SBSDD5 | ecosystem: Environmental > Terrestrial > Soil > Tree plantation... | reverse complement strand
CCGAGCGCCCAGGGCGTGCAGCCGAACCGGTCCTCGACCCGGGTCGAAAAGGTGATCGACGCCGGCTGCTGCTGGGTCTGCAGCACATTGACCGCGAAATGCTGGGCCTCGCTCAGCGGCCCGGCACTGGCGGTGCCTTTGGCGACGCACACCAGCAGCAGCGGCGGATCGAGGCTCAATGCCGTGAAGCTGTTGGCGGTGAGGCCGATCGGCTCCCCCGCCTGGTCGAGGCAGGTCACGATCGTCACCCCGGTGGCGAAACAGCCGAGCGCATCGCGCAAGGTACGCGGATCGGATCCGGATCGATACTCGCGAGAAACAGGCGCGTCGGTCATTGCGGCCGCAATAGCCGCCGCACCGGGCTCCGTCACCCCGCGAGCCTCGTCAATCCGATGAGGTCGAGCGCTTCCAGCTCGGCCGCTGCTCCTTCCAGCGAGTCTGACACGAAGTAGAGAGGCTGGAAGGCGTCGCTGCGGTACGCGGTCGCCGCCGCATCCTTAAGCGTGAAGCGGGGCCGCGGAATGTCGGCCTCGATCGCGAAGTGCGCCTCGCCGAAGCTGGAGGCGAGCCCGGCGCCAAGGATCTTCACCGCGCCACCCTCGCGGGCCAAGCCGAACTCGACCGTGTGCCAGTACAGCCGGGAAATGGTCTCGCCGAGCCCGGCCGCGACCGCCTGCACCCCCAAGCGCCCCATCGCCTGCATCAGCCGCGCGACGGGCTCATGGCTGAGCATCGGCACATGACCGAAGATGTCGTGGAAACAGTCGGGCTCCTCCAGATAATCGAGGCTGTCGGCCGAGCGGATGAAATTGCCGATCGGAAAGCAGCGCTCGGCCAGCATGGCGAAAAAGGCGTCGTCCGGCACCAGCCCGGGCACCGACACGCAGCGCCAGCCGGTCAATGGCTCCAGCCGCTCGTTCAGCCGGTCGAGATCGGGAATACCCGGCTGGTCGAGGCCAAGCTTGGGTATGCCCTCCAGGAAAGGCGTGACGATCCTCGAGCCGAGGTACGGCACCTGCCGCGCGAACAGCGTATCCCACACGCTATGCTCCTCGGCGGTAAAATGCGCCCAGTCCTGCGGGACGAGGTGGACCTGCCAGTTCCTCCCCACCGGCGCAGCCGGTGGGGAGGGGGACCCCCGCGAAGGCGGGGGTGGAGGGGTAAGCTCTTCTACGTCTCGAAACATTCTTCTGTCCTTCAACGGGCAATAAAAAACCCCGCCGAAGCGAGGCTTGGCGGGGCGGTGGTCCGGTTGCTGGGCGCGAAGAGCCTCAGCCGGTCTCCACCGCATTTCGATAATAACGGACCGCGGCCGACCGCATGGTCGGCGAAGCAAGGGTCGAGGCGGTAAGCGCGGTCATCAGGCGTCCCTTATGTCAAAACGCATCTGAACGGAAGATGGCTGCGTAATGACCGCTTTCGACCCATTGCGGACATTCGGCTTTGCATCCGACTGTCCGGGTGACCTGGCATTGCGGCGTGGAGGTGGCGAGCAACCCGCGAGGTCAAGAATTGGATCGGCCCGCCGAACCGCCCGCTGTGACCGCTTCGGCACGAGGGTCCATCGCGCGGCGCCAGAGCGGCGGAACGAGTGCCATCAACAACGCCGCTGCGTAGCCCGACGGCAGCTCCGCCTCACCCGACAGCGCCTCCAGCTGCTCATAGGGCCGAGTGGTGCGTCGATGGTGGTCGCTGTGTCGGCCCATGTTGAACAAAGCGGCGTTGCTCATCTGCCTGGCCGTGTTCCAGCTGTGCTTCGGACCGAGCGGCTCGGCGCGCCCGTCGGGGCCAGCGCGACGGCTGAGTCCGTAGTGCGCCACATAGTTGAACGTCTCCAGCAACGCGACCGCCACGACCGCGTTCGCAACGAGGAACACGAGCGCACGGTCATTAACGAGGGCTACGGCGATCAACAGCAACACCTCGATGGCGATATACATGACCATGCGGTTGCCCGCCCCGATGGTTGGTCGCCCCGCGCCCCGCTGACGCCGCGCCTCGAACACCCAGGCTTCGCGTAGCTGGCCGGCGATGGAGCGGACCAGGAAAGCGTAGAGCCCCTCGCCAAGTCGGGCACTCGCCGGGTCCTCGATTGTCGCCGCGCGCCGGTGGTGCCCGTACACATGCGCGATGCGGAAGTGCATGTAGAAGACGCTGCCCAGCAGCGCGAGACCGAGCGCCCGTTCGGGTCGATCCCGACTGTGGATCAACTCGTGGGCGGCAACAAAGCCAAACACACCGGTCGTCACTCCGGTGGAGACAACCAGACCCGACGCTTCGAGGAGGCTGGTTGCGGGCCGCGCAACCCAGGCCGCGGCCCATGCCGTCGCAGCGAGTTGCAAGACGACGTAGATTCGGGGCAGCCAGCGCGAGGCCGACCTACTCGGCTGTGCGAGTGGCACATCCTCACCCAGCGCCTCGTCCAGGCTTGCAAGGCACAGCGGCGTTGCGGCGGCGGCGAGGAAAGTCCAGGCTCCGCCCAACCAGCCGCCGAGCGGCAGCAGTGCGAGAAAGGCGAACGGCGTGAGATATTTGAGCGGGCCCATTTGTCCTGGTGAAAAGTGGTTCCCCTGGCCCCCGAAAAACGCCCGGCGGAGCTATCCGTTGCCCCGCCTTACATGAGAATCGGTGCGATCGCAGGGTCAGCGCTGGAATGGCTGGCACTTAGGCTCGAGCTGGCGCCGAGGGCGTTGATCGACACCCACGCAGCGATGCTGCTGGCGCGCACGATCATGGCCGGCGCCGAGCTCAAAGTGTTCGATGCTCTATCGGCGGGCCCGCTCTCCGCCGAAGAGACCGCGGCGGTGTGCGGCACTGCCCCAGGTCCCACCGCGCTGCTGCTCGATGCGCTCGCAGCATCCGGCTACCTCGCCTTCAGAAACGGCCGCTTCACGCTGACCCGCCGGGCGCGGCTGTGGCTGCTAAGCACGGGCTCGCCTTCGGTGCGAGACAAGCTCCTCCTCCAGGTCGTCGAATGGCGTTGGCTGGAGACGCTGGAGGAGTTCTTGCGCAGCGGCCGGCCGCTCGAATTCCATGACTCCATGACGCCCGAGGAGCACGATCTCTACCACCGCGGCATGCGCGCGCTGGCCGGTGTCGCCGGGCGTGAAGTGGCATTACGCATCCCTGTCCCGCGGGGAGCGCGCCGGATGCTCGACCTCGGCGGATCGCACGGCCATTTCGCCGCCGAGATCTGCCGCCGCCGGCCCGGCCTATCGGCGGAGGTCATGGACCTGCCCCAGGCAATCGAGACCGCCGCGCCCTTGCTCGCGGCCGAGGGCCTTGGCCAGCGCCTCGTCCATCGGCAGGGCGACGCCACGATCGCGGACCTCGGGGTCGAACAATATGACCTCGTGCTGATGTCGAACCTCGCGCACCATCTCGACGGGGAGCAGAACCGCGAGCTTGCCGAACGCGTTGCCCGCGCGCTGAAGCCCGGCGGCGCCTTCGTGATCCAGGAGGCCGCCCACGCTGAGCTCCCCGGCCAGGCGGGTCAGATCCCGGCGTTGCTCGGCCTCTATTTCGCAATGCAGAGCCGCCCCGGCGTCCGCACCTGGACGATCAAGGAGATGGCTGGTTGGCAGCGTTCGGCGGGGCTGAAGGTGCATCGTCCCAGGCGCCTGCGCACGGCACCGGGGTGGGTCCAGCAAGCGGCGATCCGGCGCTGATCTCTCGCGCCCAGGGCGAATGCCCGCAGCCTAGGAAAGGATTCAAGACCGAGGAGTTTAGGAGCTCCCATGGAATGTCCGCTCTCCACCCATTGCGGACATTAGCGCCAATCGCTTAGGCCACCGCTAACGGCCCATTGCGGATATAAGTCAGCCCGCGTCTAGCCTGGCTGAGCCAGCAGCCGGGAGGCGCGAACCTCCTTCCGCTCGCGCGCTACCGTCGCATCAAGGCGCAGCTGGATTGCGACATAACGTGAATCAGCGCTCAACCGGTCAAACTGAGGCCAATCGGCGAGCTTGCTCGAATAATATTGTCCGAGCCACCCGCGCTTCACCGCTTTGTCGAGCCAATCGAGCGCTCGACGGTCGTTGCGGATTGCAAGTAACGAAGCCTGCACCATCTCCAGCTCACCGGGCGCATCATCGTTCGCGCGATACCGTTGGCCGAGCTGGCTGGTCACTTGCCGCTGAGTGCATTGGAGTAGACGCTGGGCTTCGGGGCCGCGACCGGCCTGCTGCAAGGCAATGATCAGGAAGGGCGAGAACGGCGGCTCGGTCAGGCAAACATCCCGATAGGCGACAGGTCGCACATCGTAGAATCGGGCAATCGCCCGCCAATCGCGCGCCCGAGCCAAAGAGAATATCGCCGTTGCGATACCATTCGTGTCCCAAGCGGCCGGTCCGCCCTTGGCAACCCGCTCTCTGAGTTCTCCACGATTGTCGGCGATAAACATTTGGAAGTAGGACGACACTCGAGACCTGTATGCTGCGGCTTGGTCATCCAGTCCAAGCAAGTGCAAAGATTGGACAAGCCACTCATGCTGGTACGGCAGACCGGGATCCAGCTGCAAAGCGCGCCGCCGCGCTGCGACATGGCGAGACTCATCCGCGAGGTAGCGATACGTGTTTCCGCGGAAGCGCCAGGCCTGCGCTTTCGACCCTCCGCGGCGCTCGAACTGATCGATGACACGCATGGCTTCGTCTGCTTTTCCCGATGCCGCAAGCGTTTGAGTGTAGCGATTGACCAGAGCCGCAGAGAGCGGGTCCGTCTCTATGCCGAGGCGATATTGTTCGAAGGCTTCATCATTCCGCTTGAGAAGATTGAGCGCGATCCCAAGGCGGCTGCGGACATCGGCCCGGCTGGGATCAAGCGCGAGTGCCTTGCGGTCAGTGCCGATTGCGTCCTGGACCGGCAGCGCAAAGCCAATAGCGGCATATCCCTCCGGTCTATCGGGCGCGAGCCTTATCGCCTCCCTTGCATGAGCAAGGACAATAGGCCGTGCTTTGGACGGTGGGATGTCGCCGTAGGTGTAAACCCCCTCGGTAAGCAGGCTTGTCGCTTCGGCGTACAGAGCGTGCCCAGGGGCATATTCGGGGTGAGCTTCGACGATCTGCCGCGCCATGTGCCAGGCGCGCATCATCGGCTCCTTCTTGTTCTCTCTTATTAGTGCACGGGCAGCGAGGTAGGCCTCATAAGCGTCGATCGAAGTCGGGCTGGTGGCACGCACAGCGTCGCTGAAGATCGTTCCCCGCAGGCGTCGAACCACGGCCGTAGCGATGTTGTCCTGGACTTTGAACACGTCGGACAGGGCGCCGTCATACTCCTCCTCCCACACCTGGCTTCCATCCGATGTATCGATGAGACGCACGTTGACGCGCAGACCGTTGCCGGCGGTCCGGGTGCTCCCTTCCAGCAAGTGGGTCACGCCGAGGGATGCGCGGATCTTACGCGGATCAGGATTGCGCTGGATTTGCGCGGCGGAGGCGCGCCCCAAGACCTTGATGCCTTTCTCGGCGGCAAGAGTGCTCAGGATTTCTTCCGCGACTCCTTCAGCGAAATAAGCCTTGTCGTGAGCTGGCGACAGGTCCTTGAACGGAAGCACGGCGACTTGCGGAGGCGGACGCGCAATCATGGTGCGATAGGCGATTAGCGTTCCAGCGCCGAGCAGGATCAACAAAATCGCTGCGACCAAGAGGTTACGACTGAGTTTGCTCAGTCCCCTCGATTGTCGCCGCACGCCCTCGACAGCGCCAACGTCGGTTTCGACGCGCTCGCCAGCGGCGATCTTGCGAACAGTCTCGGCGATTGTGCGTACGCGAGGGTCATCGGCGTTCCCCCGCCATTTGATCAGATCGACGCCCTGCCGTTCACCGAAGAACAGAGGCGGTAGGCAGGGCTTAAGGAAGACCTGGATGAGCCGCCCGTCCTCGCGCGCGACGCGCGCTTCGGAGCGCACGTTCTCGCTGGTGACGCTGGTCGGTGACCAGCACACAATGACGGCTTTCGCGTCGGCAAGCGCCTTCTCGATGGTTGCTTCCCATGGCGCAGAGGGCGGGATGTCCTCGTCCCACCAGACGTCGAGCCCGGCCTCGCGCATGGCAGCGACCAGCTTGCCCACACGGGTGGCATCCTCGCGTTTGTAGGACAGGAAAACGTCCACCATGCAGCCCCCCGGAGAGCAGCGGCGATGCTAACCCGCTTCAAAGGAGGCGGCAACGCCTACCAGCCGCACTGCCAATGTCCGCTTTCCACCCAAAGCAGGCATTAGGCTAAGGCATCGATCGCCTCGGCCAGCTTCACATCCCGCTCGGTCACCCCGCCGGTGTCGTGCGTGGTCAGTCTAAAGTCGACCCGGTTCCAGACATTGGTGAATTCGGGATGGTGGTCGACCTTCTCGGCATACATCGCCACCCGGGTCAGGAAGCCGAAAGCCTCCGAGAAATCCTTGAAGCGGAAGCTGCGTTCGATCGCCTTGCCGTCGGCGCTCAGCGCCCATCCTTCGGGAATGTCCATCGGCACCCCCTATCATGGTCGTGCAATAATTTCCTGTCCTACAGGCTTCGCTGGAGTTAGTGGGACGGCGACATGACTCGCCTGCCGTCCGGCCTGCCGCAAGAGGGCCGCGCGGAAAAAGCGTGGCGAGTGTGAACATTGTGAACATTCGCGCGCGGCCATGCTGGGGGCAAGGCAAGCACGAATGTCGCGGCGCGAAGACTGGAGAGAATGCCATGGCTACCGCCACCGCCACCGAGCTCGGCCCGCTGGGCCTTGAGAATCCGATGGGCACCGACGGCTTCGAGTTCGTCGAATATGCCGCGCCCGATCCCGAATTGCTGCGCAGCCTGTTCACCAAGATGGGCTTCCCGGTGGTCGCCAAGCACCGCCGGAAGAATGTCACCTTGCACCGGCAGGGCGACATCAACTTCATCATCAATGCCGAGCCGGACAGCTTCGCCCAGCGCTTCGCCGCCGCGCACGGCCCCTCCGCCTGCGCCATGGCCTTCCGCGTCAAGGATGCCGGCCGGGCCCTGGATCGTGCCGTCGACCTCGGCGCCGACCCGATCGAATGCGACGTCGGTCCGATGGAGCTTTGCCTGCCGGCGATCGAGGGGATCGGCGGGTCGCGCCTCTATCTGATCGACCGCTATGGCGACAAAGGCTCGATCTACGACGTCGATTTCGTCTTCGAGGATGGCTGGGAACAGAAGGTCGCCGAACATGACAGCCGCCTCACCTATCTCGACCATTTGACCCACAATGTGCACCGCGGCCGGATGAACTTCTGGGCCGAATTCTATGAGCGGCTCTTCAGCTTCAAGGAGATCCGCTACTTCGATATTGAGGGAAAGGTCACTGGCCTCTTCTCCAAGGCGATGACCAGCCCTTGCGGCAAGATCCGCATCCCCCTGAACGAGAGCCAGGACGACAAGAGCCAGATCGAGGAATTCCTGCGCGAATATAAGGGCGAGGGTATCCAGCACATCGCGCTGGGCAGCGCCGACATTTATGGGACCGTCGACATTCTTCGGGAGCGCGGGATTCCGTTCCAGGACACACCCGACACCTATTATGAGCTGGTTGATGAGCGGGTGAAGGGCCATGGAGAGCCGACCGCTGAGCTCGAAAAGCGCCGCATCCTGGTCGACGGCGCGCCGACCGAGGGCCAGGGCCTGCTGCTGCAGATTTTCACGCAGAATGTGATCGGGCCGATCTTCTTTGAGATCATCCAGCGCAAGGGCAACGAGGGCTTCGGCGAGGGCAATTTCAAGGCGCTGTTCGAGTCGATCGAGCTTGATCAGATTCGCCGCGGGGTGATCGACGCCGAATGAGCGACAATCCCGCCGACGCGCTTGCCGAGCGCGTGGCCTTTGCCATGCTGGCCAATGAGGGCACCGGAAAGGCCTGGGGCATCCACATCGAGGAAGCGCGCGAAGGCTATTCGCGCATCCGCATGAAGCTCACCGCCGACATGCTCAACGGTCATGGCAAGGCGCATGGCGGAATGGTCTATGCGCTGGCCGACACCGCCTTCGCCTATGCCTGCAACAGCCGCAACGTGAGGACGGTCGGCGCGCAGGCGACGATGGTCTTCCTCGACGGCGCCGAAGAGGGCGAGGTTTTGGTCGCCGAGGCGCAGGAGCAAGCCCTTGTCGTCCGGTCGGGTGTCTACAATGTCAGCGTCAGGACCGAGACCGGCCGCCCGATCGCCGAGTTCCAGGGATTTTCGAGATCGGTCGGCGGTCCCTATATCGAGACCGGAGAAGTTGATTGACCGAAGCCTTTATCTGCGACGCCGTCCGGACGCCCATCGGCCGCTATGGCGGAGCGCTGAGCTCCGTCCGGCCGGACGATCTGGCCGCCATTCCGCTGAAGGCGCTGAAGGAGCGTAACACGCAAGTCGACTGGTCGGCGCTCGACGACATCATCCTCGGCTGCGCCAACCAGGCCGGCGAGGACAATCGCAACGTCGCGCGCATGGCCGCGCTGCTGGCCGGCCTAGGGACCAGCGCTCCGGGAACCACTATCAACCGGCTGTGCGGGTCGGGCCTCGACGCAGTGGCCATGGCCGCTCGCGCAATCAAGGCGGGTGAAGCCGACCTCATCATCGCCGGCGGGGTCGAGAGCATGACCCGCGCCCCATTTGTCATGCCCAAGGCCGAAGGGCCGTTCAGCCGCGCCAATACAGTCTATGACACGACCATCGGCTGGCGGTTCGTCAACCAGCGGCTGAAGGCCGAGTTCGGCATCGATTCCATGCCCGAAACCGCCGAGAATGTAGCCGAGGAATATCAGGTCAGCCGTGAGGACCAGGACCGGTTCGCCGCGGAAAGCCAGCGCCGCGCCGCCGCGGCACAGGCCAACGGCCGCCTCGCCGCCGAGATTGTGCCGGTCACCATCCCGCAGCGGAAGGGCGACCCGATCATCGTCGATCGTGACGAGCATCCCCGCGAGACCAGCGTCGAGGCCTTGGCAAGACTGAAGCCGATCGTCCGCGAGGGTGGGTCGATCACCGCCGGCAACGCATCCGGCGTCAATGATGGTGCTGCGGCGCTGATCGTCGCGTCCAAGGTAGCCGTCGAGAAATATGGCCTGACGCCGCGTGCCAAGGTGATGGGCGGCGCCGTCGCGGGTGTTCCGCCGCGGATCATGGGCATTGGGCCCGCCCCGGCGACACAAAAGCTGCTCGACCGGTTGAGCCTGAGCATTGGCGATCTCGACGTCATCGAATTGAATGAGGCCTTCGCGGCGCAGGGTCTGGCGGTCATGCGCCAGCTCGGCCTGCCTGACGACGCGGCCCATGTGAACCCGAACGGCGGGGCGATCGCGCTCGGCCACCCGCTCGGCATGTCGGGTGCGCGGTTGGCAATGACCGCCACGGAAGAACTGCAACGGGGTGGCGGCCGCTACGGCCTCGCCACTATGTGCATCGGCGTCGGCCAGGGGATCGCGCTGGCGCTGGAACGCGTGTGATGGGCGTGCGCGACATCTGGACCGTCCTAAAGGGCGTTCCCGACCCCGAAATCCCGGTGGTATCGGTGATCGATCTTGGGATTGTCCGCTCGGTTGACGAAGAAAAGGTGGTGATCACTCCCACCTATTCGGGCTGCCCCGCCACCCAGTTCATCGAACAGAACATCCGGGCCGCGCTCGACGATGCTGGCTACGGCGACGTGGCAATCGAGACCGCACTTTCGCCTCCCTGGACCACCGACTGGATCAGCGAAGAGGGCAAGGAGAAGCTTCGTGCCTATGGCATCGCTCCGCCCGAGCTGGCCAAGGCGGCGACATGCCCGCGCTGCGGATCGACCAATACTGAAGAGGTCAGCCGCTTCGGTTCAACCCCGTGCAAGGCGCAGTGGCGATGCAAGGACTGTTTGGAACCGTTCGACCGCTTCAAATGCCACTAGCCGCACTGCCCGCGATGCAGCAGCTTATGGTCAGCCAGCACTAGCGCCGCCATTGCTTCGACCACCGGCGCACCGCGGATGCCGACGCAGGGATCGTGGCGGCCGCCAATGCCGATGCTGGACGTCGGCTTGAAGGCAACGCGGACGACAATCGCCTTGCCGGTCGAAATGCCGCCATCGATGCCGCTGGCCCGCATCCCTGCGGCATTTTCGCTGCCCTTGAGTCGGGCCGCGCCGAACCCTTCGCCGATCTCGACCCCCTTAACCGCGTTGATGCCCATGCAGGCCGCCGCCAGTTCGGCATCGAGCTTGGCATAGACCGGCGCGCCCCAGCCGGCGGGCACGCCGGTCGCGACGCATTCAACCACAGCGCCCAGGCTGTCGCCCGCGGCTCGCGCGTCATCGAGCATCCCCTCCCAGCGGCTCTCATCGACCTCGCCGCCGATCTCGACCGCGGCCGCGGCAATCTCCACTTCCGGAATGACCAGTCGCGCCACCGCGCCGCCGGCCACCCGCATCGCCGTTTCGCGGGCCGAGGCCCGTCCGCCGCCGCGGGGGTCGCGCAGTCCATATTTGGATTGGTACGCGGCATCGGCATGCCCGGGCCTGGGTGGCAGGTCGGCATAGTCTGCCGACCGCGCATCAACATTGTCGATCGCCATCGCAATCGGCGTGCCGGTCGTGTGCCCCTCATAGACTCCGGACAGGATGCGGACCCGGTCCGGCTCCTGTCGCGGCGACACATTTCTCGAAATGCCGGGCCGGCGGAGATCAAGGAAGCGCTGCACCCAGGCCTCGTCGAGTTCGAGGCCCGGCGGACAACCGTCGACCACGCAGCCAATCGCCGGCCCATGACTTTCGCCCCAGGTCGTCAATCGGAACAGATGGCCGAAGCTGTTGATGCTCATCCGATGTCGGCTCCGATCGAATTCATAACCTCAACAAAGGCAGGAAAGCTGGTGCCGATCATTTCGGCTTCGTCAACCTCGACCGGCCGCTGTGCCGCCAATCCCAGGGTCAGGAATGCCATGGCGATGCGATGGTCGCCCGATGTGACAACGCTAGCTCCGCCGCGCACGTCGCCGCGGCCGAAGATGCGCAAGGTGTCGCCGTCCGCCATGGCGCTGACTCCGCAGGCGGCGAGCCCGGCGACAATCGCGCCGAGCCGGTCGCTTTCCTTGGCCTTGAGCTCGCCCAGTCCCTCGATCACGCTCTCGCCGTCGGCGAAAGCGCACGCAACGGCAAGTGCGGGGATTTCATCGATCATCGCCGGCACTTGCGCTGCATCGACATGGCAGGGCGCGAGCGGCGCATGACGAACTTGAATATCGGCGACGATTTCGCCCGACCGGATCCGCTCGTTGGAAAGCTCGATGCCCGCCCCCATCGCCTCCAGCACCTCGAAAATGCCGGTGCGCAGCGGATTGACCAGCATTGCGCGTGCCACGACGTCGGACCCGGGAACGATTGCCGCCGCGAGCAACGGAAAGGCGGCGGAAGAAGGATCGGCGCCGATTGCGATTCCACACCCCGACAAATTCCGCCTTTCACCAAGCGCAATGACCCACCCTTCTGGCGTGTCGTCAACTGCGACCGGGCAGCCGAACTGGGCGAGCATGATCTCGCTGTGGTCGCGGCTGGGAATTTGCTCGATGATTTTGACCGGTGCGGCACTGCCCAGGCCGGCGATCAGGATCGCCGACTTGACCTGTGCCGAGGGCGGGACGTTGCGATGCTCGATGCCGCAAGGCCGTGCGCCTTCGACCATGATCGGCAGGCGATCGCTGACTTCAATCGTAGCGCCCATCCGCGAAAGTGGCACGGTGACCCGCTTCATCGGCCGCTGCGACAGCGACGCATCCCCGATGAAGGTCGCGCGGACGCCCGGCATACCCGCCACCGCGCCCATCAGCAGCCGCGCCGTCGTACCGCTGTTGCCGCAGTCGACCGGTCCGGCCGGCGACTGCCACGGCCCGCCGCGGACGATCCATTCGTCTCCTGCCTTTCCAATTGCGACGCCAAAGGCCTCGAGCGCCCGAGCAGTGGCCAGCACATCCTCGCTCTCCAGCAGGTTGCTGATCCTCGTTTCGCCCTCGGACAGGGCGCCGAAAATCAGCGCACGGTGGGAACAGCTCTTGTCGCCGGGAATTGCTGCCTCGCCGGTCATCGGCCCACCGGGCGTCGCTGTCAGCTTCAACCAAGCAGCTCCGCGACATGGGCGGCGAGGTCGATGGACTGGGCGCGATTGAGACGGGGGTCGCAGGCGGTCAGCCAATTCTTCTCCAGCTCGTCGATCGACGCCGGCCCGCGTCCGCCGATGCACTCGGTCACATCCAGCGCGCTCATTTCCAAGTGCACGCCGCCGCCATGGACGCCTTCGGATCTGGCAATGGCAAAGAAGGCGTCGATTTCGGCGAGGATGTCAGGCAGACGGCGGACCTTGCGCTTGCCGACCATCGACGTGTTGCCGTGCATCGGATCGATCGTCCAGATGACCGGTCGGCTGCTGGTTGCGCGCATCAATGGAGGCAGCAATTCGCCAATCTTCTTTGCGCCGAACCGGCCGATCAAGACCAGCTTTCCCGGCCGGCCGCGAGGATCGAGCCGGTCGACCAAGCGATTGAGCGCGTCTGCCGTCATCGACGGCCCGCATTTCACGCCGACCGCATTTTCGACCCCGCGCAGATATTCGACATGAGCTCCATCGATTTGGCGGGTACGGTCCCCGAGCCACAGCATATGGCCTGATGTCGCCCACCAGCGCCCCGTCCCATCGCGGTGCGTCAGCGGCTCCTCATAGGGCAGCAGCAATGCTTCGTGACTGGTGAAGATCGGTGCGCCGTCGCCGCGGGCGGCCGCCAAGCTGGCGGCCGTGCCGACCGACTGCATGTGGGCGCGGATCATTCGGCCAGAATCGGCTTCGCGCGCCAACGCCTCAAAGGCGATGCCGTTGACGATGTCGCCGCGATAAGCCGGCAACGTGATGCCGTCGTGTGTCTCAACATTCGCGCTGCGAGGCTTTGCGAACTGTCCGGCAATGCGCGCTACTTCGATCAACGGCCCGTTGATTGCCGGCCTCAAGCGCTCGGCCATGCAATCGAACAGGCCGACGATACCGGCAACCTGCTCTGCGACGGGATCGTCAAAGCTTTCGGCGCAATCGCCGCCCTGCAGGAGGAAACCATGTCCGTCGGCGAGCTCGGCCATTGCCTCGCGCAGCAGCGCCGCATCTGCAATCGAAATGACTGCCGCCGAGGCGGCAAGCCTCTGCTCCACGGAACGCAGCTGCGCCTCGTCGGCGTATGCCGGCATCTGGCTGGCGGGATGGCCGCGCCAGCTTCCCGGGTACCACCCGTCGGCAGTGACAAGCGTCGCATTCATTGGCGGCGCGTCTAGCCTATCGGATTGGCGCCGGAAAGCAGTTCGACGGCCTCCTCGTAAAGCTCCCGCGTCGCGGCGGCGACAACCCGGCCAGGGGCGAAGTCGGTGCCTCCCGTCCAGTCGCCGATGATTCCGCCCGCGCCGCGCACGACCGCGACCAGCGCATCATAGTCGTGAGGCTTCAGGCCATTTTCGATCACCAGGTCGATGTCGCCGGTCGCCACCCGCGCATAGGCCATGGCGTCGAGCCCATAGCGGGTCAGTCGGCACGCCTGCCGGACGCGATTGAACGCTAAGGAATCCTCGCCGACGAACAGGTTCGGATCGGTGGTCGATAGCCTGGCCTTGGAAAGGGCGACGCAGCCGCTGGCTTGTGCCGGTGCGCCGTTTCGCCATGTCACTCCGTCGACCGCGACCAGGCATTCATCTATCGCCGGCAGGTCAATCATGCCGGCGACATGACGACCATTCGCAATCAAGCCCACAAGCACTGCCCAACTCGGCAGGCCGCAAATCAGAGCCCGTGTGCCGTCTACCGGATCGAGGCTCCAGCGAACGGAAGCCTCGCCGCGAACCATGCCATATTCTTCGCCCCAGATCCCGTGCTCCGGATAGCGACCCTCGATTGCCGCACGCAGAGCACGTTCCGCCGCACGGTCCGCTTCGGTTACCGGGTCGAACCCGCACGCCGCCTTGTTGTCGCAAGCCAGGCCGAGCTTCAATTCGGCGTCAATCGCAGCCCGTGCAACTAACGAAAGCTCAGCTAAAAACTGCGCATCCATCCTTCGCAACAAGCACCCGTCAGGTTCAGATGCAAGGGTTGTGCTGCATTGCAAAAAAATTGTGCATGTGCTAACAATACTTGGGAAACCCGCGCCCGTTCAGTTCGTTAGACAATAGGGGCCGACATACCTGTCGCGCATCCTTTCCTGCGTTGATGAAAGTCGAGGCGTGATGTTTGATTTCGACATTCTACCCGATGTCGGCGACGGCGAAACCGCCGCCCGCCACGGCCCTGCGCCCTTCCGGCATCTGGCACTGCTGGGCAACGCCCTGCCGCGCAAATGCGGCCTGGCGACCTATACCAGCCATGTCGCCGATGCATTGCGCGCGCTCTATCCGGAGATGCGGCTCGATCATTATGCGATGGATGACGGGTCGGGCGATTTCTACCCGAATCCGGTCATCCCCATCGAATCAGAATCGCTCGATGCCTATCGCAACGCGGCTGAGCGGATCGAAGCGAGCGGCGCCGAGGCCATCTGGCTCCAGCACGAATATGGCATTTTCGGCGGCACCGCCGGATCGCACGTCCTTGAACTGGTCGGCGCGACCGACCTGCCCCTTATCCTTACCCTCCACACCGTGCTCGAGCAGCCGAGTACCGAGCAAGAGGTTGTCCTCAAGCGGCTGATTGCCCGGGCGGAGCGTACCATCGTCATGGCCGCAACCGGCGCCGACATCCTGAAGCGCCGCTATGGCATTGCCACAGACGCGTTGCGGGTCGTTCCACATGGCGTGCCCGATCGGCCTCTACGCGATCCGGACGAGCTGAAGGCTCGGTTTGGTTGGGACGGCCGCAAGGTGCTGATGACCTTCGGCCTGCTCGCGCCGGACAAGGGCATTCGCCACATGATCGAGGCGATGCCGGCCGTCATCCGGGATCATCCCGAAGCGCTTTACGAGGTGGTGGGTGCGACCCATCCCAATCAGGTACGCAAAGAAGGCGAACGCCACCGCAGGATGCTGATGGACCTGGCGCGCGACCTTGGCGTCCAGGATCATGTCCGCTTTATCGACCGGTTTGTCGAGCAGGAGGAACTGCTCGACATGCTCCAGGCTGCGGACGTCTATGTCACACCCTATCTCAACATGGCGCAGGTCACCTCGGGTACGCTGAGCTATGCGGTCGCGGTCGGAAAGCCGGTCATCGCGACACCCTTTGTCCATGCACGGGAGATTCTGGGCGATGGACACGGCGTGCTGGTGCCGCCGTCCAATGCGGAGGGGCTAGCCGCAGCAGCGCTTGACCTGCTCAACGATGATGAGAAGCGGATCGAGCTCGGTCATGCCGCATATCGTCGAGGCCGGACAATGCTGTGGCCGCGGGTTGTCGAACATTCGCTGGCCCGGCTGCCGGCACGCCCGCGCCTTGTTGCCGGCCAGGCCACTCATCCTCGCCCGGCCGCTTTGCCGCTCGATGCGATCGAGCGGATGTCCGACAACGTCGGCATTTTCCAGCATGCCGTCTTTTCCCTGCCAAACCGCGACCATGGCTATTGCATCGACGACAATGCCCGCGCGCTGATGATGACCGTCCGCCGGGGCGATGATCGCCGGGCCGCCGGGCTCGCCCCAGCCTATGCGGCTTTCATCCAACATGGCTGGAATCCATCGCGATGCCGCTTCCGCAATTTCATGGATTTTGACCGGCGCTGGCTTGAGGAATGCGGGTCGGAGGATAGCAATGGGCGAACGATTTGGGCACTGGGCCTGGCCGCAGCCAAGGCGCCCTGGCCATCAATCCGCGATTGGGCGCTCAAGCTGTTCGAAGAAACCGCTCCGCTGGCGCTTGAGCTGAACGCGCCCCGCGCCCGGGCATTCGCTGCACTTGGCGGACTTGAGCTGCTTGAGGCTTTCCCTAATCACGAAATCGCTCATCAGCTGATCCGCCAGTCGGCCGAACAATTGATGCGGCTTCATGGACAATATGCCCGTGACGACTGGGACTGGTTCGAGCCATCGTTGGCTTATGATAATGCCAGGCTGCCCGAGACCCTGATCCGGGCCGGCCGGGCGCTTGGCGAGCCTGAAATGCTGGATCGCGGCTTTTCGACGCTTGGGTGGCTGGTCAGCCAGCAAAGAAGCCCGCGCGGCGCCTTCCGACCGGTCGGCTGCAAGAGCTTCGGCCGCACCTATGCCCCGCCGCTGGCGTTCGATCAGCAACCGATTGAAGCCACAGCGACCATCGACGCCGCCGCGGCAGCCTATCGGGCCAGCAGCGAAGACAAATGGCGGCACGTCGCTCAATCCGCCTTTGCCTGGTTCTTCGGCGACAATGACGCCGGCGTCCCGCTTGCGGATGCATCCGATGGTAGCTGCTTCGACGGATTGATGGCGACCGGCATCAATCGCAACCAGGGCGCCGAATCGATCCTCGCCCTGCACCTCGCGGCACAAACGATGCGTGAGGCCTTCGGCGTGAGCAAACAGGCTGGACAGTTGCGTGTCAGCGCATCAGAAACGAGATCATTCGCCGCGACCTGACAGGGCCCATGATCCAATCTGAACTCCATCCGCTGAGGCTCCAGGCGGACCCCGCCCGGGTCGTCGTGCGTCCGTTTCACCTCGCCTGGCAAGGAAGCAGGTCCGATCCGGGCCGCGCCAAGCGGCTGGTCGATCAAGTGTTGACGATGAGCGACCAGGAGATCGGGCGGGCGCTGCAGCAAGTCATGCAGAATTTCGAAACCAGGCATTGGCAGACCCGCAAGGTGTTCCTCCGCCGCTTCGCTGAGATTTCGAAAATGCTCAATCTCTCGCCGACCGGGATCGGCGACAAGAGACAGCAACTGATCGGCGCCTATTTCTGCCACGAATATAGCTACGCCGCCGCGGCGCTGATGAACCCAAGCGTGGTTCCGCATCCGGATCAAAGCGGCCTCGATCGCCACACCATGCGGATCCTGATGTCATTGAGGGCGGTCGGAGAGGGCCATATTAGCTCGATTGCTTTTCGCGAAGGCCTGGTGTCGGATCGTGGCGGGCTGGAGCTGGCCCCGGAACCGCCGATCGCGGTGGCGGCCGATGCCCCCAACCTCGACGCGCTTTGTGCTGATTGCGCAGTGACCGTTTATCGCAACGAGGACGCCAATCTTTCCGGCACCGTCATCTTCCCGGTCACGCCGGCCCAGGCCAACGGGCTCGAGGACCTGCGCCTCACCTATTTCACCCACGACGATGGAAGCACGGAATATCTAGGGACATATACTGCCTATTCCGGCCGCAAGATCCGCTCCGAGCTACTTCGGACGCGCGACTTCCGATCCTGCGACCTGGTGCCGATGAGCGGGGATGCCACGCGCAACAAGGGGCTGGCGCTGTTCCCGCACAAGATCGGCGGGCGCTACATGATGATCGGCCGGCAGGACGGGCAGAATATGTTCCTGCTCGATTCCGACGACGTCACTCACTGGCATGGCGGCAAGCTTTTGATGGCTCCCAAATATGCATGGGAGTTCATCCAGATCGGCAATTGCGGCGCCCCAATCCTGATCGACGAGGGTTGGCTGGTGCTAACTCACGGCGTCGGCGCGATGCGCCAGTACGCGATTGGCGCTGTCCTGCTCGACCGTGACGATCCGTCGAAAATCCTGGGCCGCACCCGCTTCCCGATCCTTCAGGCCGAGAATGACGACCGCAATGGATATGTGCCCAACGTCGTTTACACCTGCGGCGGCATGAGGGTCGGCGACCAGCTGTTCATGCCCTATGGCATTTCCGACAGCTCGATCGGATTTGCTTTCCTGCCGCTCAAGGACCTGGTCGCGGCGTTGAACTAGAAGGAGCGAGCCTGTGCAAAAGCTCGCAACCAAGATTGTCGAAAAGCCCTGGGGCAAGCGTGGGATAGATGCGCACTTCGGCGTCGATCCCGACCGGCAAGTCGGCGAGATATGGTTCGAGCCGCCCACGGGACGCGCGCTCGACGTCATGGCCAAATATCTGTTCACGACCGAGCGGCTGTCGATCCAGGTCCATCCCGACGACGCGACGGCCCGGAAACGCGGATATCCGCGGGGCAAGGATGAATGCTGGATCGTGCTCGACGCTGCCGAAGGCGCGGAGCTGGGTATTGGCACGGTCAGGGAAATCGAGCCGGCGCAACTAATGGAAGCAGCGAGGAACGGCTCGATCGTCGACCTGATGGACTGGAAACGGCCGTCGAAGGGCGATTTCATCTACAATCCGGCCGGCACCGTTCACGCCCTGGGGCCGGGCCTGACCGTGATGGAGATCCAGCAGGCGGTCGACCTGACCTATCGGCTATTCGACTATGGCCGCCCGCGCGAACTTCATCTGGACGAAGCGGCCGACGTCGTTCGACCAAAGCCTCACTCAAATCCGCTAGATACCCGGGTCGGCGACAAAAGCAGGATGTTGGTCGATGGGCCCCATTTTGGCGTCGCCTGGTGTGTTGGAGAGCCGCCTGACTTGCCGAAGCACATGCACGACGTTCAGCTACTGCCGATCGATGCGCCACTTGGCATCGTCAAGCCCGGCGAATGCGCGCTAATCGACAGGGGTGCGGCGCGCACCTTGATGGGCGGAGGTACATTCGTGCTGGCGTGGTCGACGACTGACAGGGAGGGATAATGGCCGAAGCCTATATTGTCGAAGCGTTGCGCACGGCGGGCGGGCGGCGCGGCGGGGCCTTGCGCGAATGGCACCCGGCGGATCTCGGCGCAGCGGTGCTCGATGCGTTGATCCAGCGCAGCGGCATAGATCCCGGCGCGATCGAGGATGTGATCGTCGGCTGCGTCAGCCAGATCGGCGAGCAGAGCTTCCACATCGGCCGCAACATGGTGATGGCGTCGGACCTGCCTGACAGCGTGCCCGCGGTCAGCATCGACCGGCAGTGCGGAAGCTCACAGCAAGCACTGCACTTCGCGGCCCAGGCGGTAATGAGCGGAACCCAGGATGTGGTGATCGCCGCCGGCGTCGAGAGCATGACGCGTGTGCCGATGGGGACGCCGGTGATCCTGCCGATGCAGGCGGGAATCGGCATCGGCCCGTGGCCGCAATCGATCAAAGGGCGCTACGGCGTCGACCAGTTCAGCCAGTTCACCGGCGCCGAGATGATGGCGCAAATCTACGGCTTCTCGCGCGATGACCTGGATCAGTTCGCCCTGTCGAGCCACCGCAAGGCGGCGGCGGCGGCGGATCGTGAGGCGTTCGAACGCGAGATCGTCATCGTCGACGGCCTCGACAAGGAAGGCAATTCACTACGCCATGTGCGCGATGAGGGCATCCGCGCGGACGCCAGCCTGGAGGGGCTGGCCGAGCTGAAGACCGTCACGCCTGACGGGATGATTACCGCCGGCAACGCCAGCCAGGTGTGCGACGGCGCTTCGGGCGTGCTGGTGGTGTCGGAGGGAGCACTGAAGCAACACGGCCTGACACCCATAGCCCGCATCGACAATCTTACCGTCACGGCCGGCGACCCGGTGATCATGCTGCAGGAGCCAATCCCGGCCACCCGCAGGGCACTTGAGCGATCGGGCCGAAGGCTGGATGATATCGACCTCTACGAGGTCAATGAGGCCTTCGCCCCCGTGCCCCTTGCATGGCTGAAGGAGCTCTCCGCCGATCCGGCCAGGCTCAACGTCAATGGGGGTGCGATCGCGCTCGGACATCCCCTAGGCGCTAGCGGCGCCAAGCTGATGGCGACCCTGGTCCATGCCCTGCGCGCCCGCGGCCAGCGCTTCGGCCTGCAGACGATGTGCGAGGGCGGCGGCATCGCCAATGTGACGATCGTCGAGGCGCTTTAACGTTAGTGAAAATCGCGCGACTTGGGCAGGATGCGTACGTTGCGCGGATGGCCATGGCGCGGGTCAGGCGGATTCCTTGGCCCATCGGCTCGCGCCATCGGCGGCCGCAGCGGCTGGTCATCGGTCAGCCACCCAAGCAAGCTGCTGCGGTCGAACACGCGGCGGGCGATCAAATGCATCACGCCCTCCTTGCTTCGCTGGATTTCGCCTTCGATCTCCATCAGCCGGGCCGCCATCACTTCGCGGCGATAGCGCTCGAAATCGCGCGCCCACAGCAGCACATTGGTGATGCCGGTTTCATCCTCCAGGGTGATGAAGAGGGCATTCCCTTTCCCCGGCCGCTGGCGGATCAGCACCACGCCCGCGACCCGCTCGATCTTGCCGTTCCTGGCATTCGCCGCCCCGGCACAGCTCAGCACGCCCTCGCCTTTGAAAATCCCGCGCAGGAACTGCATCGGATGGCCTTTCAGGGACAGGCGCGTCACCTGGTAATCGGTCACCACTTCTTCGGGCAGCGGCATTACCGGTAACGCCGCTTCCGGCTCCTTACCCAGCTCCGCCGCCTCGGCATGGGCGAACAGCGGCAATATCCCCTGTGGGGTCCGCCGCGCTTCCCAAAGAGCCTCGCGCCGCTTGAGCGCGATCGAACCGAATGCGTCGGCATCGGCCAGCAGGTGCAGCGCCCGGGGCGGCTGCCCGGCACGTTGGCTCAGCTGCTCGACATGGGTGAAGCCGGCGCCCCGCGCCGCGACCAGCCGCTCGGCCCACTCCTGACGGAAGCCGTCGACCTGGCGGAAGCCGAGCCGGATCGCGAGCGCTCCGTCCTCCCGCCGCTCGAGCAGATTGTCATGGTCGCTGGCGTTGATGTCGGAGGAAAGCACCTCGACGCCATGCTCGCACGCGTCGCGGACCAGTTGGGCCGGCGCGTAAAATCCCATCGGCTGCGAGTTCAAGAGCGCGCAGGTGAACACTGCCGGGTAATGGCATTTGAGCCAGGCCGAGACATAGACCAGCTTGGCGAAGCTCTGGGCATGGCTTTCAGGGAAGCCGTAACTGCCGAACCCCTTGATCTGGTTGTAGCAGCGTTCCGCGAAATCGCGTTCGTATCCGCGCCGCACCATCCCCTCGACCATTTTTGCCTCATAGCGATGGATCGTGCCGACGTTGCGGAAGGTGGCCATGGCGCGCCTGAGCCCATTGGCCTCGTCGGGCGTGAAGCCCGCGGCGACGATAGCGATCTTCATTGCCTGTTCCTGGAACAGCGGCACGCCAAAGGTCCGACCGAGCACCTCCTGCAATTCGTTCGGCGGGTGAGGCGGTCCGGGTGAGGGAAGCTCGGCCTTCTCTTCGCCGTTGCGGCGGCGGAGATAGGGGTGAACCATGTCGCCCTCGATCGGACCGGGGCGGACCAGCGCCACCTCGATCACCAAATCGTAAAAGCAGCGCGGCTTCAGGCGCGGCAGCATGTTGATCTGCGCCCGGCTTTCGACCTGGAACACGCCGATGCTGTCGCCTTCACACAGCATGTCATAGACGGCGGGGTCCTCGGGCGGGACCGTGTCGAGCTGCCAGTCGCCAAGCCCGTGCAGCCGCATCAAATCGAAGCTTTTGCGGATGCAGGTCAGCATGCCCAATGCCAGCACATCGACCTTCATCAGGCCGAGCGCATCGATGTCGTCCTTGTCCCATTCGATGAAGGTGCGGTCCTCCATCGCCGCATTGTGGATCGGGACGATTTCATCCAGCCGCCCCTCGGTCAGCACATAGCCGCCGACATGTTGCGACAGGTGCCGCGGGAATTTGAGCAGCCGCTCGACCAAGGTCTTCAATCGCGCAATCTCGGGATTGACAAGGGTCAGCCCCGCCTCAGCGTAGCGCTGCTCCTCCAGCTCATTTTCGTAGCTGCCCCAGGTCGTATTCGCGAGCCGGGCGGTGACATCCTCCGACAGGCCCAATGCCTTGCCGACCTCGCGCACCGTGCTGCGCGAACGGTAATGGATCACCGTCGCGGCAATCCCCGCCCGCTCGCGGCCGTAGCGCCGATAGACATATTGCATCACTTCCTCGCGCCGCTCGTGCTCGAAATCGACGTCGATATCGGGCGGCTCGCGGCGCTCCTCGGACAGGAAGCGGGTGAAGAGCAGGTTGTTCTCGACCGGGTCAATCGGGGTGATGCCGAGCAGGTAGCAGACCAGCGAGTTGGCGGCCGATCCGCGCCCCTGGCAGAGGATCGGCGGATCCTGGCTTCGCGCGAAATGCACGATGTCGTGCACGGTCAGGAAATAATTGGCGTATTGGCATTTGCGGATCAGGCCGAATTCCTCATCCAGCACCTTTTCCCACTTAAGCGGCAGGCCGTCGGGGAAGCGGCGGTTAGCCTCCCTCATCACCAGATGTTCGAGCCAGCCCTGCGGGGTCCAGCCGTCGGGCACAGGCTCGTGCGGATATTCATAACGAAGCTCGTCGAGCCTGAATTGGATGCGGGAGAGGAAGTTGAGGCTCTCCGCTACCGCTTCTGGGCAGTCGCGGAACAGCCGCGCCATTTCTTGCGGAGATTTCAAATGCCGCTCGGCATTGGCAGCGAGCAGACGCCCCGCTTGGCTGATGGTCACGCCCTCGCGGATGCAGGTGACCACATCGTGCAGCGGGCGGTCCGACGGATAGGCGTAGAGCGCGTCGTTGGTGGCCAGCAGCGGAACGCCGACGCGATCGGCCAGGCGCTTGAGCTTTGTCAGGCGGCGCCTGTCGCTGCCAGCCCGAGGCATGGCCGCGCCGAGCCACACCGCGCCGGGCCGCGCCTCGGCCATGCGGCGCAGCAGGAATTCCTGCCCCTCATCCGCCATGACGATCAGCAGCAGATCCTCGGCATGGTCGATGAGATCGGCGAAGTGGAGGATGCAGTCGCCCTTCTCGGCCCGCAGATTGCCGATGGAGAGCAGGCGCGTCAGCCGCCCCCAGCCATGGCGCGTCGCCGGGTAGGCGACGATGTCCGGCGTCGCGTCGGCGAACACCAGCCGCGCGCCGACGATCAGCCGGAAGTCGATCTCTTCGAGCGCTGCTCTCGCCTCTTCGCAAGCGTCGTTGAGCGCCATCCAGGCCCGCACCACCCCGGCAACGCTGTTGCGGTCGGCGATGCCGATCCCGGCCATGCCCAGCTCCAGCGCCCGGTCAACCATGTCCGCCGGATGCGAGGCGCCGGTGAGGAAGCTGTAATTGGTTGCGGCAATGAGTTCGGCGAATTGAGGTTCCTCCCTAGCCGCAGGCTGGGGAGGGGAACCGTGCGAAGCATGGTGGAGGGGTAAATGGCGCCGCGCCAATACCCCTCCACCGCCTTCGGCGGTTCCCCTCCCCCCGCTTCGCGCGGGGAGGAATTTGATCGCACTCATGCGAACAATCCGTGGAGATACCATTTGGGATCGAGCTTCTCTTCGTAGAGCCCGTGACGGAACACCCAGAAGCGCCGACCGCGCGCATCCTCGACCCGATAATAGTCGCGGGTCAGGCCAGCCCGGTCGACCGCACCGTCCTTGCGCTTCCACCATTCCGACGCGATCCGCTCTGGCCCTTCGAACCGCTTCACCTCATGGAATTTCCGCCGCCAGCGGAACCGATGCGGCGGGCCGTCGGGTACCTCGGCGATCACATCGATCGGTTGCGGCGGATCGAACAGATGAAGCGGCCGTAGCGGCGGTTCGTCAGCCGCTGGCCTGGGCCAATTGGCGGCGGGTTGCGCCGCTTCGACCGCCGGCAGGGCGAGCTGCATCTGTTCGGGGATATGGGTGTCCTGCGGCACCAGCCGCTGCACCCGATTACGCCCCAATCTTGTGCTCAACCGGTCGATCAGCGCCGCGACCTCCGCCTCGCGGACCGCTCCGCCTTCGAGCTTCAGCTGGGTGACGGCGAGCGGCTCGGTGGCCGGCACCGACAGCCGAATAAGGTCGAAGCCGAAGCCGGGATCGATCGGATCGGACAGCCCCTCAATCCGCTCGCTCATCAGCCGCATGATCAGCGCCGGGTCGCGGCTTGGCCGGCCGGTTTCGACAGCCAGCGGACGCGTGAGTCCGTCGCTGCGGAAGAAATAAGCCTCGAACCGCCGTCCGCCCTCGCCGCGCTCCTCCAACTGGCGGGCGGCCTCGGCTGCCAGCTCGCCGAGCACTTGCAGCGCAAATTCCGTCCGCGCCACCGGCTCGGCGAAGCGCCGCTCGGCGAGGACCGGCGCTAGCGCAACCCGAGGCTCGATCGGCTTCGCCGCCTCACCGAGCAATTCACGGAGCGCGGTCACTGCCCCGGCCCCGAACCGCGCCGCGATGGACGCCATCGGCCGCCTGGCCAGCTCGCCCACTGTCTTCAATCCGGCGCGGAGCAGCCCTTGCGTCGCTTCCGGCTCCAGCTCCAGCGCCACCACCGGCAGCTTGCGGATCGCCGCGGCTTCGTCCTTCGCAGGCAGCACCTGGTATCGGGCCAGCGCATGCGCCGCCCTGGGCGTTCCGGCAAAAGCCAAACGCACCGTCATCCTGAGCAGTGCCATCCGCCGCTCGACATTGGCGGCGAGGCCTCGCTCCCCGTCAAACAAATGGGTGCAGCCGGTCACGTCGAGGATCAGGCCAGCGGCCGCATCGAGCGCGACCATCGGCGTATAGCGGGTGCAGCCGTCGGCCAGCGCCAAGAGCCAGACGCAGTCGGCCGCCTCGTCGCGCTCGACTGCCTGCAGGTCGGGCACCCGCGCCCTCGCGTCCGCGAGGGCCATGCCCGGTTCCAGCCCGAGGCTCCGCGCCGCCTGGTCGACCGCGACCAGCCGCAGCGCGCTCTTCACCTTCTCAATGAAGGCGAGCGGGACTTCAGGCGCTAAGCCTGAGACCGGGCTGTGCCGAAGCCGGTCGGCGGGAAGGTAGGGGAACCACAGCGCCAGATAGCGCCGGGTCGGTGAATTGCAGTCGGTCACGATTCCACTCCAGCCGCCAGCGCATCCCCGCGGGGCCGGAGCGCCGGCGAAGCAACTCGATTTCGAAGACCGGCGCCCCCGGCGCATCGGCCTCCAGCGCCATGCTCGGGGCGGCGCTGACCGCCCAGCGCGTGTCCGCCGCGCTGGGCGCCGGTTCCGCCTCCAGCCGCAGCATCAGCAACGTCACGCCAGATTGTTCGACGGCCAGCGCCAGCCGCCGGCTGGCAGTGAGATCGAACGCGGGACATTTGCCCCGGGCTTCGACGATCAGCGCGCCAAGCCCCGGGCAGCGCGCCGCATCGGCCGCGACCCTGAGCAGGGTTTTGGCGTCGGGCGCCTGCCCCAGCACCAGCGAGTCCGGATCGGCGCCCAGCTCGATGAGGCCGGGGGCGTGGATCACGCCGCCATGTCGTTCGGACTCATCGGTGCGAAGCCAGAAGATCGGCGATCGGGGACCGACAGCACGAAGCGCGATCATGGCGGCGAGGCCTGCCGCGCTCGGCCCGTCGTCGGTTTCGGCTGCAAATAGTTCATGCAGTCGCCCGCGAGCCAGCCCGCCACCCAGCGCCGCGTCGAGCGCCAAGTGTCCGGTGGCGATCCGCCTATCCGCGGACAGCAGCCGGCCGCCGGCAATCGAGGCCAGATTCCGCCTGAGCATGGCAAGATGATCAACCGACTCGCGCATTGTTTGTTCCTGATTTGTTCTCAATTGCGCTTCAGCCCATCAAGAGTCAAGCGCACGGAAAATCAGGAGAAAATGATACGGTCGGCAGCACAGACCTGGGGCCGCGCCGATCCTGACGGATTTCGCTAGCAGACCCAATTTGCATTAACCCACGAATTAACGATAACGATTGACCGATCGCGTTTGAATGCTTCGAAAGGGCATGGATGGAATACTCCCTCGACATGCAGGACAACGCCGTCATCGTCCGCGTCGACGGCCGTGTTGACGAATCAACCTGGGAGGCATTCGGCGCCGGCTTAAGCGATGCCGTCCAACAAGCAGGGCAATCCGGCCTCGCCCTCGTCGTCATCGACCTATCCGAACTCGACTATATGTCTTCACGCGGCCTTCGAGTGCTGACCGTCGCCAAGCGGCAAGCCGACGAGTCCGCCATTTCCATCTCGCTGGCCTCGCCGAACGATGTGATGCGCGAAATCCTGGCGATCAGCAGATACGACAAATTGTTCACCATCACTGACACGATCGAATTGAAGCATTAGGTCAACGGCCAGGGGGCTGCGCGCAATGCTCGTGCGTTTCTGGGGTACGCGAGGGTCACTTCCGGTCGCACCGACCGCTGAGACAATTCGGCGCAAGATCGTCAATGCGCTTGTCTCCGCCAACGGACGGCAATTCGGCAACGAAGCCGACGCGAGAACCTTCGTCGAACAGGAGCTGAGCTTCGCAAGCGGCGCATCCTATGGCGGCGCGACCCCCTGCGTCGAAATCGAAGCCGGCCCGTCCTATTTCATCTGCGACATGGGAAGCGGCCTCAGGTCCTTCGGCCTCGATTCATTGAAACGGAATGCGGCGGGCCACAGCAAGACTTACAATTTCTTCCAGTCCCACCTGCATTGGGACCATATCATGGGCTTCCCCTTCTTTGCCCCGGCCTTCGACCCGGATGCGACCATCCGCATCCACGCCGGTCACCCGGACGCCGAACAAGCGTTTCGACGCCAGCAGGAGGAGATCTCCTTCCCGGTCCCGTTCGAATGGCTGCGCGCCGACATCGAATTCGTGCAACTGACACCCGGCGAGACGCACGAAGTTGACGACATGCAGGTGGAAACCATCCTGCAGCATCATTCCCACGGCAGCTACGGCTATCGCTTCACCGACGGCAACGGACGCACGGTCATCTACAGCACGGACAGCGAGCATAAGCTTGAGAAAATGGCGGTCGAAGCCGCCTTCATTCGCTTCTTCCGCGAAGCTGATCTGGTGATCTGCGACACCATGTACTCGCTGGCCGACAGCGTCTCGATGAAGGAGGACTGGGGTCATTCCAGCAACCTCGTCGCGGTCGACCTGTGCCACCAGGCCAGCGCCAAGTGCCTTGCACTGTTCCATCACGAACCGACCTATGAGGACGAGGACATCCAACGGATGCATGAAGAAAGCATCCGCTATGAGGAGCTTACCCGAAACGGACCGCCGCTCGACGTGATTTGCGCCTATGACGGGCTCGAAGTCCGGCTCTAAGGCCAGGTGGCCGGCACGCCGCGTCCTGCTGGCGTGGCTTTTCTTCACCCTCATTGCCATCCTGGTTACATTGACCGCCGGCGACCGCATGCGCCGGGGAATCTTCGACAGCTGGCAGGCGGCAAGGCCGCGGGATTTGTCGGCGACCGATGTCCGCGTCGTCATGATCGACGACAAGAGCATTGAGATGCTCGGCCCATGGCAATGGCCGCGCTATTATCTTGCCCGGCTGACGGAAGAACTGGCCGAGCGGAAGGCGAAGGTCATCGCCTTTGACATATTGTTTCCGGAGCACGACCGAGTCCGGCCCGATATCTTCGTCTCGCTCTACCCGGAGCTGAGCCCGGGCACAGCGGCCGAGGTCAGGGCGCTGGAACCGATGGATCAATTGTTCGGCCAAGTAATCGGCTCGGCGCCGGTTGTGTTGGCGCATGCCGGGGTTGCCCAGGCGCCAGCCAACCAGCCGGCATTGCTCGATGTCCCCGTCGCCGGAAAATTACCTCCCGCGGTCCAAAGCTGGCCTGCGGAACTGGCCGCGATCCCCGAGCTGGACGATGTCGCGCTGGGCCATGGCCTGATCAACGTCCCACCCGATGTTGACGGAGTCATTCGCGGCGTGCCCCTGGTCATTCAGGCTGGCGGCAAGTCCAGACCGGGGTTCGCTGCCGAGATTGCGCGCAATGCGCTGGGCGCCGAGGCCATCGCCGCCAAATCTTCCAGCGTGCGCATCGGCAACCGGGACGTGCCGGTCGACCGAAGGGGGCGCATGCGTTTCCACTTCGGCTCCTTCCCACCGGAAAAGATCATTTCCGCGGCCCTCGTGCTGGGGGATGACAAGCAACTCAGTGCAGATGAATTCGCCGGAAAGACGGTGCTGATCGGCGTAACGGCGGAAGGTTCATCGGACATCGCCGCGACCCCGATCGCATCCCAGGAATACGGACCATTGGTGCAAGCCCAAGCAGTCGATGCCATCCTTCGCGGCGGCTGGCTGGAACGGCCAGCCTGGGCCGAGGCGGTGGAATGGGCTCTCGCGGCGCTGCTCGCGCTGCTGGCGCTTGGCAACGCGTTCTTGGGCAGGTCCTATCGCATCGTCCTGGCCGCCATATTTGCCGCGGTCCCGATCGCCAGCTGGCTGGCCTTTGCCGAGGCGTCCCTGCTGTTCGACCCGGTAAGGCCGCTGCTCGTGGGAGGCGGCGCGGTCGCCGGCGTTGCCATGGGCCTGTTCGCCCTGGCGCGCATCGAGCGCGAGCGCTTACGCGAAGCATTGGTCCAGGAACGGATCGCAACGGCCGCAACCGAGGGCGAGCTCCAGGCGGCACGAGCAATACAACTCGGCATGGTTCCGCGCCGCGAACGGCTTGGCAGCCTCGACCCGCGAGTTGACCTCGATGCCTTGCTGGAGCCGGCAAAATCGATTGGCGGAGATTTTTACGACGCCGTCAAAATCGGCGACGACCAGATTGGCTTCGTCATTGCCGACGTCACCGGCAAGGGCGTCCCCGCCGCGCTGTACATGGCTATGTCGAAGGCTTTGACCAGCGCCGCCCTGTCGCGCCTTTCCGCAGATCCGGCCGCCATCGCTGCCGCCATCAACGCCGAGCTGTTAAAGGATGACGGCGAAGCCTTGGGCGTCGCCATGCTGCTCGCCATTCTCGACCTTAGGACCGGTGAAGTTCGAATGGTTTGTGCCGGCCACGAGGACCCGTTGCTGCTATCCGCCGACGGGAAGGTGGATCATATCCGCCTGGACGGTGGGCCGCCGCTCTGCGTTGTCGATTTTCCCTATCCGCTTGAAAATCTGACACTGAAGCCGGGCGAAGCCCTGGTCCTCGTCACGGACGGGGTGACCGAGGCCCAGAGTGCCGAGGGCGTACTGTTCGGCCGCGACCGAATTGTTGTACGCGGCCGCAACGCCACCGCCATTGTCGATGCGATCCGCGATCAGGTCCGGACGTTTGAAGGCGGCGCGGAGGCAACCGATGACCTGACGGTGATGGCGGTCCGCTACCTTGGGCAGCCTAGCGGACGATGACCTCGACGCGGCGATTGGCCGCACTGCTGAAATTATCGACCGTCGGTTCCTTGAGCTCGCGCTCGCCGCGGCCGGTGGCCGACATCAGCGATCGGTCGAACCCCTGGCTGGCAAGCCAGCCCAGCACTTCCTCGGCGCGCTGCAACGATAGCCGGTCATTGTCCTCTTCGCTGCCGACCGTGTCGGTATGGCCGGTCACCTCAACCTGCGGTCCGGAGCGGGAAGCGATTTCGGCACGGAGCTCGGCCAGCACGGCCTGCGACGCCGGTGTCGGCGTTACCGTGCCCTCGTCAAAGTAGAGGATAAAGCTCTTCGCTGGCGGCGGCAGGTTGCTGAGCAATGCCGCCTCCTGCGCTTTCAAGCCCTTCGCGCCAAGCGGCTGCGGCGCAGCACTCACCGTTCCGAGCTTGGTCCGGCTATTGCCCTCAGCAATGACGGATTCGGTCGGCTTGCCGCCGGCCTCCAGCACCGCCACAGATCCCTGGTGGCCCTCATCGTCGGGCAGGAGCACCAGCGACGATGTCGCGCATCCGCCCAGCAGCAGGCTTGCTGCCGCAAGGCGAATCCAACTCACTCCGGTACCTCGACAATGAACTTGGTACCGCGAACGCCCAGCAAGGTATTGGGCGTGCGGACCTTCATCGCGTCACGATCGGACTTGGCGATCCTGCCCGAAACGACCGCGAGCGAGCCGCGATCGACCTGGGTTACGAAGCTGCCCTTCTGGCGGGTGCGATCATATTGAAATTCGTTGACCGAAATCCGGCTGTTGGGGCCGACCGCGAACCTCGTATTATCGACGAAGCTAAGGCTCATCCGGCCGTCCTTGCCCGTGACCAGCTTGTCGCCGGTAAGCAGCTGCAGCCCCGGTACGGGCTTTAGCTGCTGCGCATTGCGCTCGACATAGGCAACACCGCTGCTTTGCTTGATGCGTGCGATTTCGGCGTAGGCGGGAGCAGCGATAAGAAGGGCGATCAGCCCAAGTCCAAGGGGCAAGCGAACCACAGCGGGCCTCCCAACCGTTCCGGCAACGTGACATAGCGAAACATGTGAGCCCGAGCGAATCAAATTCGGACGGTAAATCCTTGCGCCTGCGAGGTGACAAGGCAATCCGCCAGGCGGCAGATGCGGCGCGCGCCTTCGGCAAGGCGCAGCTGTTGGCCGATGACGATTTGGCGCGGCTTTGCATCGTGGTCGAGGAATTGGTTGCAAACCTCTACGACCATGGCGGCGTAACGGAACGGGATGAGGTCGATCTTGCGATGGCTCGCGATCCACGTGGCATCCGCGTCTCGATCACCGACCCGGGCATTGCGTTCGACCCCTGGTCAGCGCCGCGAACGGCCGAAAGCGTGACGCGCGGCGGCGGCGCCGGCTTGAACCTCGTCCAGGCATGGGCGGAATTGATCAGCTATCGCCGATCTGGCGAAGCAAATCACTTGGCGCTGCTGCTACCCGTCAGTTGGGAAAACTAGAGACGCGGCGAACTTGCCCGGTCGAATTCATGCTCAGGGCAATTTGGCGATGATCAGGGAGACATTGTCCGGAGCGCCCCGCGACAGGACCGTTTCGATCAGCTTTTCGGCAGCCGTTGCGGGTGAAGTCGAACTCAACTGCGCCACCAGCTCCTGATCGTCGACCATCCTGGTCAGCCCGTCGCTCGCCAATAGGAATTGATCACCCGGCTTCACATCCCCGCCCACCGTGTCGACCCGCAGGTCCTGCGCAACACCTACGGCGCGGGTGATGATGTTCGAATTCGGATGATCGACGGCTTCGTCCGGCCGCAGCATGCCGGCGTCGACCAGGTCCTGCACCATGCTGTGGTCTCGGGTCAGCTGCACGATTTGGTCGTCCCTGATGCGGTAGGCACGGCTGTCGCCGGCCCAGAAGCATCGGAACTGGCCGTCAGCGATCGCCAGCCCAACGACGGTAGTGCCGATCGAGCGTTGGATATCGTCCGAACCCGCCAATTCAATCAGGTCATGATTGACCTGCTTCAGGGCCAGGATCGCATCGGCGACCAACGCGTCCAGGCCGTCGGTCACGGAAAGCTGGCCCAAGGCTTCCGTCACCCTGGCGCTGGCGACGTCGCCTGCCTCATGCCCGCCCATGCCGTCGGCGACGACCCACAGGCCGCAATCATCGCGGACGAGCACGGCGTCCTCATTGACCTTTCGCCGCAGGCCTACATGGG
>Ga0075421_100001069_pt1 | contig 31196 bp, 31 predicted proteins | sample SoiMetdeltSBSDD5_FD_75292 | JGI IMG/M metagenome (GOLD analysis project Ga0075421, IMG submission 75292) | Bulk soil microbial communities from a Populus tree surrounding site in Tennessee, USA - Soil MetaG P. deltoides SBSDD5 | ecosystem: Environmental > Terrestrial > Soil > Tree plantation... | reverse complement strand
CCCCGCCGTGGCACGCGGCCACCACGCCTACCGCCAGACCGCCCACCGCGAGCGCCTGCACGATCATTGGAACACCCGCTCTTCGTCGGGCAAGCGGAGGAGGACCCCGGCCCACGCCCAGCACCCCGTGACGACGCTGATGGCCAGCACCACCAGCAGCTGGCCCCACGACGTCCGGTAGGCCGCCCGGCCGGTGCCGATGCTCATCCCGGCGAACGCCATGCCGCATGGCACCAGCAGCACGAAGCGCCGAGCGAACCGCACCCCGGCCTGCTTGGCGACTGCGTCCTTGCGACCCTGCACGTCGACCACCCGGTCCCGCACCAGCGCCTCGAGCCGGCTGTCGAGGTCAGCACCACCGACCTCGTATGCGACCAGCAGCGTCTCGCACGCGGCATCGGCCGTCGGATCGGCCAGCCGCGCCTTGAGCACCGCGACCGTCCGGTCGAAGTCCGTCGAGAGCATCCACTCCCGCTGCGCGGCCTCGAACGCCGGCCGCAGGGGGTCGGGTGCCCGCTGCCCGGCGTCGAACAGCGCCTGGGGAACCGACCGGCCCAGCGCCGAGGTCAACAGGCGGACCTCCTCGATGATGTGCGGCCACGCCTCCTGCGCCGCCGCCCGATGCGCCCGCCGCCGCGCCCGCCACACCGCCACCGGCCAACCCGCACCGGCCATCGCCAGCGCCGCTGCGGGCAATGGCGCCCCGAAGGCCACCAGCCCGACGAGCCCACACGCGGCCGCGGATCCCGCCACCGCCGCAGCGATCTCTCGCAACGGCACGTCGGCGAGACCGGCATGGGTGAGCCAATCCCGGACGCGGGCCAGCGGTGACGGCGGTGCCCCGGGGCGATCCCGGCGCGCCACGCCGTCTGCTCGACCGGACCCGAAGCCCCGCCAGCCGAAGGCAAAGGCCGTGTAAAGGAGGTACGTGCCGCCGGCGGCCATGCACGCCACGAGGATCCCGATCACCACCGCACCCCCGAGCCGGCCCCGAGCATCTGCCGCACGTCGTAGCCCGCCGCGGCCAGCCGCCGCCCCAACCGCACCGGGATGTCGCCGGTGGCCACGAGCGGCGAGCCCGGGCCGCTGCGCCGGTAGAGGTCAGTGGCCGTGAACTGGGCGGCATCGGAGCCGCTGACCAGGTCCTCGACGGCGACGACCTCGGTGACCGCCGGTCCCTGCGCCAGCCGGTCGCAGTACACGACCACATCGATGCTCTCGCTGACGAGGTTGTTCAGCGCGTGCAACGGCACCGCGCCGGACACCTCGCCGAGCTGGCAGATGAAGCGCAACCGCGTCAGCGCCTGCCGCGCCGACCCGGAGTGGATGGTGGTGTACCCGGTGACCCCCGACGACAAGGTGAGCAGCAGGGGCAACGCCTCGCGGTCCCGCACCTCGCCGACGATCGCGACGTCAGGCGCCATCCGGAGGAACCCGCTGACCAGCCGGCGCAGGTCGACGACCTCCCGGCTACCGCGAGGCGGCCGCGTCTGCATCTGCGCCACGTTCGGCAGCGGCACCGCCGCCTCGAACACCTCCTCGGCCACGACCACCCGCAACGATGGGTCGAGCTCTGCAGTGGCGCACGACAGCAGCGTGGTCTTGCCCGAACCCGGCCGCCCGGCAAACACGATCGAGCAACGAGCCCGCACGCACGCCCGCAACAGGTCGGCCACGGCCTCGCTGAGCATGTCCCGCTCGACCAGCTCCTCGAGGCTCTTGTACGGGATCGCGGCGAACTTCCGGATGTTGACCAGCACATGGCCACCGCGGGCGATGTCGCCGTGCACGATGTGCACCCTGGCACCGTCGTCGAGCTGAGCGTCCTGGAGGCCCTCGGCCGGGTCGAGCTTGCGGTGTGCCCCCTCGGCGTCGTCCAGCAGCTTCGTCAGCGTCCGGCTGACGTGGGCGTCGTCGTGGAAGACCTCGTCGTGGTAGCCGGAGCGGCCCCGGTGCCGGCGAACGAAGATCTGGGACGGCGAGTTGACCATGACCTCCCACACGTCGTCGTCCTCGAGCAGCGCGGTCAGCGGCCCGTACTGGGCCAGGTTGCGGAAGGCCCGTTCGGACAACCCGATGGGATCGGCCAGCGGGAACGCTCGGATCCCTCGACGATGATCGTCGGCCCAGCGGCTGATCTCATCGTCGATCAGCGCTCGTAGGCGCCGCTCACCGCCGGGCGCCGACAGCTCGAGCGCGATCTGCTTGGCCTTCTCCTGCACCGCGCCTTCGATCTCGGCCAGCGGCAGCAGTGCGTGCTCACTCATGGCGATGCCTCCGGCGTGAGCGCCCAGGACCCGAGCGAACCGGGTTGGACCATGACCGGCTCGGCCATGTCGGCCGCCTGCGACCGCGCCATGGGCGCCCGCCCGAGCAGCACGATCACAGCCGCAGCGAGCTGCGTGGCGAAGCCCGCGGGCGGCCCGGCGCCGTCCCGCAGCAGCTCGTCCAGCCTCCGCCGCTCCGGCACGTAGACCGGCGGGCTCGCCAGCTCGACGTTGGGCACGGCTCGTTCGAGCAGCGACACCAACCCACGGGTCAGCTCGGCCCGAGCGCGGGGGTTGCGGGGCGCTCGGTTGATGACCGGAACGAGACGACCGGGGTCGACCCCCAGGTCGTGCACATCTCGGAGCACCCGCAGCATGGAGTGCAAGCCGCCCAGACCGGCATGGCCCACCACCAGCACCAGGTCGGAGGCCCCCATGACCGTGCGAGCCAGGCTGTTGCGCTCCTGCACGTCCTGCGAGCCACATTCGGCCTCGCCCTCGACGTCGGGCTCGACCTCGGCGACGACCATGCCGTAGGCCCGGCGCAGCGCATCGACGGCTGCGGCGACAGCCCGAGGCCGCAGCGCCGCCCAGTCGCGCTGCCGGCGCAGGCCCAGGAGGAGGTCGTAGCCGCGGTCGGCGACCTCGAAGCAGAGTCCGCGGACTTGCTCCGCCTCGAGGTCCCCCGTCCTGCAGGCCTCGACCAGCTCGGACAGGCCCGGGACCACGTCACCGGCGTCGTGGAGCAAGGCCTGCTGGGCCCTGAGCGCGCAGTCCGCCAGCACACACCGGCTGTCGACCGGATCCGACGCCGCCAACCCGGCTGCGATGGTCATGGCCACGGTGGACTGGCCTGTGCCGCCGGTGCCGGTCACGGCGATCAGCGCGCCACGGTCGAGCGATCCTGTCGTCGGTGGCGCCGGCGCGACGAGCAGTTCGACCTCGTCGAGCCGGGCGACTGGCTGGGCCGCCGCCTCGAGCGCCGCCCGCACCTCACGACGGGATGGGCTCGAGGACAGCACGATGTCCGCCCCCAGCTCCTCCCATGGTCGTCTGGCGACCGGGTCCTCCACCACGAGGACGGCGCACCCGACGGACGAGGCGAGGTCGAACACGTCGCGATCGCACCCTGGGATCCCGGCATCGACGATGACCGCCGAGAACACCCGGCCGGAGCGGAGCCGGGCGCACAGCTCCTCGCACGACAGGACCATGACGAAGTCGACGGGCAGGGCCGCCGAGTTCGACCACCGGGCGACGTCGCTGAACCAGGGTGCCTGCGGCCGGGCCAGCCCCAGCACCACGTACTGCCCGGCAGCCATCAGCTCTCCTCCTTGCTCGGAGTGGCTGCGGTGGTCAGCGTGACCTCGCCGTGCCGCACGGCATTGATCAGGCCCGCCCGTTGGTCGGCCCGCGGCAGGCCCAGCGTGATGACCAACTCGCCGTTGGTGCTGCTGAACGACCCCGGGTCGTCCTGATCGATGGCGACCACCTGGGCATGCGGCACGACCTCGGTGGTGCGCTGGTCGTCGGAGGCGAAGACGTCGACCCACTCCCCCGGTTGCAACCGCCCGTCGAGCGCCCGGTCGCGGGGCAGCACGAACGACACCTCGATCGGGGTCGACGACGCGTCGACCGCGGCGACCTGGGCCGCCTGCACCAGCTCCCCCGGTGCAACCGGGCCGAGCACCTGCCGGCCCACCACCTCGTCGGTCGTGGCGAACGCGTGCCCCGCCTGCTCGGACGGCAGGTCGAGCCGGGCGACGCGCACGTCCTCGGCCTCGACGACGGCACCCGGCGCCAACGGCCGGCTGGCGACGACGTACGGCTCACCGCTCCGATCGGCGGCGCTCATCCAGGCGGAGAAGGTGGCGACGCCCGACACCGCCAGCAACAGCGCACCGACGAACGCCCGGTTGCTCGGGAGGACGACCCGCCCGGCCGTCCGAAGCCGCTCGGCCCGGGGCCCTCCCTCGATCTCGATTCGTGCCCGGGCGGCTCGTAGGCCTCCGAGCCAGGCTTTTATCCGATCCATCCGCCACACCGCTTCCGCATCCGCCGGTCCGCTCGTTGCGTCCGACCACTACGCATCCAGGTCGCACCGCCACGATACGCATCGGAGATGGTGAGTGGAAGAGCAGCAAGGGATATCGAGAGTTATTTATAGAGACCTGAACGCTCTTCGCAGGTCAGCGGCCCCTCCGGCTGGCGAGCTCGACAACCGATCGAAAGAGTTGTATTGAAAGGACCCCAAACGACACAGCGGGCGTGTAGCCTCGGTTTCCGTGAACACTGACGAGGTCGGAACCGTGAACCCATCGACCAGCGCCGGCGACGATGACATCACCAGCGACGTGTCCGTCGATGCGAGCGAGACCGAGTGGCTGTCGACTCAGGAGGCAGCCCGACGGCTCGGGATCACGCCACGCACGCTCTACCGATTCATCGATCACGGCGATCTACCGGCCTACCGCTTCGGACGCGTCATCCGGCTGCGCGCCCACGAGGTCGAGGCCTTCATCGAGAGCTCCCGCATCAAGCCGGGCGAGCTCGAGCACCTCTATCCCGAGCCGGTCAGCCGCGAAGACGACTGACCGACCCGGCACATCTGAGCGAGAAATCCCGCCTTCTGTGGACAAATTCGACCGATCCACAGGGTTGCACCTCTCGTAGCGCACAGGCTGGCCGTCGTACCGTCGTGCCATGCCCCAGTTCGAAGTCGTCCTCCAGGACAGCAGCGTCGAGGCCATCGCTGACGCCGACGCCTACCAGCAGGAGGGGCCGATGACGACGTTCTTCCGCTGTGGGGCGGGTCGCGACGTGATCGACTCCTGGAGCATCCGGATCGCCAGCTTCCGAACCTCCGATCTGCGCATGGTCCGCCGCCATGAACGCCCGGCCGCGGTCGCCGCGGAGCTCCCGGCCGTTCGCTGCGCCTGACGCAAGCCCGGCGAGCGGCTCAGCCCCACTCAGCTCAAGGACACCTGGGCGATGGCACCGAGCGGCACGTACGCCATCGCCGCCGGGAGCGAGTCGTCGTCGAGCCGGACGACGACCACGTCCTGACCGACCGACCACAGCGTCCCCCGCACGAGGTGGTGATCCCCGACCAGGGCGACCACCACCCGTTCCCGCTCCGCAACCAGCCGGGTCACGGCTTCGGCCAAGGTCGACCGGCTGGTCACCGCCCGATCGCCGCTGGCCAGGCCCTCGCCCGGCGGCGTACGGACGGCGGTGATCTCCCCCAGCGCCACCAGCACGTCGCCCTCTCGGCGAGCCCGGCCCGACCGGCGAGACCCGCCCGTCCGCGCCGGCGTCGCGACCACCACGAAGTCCCGTCCGACCACCCGAACCTGCCCCTGCACCACCTGCCCGCATCGCAGGCGGAGGCCCAGGCAGACCCCCCGCTCCGCCAGGTCCGCGAGCACGCCGAGGAGCGTCGCCTCCTCCTGGGCCTGCTGGGCGAGCCAGCGCTCGCGCTTGCGCCGCAGACTCGCCTCGTCCGCCCTCGCATCGGCGACCCACCGGTCGAGTGGATCGTCGGTGTCGGCGTCGTAGTCGGCCTCGGCCACCGCTCGACTCTCCCAGACCGAGCCGATCCGCAAGCCCGAAAGGCCCGAAAACGTGGACCTACTGGGACAGAAACAGCACGGAGCGCGCTGAAAGTGACATAACAGTGAGCAGCGGCTCATGGCCGGGCTCTAGGCTTGCCCCGCGGTGACAAGCACGCAGGTGAAGATCTCTGTACCGGGCAACCATCTCATGGCCGACCTCCTGGGCCACCGAGACGAGCTGCTCCGAGTGATCGAGTCGGCGTTCGAAGGCGTCGAGATCCACGTCAGAGGCAACGAGATCCAGATCGCGGGGGCCGAGGCCCCCCGGGTGGCTCACCTCTTCGAAGAGCTCGTGCTGTTGCTGGAGCAAGGCCACCGACTGGAGCCCGCCAGCGTGACACGGACAATCGAGATGGTGCGCTCCGACGAACGCCCGTCGGAAGTGCTCGCCGCTGAGGTTCTGCGCGCCTCCCGGGGCCGCAGCGTCCGTCCCAAGTCGAGCGGGCAGAAGCGCTACGTCGACGCCATCAAGGACAACGTCATCACCTTTGGCATCGGCCCCGCGGGCACCGGGAAGTCATGGCTCGCGGTCGCCATGGCCGTCCAGGCGCTCCAGGCGAAGACGGTCGACCGCATCATCCTCACTCGGCCGGCCGTCGAGGCGGGCGAGCGGCTCGGCTTCCTGCCCGGTGACCTGGCCGCCAAGATCGACCCCTACCTGCGGCCGCTCTACGACGCCCTGTTCGACATGGTCGAACCCGAGGGCGGCCAGCGCCTGCTCGAACGGGGCATGGTCGAGGTCGCTCCGCTGGCGTTCATGCGAGGCCGCACGCTGAACCGCAGCTTCATCATCCTGGACGAGGCCCAGAACACCACGCCCGAGCAGATGAAGATGTTCCTGACCCGCATCGGCTTCGGCTCGCGGGCGGTGGTCACGGCCGACATGACCCAGGTCGACCTGCCGACGGGCCGCAGCGGCATGACCGGCCTGGACAAGGTGCTCGCCGGCATCGACGGCCTCGGCTTCGTGTACCTGACGTCCCGCGACGTCGTGCGCCATCGCATCGTGCAGGACATCGTCGACGCCTACGAGCGCGCCGACACCGGCGCAGTGCCGCAGGCATGACCGGCCCGCTGCCCGACCGGGGTCGCCCCGGCGAAGACGGCGAGGGCCCGCCGTTCTCCCGTCGACCCCGCCGGCGGGGACCGGAGGGCGACGTGCAGGTCTTCGGGGCCGACGAGCAGGCTGACCAGGCCGTCGACGTGCCGCGCTGGGTGCGGCTGGCCCACGAGGTCCTGCTGGCCGAGGGCGTCGAAGGCGACGCCGAGCTCTCGCTGCTCTTCGTCGACGAGCAGGCCATGGCCGAGCTGAACGAACGGTTCATGGAGAAGTCCGGCCCCACCGACGTCCTCGCCTTCCCCATCGACGAGAGCGGACCGATCGGCCGCTGGCCCGACGCCGGCAGCACCGGCCCCGACCGGACCGACCCCGAGGGTGACGAGGCCCCGTTGCTCCTGGGCGACGTCGTGCTGTGCCCCGCGGTCGCCGCTCGCCAGGCTCCCGAGCACGCGTCCACCTTCGACGACGAGCTCGCCCTGCTGGTGGTGCACGGCGTGCTGCACGTCCTCGGCTACGACCACGCCGAGGACGACGAGGCAGCCCGCATGCAGGCGCGAGAGCGCCAGCTGCTCGACCAGTTCCACCAACCCCGGTGACCCACCGATGCGCCGGCAGCCCGCACGGATCTCAGGGCTCGTCCTGGCCGCCCTCGTGGCAGGCGCGGCGTTGCTGCTCGCCTCGGCCCAGTCGCTGTTCGGCGACACTGCTGCGTTCCTGACGTCGTTGCTCTGCGTCGCCGGCGCCTACGTCGCGGCTCAGGTCCTCAGACAACACCAGGGCCGGTCGGGCAGCGACCCGGACCACGCCGACCGGGACGACGTCGAGGAGCAGGCGCTGCTCGACTCGATCATCGACTTCGAGGACACGGTCGCCCGCGAGGTCATGGTGCCCCGGCCCGACATGATCACCGTCGACGCCACCTTCCGGGCGGCCGACGTCATCGAGGTCATGCTCCTCAACGGCTACAGCCGCCTGCCGGCCTGCGGTGCCGGCATCGACGACATCGTGGGGCTCGTGTACGCCAAGGACCTGATGCGGGCCGAGCGGGACGGCATGCACGAGCTGCCCGTCGCCGAGATGCTGCGTCCCGCGGTCTTCGTGCCCGAGACCAAGCGCCTGCCGGAGCTGCTCCGTGAGATGCAGCTGCACCAGTTCCACATGGCGATCGTCGTCGACGAGTACGGCGGCACCGCGGGCCTGCTCACGTTGGAGGACATCGTCGAGGAGCTGGTCGGCGAGATCGTCGACGAGTACGACGTCGAGGACCCGATGATCGAGCCGCTCCCCGGGGGCGACGCCCTGGTCCGGGCGAGGACGTCGGTGGCCGAGCTGAACGACCTGCTCCAGGCCGAGCTGCCCGAAGGCGACTGGGACACGGTCGGGGGCCTGCTCTACAGCCGCCTGAACCACGTACCGGTCGAAGGGGAGACCGTCGAGGTCGCCGGCTGGCAGCTCACCGCCCAGCGGGTGCAGGGGCGGCGCATCGGTCGGGTCCGGCTGTCCCGGATGCCCGTCGGCGAGACATCCGAGCCCAGCGACAACGGCTACTCGGACGGGCGAGGCTCCGACAACCATCGGGGACGAGCCGATACCGGGGCCATCGGCGGCATCGAGGCACTGCCCTTCGGGCTCCTCATCTTCGTGATGGGAGCGCTTCTCGTCGCCAACGCCTGGAGCGTCATCGATGCCAAGCTGGCCGTCAACGCCGCCGCCCGGGAGGCCACCCGGCAGTACGTCGAAGCCGAGGCCGCGGACAGCGGTTCGGCCCAGAGGCAGGCGACCGCCGCAGGCCTGGCGGCACTCGAGGCCCACGGCCGCGACCCCGGGCGGGCCGACGTGCGATTGACCGGGCTCGAATCGCCGAGTGGTGCCGGCCTCGTCCGTTGCGCTCGAGTCACCTACACGGCCAGCTACCAGGTGCCTGCGGTGGCCGTGCCGTGGATCGGTGGGCTCGGCCACGGATTCCACGTGACCGCCCGGCACAGCGAGCTGGTCGACCCCTTCCGTGACGGGCTGCCGGGGGACGCGTCGGCATGTTGACCAGGCTGCGGGCTCGACGGCCTGACCGCGGCAGCGTGCTCATGCTCATGCCGGCGTGCCTGCTGATCGTGCTGGTGCTCGCCTCGATCGCCGTCGACATGAGCCTGGTCCACCTCCGTCACCAGCAGGCACTCGACGTTGCTGCGTCGGCCGCCAACGACGCCGCCACCGCCGGCGCCGACCCGATGTCGCTCCGCTCGGGTCTGTACCGGGTCGATCCGACGTCGGCCCGGCGGGTGGTGAGCCGGGCCGTGGCAGCCAGCGACGTCGCCGCCCACCTGGTCGGCCCGCCGCGTGTCCGGGTCGACGGCGACACCGTCGAGGTGAGCCTGACGGTCAACGCCAAATATGTGTTCACCGGGGTCCTTCCTGGCGCTCCGCGTGTTGCCACGGTCACCGCGGTTGCTTCGGCGACTGCCATGGAACCTTAGTAACCTTTATAATTTTCACTTCCTATCGACAACTTTCAGTCCCTTCAATATCCTGCACTCCCATGAGTGCGCGAGTCAGAGTTGTCATGGGTCAGGGCGGAGCGGTCGCCGTGAAGACGGCACTCACGGCCGATGAGCAGGCGGACCTCACCTACGAGGTGGAGCTCCTCCGTCGAGTCCGCCACCTCGGCGTGGTCCAGGTGGTCGACGGCGCGGCCGACGATGAGCTGCGCACGCGCTACGCGGGCGAGCCGCTCCACCGGTGGTCCGGCGACCTGCGCCGAGCCGCCACCCTCGGCGCCGCCGTCGCGGCGGTGCTCGGCGACCTGCACGACGAAGGCGTCGTGCACGGGCGCATCGACGGCTCCCACGTCCTCCTCGGGCGCGACGGGCAGCCCCGGCTCTGCGGCTTCCGGCCGCCGGGCGACCTCGAGCCGCCGGATGACGTCGCGGCGGCCGCAGTCCTCATCGGGTTGCTGGTCGACGGGGCCAACGCCACCGACCAACGCTGGCCCTACCTCCGGCGCCGAGGCGGCGTCGCCGACCGGCAAGCGCTCGCCGCCCTCCTCCAACACGCGTCCGATCCCGACCCCCGCCGGCGACCGTCGGCGAGGAGCCTGGCGAGTTCCCTGGTGCGCACCGTGCCGGGCGCCGAGATGCCCACCAGCCAGGCCCTCGGGATCCCTGCGCTGACGCCCGTCGGGGACGTGCCCGCCGTCCTCGACGGGCCCAGCCCCGACCCGGTCTTCGGTGACCAGACCACGGCCGAGGTCGACGAGGTCTTCGTCGACCGGCCGTGGGAGGCATCGGAACCCGATCCGCCAGCCGCGCCACGTGTGCCCCCACGGCCCGGGCTGACCCGTCCCCCCGCGCGTCGGCGCCGGGTCACGGTGGCGCGGCTGGCGGTCATGACGGTGGTGGTCGGTGCGGTAGCCGTCGCTGCAGAGACCGTCATGACCTCGGGCGGTCGCCCCGCCGGCGACCGACCCTTCGAAGCCGCAGGCGCGGCCGCGGAGGCGGCGCCCCGCCGCTGCCCGGCGCCCACCGAAGACCCGAGCACCACTGCGACGCTCGATGTCGACGGTGACGGGTGCGAGGACGGCGTCCACGTCAGCGGAGGCGTCGTCGAGGTCGACGGCCGCCGTTGGCAGGTGGGCGGGCCGGACGACTCCATCGCGCTCGGCGATTGGGACTGCGACGGATACGCGACTCCCGCCGTCTACCGTCCCGCCACCGGCGACGTCTTCGTCTTCTCCTCCTGGGCGGCGGAGGGCAAGCCGGTCACCGTGTCGGCCGTCGATCGGGTGGTGGGCGGGCGCAGCCTCGCCGCCTCGGACGTGCCCGCCTCAGGCGGCGGAGGCTGCTCGCAGCTGGCGGTCGTCATGGGATCCGGCACTCGCCAGCAAGTGGAGATCCCCCGATGACGCGGCGACAGCTCGCCCTGTTCGTGGTCACCACGGTCATGCTCAAGCTCCTCCTCTGGGTGGGGGCCGTCCAGCCGGCCATGCCCGGGCGCAGCCTCGAAGCGCTCGGGCGTTGGATCGACGAGGCGCCCCCGGGTCAACTGGCCTTCACGCTCGTCCGGGGTGGGGCGCTGCTCGCCTGCGGTTACCTCTGGCTGGCGTTGGCGCTGCAGCTCCTCGCGGGAGCTCTACGGTCGCCGCGCCTCGCCCGGGTCGCCCGGCGGGCATTGCCGTTGGCGCTCCACCACGCGCTGGTCGGTGGCGCAGGGCTGAGCGTCGCCGCCGGTGCATTGCTGAGCGGCGGTGGTCGCCCGGCTGCCGCGGCGGGCCCGGCGGTAGTGGTCCTCTGGGAAGGCAGCCCTCCCGAGGACCCCACCGCCGGCATGACGCTGCTGCCGGCTCCACCGACACCCACGCTCACCATGACCGCACTCGATCCGGGGCCGGTAGGCCCACCGCCGTCCGGGATCGTTGATCCGGCGACGGCCGAGCCCGATCCGCGAGGGGCCGTTGCCGACTCCGCCTGGCAGGTGCGCCCGGGGGATTCGTTCTGGTCGATCGCCCGCGAGGTGCTGGTCCAGCACGGCGAGGACCGACCGAGCGACGAAGAGATCGCCGACTACTGGCGCCGGCTGCTCAGCGCCAACGGTGCACAGCTCTCCTCGTCCGACCATCCCGACCTGCTGTTCCCCGGCCAGATCGTCGAGGTGCCGCCGCCATGACCATCATCCGTCTCCTGCTAGGAGGCTGTTCAGCGCAGCCAGCGAGCGGTAGCCGCCGTGAGCCGGCGCTCCCGGTCCCCCACCACGGCGTCGCCCAGCGCCTTGTGGACCGCGGCGTTCAGTGCCTCCTGGTCGTCGCCGATCACCTCGTCGGCCACCCCCAGCGCCACCAGGTCGGACGACGTCAGTCGCAAGCGCTCCGCCACCTCGGGGGCCTTGGCTGGATCACGCTCCAGGATCGCCGCAGCACCCTCGGGTCCGATGACCGAGAAGACGGCGTGCTCCGAGATGAGCAGCCGGTCGCCGCAGCTCAGCGCGAGCGCTCCCCCGCTGCCCCCCTCGCCGACGCACACCGACACCACGGGAGTCGGGCAGGCAGCCATGGCGGCGAAGGTGCGGGCCATCTCGATCCCGATGCCGTCGAGCTCGGCCGCCGGGGACGGATCGGCGCCGGGGGTGTCGACCAGGGTCACCACCGGCAGGCCGATCCGGCCGGCCAGCGCGATCGCCCGCTGCGCCAGCCGGTACCCGTCGGGGGTGGGCCGGCCGTGCCCGTGGTAGCGGTCGGTCGCCACCACCACGCAACGCCGCGGCCCGATCTCCGCCAAGCCGGCTCGCACGGTGTGGTCCGGGCCGTTGAGCTCGACCCACGACGAGCAGAGCCGGGCGGCCCGGTCGATGCCGGATGGCCGCCCAACCGCGCGTGCCCGCAACACCTCACCCCAGGCGCCCCCGACCGCTATGGGCTCCACGGCCGCCAGCGGCCGGGTCGGGAGCGGGAGCCGGCGCACGCCCACGACGGCCTCGATCCACGCCGCTTCCTCGCCCGGTTGCACCAGCGTGTCGAGGAGACCTTCGTCGTACAGCGACTGCGCGGTATGCGAGCCGGGTGGCAGGCTCTTGCCGAGCGTGCCTTCGGCGACGCGGGGCCCGGCGAAGCCGATCGTCGCAGTGGGGTGTGCCGCCCGTACGTCGACCAGCGAGCCGTAGGACACGAACACCCCGCCGGTCGTCGGCGAGGCGTACAGGCCGAGCGACAGCAGGCCGGCGTCGCTGTGCCGCTGGGCGGCGGCCGCGGCCCGTCCGAGCTGGGCCAGGGCCACCATTCCCTCTTGCACCCGGGCGCCTCCGGTCCGCGTGAGGACCACCATCGGCAGGCGCCGTTCGACCGCCCGGTCGTAGGCCCGCACGATCTTCTCGCCGGCCGCGGCCCCGATGGTGCCGCCCTGCACCTCGAAGCGGCTCTCGACGAAGGCGTACAGCTCGGTCATCCCGGTCCTCACCGACTCGCCGTCGACATCATCGAGGCGGTCGGCGTAGCCCGGGAAGCCGAGGGGATCACCGGCGGTCAGCTCGGCGTCCCATTCTTCGACGAGGGGGTGGAATGGCACGGCCGGAGAGTCTCGCGTCCGCGTACCCGCAGGTACCAAGACCCACTCGCTCGAGCCGCCGGCTCACTGCAGGCGCAGGGCCACCTCGTTGGCCAGGAGCCGGCCGGCGACCGTCAGCACGAGCCGCTCGTCGTCCGCTTCGACCGTCGCTCGAGGCTCGACCAAACCCTGGTCGAGCAGCTCGTCGCCGGGCAGCGCGCTCGAGGGGACCCCTGTTCGGGTCCGCAGGGCCAGCTGCAGCGCCTCCAGGCGACGGTCGGCCGGCTCCAGCGTCTCCTCACCGGCTACCGGCGAGCGCTCGGTTTGGATGGCGTCGATGTAGCGCTCGGGGGTGCGGACGTTCCAGAACCGGCGACCGGCCCGATGCGAGTGACCGGCGCAGCCGATGGCCTGGTACTCGCCCATCGACCAGTAGAGCTGGTTGTGTCGGCACTCGTGGCCGGGGCGGGCCCAGTTGGAGATCTCGTACCAACGCATCCCGGCGTCCTCGAGTGCCGTACAGGCGGCGAGATACTTGTCCGCCTGGTCGTCGTCGTCAGGGTGGCGCGACGCATCGTCGGCCAGCGGGGTGCCCGGCTCGACGGTCAGGGCATAGGCCGAGACGTGCGGCGGCTCCAGCTCGAGGACGGCGTCCAGCGTGCGCCGCCAGTCGTCGAGGGTCTCGCCGGCTCCGCCGTAGATCAGGTCGAGGTTGAAGGTCGGCATGCCGGCCGAACGCAGCAGCTCCACCGAGCGGCGGACGTTGGCAGGGTTGTGCGACCGACCGAGGCTCGCCAGCACCTGAGGCACCATCGATTGCACGCCGAGGCTCATGCGGGTCACGCCCCCGGCGGCGTAGACCTCGACCAGCTCCTGGGTCACCGTGTCGGGGTTGGCCTCGACGGTCACCTCACAGTTCGCCGACCGCGGCACCAGGTCGAGCAGGGCCACCAGCTCGGCCGGTGGCAGCAGCGACGGCGTGCCTCCGCCCACGAACACGGAGGTGGCCGGGGGCATCCCCCCGGCCACCATCCGCTCGACATCGGTTCGGCACGCGGCCAGATAGTCCTGCTGGAGGTGGAAGCGATCGGTCCAAGTGGCGAAGGCGCAGTAGTCGCAGCGAGTCGTGCAGAACGGCACGTGCACGTAGACCCCGAACTCGTCGCCACGCCCAGCTGGTGTGGACGAGACCATCAACCCCTCAGCGTACGAGGCTCAGCCCCAGGCTGTTCAGACGGGCCGGCACCTGGTCCGGATGGCAGTCCAGGATGCATGCGATGGCGCGGAGATCGTCACGGCGGATGGTCAGCATCCGGCCGTTGTAATCACCCCGCTGCACCTGGATCATCCGCAGGTACCGGGCGATCATCTCGCCCTCCTGCCCCCGGACCTGCTCGACCGCCGTGAGATCGATCGTCACGGGACGATCGTCACGCCGGGCGCCGCGGGCCCGTTCGGTGAGATCGACGACCTGCTCGTCGCCCCGGCCGAGGCCGAAGTCGTCGTCCGCAGGCAACATCTGATCGACCGGTACCTGGTAGAAGCGAGCCAACCGTTGCAACCTCGGCACCGAGATCGCCCGCTCACCTCGCTCGTAGGCACCGAGCACCGATGCTTTGAACTCGTGTTCCGAAGCCGCTTCAACTTCTTGAAGCGACAAGTGCTTCTGGCGACGAATTGCACGGAGCCGAGCACCTACCCGTACGGCATAACCAGTCTCGCGCTCAGCTTCGAGGTCGCTGCTGTCCATCCTGTTCCTCCTCGGCCACCTCGGCGGATTTCAAGCGGTGGCCTACGCCCGCCCACCCAGGAACGCGCGGTGGGACGTTGCCTACTCTACGCACTGGGCATAGGTCGAACAATCACGTCCCGTGCGGTCCGTTGACCAGGGGCGCAGCAGCCGATCTGACGATGCTGCTACGGATTGCGACGAGCAAGGCACCAGCCGTGATAGCTGCCGTCTCTGAGCGTAGGGTGTGCGCGCCCAGGCGGACGAGAGGGAGTCCAAACCCCCGCTCGGCGTCGCTCCAGCCCCCTTCCGGCCCGACGAGAACGGCCCGCGCGGATAGTGACGGCGCCTGGCCGGTCCCATCGGCGAGCGTTGCGCCGGGAAGCCGGGCCACGGTCGCAAAGTCTGTCAGGTCCGCGATCTCGGGGAGATAGGTCCGGCGGCATTGCATCGCCGCCTCTCGGGCGATGATCGTCAGGCGATCGGCCTGCCGGGCGGTCTTGGCATCGTCCCAGCGGACGACCGAGCGCTCGGCCACGAACGGCACGACCCGATCGACGCCGAGCTCGGTCAGCTTCTGGACGACCAGCTCCGGACGATGGCCCTTCACGATGGCGCATGCCACCGTGAGCTGGGGCTCCGGCCGCGGATCGGTGACGATCTCCCCCTCGATGTCCAGCTCGGGTTCGGCGCGCAGCTGGCAGACCCGCCAGGAGCCCGCGCCATCCCCGACGGTCACCGTCGCGCCGGCGGGGAGCCGCAACACCCGGGTGAGGTGGCGGTGGTCGTCGTCACGAAGCCGTGGCTCGCCGAGGTCGTCGACGAATGCGTGTGCCCGCGCCGTCGTCGGGGTCACGGACGGCATGGCCGGCTTGACTGGCTACTTGAACGCCGAACGGAGCCGGGACATGAAGCCGGCCGGAGGGGGTGCGACCTCGTCGCCGCGCAGCTCGGCGAGCTGGCGGATGAGGTCCTCCTCCTCCTCGCCCAGGTCGGTGGGGACCTCGACGACGACGGTGACGAGCAGGTCGCCGCGAGCCCGGCGCTCGAGGTGGGGCACGCCCTTGCCGCGCAGCCGGAAGACTGTGCCCGACGCCGTCCCCCGCGGGATCTCCAGCTCGGCAGTGCCTTCCAGGGTCTCGAAGCCCAGCGTGGTTCCCAGCGCCGCCTGGGTGAACGGCACCGCGACCTCGGACACCAGGTTCACCCCGTCGCGCTGGATGTGCGGGTGGGGGCGGACGCGGAGGTGTACGTAGAGGTCGCCGGCGGCACCGCCCCGCGGACCGGCTGCGCCCCGACCCGAGAGCCGCAGCGTCGAGCCAGTGTCGACACCCGCCGGGATGTCGACCGTGTAGGTGCGCTCGTCCAACTTGCGCCCCTCGCCCCGGCAGTCAGCGCAGGGCGCGGCGATGACCTCGCCCGACCCGCCGCAACGACCGCAGGGCGACGTGGTGACCATCTGGCCGATGAACGACTGGCGCACCCGCTGGACCTGGCCGGTGCCCCGGCACTCGACGCAGGTGACGGCCTTGGTTCCCTCGGCCGCACCGGTGGCGCCGCACGTCACGCACGGCACCGCGGTCTGGACGGTGACGCTGTGCTTGCAACCGAAGACGGCGTCCTCGAAGTCGAGGTCGACGACCACCTCGACGTCAGCGCCCCGGGGCGGACCGGACGGCCCCCGGCCCCGCCCGCCGAACGGGCTGCCGCCGAAGAAGGCCTCGAAGATGTCGTTGAAGCTCCCGCCCATGAAGTCCGACATGTTGGGGGCATTGACCCCGTCGGGCCCGAGCGTGTCGTAGCGCCGCCGCTTCTCCGGATCGGAGAGCACCTCGTAGGCGACGGAGATCTCCTTGAAGCGCGCCTCGGCGTCGGGGTCGTCCGGGCTGGTGTCCGGGTGCAGCTGACGTGCGAGCTTCCGGTACGCGCGCTTGATGTCTTCAGCGCTCGCGTCGCGGCTCACACCGAGCAGCTCGTAATAGTCAGCGGCCACAGCCCTCTTCTCTCAACCCTCGGCCAATCGGTCGGACAGGCGGTCGCTCACGACCGCGACCGCAGCCAACGCTTGTGGATAGTTCATCCTGGTCGGCCCGAGCACGCCAATGGTGCCGAACCGCTCGCCTTCGATCTCGTAGGGAGCGACGACCAGCGCGCACTCCGCCAGGGGCGCGACTCCGGTCTCGGACCCGATGGCGACCTGCAGTCCCCGATCCAGCACGTCGCGCAGCAGCGTGACCACGACGTACTGCTGCTCGAGGATCCCGAGCACCGAACGCACAGTCTCGATGGCGTCGAACGCCTGGGCGACCCGGAAGGTGCCATCGATGTACAGGTGCGACATCCCGTCGCGGGGCTCGTCGGGCGACAGGGCGTCGAGCGCGCGCAGCACCAGGTCGTCGGTGGTCTCGTCGCCGGTCGCCGGCACGACGGGCAGCGACGAGCGCGAGGCGTCGCGCAGGTGCAGCGTCAGGTGCGCCGTCGCCGCGCCGAGGCGCTCGTCGCCGGCTCCCTCTGGCGGCTCGAGCGCGTGCTTCTCGATCGAGCCGTCGCTGAGCACCAGCACAACCAGTGCGGCCGACGACGTCAGCCCGACCAGCTGCACCGAGCGCACCGTCGCCTCGGCCGACGACGGGGACACGACGACGCTGGCCAGGTCGGTCAGGTTGGACAGCAGGCGACCGGTGGCTGCGAGCATGTCCTCGACCTCGCCGTGCGCCCGCTGGAAGAAGGCCCGCACCTGCTCGGCCGAGGCGCCGGGCAGGCGGACGGGGCCTCGCAGGTGGTCGACGAAGAACCGGTAGCCCTTCTCCGTCGGGACCCGCCCGGCGGACGTGTGGGGCTGGAGCAGGTAGCCGTCGGCCTCGAGCTGCGCCATCTCGTTGCGGATGGTTGCCGACGACACGTCGACCCCGGGTGCGGCCGCGACATGGCCCGAGCCGACAGGCTGTGCCGTCTCGATGTATTCCTCCACAACCGCCCGGAGGATCGCTGCCTTGCGGTCGTCCAGCATCTGGCAGTCGAGTGTACCGAGTGCCAGTTCGCTGGACGGGAGCGGAAGCCCCTGCCAGGCGGGCGTTGCAGCTCGCTCGGGGTGGACGCAGCCGCTCAGTCGTCGAGGCGGAGGGCGCTGATGAACGCCTCCTGGGGCACTTCGACCCGGCCGATGGACTTCATCCGCTTCTTGCCCTCCTTCTGCCGCTCGAGGAGCTTGCGCTTGCGGGTGATGTCACCGCCGTAGCACTTGGCGAGCACGTCCTTGCGCTTGGCCTTCACCGTCTCCCGGGAGATGATCCGCCCGCCGATGGCCGATTGGATCGGCACGTCGAACATCTGCCGGGGGATCAGCTCCCGCAGCTTCTCGGTCATCCGGCGGCCGTAGTCGTAGGCCTTGTCCTTGTGGATGATCGCGCTGAAGGCGTCGGCCGCGACCCCGTTGAGCAGGATGTCTACCTTGGCGAGGTCGGAGCGGGCGTAGCCGGCCGGCTCGTAGTCGAGGCTGGCGTAGCCCTGGGTGCGGGACTTCATCTGGTCGAAGAAGTCACGCACGACCTCGGCGAGCGGCAGCCGATAGACGAGCTCGATGCGCTCCGACGAGAGGTACTCGAGCTTGACCATCTCGCCCCGACGAGACTGGCACAGCTCCATGAGCGTGCCCGTGTAGTCGGTCGGGGTGAGGATGGTGCAGGTCAGGAACGGTTCCTCGATGTGGTCGATCTCCTGCGCCGGAGGCATGGCCGACGGGTTGTCGACCTCGATGACGTCGCCGTCGGTGCGATGCACCATGTAGGCGACCGACGGCGAGGTGGCGATGAGGCTGAGGTCGAACTCTCGCTCCAGGCGCTCCCGGATGATCTCCATGTGCAGGAGGCCGAGGAACCCGCAGCGGAACCCGAAGCCCAGCGCGCCGGACGTCTCTGGCTCGTAGGTGAAGCTGGCATCGTTCAGCCGCAGCTTCTGCAGCGCCTCCCGCAGGTCGCCGAACTGGTCGCCGTCGATCGGGTACAGGCCGCAGAACACCATGGGCTTGGGGTCCTGGTAGCCCTCGAGCGGGGCGTCGGCCGGGTGGGACGCCAGCGTGACGGTCTCACCCGAGCGGGCCTCGGCGACGTCCTTGATGCCGGCGATCAGGTAGCCGGTCTCGCCCGGCCCGAGCCGCCCGACCGGGGTGTTGTCAGGCCGCCGGACCCCGACCTCGTCGGCGTCGTGCACGGCGCCGGCCTGCATGAACCGCAACCGCGCCCCGGTGGCGAGGACGCCGTTGACCACCCGGACCGATGAGACGACGCCGCGGTAGGCGTCGTAGTGGGAGTCGAAGATCAGCGCCTGCAGCGCGGCGTCGGGGTCACCGACCGGTGCGGGCACCCGCTCGATGACTGCGTCGAGCAGGTCGGCGACGCCGTCGCCGGTCTTGGCGCTGATCCGCAGGATCTCGCCGGCGGGGATGCCGAGGACCTTCTCGATCTCGGCGGCGTAACGGTCGGGATCGGCGGCGGGCAGGTCGATCTTGTTGAGCGCGGCGACGATCTCCAGGTCGTGCTCGAGCGCCTGGTAGCAGTTGGCGAGCGTCTGGGCCTCGATCCCCTGGGCGGCGTCGACCAGGAGGACGACCCCCTCGCACGCCGCCAGCGATCGGGAGACCTCGTAGCCGAAGTCGACGTGGCCCGGGGTGTCGATGAGGTTCACCACGTGGCCCGAGTAGTCGAGCCGCACCGACTGGAGCTTGATCGTGATGCCTCGCTCCCGCTCCAGGTCCATCGAGTCGAGGTACTGCTCCCGCATCTCGCGGGGATCGACCGCGCCGCACAGCTCGAGCAGGCGGTCGGCCAGCGTCGACTTGCCGTGGTCGATGTGGGCGATGATCGAGATGTTGCGGATGCGCGACAGGTCCATGGGGCCGATCAGGTCAGGGTGGTTGCTGGTGGTCAGTGGGGGTCGAGTGCGTGCTCGTGAGGGTGTGCGTCGTGGTCTGCGAGGTGGAAATCGGGGTTTCGCCAGCGTACGTGTGACAGCAGGAGCAGCGCACAGCTAGCCTGTCTCGGCCGTTCGTCGGCCTGATCGACACCCCTCAGGAGCGAGAGTTTCAGCCGTGGCCAACATCAAGAGCCAGATCAAGCGCAACAAGCAGAACGAGAAGCGCCACGAGCGCAACAAGGCTGTCCGCTCCGAGCTGAAGACCCGCGTGCGCAACGCCGTCGAGGCCGCCGAGTCCGGCGCCGACGACGTGGACACCAAGGTCCAGGCTGCGGTCAAGCGGATCGACACCGCCGCCGCCAAGGGCGTCATCCACAAGAACCAGGCCGCTCGGCGCAAGTCGCGGCTGATCTCCGCGGTCTCCAAGGCTTCTAGCGACTGAGCTGCGCCAGGCGCGCCACCAGCACCTCCATCACCAGGTTCTCGGGCCACGCCTTGCCGCCTCGCAGGTCGAGGTCGGCCGTGGCCAGCAGGTCCATCGCCCGCACCACCTTGTCGTGACCCAGCTTGCGGGTCTGGGTCAACGCCTTGCGGGCCGGGAACGTCGAGCCCTTCATCCCGAGCAGCGCGGCGGCGTCCTTCTCCCCTGACACCGCGGCCCCGTCGAGGGCCAGCATCCGGGCGTACTGGCCGTGCAGGGTGGCCATGATCTGCAGCGGGTGGCGGTCGCCCCCGTCGAGCATCCGCCCGAGCTTCTCCAGCGATCCGGGGATGTCGCCTTTGTCGATGGCATCGCCCAGCTCCCACGGCGGGATCCCCCCCGCCTGACCGAGGAACGGCTCGATGTCGTCGATGCCCAGCGTGGCCCCTGTGCCGAAGCTGCCGACGAGCGTCTCGATGGCACCGACCAACCGTTGAGGATCGTCGCCCAGCCAGTCGACCAGGCGGCGCTGGCCCCCGGCGTCGATGGTGAGGCCGGCCTTCTTCAGCTGCTCCCCGACCCAGCTGGCGAGCTGGCGGCCCGGGCTGGTGTCGAGGGTCTCGCCTCCTCCCTTCTTGATCGCATCGGTGACGGACTTCGGGATCCGGCCGCCCGACCACGCCAGCACCAGCGAGGTGGTCGGCAGCGGATCGGCCAGGTAGGCGACCAGCGGCGCCACCTGGTCGGCCCGGGTGAACACGTCGAGGTCGCGTCCGACGACCACCCGGCGGTCGGTGAGGAACGGCGGGGTCTGGGCGGCGTCGACCAGCGCCGTGAGCGTGGGGCTGCCGCCGTCCGCCGGCTGATGCTGCGCCCGACCGACCTCCTCGACGGTCAGGCCCGAGTCGCGGTCGCCTACGAGGGTGCGCACCAGGTCGCGCACCGCATCGCGCGCGATGACCTCGTCGCTGCCCTTCACCAGGTACACCGGCGCATTCGCCTTCATCGCCGTGCCTCCAAGAGATGTGCCATGACCTCGACCACGCGGCGCGTCCTCCGGATGTCGGTGGTGCGCATGACGCGCACGCCGACCGCCAGTGCCAGCGACTCCTCGGACACGGCGTCCACACCGGCCAGCGGGGTCGAGTCGAGGGCGACTGGGTAGACCGACGTCGCGGCGACAGTCTCGCGCCCCTCACGGGCTGAGCCGACCACGACGGCGATCTGCCAGTCGTCCGCCGAGTCGGCTGCGACGACCGCGTCGAGCTCGTCGGCGGCGACCAGCAAGAGGCGGGCACCCGCCGCCCACGCCGCCGCGGCCTGGCTTGCGTTGCCGACGCGGGCTGCGACCGGCAGCTCGTCCGCGGCCGCAGCTGGCCCGAGCAGTCGAGGCTCAGCCGGGACCTCGACCAGGTCGGCGCCGGCCAACGCCGCAGCACGCACCGCGGCGAGCACCTCGGAGTCACGGGCGAACCGGGGCGGCGGGACGACGGCGACGACCACCGCCCGTGTCGTGAGGTCGACCGTGTGGCCACCCATGTCGAGGCCGAACGGCACGGCGGGAACCGGAGGAGCAGGCGAAGCAGGCACGATGCGAACGTACCTACTGGGTGTGACAGTTAAGGGTGGCCGGACCGAGGTCCTGGCCGGAATTTTCTCGAGGAGATCGACGCCACCATCTCGCCGCCGTGGCGGCGCCACCGACGAGACCGACGAGCGCCAGGTCTCGGGCCGCGAGGTGGGCGAGGGGCCAGCGAGCACCGGCGCGGGCGACCGCCTCGATCCATGCCAGGAGGAAGCTCGTCGGAAGCTGGAGCAGGACGGCCGCCCTCCCTCCGATCAGCCCTCCGACGAGGCCGGCCACCAGCCCCCACGCCATAGAAGGCCCGACCGCCGGTGCGGCCGCCAGGTTCGCCGGCAACGAGACCAGTGCGACCGAACCGAACGCCCCGACCAACAGCGGCGCAACGGCGAGTTGGGCGGCGAGCATGACCGCGACCGGAGCGGTGACCCACTCGGGCCCGGGGAGCTGCCGCTGGAGTGGCGCCGCCGCCAGCACGATGCCCGCGGCCCCGGCCACCGACAGCCGGAACCCGAGCGACGTGACCAGAAGAGGGTCGGAGAGGATGAGCACAGTGACTGTCAGGCCGAGGGCGCGCACCCCCGTGGTCGGCCGTCCGATGGCGGTGCCGTAGGCCGCCACCGCCGCCATGCCGGTGGCCCGCAGCACCGACGGCTCGGCCCTGGTGAGCATGGCGAAGGCCGCGAGCAGGCCGAGGGTTATGACGAGCCGCGGCGCCAGCCGGAGTCGGCGCAGAACGGGAGCGACCGCCGCCACGACAAAGGCGACGTTCTGTCCCGACACCGCAGTGATGTGGCCCAGGCCCGAAGCCCGGAATGCGGCCACGAGGTCCGGGGCCTCGTCCCGGTCGTCGCCGATGATCACGCCGAGGAAGAGGCCACGCTGCCGCTCGGGCAATGCCTCGGCGCCGCGTTCGAGCGTGCGGCGGAGCCGGTTGGTCGCGGTGGCGATGCGATGGCCGGGTCGCCAATCGGTGATGACCTCGACCCGCAGGCGGCCGACGAGGTGGCGGTGGCGCAACCGCTCCTCATAGATGCCCGGCGGTGAGAGATCGCCCACGACGCTGATCCGCTCGCCTGCCAGGCGTCGGTCGAGGGCCGCCGCGGCCGAACGGTAGGCCACGACGGCCACCCGTTTGTGCCGGTACCGAGCCTCGGCCCGCACCCCGCTCCGCGGCAGCGGCGTCGGATCGGCCACCAGCGTGACCTCCCCCGAAACCCGGCCGAGCGGCGGCGCCACGAGCCCGGCCTCCGCCCGCTGGGCCAGCACCCCCGCTACTGCGGCGAGCCCCAAGCACACCGCACCTCCAACCCCGGCGGGCAACTCCCGCCGACGTCGTTCCAGGGGAACTCGGAGCATGGTCAATACAGCCGCCAGGAACACGAAGGCCGGGACGATGAGCAGTGCCGACAGGCGGGGGTGGGAGAGGCCGAGCCAGGCGCCGGTGGCAGCGGCCGATGCCGCGGCGACGAACCAGCGATCGGACATCGAGAGCTGGCTCACAGCACCACCTGATCTCGCAGGGCTTCGAGCTTGGACTGACCGATACCGCGCACGTCGAGGAGCTCGTCGACCGATGAGAACGGGCCGTGGGTCGTGCGGTAGTCGACGATCGCCTCGGCCAGCGACGGCCCGATCCCCGGCAACGCCTCGAGCTCGGTCTCGCTGGCGGTGTTGAGGTGCACGGGACCGCTGTCGCCGCTGCTGGCCGGGCTGGCGTCGCCCGGTCCCGCGCCGCCAGCCGCTCCCCCGCCGACGTCGCCCACCTTCGGCACGAAGACCTGCTGACCGTCCTCCAGGACCGCCGCAAGGTTGACCCGGCCGAGGTCGGCGTCCGTGGTGGCCCCGCCGGCCGCATCGATGGCGTCGACCACTCGGGCGCCGGCGTCGAGACGCTGCACCCCGGGCGACGTGACCGCGCCCGCCACGTGCACGACGACCTCGGCGAGGGCGGTGGTGGTCGTCACCGGGCCCGACCCACCCGCCGGGGCGCTGGTGGTGACCAGCGGCAGTCGGGACTCGGGCGGCGCGTCCGACGAGGCCATCAGTCGCCACCCGGCTATCAGGACGACGGCACCGACCACGACGCCCATGACCAAGCGCGCCGGGGTGAGATCGAGAGTCTCGGCGTAGGCCGTCAGCCGCTCCCGCCAGCCGTCGGAATGCGGCAGCGGAGGCAGCGCGGACAGGTCATCGGACATGGCAACCCTCCGGCGGAGGAGATCATGGAATTAGGGAGGGACGTCCGAAAAGGAATGTACTACACTGAGATCACCAAGAGAGCCGCAGTCGCCGACGGAGGTACGCAACTGAGGAACCGCTGAGAGCACCCCAACAAACCGAACTCATGGCATGCCACACGGCTCGCGCTCGTGGTGCAGGAGCTGGTCGCCTCAACCTCAGTGGCGCCGCTAGAAGAGTCGAGCGGTCAGCCGCTTGCGGTAATCGGCGGTGCGAGGGTCGTCCGGGCCCAGCACCTCGAGGAGGTCGACGAACTCCTGGCGAGCGTCGTCGTCACCCTTGACCCGATCCAGCAGCTCGTCGAGCTTGGCGGTGATCTCACCGGCGGATTGGTCATCGCCACCGGTGCGGACCAGCGCCGCGACTCGCCGGGTCTCGGCCGACTCGGGGATGCGATCGAGCAGGGCGATCGCCTCGTCGGTATCGCCGTCTTCCCGGCGGTCGGCGAGCAGCTCGGCCAAGGCGACGATGGCGTCGTGATGGTCGGGGCGCAGGTCGAGGGCATTGCGCAGCGAGTCCTCGTCACCGGCGGCCACCAGCTGAGCGATCTTCTCGTCCTCAGCACTGGGGAGCAGCCGACTGACGAACTCCCGCACCATGGCCTCACCCTGAGCACCGACGAAGCCGTCGACGACCTTGCCGTCCTTCAGGGCGTACACAGCCGGGATGCCCTGCACCCGGAACGCGGCCGACACCTGCGGGTTGTCGTCGGTGTTCACCTTGGCCAGGACGACCTTGCCGTCGGTGTCGTCGACCACTCGCTCGATGATGGGGCCGAGCTGCCGGCAAGGCCCGCACCAGGGCGCCCACAGGTCGACGACGACGGGTGTGGTCTTCGAACGTTCGAGGACGTCGGTCTGGAAGGTGGCATCCGTGACGTCGAGGGTCATCGGGCCAGGCTACCGAGGGCCGACTACCGTGCCGAACGGATGACGAGCGAGCCAACTGCAGGTATCGACGAGGCCAAGGTCACGGCCTGGTTCGAAGCGAACGCCCCGGGGGCAACCCCGCCGCTGAGCTTCGCGCTCATCGCGGGCGGGCGGTCCAACCTGACGTTCCGAGTCGACGACGCAGCGGGCCACGCGTGGGTGCTGCGGCGACCGCCCCTCGGTCACGTCCTGGCCACGGCGCACGACATGTCCCGGGAGCACCGGATCATCAGCGCCCTTGCGCCGACCGACGTGCCCGTGCCGGGAGTGGTCGGGCTGTGCGAGGACGTCGAAGTCAACGGCGCTCCGTTCTACGTCATGGACTTCGCCGAGGGCGCCGTGCTCCGCAACCGGGCCGAGGGCGAGGCGCTGGACGTGGCCGCCCGCAAGCACGCCGGCGATCAGATCGCCGATGTGCTGGCCCGGATCCATGCGGTCGACGTCGACGCCGTTGGGCTCGGCGACCTGGGCCGCAAGGAGGCGTACCTGGAGCGGCAGCTGAAGCGCTGGCATCGCCAGTGGGAGCAGTCGAAGACCCGCGAGCTGCCCGTCGTCGACGAGGTCCACGCCATCCTCGCGGCTCGGCAGCCCAAACAGGGCCCGGCCGCGATCGTCCACGGCGACTACCGGCTGGACAACTGCCTCGTCGGGCCGGACGGGTCGATCACCGCGGTTCTGGACTGGGAGCTGTGCACGCTCGGCGATCCGCTCGCCGATGTCGGCCTCCTCCTCGTCTACTGGAGCGAGCCAGGCGACAACGGCGCCGCGCTCGGCGACAGCGCAACGCTGCTCGACGGCTTCCCGAGCCGCGCCGAGTTGAAGGCGGCGTACGCCACGGCGTCAGGCCGCGATCTCGGCGAGATCGACTACTACATGGCGTTTGGTTACTGGAAGCTGGCCTGCATCCTGGAGGGGGTCTACGCCCGCTACCGAGCGGGGGTCATGGGCAAATCTGACGGTTTCGAACCGTTCGCCGGGCAGGTCGAGGTGCTGGCACAGGCTGCTCGCAACACGATCGAAGGCATGGCCTGACCGACACCGCTGACAAGGAGACCGAGTGGCGCTCTATGAGCTGATCGACCAACCCGATCTCGACGCGCCGGCGCTCGTCCTTGGGTTGGAGGGCTGGATCGACGCCGGGATCGCCGCTGCGACTGCATCCGAGGTGCTGCTCGACGCCCTTGACACGATCACCGTGGCCCGCTTCGACACCGACGTCCTGCTCGACTATCGGGCCCGGCGCCCGACGGTCCACATGGTCGACGGGGTGCAGCGGGGCCTGACCTGGCCGTCGCTGGAGCTGCGGGCGATGACCGACCTCGATGGCAACGAGATCCTCATGCTCGTCGGCAGCGAGCCCGACCGGCTGTGGCACGGCTTCGTTGACGAGGTCGTGAGCCTGGCGCTCGACTTCGGGGCGCGCATGTGCGTGGGCCTCGGCGCCTACCCGGCGCCGGCGCCGCACACCCGGATCGCTCGCATGGCGTGCAGCGCGTCGACGCCCAGCCTGGCGACCGCCGGGTTCTTGCGGGCGTCGCTCGACTTCCCCGGCGGGGCGCAGGCCGCGGTCGAGCAGGGCTGCGATACCCGTGGCATCCCGGCGATGGGGCTGTGGGCGCAGGTGCCGCACTACGCGGCCGGCATGCCGTACCCGGCGGCCAGCGTGGGCCTGATCGAGGGTCTCGAGCGGGTTGCCGACCTGTCGCTGCCGTTGGGCGACCTGCCGACGCAGGCGAAGGCGACCCGGAGCCGGCTCGACGAGCTGATCGCTCAGAACCCGGAGCATCAGGCGATGGTCCACCAGCTCGAGGCGGCCTACGAGCAGGTCGACGTCGGCCCGCTGGGCGACTCCGACCTCCCCACCGGCGACGAGTTGGCCGCCGAGCTCGAGCGCTTCCTCCGCGAGCAACCCGGCACCGACTGACCCACCGGTCCACCGCACCGCCGAGCCGCCGGCCACCGGCCACCGGCCAGCCGACGGGCGCCGGGCGCCGGGCGCCGGGCGCCGGGCGCCGACGGACGCGAGCCGGCGGGCCAAGTGAGCACTTGACCCGCCGGTCAAGTCTCGGGGTACGGTCCTGGGATGAAAGTGGACGGTGGTATCGGGGGGCTCGAGCACGTGGGTGCGATGGCCGCCACCCAGGAAGCCCGGGGCTACGACGGCCTGTGGTCGGCCGAGACCAGCCATGACCCCTTCTTCCCGCTGCTGCTCGCAGCGCAGGAGACCGAGCGGGTCGACCTCGCCACGGGGATCGCGGTCGCCTTCGCCCGCAACCCCATGACGCTCGCCCAGACCGCCTGGGACCTCCAGGCGATGTCCGGCGGCCGCTTCATCCTCGGGCTCGGCAGCCAGATCAAGCCCCACATCACGAAGCGCTTCTCGATGCCCTGGTCGCACCCGACCGAGCGCATGCGGGAGATGATCCTCGCCATCCGGGCGATCTGGGCGTGCTGGAACGACGCCACGAAGCTCGACTTCCACGGCGACTTCTACAGCCACACCCTCATGACGCCGTTCTTCAACCCCGGCCCGAACCCGCACGGCGACGCCCGCATCTTCCTCGCCGGCGTCGGCCCGAAGATGACCGAGGTCGCGGGCGAGGTGTGCGACGGGTTCATCTGCCACGGCTTCACCACCGAGCGCTACGTCCGTGAGGTGACTCTCCCCGCCCTGCAGAGGGGCCGCGAGAAGGCGGGCAAGACGCTCGACGGCTTCGAGTTGTCGGGCCCGATGTTCGTGGTCATGGGCCGGGACGATGACGAGATCGAGAAGGCCGCCAAGGCCACCCGGGGGCAGATCGCCTTCTACGGCTCGACGCCCGCCTATCGCCCGGTCCTGGAGATGCACGGCTGGGGCGGCCTGCAGGACGAGCTGAACGCCCTGTCGAAGCAGGGTCGCTGGGGCGAGATGGGCGACCTCATCGACGACGAGATCCTCCACACGTTCGCCGTCGTCGGTTCGCCGGAGGAGGCCGTCCGAGGCCTCAAGGATCGCTGGGGCGACGTCCTCGGCCGCATCAGCTTCTACGCCCCCGGCGGCTACGACGCCGACGGCACGACCGAGCTCTTGTCGATCCTCAAGGAGGACTGATCTGAGGCCGACCGCACGGGAGGCCGGGGCCCGAGCGGCCCGCAGAGCGGGAAGCACCTTCTGACGTCGGCGCCTGAGGCGAGCGGGCCCCAGGCGCCGACGTCATCCAAGACCGCTGGCCCGGCGGCCAGCAAGAGTCACGCGTCGGCGTCGACCAGGATCAGTTGGCCGTCGTCGTAGCGGCGCTTGCAGAGGGAGCGCTGGAGTTTGCCGGAGCTCGTCTTCGGTAGCGTGCCCGGGGCCACCAACACGATGTCCTTGGCGGGCACGCCCACCACCTCGATCACTCGCTCGGCCACCTCGTGGCGCAGCTCGGCGGTGTCCTCGGCCCGGGTCTCGGCGACCACGACGAGGGACTCCCGGCCCCGGCCGCCCAGCGTCCCGAACGCGATCACGTTGCCGGCCCGGATGCCCTCCAAGTCACCGACCGCCCGCTCGACGTCCTCGGGGAACACGTTGCGGCCGCCGACGATGATCACGTCCTTGATCCGGCCGCACACCACCAGCTCGCCGTCGAGCATGTAGGCGAGGTCGCCGGTGCAGAGCCAGCCCTCGTGGAAAAGCTCGGCGTTGGCGTCGGGCCGCTTGTAGTAGCCGGTCGTCACCGACGTGCCTCGGATCTCCAGCTCGCCCACCTCGCGGTCCTTCAGCACCGCGCCGGTCTCGGGGTCGACGATCCGGATCTCCAGGCCCGGCACCGCCTTGCCCAGCAGGGCGAACCGCCGGCTGCCCGGCGCCGAGTCCGACACCGGCGCGGCGTATCGCTCGGTCTCCAAGACCCGGCGGTCGACGCAGTCGGTGACCATGCCGCGCATCGGCTCGGGGAACGTGCCGCCGATCGACACCTCGGCCATCCCGAACGCCGGGAACACGGCGCCCGGCCGCAGCCCATGCCGTGCGCCTGCTGCGATGAAGTCCTCCATCGCCGTGGCGTCGATGGGCTCGGCGCCGTTCAGCGCCACCCGCAACGACGACAGGTCGAGCAGCGGGCCGTTCTTCAGCGCCCGGGTCGCCAGCACGTACGAGAAGTTGGGACCGGCGGTGGCCGTACCGCGGTAGGTCGAGACCCACTCCATCCACCGGGACGGGCGGGAGGTGAAGTCCTGCGGCGCGCCGAGCACCAGCGGCGTGCCGGTCGACATCGGCAGCGTCAGCAGCCCCACCAGGCCCATGTCGTGGTACAGCGGGAGCCACGACACCATCACGTCGGCGTCGGCGCTCAGCTGGCCCGCGGCGGAGATGGCGTCGAGGTTGGCGCACAGCGCCCGGTCCGGGAGCATGACGCCCTTGGGATCGGCGGTCGATCCGCTGGTGAACTGCAGGATGACGAGCCGCTCGGGGTCGTCGTCGTGCCGCTTCCAGGCCGCCGGGTCGCCGCCCTCCAGCTCGCCGATCTCGATCATCGGCGGATCGTCGGGCTCGGGGACCACGAACGGGGCCAGCTCGGGGTCGACGACGACCAGCTTGGCGTCGGCGTGGTGGATGCGCTGGCGGGTCTGGGCGACGAACTCCTCGATAGACCCGAGCCGCATCGGCAGCGGCAGCACCACGAGCGTGGCGCCCGACAGCCAGACCGCCTGGACGGCGGTGACGAGCGGCTTGGTCGTGGGCGACAGCAGGGCGACGTGGTCGCCCGGCCCGATGCCCCGGGCCTGTAGTTGAGCGGCGTAACCCTTGGCGTCCTCGTGGAGGTCCTTCCACGTCGTCCGGACCTCGTCGCCACCGACGACGAAGATCAGATCCCGGTCCTGGGCGGCGCGTTCGATGCGACCGACAAGCGGCTCAAGTTCCACCAGCTGCATGAGCCGTGTGACCTTCCGGCGACGCCTGGAGTTACAGGAGGTAACGGATGTCACAACGGTTGGCTACCCCTCGCCACGGACCGTCACCAAGTCTCGGTGCAGGCACTAGAGCCGGAACCGGTACTGTGCGTCGCCATGGCCAATGCCGACGAGAACCGGCCCGCGGGCGATACCAGCACGGCGACGAGCAGCAGCGAAGCGCCGCCCTACCGGTACACCGCGGCCCTCGCCGAGCAGATCGAGACGACGTGGCAGAACCGCTGGGAGGCCGAAGGGGTCTTCCACGCGCCGAACCCCATCGGCGACCTGTCCAAGGGCTTCGAAGACCTGGCCGAGAGCCAGAAGCTCTACGTGATGGACATGTTCCCGTACCCCAGCGGCGCGGGGCTCCACGTAGGCCACCCGCTGGGCTACATCGGCACCGACGTCTACGCCCGCTACATGCGGATGCTGGGCTTCAACGTGCTGCACTGCATGGGCTTCGACGCCTTCGGGTTACCGGCCGAGCAGTATGCGGTCGAGCACGGCCAGCACCCCCGGGTCACCACCGAGGCCAACGTCACCAACATGCGGCGCCAGCTGCGCCGACTGGGCCTGGGCCACGACGACCGCCGCTCGATCGTCACCACCGACCCCGACTACTACCGCTGGACCCAGTGGATCTTCCTGCAGATCTACAACTCCTGGTACGACGCCGACGCCGACCGGGCGCGGCCGATCGACGACCTGGTGCAGGAGCTCGAGGACGGTCAGCGCGCCCCCGGCGAGGGCACCAACCCGTACGACCGGCCCTGGCCCGAGCTGTCGGACACCGAGCGCCGGGTTGTCGTCGACAGCCATCGCCTGGCGTTCCTGCACGAGGCCCCGGTCAACTGGTGCCCGGGTCTCGGCACGGTGCTGGCCAACGAGGAGATCACCTCGGACGGCCGCAGCGAGCGGGGCAACTTCCCGGTCTTCCGGCGCCCGCTGAAGCAGTGGATGCTGCGGATCACGTCCTACGCCGACCGGCTGCTGCGCGACCTCGACCGGCTCGACTGGCCGGAGAAGGTCAAGCTGATGCAGCGCAACTGGATCGGCCGGTCCGAGGGCGCCAACGTCGTGTTCCCCACGCCGAGCGCCGGCGCCGACAGCCCCGGCATCGAGGTCTTCACCACCCGGCCCGACACCCTGTTCGGCGCCACCTACATGGTGCTCGCGCCGGAGCATCCGCTGGTCGACGAGCTGACCACGGCGGCGTGGCCCGAGGGCACCAACCCGCGCTGGACCGGCGGCCACGGCACCCCGGCCGACGCGGTCGCCGCCTACCGGCTCGAGGCGTCACGCCGGAGCGACGTCGAGCGCCAGGTCGAGTCGCGGGAGAAGACCGGCGTCTTCGTCGGCACCTACGCCGTCAACCCCACCAACGGTGGCGAGATCCCGGTGTTCATCGCCGACTACGTGCTCATGGGCTACGGCACCGGGGCGATCATGGCGGTGCCCGGCCAGGACGAGCGCGACTGGGAGTTCGCCGAGGTCTTCGACCT
>Ga0075421_100001066_pt1 | contig 31229 bp, 35 predicted proteins | sample SoiMetdeltSBSDD5_FD_75292 | JGI IMG/M metagenome (GOLD analysis project Ga0075421, IMG submission 75292) | Bulk soil microbial communities from a Populus tree surrounding site in Tennessee, USA - Soil MetaG P. deltoides SBSDD5 | ecosystem: Environmental > Terrestrial > Soil > Tree plantation... | reverse complement strand
CGAAGGCACCACGCGTCAGGATGTCGGAGGGGCGCATCTCCTCCCTCACCATGTCGACGATGCGCTGGCCGGTGCGATAGGCAATGGCACCGCGCTCCTTGTGGGGCGCCGGGATAGCGGCGCAACCGGGCAGCATCATCCCCAGCGCCTCGGTCAGCGAGTTCATGGTGGTCGCGGTGCCCATGGTATTGCAGAAGCCCGGAGATGGCGCGGCCGACGCGACAAGCTCGACATATTCCTGCTGACTGATGTTGCCGGCGGCGAGCTCCTTCTTGGCATGCCATTTGATGGTGCCGGAGCCGGTGCGTTGCCCCTTGTACCAGCCGTTGAGCATCGGGCCGACCGAAAGCGCTATCGCCGGGATGTTGACGGTCGCGGCGGCCATCAGCAGCGCGGGCGCGGTCTTGTCGCAGCCGGTCGTCAGGACGACGCCATCGAGGGGATAGCCGAACAGCGTCTCGACGAGGCCGAGATAGGCGAGGTTTCGATCGAGGGAGGCGGTCGGGCGTTTGCCGGTCTCCTGGATCGGGTGAACCGGGAACTCGAAGGCGATGCCGCCGGCCTCGCGAATGCCTTCGCGCACCCGCTGGGCGAGGACGAGATGATGCCGGTTGCAGGGCGAAAGATCCGAGCCGGTCTGGGCAATACCGATCAGCGGACGGCCCGATTGCAGCTCCTCGCGCGTCAGCCCCCAATTCATGTAGCGCTCGAGGTAGAGCGCCGTCATTTCGGGGTCTTCCGGGTTGTCAAACCACAGTTGCGAGCGGAGCTTGACAGTCCCGCCGTTCTTATTCTTGTAGGTCATCGCCGCGCCTTTCGATGGATCGTCGCGGCGAGCTTAGCGGAATTTCAGCGGTAAAGCACAGGGGCCCGGTAGGCGGGGCGATCAAGCGCGGGGTGGGCGGCGGCCCTGGCGCACATCCTCGCGCGTCAGCCCGATATCGTCGAGCGTGCGATCGTCCAGCCCGAGGAGCTCCTGCTTGATCAAGATCGATCGCCAGCGGCGTGAAAGGTCCTCCATTGCATGCACGAAGAAGCCCTCGATAGTGTGGTTCGGGGTTCTGTCAGCAACCGCGCTGCTCATGATCTCTCCTCCTGGCCCCCAATTTCGCCAAGCTGTGCCGTGGCGCGAGAACCGGAGCTGAACAGCGCGTTCAACTGGCGTTCACCACAATCTGATTCTGCCGGCGCGCCGGCGGCGGCTTATTGATGCTTTCGCGGGTCGTCGAGCTCACCAATCCGGTGCTGAAGGGCAACGACCTCACCTATGACATCAAGGTGCTGGGCGGGGAGGTTCCCAAATCAGCCGAGGCTCCGAGCCTGTTCATCGACTGGTGGTACGGGCCTGGCTGGGGTCCGGGATATCGCTGGGGTCCGCCGCCGCCCTTTGCCGGTGGCGGCTGCTGGCGCGGCTATTGGGGCCATCTGCACTGCCGTGTCGTGTTCTGATCATTGCAGCGTCGTCCGCGGGATCATCCGTGGACGACGTCTTCGCTTGCGCGCGTCAACCTCGCGAATTTGACTGGAGCTTTACTCGGCAGGTTCAGGCATCAGCTGGGGCGGCAATTTGGGTGAACGCGCTGCTCGCAATGAATTTTTTCTCCGCCGTTTGACGGCCCGGGCCTGGATCCGGCGCATCCGCCATGCGGAAATCTGCGCAAAGAGCATGAGGGTTGCGGGCGTCACCACCAAGGTGAGGATGGTGGCAAAACCCAGGCCAAAGACGATGGCGGTGGAGAGATGGATCCACCATTGGGTCGACGGCGCACCGATCATCACGGAGCGCTCGACGAAATCGATATTGATCCCGAAGGCGATGGCCAGCACGCCAAGCATGGCGGTGACCGCGGTCAGAACCACCGGGCGGGCCCGTTCGCGGCAGGTCTGGAGAATTGCCTCATAGGCGGCCACGCCTTCGCTGCGCAACCGGTCGTAGGTGTCGATCAAGACGATGTTGTTGTTGACGATCACCCCGGCATTGGCAATCACGCCGATGCCTGTCATCACGACGCCAAAGGCTTGTCCCATGATCATCAAACCGATCAGAACGCCAATGGTCGACAGGACGACCGCCGACAGCACCAGAAGGACGCTGGAGAATTTGTTGAACTGCGCAAGCAGGATGGCGAAGATTAAAAAGATCGCGGCGCCGAAGGCTTTCATCAGGAAGGCGCCGGCCTTGGCCCGCTCCTCGTCCTCGCCCTTCATGATATAGGTGATGCCCGGACCGAGATCGGCCTTGGCGAGCTTGGTCATGATCTCCTGCTGCACGGCGGCGGATTGAGCGCCCTCGGCGACGTTGGCGGTGACGGTCGCCACCCGCGATCCGGCGACGCGGTTGATCAGGCCGACCTTGGGCATCGGTGTGCGCTGGACGAAATTGCCGATCGGCACATTGCCCGAAGTTGTCTTGAGGACGAGCTCGTCAAGCTCGTTGAGGCTGCGGCGCTCGGGCGGGAAGCGCAGCAGGATGTCGACCGATTTGTCGGTCGTGGTCGGACGGTATTCCGACACCTTGACGCCGTTGGTGACGAGCTGAACGGCGGTACCGACGGTCAGGGGGCTCGCACCGAATTTTGCCGCCTCGGCCTTGTCGACCTCGAGGTTCCAGTCGATCCCGGGCAGCGGCAGCCCATCGTCGACATCGCGGGTCAGGGGATTGGCGCGAACAATATCCGCCACCTTGCGTGCCGCCGGGAACAGCTGCTCCTGATCGGTGGCCGCGATCTGAAGCGTGATCGGCTTGCCGGTGGCGGGTCCGCCGGCCGGCTTGGTCACCTCGATCACCACGCCGGGGATGTCCTTGGTCATGGCGCGGATCTCGTCCATGATGAGGCTGGCGCGGCGACGCTGCTTCCAGTCCACGAACTCGAACTGCACCGTACCGATGGTGTCCTCGGTGACCTCGTTCGAGCCACGCTGGCCCTCGCCGGACCGGGCGTAGACCGTCTCGATCTCCTTCATGCGGAGCAGCCGCTGCTCGACGAGATGGACGAGCTTGTCCTTCTCATGGATCGACAGATTGCCGCGTGCCCGCACTTGAACGAGACCGAAATCAGGCTCGATGTTGGGAAAGAACTCGACGCCATGCCCGAAGGTGCCATAGGCCTTGATGACCGAGACCAGGAGCAGGAGAGTCAGGCTCAACGCCATGACGGGATGACCGACGGCCAGCCTGACGATCCTCATATAGAGCCCGCGATCGCGGTGTCCCGCACCTGACGAGGGCGCATGGTCGTGGCTCGCCCGACCGAGCATGGCGCCAAGGGTCGGGGTGAAGAACAGAGCCACGACCAGGGAGGCCGAGAGCGTCGCGATGAGCGTCAGCGGCATGTATTTCATGAACTCGCCGACGATGCCGGGCCAGAACAGCAGCGGCGAGAATGCGGCAACCCGGGTAGCGGTGGCCGCGATCACCGGGCCCGCCATGCGCTTGGCTGCCAGCGCATAAGCCTGGCGGGGCTCCATGCCTTCGGCCATCCGGCGTTCGGCAAATTCCGAGACGATGATCGCATCGTCGACGAGCATGCCGACCGCCAGGATCAGCGAGAACAGAACGACGATGTTGACGGTGAGGCCGGCGAGCTGGAGCCCAAGAATGCCGGCGAGGAACGACGCCGGAATGGCGATGCCGATGAACAGCGATGCGCGTCCGCCCAGGACCACCAGCATGATCACGACGACCAGCAGGACAGCGGTGATGACGCTGTTCTGCAGCTCGTGCAGCATGATGCGGATGTCCTTGGACTTGTCCTGGGTGAAGGTGACCTCGACGGTGCTCGGCCAGCTCTTTTTGAGGTCCTCGATCACCTTGCGAGTCGCATCGACCGTCTCGATGAGGTTGGCGCCGGTGCGCTTGGACACCTCGATGGCGATGGCCGGCTTGCCATTGATGCGGGTGATCGAAGTCGGGTCCTTGAATGTCGGGCGCACCTCGGCCAAGTCGCCGAGGGTGACTGCCGCCGAGCCGGAGACGGCGATCGGATAATTGAGGATGTCCTCGGAGGTCTCGATCAGGGCCGGGACCTTGACTGCGAAACGACCCGACTGGCCTTCGAGCGCGCCGGCGGCCACCAGGCTGTTGCTCAAGCCAAATGCCTGGATCAGGCTGTCGAGGGCAAGGCCATAGCTGTGAAGCAGCATCGGCTCGGCAATGATCTCCACAGCCTCGTCGCGCGCGCCGCGCAGATCGGCCGAGAGAACGCCAGGGATCTGCTCCACCGCGGTCTCGGCCTGACGGGCGAGCTGGAGAAGGGTGCGTTCCGGGACATCGCCGCCGAGCGACACCACCAGAACCGGAAACAGCGACAGGTTCACCTCGGTGACCTGCGGCTCGTCGGCATCGCGCGGCAGGTCGCTCTTGGCGTCATCGACCTTGGCGCGGACATCGGCAATGGCGACGTCGGAGTCGAAGCCGGCGTCGAACTCCAGGAGCACATAGCCGCCACCTTCGAAGGCGGCGGAGCGCATCTCCTTGACGTTCTCCACCGATTTGAGCTGGGTCTCGAGCGGCCGCAGGATCAGCCGCTCGGCATCCTCCGGACTGATGCCGCGCTGGGTGACATTGACATAGATGATGGGGATCGCGATGTCAGGCTCGGCTTCCTTCGGGATCGCGACATAGGCGAGAAACCCGGCAACCAGCAGGAACAGCAGGGTGGCCAGCGTCAGGCGCGCATGGCCTATGGCATAGTCGACCGGGTTTCCCATGGCTCGTGACTCTACGACTTGGAAAGGATGGCGGCAGGCGTGTCGGCTCGCACGGCGTCGACAGTCTGGCCGTCCTTGACGAAATCCTGACCCTGGACGATCACCGTGGCATTGCGGGTGAGGCCTGACAGCCAGACCTCCTCGCGGGCATCCTCGATGATCCGGACCGGGACGGAGCGCACGGCGCCGCTGTCATCGACGGTGCGTATGCCGAGCGTGCCCTCGGCGGTGAAGGTCAGGGCCGAGCGCGGCACCCGGGCGGCCGTGACCGGCTGAAGCCTGAACTCGACCTCGGCGGTGATGCCATCGGCAATCTGGCCGGCACCGTTGGGAATCTGCACATCGACCCGATAGGTGCGGGTCTGCGAGCTGGCCGTTGGCGAGATGAACCGCACGGTGCCCTCGGCAGTGGTTCCGGTGACCAGATGGACAAGGGCGCGATCGCCGACCTTGATGCCGCTGAGCTGGCGCTCGGCGACCTCGACGACGGCGAGCATGGGATCGAGGGCGACGACCTCGGCAACCATGGCATTGGGCTGCAACGCCTGGCCGGTGGTCACCGGAACCGCGCTGACGACGCCGTCGATCGGGGCACGGACCTGGGCGCGCTCGCGCTCGGCTTCGGCCATCGCAAGCTCGGCCTCAGCCTTGCTCAGATCGGCGAGAAGCTGGTTCTTCTCGTTGGCGGCGACGATGCCGCGCTGGATCAGCGGCAGCTTGGTAGCGAGATCGGCCTGGCGTTTGCGCACCATGGCAGCGGCTTCCGCGACCTTGGCCTCGCGCGCCTCGTCCGAGAGAACGGCAAGGATATCACCTTGCTTGACCCGGTCGCCGCGGCGGACTTTGAGATTGACGATCGAGCCGGCGGCCCGCGCAACGGCGCTCGCGCGATTGTCTGCCTCGGTGCGGCCGGAAAGGGTGATCGTCTTGACGTGCATCTCGGGGCGGACCTGCAGCACGGCGACCTTGAAGCGCGGTTGCGACTCGGCGGCTGCGCCCTTGTTGGTGGACGCAGCGTTACCGCCGTGCCCGTACATGCCGGAACCGATCCACAGGGTGGCGGCAATGACGATCAGGACGGCCGCGATGCGACTCCACTTCATTTGCATTCACTCCCAGGTTGCCGGCGCGGCCGGAAAGGCGATCGTCCCCTGAAGGAGGGCGGCGATCACCGCAAACACTTCGGCGACCTCGCGATCGGAGTCGAAATCGGCTGCCACGGCACGGCGGACGAACAGCCCGTCACCAAGCTTGCTGACGATCGATGCGACGGCCCTGGCATTCACCGAGGGGTGGACGAAACCGGAAGCCTTGGCGCGCTCGAACGCGGCCGCCAGCTGCTCCACGAGGGTGTTGTCGAATTCGGCCTGCAGGACGGCGATGGCCGGGTTGCGGGTCGCCTCGGCCCAGATCTCGAGGCACAGCTTGGCCTTGGCCGTATTGGCCTGCTCGAAATGCTTCCGGCCAAGGGCACGAAATGCCTCGAGGAAATCTCCGCCAGTGGCGCCGAGCTCGGAGAACTCCCTGCCGAGATTGAGCCGGTCGCGCTCGCACAGGCCGGCAACAAGGGCGTCCTTCGAGGGAAAATAGCGATAGAGGTTGCCGGGGCTCATGCCGGCCTCCGCGGCAACGTCCTGCATCGTCGTGCGGTGAAAGCCGCTGCGACAGAAGCTACGCTCCGCGGCATCCAGGATGCGCGCCCGGCGGTCGGCGAGCTCGTCGCCGAGTCGTGGTTTGGTCTGGTGCATTTTCCCCTGGTGAATGAATATTCATTCACCCCCGATCGAGCCACCTCAGTCGCACAATCGGAAAGCCAAGTCAATGCGGTTTCCGCAGAACCTTCACTCTTGCGTAAGTGCGTGCGAAGCTTCACCAATTGACGGACGAACGACCAGCCAATGTTGCCGCATTTCCGTAGAAATTTCGTCACCGGTCTGGTGACGGTCGTGCCGCTGGTGATCACCTGGGCGGTGTTCGAATTCGTGCTCGGTCATCTTGCCAAATTTGGCGATCCGCTGGTGCAATGGCTGGCCCATTATGCCGGTCCGGATGCCCAGGGAATGTCGCTGTTGCTGCTCGAGCCGCAGGTCCAATGGCCCCTGGCAATCCTGATTACCGTCGGGATCCTCTACGTACTTGGTCTCATGATGTCCTACATGATCGGCCGACGGATTTTCGCTGGCGTCGAGCATTTGCTCGGCAAATTGCCGATCGTGGCCAAGGTCTATCACTCGGCGAAACAGCTGGTAAAAGCGATGCAGGGGCCGCCGGTGGAGGGCAAGCAGATCGTGCTCGTGGAGTTCCCGCGAGGCATGAAGGTGATTGCCGTCCTGACCCAGGTCATCAACGACCCCGAAACCCATGAGCTCCTCGCCATCGTCTACATTCCGACCTCGCCACAGCCCATCACCGGGCTCCTGGTAACGGTTCCGATGGACAGGGTGACGCCCACCGATCTTACTTTTGCCGAGGCGATGAGCTTTGTCGTTTCGATCGGGGCGCTCGGTCCTGATACATTGGCGTTCGCGGTGCCGTCGGCATCGAAGAGGTGAGACGGTTTCGTGTCAGTCATGAGAGTCGTTCCTGTGGTCCTTGCGCTCCTGTGTGCCGCCTGCACAAGCGTCGGGGATTCGGGCGATGACACGGCAAGCATCGATCGCTGCTTCGGCCTCACCGGCGACTGGATGGATGGGCGAAACCGGGGAATCAGCTTCAGCCCGGCGGCGCAAAGCCAGTTCTGCATGGGCTATTGGACGAGCTGCAAGCTCGATTTCCATCTCAAGCGGCTTGATGCCGACGGCACTGCCGACCTGACGCAGTTCGCGAGCCAGAGAGTGCGAAACGAATGCCCGCTCGAGGGCGAAAAATGCACGATGGTGAAGGACGGCGAGCAGCTGACGGTGAATTGCGGGCGGGGACCCCTCGTCTATCAAAAGGCGGCCGTGTCCGAGCAGTGAGAAGGGGCGCGTTTCGCCCCTTCGTCAGATCGTGCCGGCAAGCCACCGGTCATTTGGCAAGGCAGCCCTCGGCATTCTCCTGGGTGCATTCGTCCAGGCCGGTATAGAGCGGGTCCTGAACGGTCTCGCCCTTGATCAGCTGGATCAGCACGTCGGGCGCACGGTGCCCCATCTCGAACGGCCGCTGGCCGACCTGCGCATGGCTGTGGCCCGCCTTGAGGGCGTCCATCTGCGGCGGCAAGGTGTCGCCGGCGATGATGATAAGCTCCTTGGCCTTGAGCTTCGGCTCGAGCGCCGTGGTGGTGGCCGAATAGGCTTCCGGCCCGAACTGCGCCCAGCCGCCGACCAGGATGAAGGCATCGAGGTCGGGATGGGCGCCGGTGATGTCGGCGAGCTGCTGGTTGGCGGTCGCGATATCGTCGTTGGTGTAGAGCGGGCAGCCGTCGATCTCGGTCCAGCCGCCCTGGCCGGTCAGGCGTTCGGTGCCCTTTTTGCCGGAAATCGTGTCGCGGAACCCGGCGGCGCGCTCATTGATGTTGTTGGCGGCGACATTGCCGAGCTGCAGACACACCTTGCCGCCCTTGGGCTTGTGGCCGGCCAGATGCTTCGCCATCAGCACGCCCATCTGATAGTTCTCGGTGCCCAGATAGGTCTTGCGCAGACCGCGATCCTCGGGCTGAAGATCGGCGTCGATCGTCATGATCGGCATCTGGGGTTTCTTTTCCTTCAACATTGATGCCATGGCGGGCGCGTTGGAGGGCGAGATCGCAATGCCCGCCACACCCTTGGCGATGAGATCGGCGACGAGCTGGACCTCGCCCGCCTCATCCGAGGTCAGCGCCGGACCGGTATAGAGGCACTCATATTCCGAATCGGGGTGCTCCTCGTTCCACTTCTTGCAGCCATTGCCAAGCACGGTGAAAAACGGGTTGTCGAGGCCCTTCACGACGACAGCAAGGGTCTTTTTCTGTGCCAGGGCCGCATCGGCGGACATGGCAAGCCCAGCAGCCGCAAGAATGATCAGCAGTTTTCTCATGGAACTCCTCCCACGGATCGACCGTCCCTGTTATCGTCGTTCGGCGGCAACAATCCTTGCCGGCCAGCTAATATCGATCGTTTCATGAAGTCAATCTGTCGCAGGCCAATCTTGCGCCAAACGGAAATCTGCGGCTAGCTAGTCGAAGGCCGACCGTAGGAATGTTCCGGTGTCCGTTCTGCAGTTGATCGACGTATCGAAGAACTTCGGTGCCATCCAGGCGCTGCACGAGGTGTCGCTGACGCTGGAAAAAGGCCAGGTGGTCGGCCTCATGGGGGACAATGGCGCCGGCAAATCCACCCTCGTCAAGATCATCGCCGGCAATTTCCGGCCGTCGCATGGCAGCCTCAGAATCAACGGCCAAGAGGTGCAGTTCCATCGGCCGATCGAGGCGCGGCAGCACGGGGTCGAGATCGTCTATCAGGACCTGGCGCTGTGCGACAATCTCACGGCGGCGGCCAATGTCTATCTCGGCCGCGAGATCCGCAGGAAGATCGGTCCGTTCCGGCTGCTCGATCATAGCGCCATGACCAGGCGCTCCGGCGAGCTGTTCAAGGAGCTTAGGTCGGAGACGAGGCCGCGGGATCTGGTGAAGCAGATGTCGGGAGGGCAGCGCCAGGCGGTGGCGATCGCCCGCACGCGGCTCTCCGATCCCAAGATCGTCCTGATGGACGAGCCGACGGCGGCAATCAGCGTGCGGCAGGTCGCCGAGGTGCTGAACCTGATCAGGCGCCTGCGCGACACCGGCATCGGGGTGATTCTGATCAGCCATCGCATGCCCGACGTGTTCGCCGTAGCGGACCGGATCGTGGTGTTGCGGCGCGGCCGCAAGGTTGCGGACAAGATGGTCGCCGAGTCATCGCCGGAGGAGGTCACCGGTCTGATCACCGGCGCCATACAGGCGGCATAGAGGTTCGACAGACATGGCAGTTTCGCTCGAGGAGACCATCAGCCGCCAGACCTACGGGCCGATCGGTCACTTGCTGTCGCACCAGACATTCTGGGTGTTCGCGGCGGCGGTGGTGGCGTTCGTCTATCTGTCGATGGCGACCACCACTTTCGACACCTCGGCCAATCTGTTCAACGTCGCGCGCAATTGTGCGTTTGTCGGCATCATCGCCCTCGGGATGACAGCAGTCATCGTCACCGGGGGCATCGATCTCTCGGTCGGATCGGTGCTGTGCCTATCGGGAATGGTCACCGGCATGATGATGTCCTGGGAGTACCCGGTGTGGATCGCCATTCCGCTCGGCCTCGCTGCGGCATTGGTCTGCGGCCTCGTCAACGGCATTCTCATCGCCTATGTCGGCGTGCCGCCCTTTGTGGTGACGCTTGGGATGATGTCGCTGGCGCGCAGCCTGGCAATGGTGCTGTCCGGCAACCAGATGGTTTACAATTTCGGCCACGACCACGCCAAGCTGGTGGCACTCGGCGGTGGGTCGACTCGCGGCTGGTTCTTGCGGCTCGCCGAATGGATCGGCCCCGACACGCCGGCCGGCTCGTTCTTCACCTGGCTGGCAGGGATGGTGTTCGTCCCCAATCCGGCGGTGTTCCTGCTGGTTTTCGCGCTGATCTTCGGCTTTGCGTTTCGCTGGTCGAGATGGGGCCGTCATATCTTTGCAATCGGCGGCAATGAGCAGGCTGCCGAGCTGACCGGCGTCAATGTCCGGCGGGTCAAGGTGAGTGTCTATATGCTGTCAGCCCTGATGGCGGGGACCGCGGGAATCCTGCAGGTCGGATGGCTCGGCACGATCACCACCGGCATGGGCACGGGCATGGAGCTGATCGTCATCGCTGCGGTGGTGATCGGCGGCGCCAATCTGATGGGAGGCTCGGGTACCGCCTTCGGCGCGGTGGTCGGCGCGGTGCTGATCGAGATGATCCGCAACAGCCTGACGTTGCTCGGGATCAACCCGTTCTGGCAAGGCACCTTCGTCGGGACTTTCATCATCGTGGCGGTGCTGTTCGACAGGATCCGGCACAATCGAGAGGCGATCGTGGAAGCCTGGCAGTCGCTCTTCAGATCGTCGAAGGGATGATCGCGGCAAAAGCCTGCTTGCGGAAAAGCACTGCCAATGTCGCCGCGAGGTCGAAGGCCGGGTCGTGGTCGGCGGCAGCAAGGGCAGCGTCGCCGAGAGTGGCTCCGGTGGCGAGCGCGGTGATGAAGATGTCGCTGCCGGCGGACAGGCTGGCGGTGATAACTTCGAGATGCGGACGGACGATCAGGACTGTCTCGCTGCCGGCATCGAGGGCGATCGGCCTGACCTCGGCGTCGAAGCTGTTCGTGCGCCAGATCGACAGGATGGGAAAGGGTGAAGCGACGATCGCAGCGCTCGGATGCATGGTGAAGCGCAACAGCGACATCCGATCGTGATCAAGTCTCGCAATCGACGAGAGATCGGCGGGCGCGACATCGGCGGCGTGATAGGCAGCATGGCGAGCCCATTCCATCCGGGCTATGTCGGTAAGGTAGGGAAGCGAGGCCGCCGGCTCGAAGGCTGCAAGAAAAACTGCGAAGGCACCGCCGAACTCGACGAGGACAGGGCTCTGCGGCGGATGACGTGCAATGAAAGTGCCAGTCGCGGCACGGAAGAAATCATCGCCCACCAGCCGCCTGATCACCGGAAAGCGCGAGGCCAGCAAGGCGGTCAGGCTCGCGATGATGTTGTTGCGATGGATGTTGAACCGGGCAGCCGATCCGATCACGCCCGGAGGCAGGGCAGCATCGGGGTCGGTCAGCGCGCGTGCAAATGCCCGCTGCGACGCATCAGTGCCCATCGAGCTTTCTCTCCGACGTCGGCGCCTCGCCCAACAAAGACCGGCCAGGCATGGCGCGAAGCGGGATCGGCGAGGCGATCATGTCCGGCCTATGACTTGGCGGGAACGAGCGAGCCGGTCCTGGTCGAACCGTCGGGGAGCTTCACGGTGATCTTCTCGCAGGTCCCCTTGGCGACGTATTTCCAGGCATTCTTGTCGTAGTCGACCTTGGATGTACCGGCGCAGGTGGTGTCGCCGGTCGAGGCACAGTCATTCTGTCCGGCCTTCGAGATACCGTAACATTGTTCCATCTCTTCCTCGGCCGTGGCCGGCGCTGTTGCCTTGGCGAGCGCTGTCATCACCGTGCTAGCAATTGCAAGGTTGGCTGTGCGGCGATCCATATCGGTCTCCCTCGATCCTTCGCGGTCGCGATTGTTAGCGAAACGACGCCGGCCTGTACACCGGCGCACAGGGGCTCAGCTATTCGCAGATCCGATAGTTGTCGGTCCTGCCATGGAGACCCGAGTCGAAATGCAGGTGATCCTTATGCGCATCGTCGGAGCCCGGCCCAAGCACGGTGGTGAAATAGCCACAAGCGCTGGTGCGCAGGCCGTTGAGCGCGACTGCCAGTGGTATCGCCATGTCGGCGTCGCCGACCGTGATGCGACGCTGGTCGGTTAGCTCAAAGCTCGCCACATCGATGGCATTGCCCCGCGCATGCTCGCTCGGCTTGCCGGAGCTCTCGCGATTGCGGTTGCGGCATTCAAGGCCGGGGCCGGTGGAGATGGTCTTGAGGGCTGCGCCGGCATGGACGGCGATGATGGGCGCGGCGGTCTCGGCAATCCAGCGGCCGAACTTCACGGCGAAGGCACAGAGCAGGCGAGGGCGCGCGGGCAACTCCACCTTGCCGCTTGGCGTCGCCACGGCGTGGAGGGCGACTGCGCCTTCGAGGGTGCAGCGACCCTCGGTCACCTTGTCCAGGGCCTGAAACTCCATCCCGGCGCCCCGCATCTGCGCGAGACAGCTCTGGAAGACATCGGCCGGGCTGGGTGGAGGCGGAGCCACGGTCGCTGCCGGGGTTTCGCTCGCTGCGGCTGGAGGGCTGGGCTTGGCTGGCGATTCCGGCTTCACCTGTGTCTCGGCGGGCTTGGGCTTCGCCTGGGCATCAGCCGGTTTTGGTTTCGGCTTGGCCTTTGCTTCGGCCGGCTTTGGTTGTGACTTGACCTTTGCTTCAGCCGGCTTTGGTTTTGACTTGGACTTTGTTTCAGCCGGCTTTGGTTTCGTCTTGGACTTTGCTTCGGCCGGCTTGGGCGCGGGCACGGGTATATCCTTGCCAGCGGCGGGCTGCAGCAGCAAAGCGATAGCAAGCATCAACGTTGCCGAAGCTCCGGCGGAACGATTTCTCATAGGGGCGAGTTGCTCACTGACGACGCGCGCGAGGATGCCTGATTGACGCCGCTCCGTCGAGAGCGGATGGTGCAGCCGATGACATTCGGCTGTGGTTTCCGGAGGGCAGATGCGGATCAGAGAGAGCAAGCTCATCTATGACGGCTGGACCCGCTTCCTCGTCCTCGAGGTCGAGGGCCCGGACGGTCAGCGGGTGACGAAGGCGGTGCTGGATCATGGGGAGTCCGCCTGTGTGCTTCCCTATGATTCGGAAAGGCGCACTGCGCTGCTGGTCGGCCAGCAGCGGGTGCCGCAGCTCTATCTCGGGCAGGCGGAACCATCGCTCGAAGCCATCGCCGGGCGGCTTGAGCCGGATGAGGCGGTTGAGGAGTCGATCCGTCGGGAAGCCGAGGAAGAGGCGGGCCTGCGGCTGCGCGAGCTCGAGAAGGTCGCCACCTGCTGGGCTTCGCCCGGCGTCTCCACCGAACGAATCCATCTCTATCTCGCCGCCTATTCGCCGGCCGACCGAACCGGTCCCGGTGGTGGTCGGGCAGAGGAGCTCGAGAATATCGAGGTCAAGGAAACGGCGTTGTCGGAGCTCGCGCGGCGCGCCGATCTGGGATCCATCACAGACGCAAAGACCATGCTGCTCATCCAGACCTTGAGGTTGCGGCAGCCCCATCTATTCGCATAGCGATCATCGGGACATGGCGGAAGAGATTCTGGCATAATGCGGTGCCATCAGGTCGACAGTAGGAGACCCCGCCGATGATCAAGAACGACTTCGCCGAGCAACTGCGCGCCCAGGCCGATGCCTGGCGTGCTCAGCTGAAGGATTATCAGCAACAGGCCGAGCAGGCGAGCGACAAGGCTCGAGCCGATTACAAGGCTGCCGTCGCCCAGCTCGAGAAGCAGTCGGAAGAAGCGCGCAAGCTCCTCGAGAAAGTGCAGGCTGCCAATGAGGCGGCGTGGAGCGACATGCGGTCGGCAAGCCAGAAGGCGTTGGTCGAACTGCAACGCGGCTGGGAGGACGCACTGTCGCGATTCAACAAGTGAGGCTGGTTCTCCTCGGACCGCCAGGGGCCGGGAAGGGCACGCAGGCGGCACGGCTGGTTGCGGCTCTCAACGTGCCCCATCTCTCGTCCGGCCAGTTGTTGCGCGAGGCGGTGGCGGCAGGAACTGCGCTCGGCCGGAAAGCGAAGCCGATCATGGAGCGCGGCGAGCTGGTTTCGGACGCTCTGATCAACGAAATGATCGCCGAACGCATCACACAGAAGGAAGCCGAGAGCGGCTTCATCCTGGACGGCTATCCGCGGACGCTGGCACAGGCCGAGGCGCTCGACCGGGCGCTGGCCGAAGGCGGGCTTGAACTCGATGCGGTATTGCACATCGCAGTCGACGAGGCAGCCCTGCTGGAGCGGATTCTGCAGCGGGCGAGGGAGGCGAGGCGCCGTGGCGAAGCGGTGCGGACGGATGACGATCCCGCCGTGTTCGAGAGGCGCATGGCGCGCTATCGCGCCGAGACAGCACCGCTGATCACGCATTATCGCAAAGCGGGAAAGCTCAGGACCGTCGATGGCGGCCAGCCGATCGATCGCGTGACAGAGACGTTGCTGGCAGCAATCGGAAGAAGAAGATCCCCTCATGGCGGTCCGGACAATGAGGGATGATGATCGCCGGCACGCTCGGTGATTTTGCAGTTACCGTAATCAAGAACCTGCCGTTTTGAATGGCTTGGCCAGTCGCGGGGGGCCCGTCAAGTTGGGAAAAAGTCCCATGGTCGTGCAACAAGCGATCGGTGGACGATCGGTTGGTCAGGCTTGGCCGATGATGCAGCCAATTGCAATGCCGGCCTGCGATGATCAAGGCCGAGCTCGACAAGAAGCCGGCCGAAGCGATCCGCACCAAGCTCGACAAGGCGTTGACCGATGCCGAACGTGAAGCCACGGAGAAGGAGAGGAGTATGACGAGTGCCTGGAGGCTGTCGAAGACGCCACGGAAGTGATAAAGAACTAGCCCGCTCTTGACCACACTCTGGGTACTCGGACATGCCCGACCTGGCTGGGACCAGGCGCTCTCTCAGCCGGAACGGCATGGTTGCCGTCACACTCGTGCTCACGCTCGGAATTGGTGTGGTGACCGGCTACCTGCTGTGGGGCCGTCAGCCCGATTGGTACGCCTATCACGATCCGGACAAGCTCCCGCCGGGTCCGGAGAACGACCTCATACGCCATGGCCGCGATCTGGTGGTCAACACGGCGAAGATCATCGGGCCTCACGCAGCCGACTCGCAGATGCGCTTCGCCGGTAATAATCTGGCGTGCACGAACTGCCATATCGATGCCGGCCTCAAGCCGTTTGCGGCACCGTTCGTGTCGACCTTCACCAGCTATCCGCAGGTGGTCGACGATCGCTTCCTGACGCTGGTCGATCGGATCAATGGCTGCATGACCCGCAGCATGAACGGCAAGGCGCTGCCTGATCACAGCCGGGAAATGGACGCCATCGTGTCCTACATCAAATTCGTCGGGAAAGGTTCGCCCCAGGATGTGCGCGTCGCGGGAATGGGATTGAAGACGCTCAAACCGGCCAAGGCGGCGCCAAGCGCCGAGCGCGGCCAGGCGGTTTATGCCTCGGCCTGCGCGCGCTGCCATAGCGGCGACGGGCTCGGGCAGAGGAAGCCGGCGCCGGAGCCCGGTTACCTCGTGCCGCCGGTCTGGGGTGACGACTCCTTCAACAGCGCTGCGGGCATGAACAAGCCGCCGATCGCGGCGGCCTTCATTCGGGCGAAAATGCCCTATTACGGCATGCCGGAGCTCAGCAGGCAGGAGGCGTGGGATGTCGCTCAGTTGCTGGCTGCCAAACCGCGGCCGCAGCGCTCGCGAGAGCCGTGAGGTCGCATGAGGCTGAGAAAGGCCACACCGGCCGATCTGTCACGGCTGCGCTATTGGGATTCGAAGGCCCATGTCATTGCGGCGACCGGCGCCGACGACTCCTATGACTGGGCGAGCGAGCTTCCACGCGACGTTCCCTGGCGCGAGTTCCTCATTGCCGAGATGGAAGGCGTTCCTATCGGCATTGTCCAGGTCATCGATCCGGCGGATGAGGAGAGCCATTATTGGGGCGAGATCGAAAGGAACCTGCGCGCCATCGATATCTGGATCGGCGAGGAGGCGGATCTCGGGCGCGGCTATGGCACGCAGATGATGGCGCTCGCTCTCGACCGCTGCTTTGCCGATCCGGCGGTGAAAGCGGTTCTGATCGATCCCTTGGCCAGCAATATTCGGGCACACCGGTTCTATGAGCGGCTCGGCTTCGTGGTGGTCGAGCGGCGGACTTTCGGCAGCGACGACTGCCTGGTCTGTCGGCTCACGCGCGAGGATTGGCGGCGCCGCAAGCAAGGAGGCGGCTCCCGATGATCGCTCACCACTGCGCGATCCGGGGCGCAGCCATCGCGCCGATCGCCGCCAGGATGGCGATGGCGGCGGTGTACCATACAGTGACGAAGAGCGGTGAATCGTCCGGACAGTGGAGGGCGTAGAAGGTCGCCGACACTGCGCCGGCGAGAAGACCGGCGACGGCGCCGGCGATGACGGGTCGGCGAGGAGCGCCATAGCGCAAGGTTGCCAGAAAAACGGCAAGGGGCGCGATTCCAATCAACGGGATGAAGGTCAGGCAGGACAGGCTGTTGATGCCGATCATCCGGACCGCCCATAGCGATGGCGGAACAACGAGCAGCTCGGCCGCGACGGCCAGGGCGAGGAGAGCCGGCGCAAGCAGCAGGAGCAGCAGGCGGGTCAGAGCGGCGCCGGTCGGTTGGGAGAGAGCGCGAAGGAGCGCAAGGGTGCTGACTGCCAAGGTCAGGGTGATAACGAACTTGAAGGGGAAACGGATCGTGCTCAGGGCTTCGCCAATGTCATGGCGTGGCCCGAGCATGGCAAGGAAGGCCGATGCGGCGAGCAGGATGGCGGCCAGCACGGCAATCTGCCATGCCCGCCGCATCGGCATGCCTGGCCGCCCGGTATCGGCGGCGATCGCGCGAATAAGCTCGTTCGTGTCCATGTCAGCTCCGGCGAAATCTTGCGGAAATCGCACTCAGGCCGCGATGCAGCGAAACGCGAATGGCCGTCTCGCTCTTGCCCAGGCGCCTGGCCGTTTCGGCGATGGAGCAGCCCTCGACTGAAATGGCGGCGACGACCGCCCGCTGCGCCGGCGAGAGCATGTCGAGCACCCGCTCGATATCGCGACGAACGAGCGGCTCCGGAGCATGATTCGATGCGACCTCGGCGATCCCTTCCAAGCCAATTTCGGTCCGTCGCCCACGCCGGCGGAGGGCGTCGATGAGCTTGTGGCGGGCGATCGCATGGAGCCAGGGCATGACCGGCGCGTCGGTGATCCAGGTGTGCCGCTTCAGGTGAATGGCCAGCAGGGCCTCCTGGACGACATCCTCAGCATCGATCGCTCCATGGGCGATCTTCGGCCGCACGAAGCTGCGGATCATGATGGCGGCCTGCTCGAGGAAAGCGGCATAGGACTTTTCGTCTCCTGCGATGGCGGCCCGAAGCAAGCCGGCAAGCTCGGTCTCGTTACTGCCGCTCAAGCGCGATCTCTCTCCATTCGCTCACTCGCGCCGCTTTGTTACAGAACCTCCGGAAAATTGCCGAGGGCGGCCAATCACGAACTCGTGTTGGAAGCGGGAGAAACGAAAGCCGGCTGCAATTCGAAATAGGGGCAAGGAATGACTGAAAGGATCCGGTCGAAATGGCGAATCCGCTGGATAACGACGCTGAGAGCCGGCCGCTCGTGTACCGCCAGCGCCTCTGGACCCGCATCACGCATTGGGTCTGGGCAATCGCTTTGTTCTTCCTGCTGCTTTCCGGCCTGCAGATCTTCAACGCCCACCCGGTCCTCTATGTCGGTAAACAATCCGGCTTCAGTTTCAGCAATGAGGTGCTGGCGCTCGGTGCCGACAACATGGCGGATGAGAGGCCCCTCGGCTATGCCCGGATTTTTGGCCATCGTATCGCCACCACCGGCGTTCTTGGCTTGTCACGGCAGGGCGAGGAACTGGTCGAGCGGGGTTTCCCGTCCTGGGCAACCATCCCGTCCTATCAGGATCTCGCCACAGGACGCGTCGTTCACTTCTTCTTCGCCTGGATCCTTGTTTTGGCGCTGGCCGGATGGCTGGTGGGCAGTCTCATCAACGGTCACCTCAAACGCGACATTGCGCCAAAGGCTGCCGACTTTCGCAATTTGCCGCGCGACATCGCCGATCATGCCAGGCTGAGATTCCACCATAGGCGCGACTACAACACGCTTCAGAAACTCACCTATGGCGTGGTGCTCCTCGTCATCATGCCGACGATCATTCTGACCGGTCTTGCCATGTCGCCGACGATGGATGCGGTCGTGCCGTTCCTGGCCGACATGTTTGGCGGACGGCAGACTGCAAGGACCATCCATTTTGCCATGATGCTGCTGCTGGTCGGCTTCTTCATTATCCACATCGTGATGATATTCGCAGCCGGTCCGCTCAACGAGTTGCGGTCGATCATCACCGGCTGGTACCGCATCGACGCAAAGGAGGGCGCCTGATGGCCAGGCTTGCTCTCTCCCGGCGTCGCTTTCTCACAAGCGCCGCGATCGGCAGCACCGGCCTCATGCTGTCAGGGTGCAACGTCTTTGACGGTCTCGAAAGCGACAGCACCATGCGCCGCATCCTCGCAAGTGCCAATGACCTCACCTATCGGGTGCAGAGGTGGCTGGCGCATTCCGATGCCCTTGCCCAGGAGTTCACCGAGGCTGACATCCGCCAACCGCAAAGGCCCAATGGCGTCACCTCACCCGATGACGAAAGCTACAAGTCGTTGCTGGCCAATGGCTTTGCCGATTGGCGGCTCGAGGTTTCCGGCCTGGTGGAAAAGCCGCTGGCCTTGTCGATTGCCCAGTTGCAGGCAATGCCGTCACGGACCCAGATCACACGGCATGATTGCGTCGAGGGATGGAGCTGCATTGCCAAATGGACGGGGGCGCCGCTGTCGCTGATCCTCGATGAAGCCAAGCCCAAGCCGCAGGCGCGCTATGTGATGTTCCACTGCATGGACACCATCGAGCGCGGATTGGCTGGCGACGTCAAATATTACGGCTCAATCGACCTTGCCGATGCACGTCACCGGCAAACTATCCTCGCCTATGGAATGAACGGCAGGCCGCTGCCTGTCGAGAACGGGGCACCGCTGCGGGTCCGGGTTGAACGGCAGCTCGGATACAAGATGCCGAAATATCTTCGCAGGGTCGAGCTCGTCGACAGCTTCAGCCGGTTCGGAAAGGGGCGCGGCGGCTATTGGGAGGACAATGGCTACGACTGGTTTGGCGGAATTTGAGCAGCAGAGGAGAAGTCAACCATGATCAAGACGGTGTTGGTGAGTGCAGGGCTTGCCATCGGGTTCATTCATTCGGCAGCCGCAATGGACACCATGATGAAGTGCGACAATGCATCCATGATGAAGGTCCAGTCGGAGATGGAGGCGATGGACAGCTCGATGAAGACCCAGAAAACCATGGCCATGAAGGAGATCGACATGGCCAAGAAGGCGATGGAAGCCAACAAGAGCAAGGACTGCATGATGCACTTGGACAGCGCCATGAAGGCGATGAAGAAGGGCTGACCGGCGCCGAGGGGGTCCACAGAAAGGGGCAGGGACGATCCGCCCCACAGTCGACGGCCCGTCCCTGCCTACCGATTGCTGTGGGCACAATCGGCAGGACTTAACGATCGAAGTCCCGAGAAGTTCTCGGTTGCTGTGCAGCAAAAGGCGAGACGGCCTAGAGCCCAGACCGAACCAACAAAAGGCCGTCCCGCCGCGGCGACATCCGCGCCAATCACCCCGACAGCGCGTCGCCGGTTCCGTGGGCGATTGCACCCCGTTTCCCCCCGGGCTGTTCCGTCATGGTCCAATCGAGGTCAGGTGCGACCGCCTCGGCGATGAGCCGCGAGCCGCAGACGAGACAGATCCGACCACTGGGACGGGCCAACTCCGCCTCGTCCCGGGGAGCGGTCACCCGACAGGCATGGCAATGGATCATTCTGATCGGCGAATTCGAGCTCATCGCGATGTCCAAAGCGATAGTTTTTGCGTTTGCGAAAGCCCAAACGCGGTTCGGCGAGGAAAGTTGCACCATATCGATACAGAGGCTGGAATGGGGTAGCGGCAGACGGGAGCCCGCTTGCGGACCGAGCTCCTGTCTGCCTGGCCGCTCGAGGACGGGGCTTGGAGCGGCATGCGAGAAGGCTAGAGGAGAGCGAGCCCGCAAGATGTGGCATTTGCCACATCGCATGTAACGATCCGAATCTGACTAAATTCCTTGAATGACGGCGCGAGCGCTTAACGCTTGGCGATGTAGGCGTCACGCAGGACGTTGGCCTCAAGCTCCATATCGTCCAGGCGTCGCTTGACCACATCGCCAATGCTGATGATACCGGCGAGCTTGCGATCGCGGAGCACCGGCATATGGCGGACGCGGTGACGGGTCATCAACCGCATCACCCGGTTGAGATCGTCGTCAGGTGTCACGGTGATCGGCGCTTGGGACATGATGTCTCTGACGAGCATGGAAGTCGCGCTCTCGCCGTACCGGGCAAAGGCATGAACGATCTCGCGTTCGGCTATGAGACCGAAAAGCACATCGCCGCTCATCACCACCAGAGCGCCGATGTTTCTCGCGAGCAGCCAGTCTGCCGCACTTTTGATGTTGGCATCGGGGGAAATGGTAGCAACGTCGGTACCCTTCTCCCTCAATATGGTTTCGACGGTCATAGCCGCATCTCCTCGAGCTCAACCGCAGCGGAGTGCCGTAAGCCAGAATATTAGGACGATGACAGCTACGGCCCAAGACTTCTTTGTTGCGAATGATCAGCCATCCAGCCGGCTCGTCTGCCGTTCTTAACCTAAGTCGGATGTTAGTGATTGGCGCTGTAATTTTTCTGGCAGACTAAACTTCAATACGGCGTTCTCCTCTCGCCATGTCGAGGAATCAAAAGAGATGTCCAGGTTTGTAGGAATGAGTCTCATGGCGGCTGGGATAGCGGTAGCCGCATTGCTCGTCGCTCCGCCGGCGCAGGCAGCCACCGCCGTTTTGCAGCCGCACAGGATCCTGCTCGATCAGGCAGATCAGGCGTCGTCGGATTCCATCGTGACCGTTCGCAGCCGAGGCGGCTTCCGTGGGGGCTTCCGCGGCGGCATGCGTGGCGGGTTCCGCGGCGGCTCGATGATGTGGCGGCGCGGCGGCATGGGCGGCGGTTGGCGCGGTGGGTACCGTGGCGGCTGGCGGGGCGCTGCTTGGGGAGGCCGCTGGCACGGCGGCAATTGGGGGAACCGCTGGCACGGCAGGAGGTGGGCTGGTCGGTGGCATGGCGGCAAGTGGAACAACCGCTGGTATCGGCGGGGCTGGGGATATCGCGGCTGGGGAGTTCCGTGGGGCTTTGGCGGATATTACGCCGGCTATTATGGCGGGCCCTGCGGCTATGGTTATCGCTGGACCTATCGCTGGGGCTGCGTTCCTGTCTATGGTTACGGCTTCGGCTACTATTGAGCGGCCGTCGCAGTTGTTTGGCATATGCCCCTTCGACGGGAGGGGCATATGTGTCTTTCGAGTAAAGATGGGAATAACGCCATGAGCCAATTCAGCATTTTGAGCGGAAGCTGCCGGACCACCGATCATCGCTCCAGCGTGGCGCTGCGAAACACAGTGAAGCTGGCTGCTTTCGTCCTGCTGCTGCTTGTTGCCATGCCGGGCGAGTCGTCTGCTGCCGTTTCGGCGAATGTTCGTAATGCTTGCATGAACGACTATTTCCGCCTTTGCAGCTACACCGGAGGAAACGTCTCGAGAGCGAGCCGATGCATGCGTGCGAATTACTCGCGACTCTCCAAGCGCTGCAAGGCTGCGACCTCGCGATCCAAGAAAGCCAAGCGATCGCGGCGACGTTAGTATTTCGCATGGTGGAGCGCGGCTACCCCCGCGGAACCAGAATATAGACCCGTTTTTGAACTCTTGCTGCTATCCCGCCACATGAGAGGCAAGATCTTCGCGCATGTGCCTGTATCATGCCGTATTACCGCCATCCGGGAGGTTCCAGACTGTTCACTACACCGGCCTGGAGATGATCCTCCCTGTCTCCTGAGGGCCGACAACTGCGGAGGCCAACGGCGGGGATTGGCTGCGCCTCCGCTTCTTCCTCATCTCATTCGCCAGAGTGAGCGGGTGGATGCCCGCCAATGTCTAGTGTCCATATCCGATCTCGGAAGTCTCGGCATTGGCGTTCGACAGCCGCATGACGCCGATGCCGGAGATCGCACCCGACAGCAGGGTGGAGAGGACAAGAACGGCGAGAACCCGCCGCAGGAAAGGTGCATCGGCATGGGTAGCGGTCATTGATCTAGGCCCCGTTCAGAAGGCAGCGCTCAATCACCGCTGCCGAGATTAGCCATCCCCTCGTCCAACATGGATCGTCTGGAAACGTTTCCGTTGAACTTGTGTCGGTTCTAGCCGGCTCGCGCTGAATCGGTCCTGAACTCGACGTTCATCGCTCGTTAATCCGCCAAGCCGGGCGGTGCCCGACTCAATTGAGCGCCCACAAATAAGCGAGCGCGGCTGCTATGCCGAGACCCGTTCGAACGGCATGCAAGCGACCCCAGGTCTCGATCATCGCGCGCGAAGATGCTCCCGCCGCGGCAGAGGTCATTGCCTCGAGATTCTTGTTGATCGGCAAGATCACGAGCAGCGTATAGGGCCAATTGGCGAGGATCAGGACGGCGCCGACGATCAGCGCCAATCACCGGTCTGCCAGGCCGCTACCAGGCCGAGCACGCCCGAGACAACTGCAAGGCCTGCTTGCATGGGCAAGCCCCGCGCATAGCTCGGTTTCCATTGGGCGAGCAGGCCTTGATCATCAAGGCCCAGCCGGGCAGGTTGCTCCGCAAGGTTGATGTAGCAGGCGGCGCCGGCGAATGCCGACGCCGTCGCAAGTGCAACCAGCCCAGCAAACATATCAACACTCCGTCATGCAATGGTGGTTTGGGATTGTCGGTCGCTCGCCGAGACAATTTTAGCATCCGGCACGGGAATTAAGTCCACACCTGTCGGCTGGCGTCCGCGACGATCGTCCTTGGTGAGCCGCATGCGTTTGGCGAGCAGAACCGGAGATTTGCAATGAGAAAGGTCATTACGGGAGCTTTCATATCACTCGATGGCGTGATGCAGGCGCCGGGTGGGCCGAAAGAGGATCCGACGCGCGGCTTCAAATTGGGCGGCTGGGTCGTGCCGCATATGGACGATGTTCTGCGTCAGGCGATCGGGGAGATGCTCAGCGAACACTTCGACCTGCTGCTCGGGCGCAAAACCTACGAAATCTTCGCCGCGCACTGGCCGTATGCCGAGGCCGGTCCGGACGACCTCATCGCCAGGCAGTTCAACAGCATCACGAAATATGTCGCGACACGCTCCAGCATGGAACTGACATGGAGAGGCTCGGTTGCCCTGCATGACGCGGCAGCGGATGTCGCCAGGCTCCGCAATGAGGATGGGCCTCACTTGTTGACTCAAGGGAGCAGCGAGCTGATCCAAACCTTGCTGGCCCATGATTTGATCGATGAGATCAGAGTGTTCACCTTCCCGATCGTGCTCGGGGTGGGTAAGAAATTGTTCGCAGAGGGCGCAAAACCGGCAGCGTTCAACCTGGTGGACAGCAAGGTCACGCCGAGGGGAGTCATGATCGGCCGCTACGAGCGGGCAGGCGCCGTGAAGACGGGAGATTATGCGATGGATCCGCCGACGCCGGCCGAAAAGGCTCGGCGCGAACGCATGGAGCGCGAGGGCTGACAAACTTTGCGAGTGACAAGTGTGCCGGGATTGGAATGGACTCACTGATTACCGCCGCAGGGCGTGCGCTCGCCGCGGGTGATCCGCTCGGCGCGCTGAACCGGGTGGCTCTGCGCGACGACGCCCCGGCACTGGCGCTTCGGGGCATCGCGATGGCGCAGCTCGGCGATCTCGTTCGAGCGAAGGGACTTTTGCGAAGTGCAGCGCGTGCCTTCGGCCCGAAGGAGGCTGTGGCGCGTGCGCGGTGCATCGTAGCCGAAGCCGAGATTGCGCTTGTCTCGCGCGACCTGGGCTGGCCGATAAAAGCGCTCGAGGCAGCACGGGCGACTCTCGAGCGGCATGGTGACCGGGTGAATGCTGCGCATGCGCGGTATCTCCAAGTCCGAAGATTTCTCCTGATAGGACAAATCGACCAGGCGGAGCGTCTGCTCGCAGGGCTTGACCCGACGGGTTTCCCGCCTGCGGTGAGGGCGGCCCACGAGTTGGTCGTAGCCGGGATTGCGCTTCGGCGCCTTCGAGCGAAGACGGTGCGCTCGGCGCTCGCTCGCGCCGAGTGCGCCGCGCGATTGTCAGCCATTCCGACGCTGGTGGCGGAGGTTGAAAGTGCATTCAATGTCCTGGATACGCCAGCGGCGCGCCTGATGGCGCAAGGCGAGGTGCGAATCCTCATGCTCGAGGAGGTCGAAGCGTTGTTGGCGTCGGGAACGCTTGTCATCGATGCGTGCCGTCATGCGGTGCGCCAGGCGGGCACGGCGATCGCGCTCGCGCGGCGTCCGGTGTTGTTCGCACTGGCGCGGGCGCTAGGCGAAGCGTGGCCCGGAGAAGTGACAAGGGCCTTGCTGATCGCCCGGGCTTTCCGAGCGAAGGTCGCCGATGAATCGCATCGCGCAAGGTTGCGTGTCGAAGTCGGTCGGCTTCGGACGTTGCTGCGGCCGCTGGCCGACGTCAGCGCGACGAAGCGAGGCTTCGCTTTGGTCCCGCGCTCAGCCGTCGAGGTCGCGATTCTGGCTCGGCCTGTCGAGGAGCAACATGCGGCGGTGCTCGCCACCCTTGCGGATGGCGAGTCATGGTCGAGCTCGGCGCTCGCGCTGGCGCTTGGCGCCAGCCAGCGTACGGTACAGCGGGCGCTCGATTCGCTTGCGGCAAATGGCAAGGTGCAGTCCTTCGGTTACGGACGCGCTCGCCGCTGGATAAGTCGGTCAGTTCCAGGATACACGACGATCTTGTTACTCCCGGCTCCACTGCCAGGCGAATAGTGTGGAAGCATGACCCGATCAGTGGCGGAAATCCTGCGTGAATATGGACCCTTTCCCGGCGTCGACGAAGTTCATGGAGTTACGTTTGACGGTCGGCTCGTCTGGTTCGCGTCCGGCGACAGGTTGAACGCCTTCGACCCGGCGAGCGGCACGCCGGTGCGCTCGATCGATGTTGCGGCACATGCCGGAACAGCCTTTGACGGCAAGCACCTGTTCCAGCTTGCCGAAGGTTGCATCCAGAAGATCGATCCGAAGACCGGCCGGGTGATTGCCACGATCCCGGCACCTGGCGGCGGTGGTGACTCAGGACTTGCCTGGGCCGAAGGAACGCTCTGGGTGGGACAATATCGCGAGCGGAAGATCCATCAAATCGATCCTGAAACCGGGATGATTCTTCGCACCATCGCGTGCACTCGCTTCGTTACCGGCGTCACCTGGGTCGACGGCGAGCTCTGGCACGGCACCTCGGAAGGCGACGAAAGTGATTTGAGGCGCATCGATCCGCGAACCGGAGAGGTCCTGGAGCGACTCGATATGCCGCCAGGCGTGGCGGTGTCGGGGCTCGAATCCGATAACGGCAGCCGGTTCTTCTGCGGCGGCGGGAGGAGCGGGAAGGTGAGAGCAATTCGTCGGCCGAGGCGATAGAGCCGGCACCAGTGTCGGCGATGCAGGAGGAGGGGATCGCCGCAAGAATCGCCTGATCTGCGCAAGATCACGCAAGCAAGGCCGCGGTTCGATGCTTAGCTCACCGTCATAGCATTGAACGAAAAGGGCCTCTCGATGAAGAAGATGATGTTGCCGAAGATTGCATTCTTGCTCGGAGCGTTGGCGCTCGCCAGCGCCGGACTGACGACCACCGATGCGTTCGCCCGCGGCGGTGGCGGCGGCTTTGGCGGCGGCGGCGGCTTTGGCGGGGGCGGCGGCCATTTTGGTGGCGGCGGCTTCGGCGGCGGTGGCCATTTTGGTGGATTTGGCGGTCAGTTCGGCGGCGGGCGCATGGCCGGCGGCTATGCGATCCGACCGTTTAGAGCCGGCGGTTTTGGTGGCTATGGGCATTTCGGTGGCTTTGGCCGCGGCGACTTCCATCATGGCTTTCACCGCGGATTCGGTCGCCACGGAAACGGTCTGTTCCTTGGGGTTCCGTTCGGCTTTGGTGACGCCTACGGATATTGCTGGCCTCCGGGGTATTACCGGCCGTGGGGTTATGCCTATAGCTGCTATTAGGCCGTAATCGGCCCGGCAGGGCTGACCTGCCTCAACCAGAGACCGGTTGCCCCCTCGCCGGTTTCACCGCGAGGCAGGAGAATGGGCCGGTGGACCTTCACGGGTCCGCCGGCCATTCATGTCGCGTTGATGAACGCGGCTGTCTCAGTGGCGACTCCATTTCGGCAGAATAGCCCAAGTCGCAGCAAGACGCGCCAGGACCGATCCGATCGGATCACCTATGTAGCTGGCAGGGACTTTCTCTCTCAGCGGATGAGCCATGAACATCGTTCGTTTCGCACTGAGATATCCGTACACGTTCTACGTCGTGGCAACTCTCATTCTGTTTCTGGGCGTCACCGCGATACGCACGATGCCGCGCGACATCTTTCCGGAGATCCGGATCCCGGTCGTGACGGTGATCTGGCAATATACCGGGCTCAGCGTTCCCGAGATGGAACAGCGCGTCACCACCTACAGCCAATATGCGATCAGCTCGAGCGTCGGCGGCATCAGGAATATGGAAGCGCAGACCTTCAATGGACTGTCGGTTCAGCGAATCTACTTCCAACCTGACGTCAACCTCGATCTGGCAATTTCGCAGATCGTCTCGGCGACGAATTTCATTCGTGTTCTGATGCCGCCGGGCATACAGGCGCCGGTCATCGTCCAGTTCAATGCTTCAAGCGTCCCGGTGCTGCAGATCAGCCTGTCGTCCGAAACCTTGAACGAACAGCAGCTTTACGACTACGGAATCTACCGCATTCGACAGCAGCTGGCGCCGATCCGTGGCATCACGCTGCCGACGCCGGCCGGCGGCAAATATCGCCAGATCATGGTCGATATCGATCCCACCAAATTGCTGGCCAAAGGGCTGACCCCGATGGACGTGGTCAATGCGGTCAATGCCCAGAACCTTACACTGCCATCCGGCGCCGCGAAGATCGGCAACACCCAATATATCGTCCGGACCAATGCAACACCGCCGAGCATCAAGGACCTCAACGACATTCCGATCAAGGTGGTGAATGGCGCCACCGTGTTCGTGAGGGATGTCGGCCAGGTTCATGACGGCTGGCAGGTGCAGCAGAACATCGTGCGCGAGGATGGCCGACGCTCGGTGCTGCTCAGCATCATCAAGAACGGCAACGCCTCGACCCTCGATGTGGTGAGCAGCGTCAAGGATGCTCTGTCGACCATTCGTGCCGCCGCACCGTCAGGCATGAAGATCAAGGAGCTGTTCGATCAGTCGGTGTTCGTGAGCGAGTCGGTACAGGGCGTGTTGCGCGAAATGGCGATTGCCGCCGGGCTGGCGGCCGCGATGATCCTGCTGTTCCTCGGTTCCTGGCGCTCGACAATGGTGGTGATGATCTCGATTCCGCTCGCCATCGTCACCTCGATCGTGGTGCTGTATTTCCTCGGCGAGACGATCAATACGATGACCTTGGGCGGCCTGGCGTTGGCTGTCGGCATTCTGGTCGACGATTCGACGGTTACGATCGAGAATACTCACCGACTTCTTTCCGAGCAGCGAATGTCGTTGGCTGATGCCACCCTTCATGGCGCTGCCGGCATCGCGGTTCCGACCCTGGTTTCGACCCTGGCGATTTGCTGCGTGTTCACCTCGGTGGTGTTCCTCGAAGGGCCGGCCAAATTTCTCTTCACCCCGCTTGGCGAGTCGGTCATCTTCGCCATGCTGGCGTCCTACGCCATTTCGCGGACCTTGACCCCGATCACCATCGGGCTGCTGTTGAAGAATGGCAAACCGGGGAGCCAATCGGGGTCAGCCAGCGGCACCTTCACTCGATTGCATGGCAGGTTCGAGCGTGGTTTCGAACGCATGCGGGATGGATATGTGGCGCTTCTGACCGTTCTGCTGAAGCAGCGCGCCATTGTCCCGATCCTCTTCGCGCTCATCCTTGCACTCGGTTCGGTATTATTTTTCTTCGTGGGTCGCGACTTCTTTCCTCTGATCGACGGCGGTCAGATACAACTGCATGTCCGGACTCCGGCCGGAACCCGGATCGAAGCGACAGAGGGCATCTTCCAATCGATCGAGGACAAGATCCGCGAGGTGATTCCCCAGTCCGAACGCGGGATCATCGTTGACAATATCGGTCTGCCAGCTCGCTCGTACAATCTCGCCTTCAGCGATGGCTCGACCATCGGGCCGAATGACGGGATCATACTCGTTTCGCTCCAGCCTGGTCATGCACCGACCAGCGACTATGTTCGCCAGCTTCGCCAGATTCTGCCCAGAACGTTTCCGGAGGTAATCTTCTATTTTCAGCCGGCGGACATCGTGACGCAGATCCTCAATTTCGGATCGCCGGCGCAGATCGACGTTCGAACGGTGGGATATGACCGCGACAACAATCTCGCAGTCGCCAGGGAGCTGCGCCAGCAAATTGCAACCATTCCCGGCATTGTCGATGCGCATCTTCAGCAGGAAGTCGATGCTCCGGCAATTTATGCGACGATCGACAGGACTCGAGCGGCACAACTCGGACTCGATGCAAACAACATCGCCACCAATGTCGATATCAGCCTCAGCTCGTCATCGCAGGTGATGCCGAACTTCTGGACAGATCCGGCGTCCGGCATCCCCTATTATCTCTCCGTTCAGACGCCGGAGCATCAGGTGAGCTCGATCGGCGACCTCGGCAACACGCCTGTCTCCTCTGCATTGGCGGCAAATGGCGACCCGGTCCCCGGCGTGTTGAGCAACGTCGCGACGCTCACCCGCGACAGTGTTCCGACGAATGCCAACCAGGCCAACATTCAGCCGGTGTACGACGTCTATGCGAGTATCCAAGGACGCGATCTCGGCAATGTTTCGGACGAGATCAACGCCATCGTCGCCAAGATGCAGTCACGGCTGAAGCCCGGCAACTCCATCCAGATCGTCGGCCAGATCCAGTCGATGAACCAGTCTTTTGCCGATATCGGTCTCGGGTTGTTGTTCGCGGCGGTATTTGTCTATCTGCTGATGGTGGTGAACTACCAGACTTTCGGCGACCCCTTCGTGGTCATCCTGGCTCTGCCGGCGACGTTCTGCGGGATCCTGACCATGCTGTTCGTGACGGGCACGACCCTCAATGTGCCATCGCTGATGGGTGCAATCATGGCCGTGGGCGTCGCGTCAGCAAACTCGATTCTCCTCGTTACCTTTGCCCGCGAGCAGCAGCTTGCCGGAAAGTCGGCCTTCGAGGCTTCGATCGATGCCGGGCACACGAGAATCCGCCCGGTGCTGATGACGGCTGCCGCAATGATCGTCGGGATGATTCCGATGGCCATCGGCGCCGCCGGTGAGGAACAGAACGCAGCCCTGGCGCGCGCCGTGATCGGCGGATTGCTATTTGCGACACCGACCACCCTTCTGATCGTGCCCTATCTCTTTGCCAATCTCAGAAAGGGCAATGATGGCAAGAAGGCTCATGGTGTTTTCGAGGGAGTTTGAAATGGACGACGATCGTTTGCCAGATCATCTGAACGAGGCGGCGGTTATCAATTCAGACATAGCTGCCGGCGGAGCGCAGCCCACCGGCAAGCGCCGCTACGGTGGCATAGTGCTTGCTGTCAGCGCCATTTTGATCCTCACGGCCGCGGTTGCGCTGGGGTCATGGCGCAGCTACGCACTATATCGCGAGGCGTTGTCGACAGCACAACAGCGCCGCGATTTCGTACCGAGCCTGCGTGCTGCGTCGATACAATCCAGCGATGATGTCGTCCTGGTGACCCTGCCGGCGACCACATCGGCCTTCGAATCGGCGAACATCTTTGCCAGGGCCAGCGGTTATATCGACAAGCGAAACGTCGATATCGGCGACCATGTTAAGCAGGGTCAGCTTCTGGCCGAGATCGCCGCCCCGGAGCTCGATCATCAAATTGCCCAGGCCGAGGGCACCCTGGTTCAGCTTCAGGCAGCTCTGCAACAGGCGAGAGCCAATGCCGAACTGGCGCAGGTTACATGGAACCGCGATCGTCCGCTGGTTGAACAGGGCTGGGCCACGAAGCAGCAAGGTACGGTGGACGTGCAGACGTTGAGAGCGCAGGAAGCGGCGGTGGGCGTCGCTCAAGGCAACGTGACGGCGCAGCAGGCGCAGCTCCTGGTGCTCAAGCAGCAGAAAGCCTATCAACAGGTCATCGCGCCGTTCGACGGAGTGATCACCCAACGCAATATCGATGTGGGCAGCCTGGTGCAGGCCGATGCGGTAAGCAGCACTTTCATGTTCACGATCCAGCAGAGCAATGTGATCCGCGCCCAGGTCTATGTGCCGCAGGACGAGGCGTTCGGTCTGGCGCCGGGCGTCGAGGCGGTGATTCGTGTGCCGGAAATTCCCGATCGCGCCTTTCGCGGCAAGGTCACGCGGATTGCCGATGCGCTTCAGCCGGGGACACGAACACTGTTGACGGAGGTGGACATCCCGAATCCCGACGGGCTCCTGACCTCGGGAATCTATTGCACGGTCGAGCTTCATGTTCCGCGCAAGGTTCCAAGCCTTCTGGTTCCGGCCAATGCGATAATCTTCAACAGCGACGGCATGCAAGTGGCCGTCGTCAAGGATGGAGTCGTCCACATCCGGAAGATCTCGGTCGGACGCGACCTTGGAACGACGGTAGAGGCCAGCGCCGGTGTTGCACGGGGTGATCAGGTGATCCTCAACCCTCCGGTCGATCTCACCGAAGGCAGCAAGGTCACCATACGACCGGCCTCCTGACGCCCAGCGGCGAGGCGCGTTTGACGAAAGCCGCCCGATTGCTAAGCTGACGTCGCATGAAACGGATTGGAGCGCGAACCGAGCTTGCTAGCGCTGAGCGTGCACCGCGACCCGAATGATCCACTATGAGCGATAGTCATAACGTTACTCCGGAAAGATCGCGATTTCTGCCGGTTCTTGCCGGACTGTTCGCGATCGGCATTTTTTTCGTCGACACCTTCGTGCCGTCGGATATCGCGATCGCGGTGCTCTATGTCGTGGTCGTGCTCATCGCCAGCAACATCTATCAACGGCGCGGATTGCTGCTGGTGGCGGCGACCTGCAT
>Ga0075421_100001065_pt1 | contig 31236 bp, 33 predicted proteins | sample SoiMetdeltSBSDD5_FD_75292 | JGI IMG/M metagenome (GOLD analysis project Ga0075421, IMG submission 75292) | Bulk soil microbial communities from a Populus tree surrounding site in Tennessee, USA - Soil MetaG P. deltoides SBSDD5 | ecosystem: Environmental > Terrestrial > Soil > Tree plantation... | reverse complement strand
GGGGTCATCACCGCCACCAACCTCTGGGGCTGGGTGCCGGCGATCATCTGGCTCATGGTCGGGGTCAGCTTCATCGGCTGGGCCAGCGACTACACGGCGATCATGCTGTCGGTCCGCAACGACGGGCACTCGATGAGCGCTGTCGCCCACCGCCTCCTGGCGCCCCGGGCCCGGTCGATCCTGTTCGTCTTCATCTTCTTCTACCTGCTGCTCATCGGCGGGGCGTTCGTCGGGATCATGGCCGCCATCCTCGACGCCCGGCCCGACGTGCCGTTCGGGATACTGGTCCTGGCCCTCATGGGCGTCCTCGCCGGCTTCCTCATCTACCGGCGGCGGGCCGACCTCCTGCTGGTCACCGGGCTGGTGGTGGGCGTCACCATCGCCGCCATGGCGCTCGGCCCGGTCGGCGCCGACCTCGACACGCAGCCGGTCGACTGGAGCAAGGGGGCCATCAGCGGCATCGCCACGAACGTCAACGACCGCCTCAACGGCACCAAGCCGATGTACGGGGTCGAGGACCCGACGCTCGCCGACCCGCGCATCCCGCCCGCCGATCCCGAGACCGGCGTGCGACCGAGCACCCGGAACTTCGACGCCGAGACGGGCACCATCAACGTGTTCCCGAGCTTCGTGTTCTGGGCCATCGCGCTGCTGGCGTTCAGCTACCTCGGCACCAACCTGCCGATCTGGCGGTTCGCCCAGCCGGTCAACTACATCGGCTTCTGGATCACGGCCCTCGTCATCGTCGTCACCGGCGTCGGCGCGGTGCTGGCGCCGTTCACCGACTCGGACGTGGCCAAGTTCAAGGTCGACTCGTTCACGGCCTTCGCGCCCGACCAGGCCAGCGGGGCCCTGCAGCCGCTGTGGCCCATGCTGTTCGTCACCATCGCGTGCGGGGCCATCTCCGGCTGGCACGCGCTGTTCGGCTCGGTCGGCACGTCGAGGCAGCTGGAGTACGAGACCGATGCCCTGCCGGTCGGCGGGGGCGGCATGTTCTCCGAGAACGCGCTGGCCCTGCTGTCGCTGACCGCGGTCGCCATCGCCGGGGGCGCGGGTGCCGGGGCGTTCGCCGCCGGCATTGGCAACCTGCTCAACGTGGCGACGTTCGACCTCGTCGACGTCACCTACGGCACCGCGCTGGGCTTCGGCGTGTTCGTGGTCATCGTGCTCACCGTGGTGCAGCTGGTGTTCCGCGTCATGCGGGTCACGCTCGGCGAGTGGCTGGGCAACACGTGGGTCGGTTTCAAGAACCAGCACGTGGCCTCGATCTTCGGCAGCGCCGCGGTGCTGCTGCTGGTGCTGTCGGGCACGTGGGTGTACCTGTGGCAGCTGTTCGGCGCGTCGAACCAGCTGCTGGCGGCGCTCAGCCTGCTGCTGGTCACCATCTGGCTGGTCGAGACCGGGCGCAACCCGGCCTTCGCGGGCATCCCGATGGTGTTCATGTACGTCACCACCATCGCGGCGTCCGGGGTCACCGCCTGGAACCTGTACAAGACCATCGCCACCGCCGACGGAGCCGCCACCATCTCGGTCATCGGCGCCTGGCTCATGATCGCGGTCGCCCTGCTGCTGGTGGCGGCCGCCCTGGTCATCGGCTGGGACGGCTGGAAGGCGTGGCGCCGCGAGCGACCAGCCGGCGCAGTGGTCACCGAGCCGACACCGGCCGACGCCTGAGGTCGGGGGATCAAGGAAGGGCGATCTCAGGTGTCACGGGATGCGAGCCGGCCGAGGGCCGTGAAGACGCCGACGAGGGCTTGGGCACCCTCTCCGTCGGCGCCTTCTCCGCCACCGCGACCCGCCGGCTCGCGTTCCGTCGGCTCATGTCCCGTCGGGCGGCGATCGGCCGCCGGCTCGTGTCCGGCCGGCCGCGGCCACGACGTCGGCGCCGGCGTCACCGCCGGCGGCTCGATGTGCACCTCCACCTGGGGCTCCAGGTGGCGGATCGACAGGCGCCACGGGCCGCCCGACGCGGCCACCAGCTCTTGCCACAGGGCCCGGACGGCGGCCAGGTCGTCCGCGTCGACCCGGTCGGTGTGGGCCACGTCGACCGTGCCGGTCCCGTCCTCCCACGTCGTCCGCTGCCACGCCGACTGGTCGAGGCGGTCGAGGCGCTCGGTGCCGGTCCAGCCCCGGCCACCGGCCTCCAGCTCGAAGCGGGGCGGCCCGGCCAGCGTCCCGCGCAGGATCAGGAAGTCCCGGCGGCCCCGGCGCCGGGCCCACGCCCACAGCCAGCCGAGGTCCCGGGGTTCGAGCACCACGTTCACCTGCGCCCGGGTGAAGGGCGCGGCTGCGTCGACGATGTCGAGCTGCACGGCCGAGGTCCCCAGCCACCGCAGCGTCGTCCGGGGGCCGAGCAGCGGCAAACCGCCCTGCAGCCACCGGAGCAGCTCGTTGCCCCGGCTGATATTGCGCTGGGTGCCAACCACGAACCACAGCAGGAACGCGATCAGCAGCACCGTGCCGACCGCGGCGAGAACGGCCATCGCTCCCGTTGTAGATCATGCAGCGCGCATCGGGGCGACGAACTGATGACGTTCCGCCGGGCGTTGCGCGAGTTCCTGTACGGGATGGGCAGCTACGAGTTCGTCCGCCACGCCATGGAGGAGCGGGCCGCCCGGGAGAGCCTGTTCATGGTCGTCACCCTGGGCGATGTGGTGGGTGTGCCGGTCATGCCGCCGTACTACGCGCTGCGGCTGCTGCCGTACTGCGTCGGCGACGTGGCGGCGTGGAAGCGGCGGGCGTTGCGGGAGCGGGCGGTCACCGACCAGCACGAGTTCGACCTCCACGGAGTGTGAGATGACCGAAGAAGAACGTCGCGGCCTGTTCGGGTTCCTCGACAAGGCCCGCCGGGTCACCTACGGCATGGCCACCCACGACATGACCCGCCAGGCCCTGCGCACCCGCGGCTCGATGGAGCACCTGTTCATCCTCATCACCATGGGCGACATGCTCGGCGTGCCGATCCTGCCGCCCTACTACTCGCTGCGGCTGCTGCCCTACGTCACCCCGCAGATCGGCACCTGGAAGCGGCGGATGCTCCGGGAGAAGGACGTCACCGATGCCATCTTCTGACGGAGCGACCGAGCTTGCCGAGCAGCTGCTGGCCCACCCCGAGCGTCGCTACATCATGTTCGGGGGCAAGGGCGGGCTCGGGAAGACCACGTTCTCGGCGGCCACCGCCCACTGGCTGGCCGAGCAGGGCCACAAGGTCCTGGTGTTCTCGGTCGACCCGCAGGCCAGCCTGTCTGACATCTTCCAGCGGGACATCTTCGGCCTGGGCCCGGTGCAGATCACCGACAACCTGTGGGCCCAGGAGATCGACGCCGACGCCCACATCAAGGCCTACCAGGACGAGATCAGGGCCAAGATCCTCGAGGTCAACAACATCGACGTCGTCCCCGAGGAGATCGAGGACTACATCGCCGCCGCCTCCGCCGAGCCGGCCATGGAGGAGAGCGCCATCTTCGACTCGGTCGTCGACATCGTCTCGGCCGGTGACTACGACTACTACATCTACGACCTGGTGCCGCTGGGGCACGCCCTCTACTACCTGAGCATGGCGAAGGTCTACGACGAGTGGATCACCAAGATCACCAAGCTGCGGGAGGAGATGCGGGAGTACGAGGAGATGGTCTCCCGCCTCCGCCGCGAGGAGCAGACCCAGGAGGACCAGATCCTGGGCGAGCTGCAGGACATCCGCTCCCGCATCAACACCGCGTCCCGGGTCCTGACCGACCGGGAGCACACGGCGTTCTTCTTCGTGGTCGTGCCGGAAGAGATGATCCTCCTCGACACCGCCAAGGCCGCCGAGATGTTCGCCCGTTTCGACGTCCCGGTCGCGGGCTACGTCGTCAACCGGGTGCTGCCCGACGACCTGATCAACGCCCCCGGCGTGCCGCCCTACCTGGCCCAGCGGGCGGCCATGCAGGGGCGCCACCTCGACCGCATCCGCCGCGACCTCGGCGACCAGGTCCTGGCGTACGTGCCCGAGCTGGAGCGCGACATCACCGGGCTGCCGATGATCGAGCGGATGGCGCAGCTCATGTACGGCGCCGCGCCGGCAGGAGAGGCCGCCTCATGAGCGTCGTCACCGATGCCCACCGCCAGCTGGTCGACACGTCGATGGCCGACTTCGCCGCCCTCCACCCCGGGCTGCGCTACCTGTTCTTCGGCGGCAAGGGCGGGGTCGGCAAGACCGTCATGGCGGGGGTCACCGCGGTGCACCTGGCGAGCACCGGCAAGCGGGTGCTGCTGGCGTCGACCAATCCGGTGCACAGCCTGTCGGGTCTGCTCGACCAGGACGTGTTCGGTCGCCACACCCCGGTCGCGGGCGTCGAGAACCTGTGGGCGCTGGAGATCGACACCCGGGAGTCGATCGAGCGGGCCAAGGCCGACATCAAGGAGAAGATCGAGTGGTTCCTCCGCTTCGCCGAGGTCAAGACCAAGGCGGAGGAGTTCGTCGGCGCGGCCACCACCAACCCGGCGTTCGAGGAGTCGGCCATGTTCGAGAACATGACCGACCTTATGTTCGCCGACGAGTACGACGCCTACGTCTTCGACACCGCACCCACGGCCAACGCCCGCCGGCTGCTCGGCATGTCGAAGGTGTACGCGCTGTGGGTCAACAAGATGGTGAAGTCGCGGGAGGAGGCGCAGTCGCTGCGGGAGCTGCTGTCGTTCACGAAGAAGCGCCAGGACGACCCGCTGATGACCTACCTGGTCGAGTTCCAGGGTCGCATCGCCCACGCTCGTGAGCTGCTGACCGACCCCGAGCGCACCGCGTTCTTCTTCGTCACGCTGCCCGAGTCGCTACCGATCGCCGTCATCCGCCGGTTCATCAGCTGGTTCACCGAGTTCGGCATCCCGGTGGGCGGGGTCATCGTGAACCAGGTCATCGAGCCCGGCGACCTCGCCACGGTCCCCGAGTTCGTCCGCAACCGGGTGGCCATGCAGCGCGAGCACCTCGACTCGATCGCCACCGAGTTCCCCGGCCTCGTCCGTGCGGTGGTTCCGCTCCACGACGACGAGATCCGCGGCACGGCCCACCTCCGCCCCACCGCCGAGGAGCTGTTCCGCTAGGTCACCGGCCGGAACGTCCCTCGCTGACGTTCGTCGAGGAGGATCCAGGTCGAGAACGCTTCGGCGACGACCTCGTCACCGGACCAGATGACGGTGCCCGACGTCAGCTTGCGTCCGTCCCGGGCGATGGGCCAGCCCGCCACCACCAGCGGCTCCCCGGCCTGCGGCAGCCGCCGCACCCTGGCCGCCAACCGCCCGAGCACGACCGGCTCGTCGGGTGACTTGCGGATCCAGGCGTGACCGCTGGGGCAGTCGAGCGCCGTCCAGAGGTACGGCACGTCGAGCATCGAGGCGTCCGGCACCCAGGGCCAGGCCACCAGGTCGCCGCCGGCTTCGCCGGGGAAGATCCGCAGGCCGTCGCCGGGGTCCCGGTCGGGACCGCAGCCGAAGCACGTCGGGTAGAAGTGCCGCTTCCGGTAGGCGTCGACGTCGAACTCGGCGGCCAGGCGCTCGGCCTCGTCGAACCCGACGGCCGGGGGCAGCTCGATGTCCACCTCGACAGGCCGGGCCGAGGCCACCACGGCGTCGCCGTCGGTGAGGGTGCCGTCGTCCAGTTGCAGCAGCCGTTCGAGCGGCGGTGGCTGCCGGAGCGTCACCTCGACCGCATCGGCGTCCGGAAGGCTCGCCGCCGTCAGCCCGCAGGTGTAGCCGCCGTTCCCCGAATCCGGCGGCCCGTGGAACCGCCCAGCAATCAAAAGCTCGCTCACCGCTTCACGCTAACCACCGGCCCCGGCCGCGCCTTTCGGCGCGGCCTCTATAGGGTGAAGCGAAGTGGCGGAACTTGTCGGGCGCGCACGGGAGCTCCGGCAGGTCGGGGTCGCCTGCCGAGCGGCATGCGAGGGTCGGGGAACGATCGTCGTCGTCTCCGGCGAGCCCGGGATCGGCAAGACCCGCTTCTGCGACGAGGTCGGCGACCGGGCTCGCGAGCTCGGCTTGACCGTCGCCGCCGAGCGCTGCTGGGTCGACGGCGGCGCGCCGGCGCTGTGGCCGTGGCAGCCGATCCTCCAGCAGGTGTGCGGCCCCGACGCCGCCGAGCTGCTCGCCGCCGACGCCGCCGGCACCAGCATCGACCCCGACCGCTTCGCCCGGTTCACCGCGGTCACCGACCGCCTCACCGCCGCGGCCGCCGCCACGCCGCTGTGCCTCCTGATCGACGACGCCCACGCCGCCGACGCCGGCAGCCTGCTCCTCCTGCGGTTCGTCGCCCGGGCCTTGTCGCGGTCCCGCATCGCCATCGTGGTCGCCCGCCGGTTCGGCCTACCCGCCGGCGGCTTCGAGGCCGAGCTGCTGGACGACATCGAGGCCGAGGCGGTCCCGATCGTCCTCGGCCGGCTGGAGCCCGGCGAGTCGGCCGCCCTGCTCGCCCGGCACGGGCTCGACGACCTCGACGACGACCTGCTCCAGGCGGTCATCCGGGTGTCGGGCGGCAACCCCCTCTACCTCCGCCGGCTCGCCGCGCTCGGCCCACCCGGCCCGGGCCAGGCGATCCCCGACGGGCTGCAGCTGGCCATCGAGCAGTCGACCGCCGAACTCGACCCCGACACCCGGGCGATGCTCCGGGCCAGCGCGGTCCTCGGCATGTCGCCGTCGGTCACCGAGGCCGCTGCGGTCGCCGGCTGCGAGCCCGCCGCCGCGCTGGCCGCGATCGAGGAGGCCGCCGCCGCGGGCCTGGTCACGGCCGAGGGGCCCGACGCGTTCAGCTTCGGGCACGAGGTCATCCGGGCCACGCTCGAGACCGGCCTCACCCCTGCGGACCGGCTCGACGCCCATGCCCGGGCCGCCCCCGCCGTCGCCGGCACCGGGCCGGCCATCCCGCCCGACCGGCTCGCCCGCCGTGCCCACCACGCCCGGGCCGCGGCCAGCCGCTCCCGCCAGGACGCCCAGCTGGCGGTCGAGGCCTGCCAGACCGCCGCCCAGTCGATGGTCACCTCGTTCGCCTACGAGCAGGCCGACGAGCTGGTGTCGGCGGCGGTCGACCTGCACGACCGGATGGCCGGGCTGGGGCCGGCCCCGGGGGGCCTGCTGGTCGAGTGGGCCCAGGCCGCCTGGCTGTGCGGGCGCCTCGCCGACGCCCGTGCCCGCTTCGAGCGGGCCGCCCGGGTCACCGAGCAGGAGGCCGATCCCCTGGGCTTCGCCGAGGCCGTCCTCGGGCTGGGCGGGCATTGGGTCAACGAGCACCGCGAGCCGCTCGTCCGGGCCCGGGTCCTCGGCCTGCAGCGCGCCGCCCTGGAGCGGCTCCCACCGGACGCGTCGGCGCTGCGTGCCCGGCTGCAGACCCGGCTCGCGGCCGAGGGCGTCTACGACGGCGAGCCGCTGCAGCCGGTGTTCGAGGCCCTCGAGAACGCCCGGCGTTGCGGCGACGCCGGTGCGCTGGCCGAGGCGCTGTCGCTGAGCCACCACGCCCTGCTGGCCCCCGAGTTCGCCGAGCTGCGCCTGGAGCTGGCCGACGAGCTGGTCCGGGTCGCATCCGAGGCCGGGCACGGCGTGCTCGGCCTGATGGGCCTGTGCTGGCGGGCCATCGACCTGTTCCTGCTCGCCGATCCCCGGGCGTCCCGGGCGCTGGAGAACCTGCGGGAGCGGGCCGATGCCCTGGCCTGCCAGAACATCCTCTACATCGTCGGCGTCCTCGACGTGATGCTGCTGATCCGGGAGGGCAAGCTGGCCGAGGCCGAGACTGCGGCCCAGGCCTGCCACGAGCTGGGCATCGCGGTCGGGGAGATCGACGCACTGGGCTACCTGGGTGCGCACCTCCTGACGATCCGCACCATCCAGGCCCGCGACGGCGAGCTGCTGGATGCCGCCGAGGCGGTGGCCGCGTCGACCACGCTGACCCCCGCCGAGTTCGGCTTCCGCGCGACCGCCGCCGCGATCGCGGCCCGGGCGGGCCACCCCGAGCGGGCCCGCACCCTCTTCGAGCGGCTGACCGCCGAGGGGTTGGAAGCGCTCCCCAGGTCGAGCACCTGGCTGGTCGGGATCGTGGCGATCGCCGAAGCCGCCCTGGCGCTCGACGACAGGGCCGTCGAGCGCGAGGCGTACGACCTGCTGGCCCCGTTCGCCGACCGTCCGATCATGCCGTCGCTGGCGATCGTCTGCCTGGGCTCGACCGAGCGGCCGCTCGGCCAGCTCGCGCTGGCGCTCGGCGACATCGACGGCGCGATCGGGCACCTGGAGCGGGCGGTCGAGGCCAACCACCGGACCGGCAATCATCCGTTCGAGGCCATCGGCCAGGCCGACCTGGCTCGGGCGCTGCTCCGGCGAGACCGGCCCGGCGACCACGACCGGGCCATGCGGCTGCTCGGCCACGCCCTCGCCGCCGCCGACACGATGGGCCTGACCGTGCGGGCCAAGGCGTGGCGCACCTGGGGCGCCACCCCGCCGCCGGGACCCACCGCCGGGATGCGCCGCGAAGCCCACGGCTGGGTCGTCACGCTGGGCGACCACCGGGCGTTCGTCGGCGACCGGGTCGGCATGCGCTACCTCGCCCAGCTGCTGCGCCATCCGGGCCAGAGCATCCCGGCGTTGCGTCTGGTCAGCGGGGGCGGCGAGGCGTTCACGGCCGGCACCGATGCCGTGCTCGACGAGCCGGCCCGTGCCGCCTACCTGGTGCGGATCCGGGAGCTCACCGAGGACGTCGCCGAGGCCGAGGCCCACGCCGACCTCGCCCGGGCCGAGCGCCTGCGCACCGAGCTGCACATGATCGTCGACGAGCTGGAGGCCGCCACCGGGCTGCACGGCCGGCGCCGCCGCTTCAACGACCCGTCCGAGCGGGCCCGCACCGCGGTCCGCAAGGCGCTGAAGCGGGCGATCGACGAGATCGACGCGGCCGCGCCCAGCATCGGCCAGCTGCTGCGCACCTCGGTGACCACCGGCGCGGAGTGCGCCTACACGCCCGGGGCGGGCGGCGTCACCTGGACGGTGGAGGGGTAGGGATCTCGCCCTTGAGCACGACCTGGCCGGAGGAGGCGGGGTTGCCGTCCTCGGGCTCCAGGGTGATGGTCAGCGTCGGGTACTCGGCGAGGTCGACGCCCGACCACAGCTCGATCGGCTCCTCGGGGTCCTGGCCGTCCCGGAAGTGGAAGGTCCCCACGGCGACTGAGCCGTTCGGGCCCTTGACCCACGCCTCGTAGAAGAAGCCCTTGCGCGCCGGCGGCAGCTCGGCGATGTCCAGCGTGATCGCCACGCCGGACGGTGTGTCCAGCAGCTCGGCGGTGGCTGCCGCGTCGGGGGCCAGCGAGGTCCCGGCCAGCGCGATCGTCTCGGTCTGCGCCCCGCCACTCTCGCTCGACAGCGTCACCACTCCCACGACCACCAGCACGGCGGCCGCCATCGACAAACCTGCCAGCAGTGCCCGCCGCGGCCAGCGGGCCCGCTCGGCGGGCGGTTGAAAGGCCTCGATGTCGTCGATGATCGCGTCGGCCAGCTCCGGGGGCGGCTGCGCCCACAGCGCGTCGTCGTTCAGCATGCGGCGCAGCCGGGCAAGCTGCTCCCGCTCGCCGTCGACGGCGGCAGTGTCGTCACCGGCCAGGAACCAGGCCGCGCGATCGAGGTCGTCACCCGGCATGCTCACAACTCCATCCTCACATGGGCGAGCCGCTGGGCGAGGCGCCGGTGGGCGCGGTGCATGCGGGACTTCACGGTCCCGAGCGGGATCCCGAGGTGATCGGCGATCTCCGACTGGGACATGCCCACGAAGTGTGTCAGACGGACCAGCTCGCGTTCATCGGCGGCCAGGTCACCGAGGGCGAGCCGGACCTCCCACGCCTCCCAGACGTCACCGAGCGAGGCCGAGTCGGCCGCCGGCAGCGCCGGCGATAGCCCTTGGGTCACCGGCCGGCGGCGCTCCCGCCGGGCGATGTCGGCCGCCGACCGCCGAGCGATCTGGTAGAGCCACGGGCTCAGGTCCCGCTCGGGGTCGAAGGTGCCCGCCGCCCGCCACGCCTTCACGAACACGTCCTGCACCGCTTCCTCCGCCAGCTGCCGGTTGCGCAGCCGGTCGAACGCCACGGTGAACACAGGCCCGGCATACCGGGCGTACAGCTCGCGGACCGCCGTCGGGTCACCCGCTGCGAAGCGTTCGGCCAGGGCGCGGTCACGTTCGTCCCGCCGCCCGGCCCCCGCCCGGGTGTTGACCGACACCCGGTCCGCCTTCATCGGGCCCGCGAGCAAGGCGGGCCGATCGTGTGAATGCTTCTCATCCTCCAGTAGGCGTGCCAAAGGCACAGAGGCTCGTGACATGGCGTGGCACAACTCGGCCATCTCATCCACAGCGGCAGTGGACATCGACCATTCAGTACGCCGCCGCGGCGTGATCGGTTCGCGGTTCGCGCGCGCTAGCGGTTCTGAGCCTCACGGATCGCGAGGCGACCGACGATGTTGAGGATCAGGAACTGGGCCTCGCCCTGCCACGAACCGTCGAGGAGCTGCGACGCTTCGTCGTACATGGCCTGGGCCGCGGCGTCGGGGCGGTTGGCCAGCTCGACGGTGTCGAAGGCGGTCCGGGGGCGGACGGTCCACGCGCCGTCGATGCGCATCTTCACCTGCTCGATGGTCAAGTGCCGGCCCGCCACGATCTTGCACTCGTAGTAGACCTGGTCGCCGTCCCGGAACGCGAGGTGCCGGGAGAGCTGGCCCTTCACGGTGCGGCCCTCGATGCGGTCGGGCGCCACGGCCGCCCGGCGAACGTTCATCTCGTGCCGATCGACCTTGATGCGCTCGACGTCCGGTCCTTCGATGGCGGCGCTCACCGCTTCCTCGAACTTGGCCTTGTCCACCATGTCCCACCCCTACGCCCCTTCGGGCGAGGCGGTTCGCCCTGACGAACGCGCTTCAATCTCTGGTCATGGCTGCACCACTCACGGGATCACTCCACGACAAGGTCGCGCTCGTTGCGGGCGCGACACGGGGCGCGGGCCGAGGCATCGCGGTGGCCCTCGGAGCCGCCGGGGCGACCGTCTACTGCACGGGCCGCACCACCCGGGCGCAGCCGTCCGAGCTCAACCGGCCCGAGACCATCGAGGACACGGCCGAGCAGGTGGCGGCCGCGGGCGGCCAGGGCATCGCCGTGCAGGTCGACCACCTGGTGCCCGACGAGGTGGCGGCCCTGGTCGCCCGCATCGAGTCGGAGCAGGGAGCGCTGCACGTCCTCGTCAACGACATCTTCGGCCTCACCGGCGAGCCCGAGTGGGACAAGACGGTGTGGGAGTCGGACCTCGAGCGGGGTCTGCACACGCTGCGGCTGGGCGTCGACACCCACGCCATCACGTCGCACTTCGCGCTGCCGCTGCTGATCCGGTCGCCGGGCGGCCTGGTCGTCGAGGTCAACGACGGCACGGCCGAGTACAACGCCACGAACTACCGGGTGTCGTTCTTCTACGACCTGGTGAAGTCGGCGGTGAACCGGATGGGTTGGGCGCTCGGCCACGAGCTGGCGCCCCACGGCGCCACGGCGGTGGCGCTGACGCCGGGCTGGCTGCGGTCCGAGGCCATGCTCGAGGCCTTCGGCGTGACCGAGGACACCTGGCGGGATGCCACCGAGCGGATCCCGCACTTCGCGATCTCCGAGTCGCCGACGTATGTCGGGCGGGCGGTGGTCGCGCTGGCGTCGGACCCGGACGTGGCCCGGTGGAACGGGGAGTCGCTGTCGAGCGGCCAGCTCGCCCAGGTGTACGGCTTCACGGACATCGACGGGTCCCAGCCCGACGCGTGGCGCTACCTGGTCGAGGTCCAGGACCCCGGCCTGCCCGCCGACACGACCGGCTACCGCTAGTGCGGTCCGCTAGTCGTGCCATGAGACGAACTGGCCGGTCGCCAGCGGGCCGGTGACGTCGGTGCCGCAGGTGCCGTCGGCCTTCATGATCCTGACCTGGCCGTGGTGCTGGTAGAGGACCTGGGTCGAGTCCGGCGACCAGGTCGGGAACTGGTCCTCGAGCGGGTCGTCGGTGAGGCGCCGGAGGTGAGTGCCGTCGGGGTCGATGCGGTAGATCTCCGAGTTGCCGTCCCGGTTGGACTCGAACGCGATGTGCTTCCCGTCCGGTGACCAGGCCGGCGAGAGGTCGTTGCCGCGCTCGTCGGTGAGGCGGAGCTTGCCGGTGCCGTCCACGTTGACGACGGCCAGCTCGTCGTTGGCCGGCTCCTCCTCGCTGTAGGCGATGCGCCGGCTGTCCGGCGACCAGATCGGCAGCAGCCCTCGGGGGGCCACCAACCGGTGCTTCCCGGTCTCGACGTCGACGACCCAGACCCCCCACCCTCCCGGCCGATCCGAGCTGTAGGCGATGTACCGGCCATCGGGCGACCAGGCGACGTGCCGGTCGTCGGCCGGACTGCGGGTGAGGTTGGTGAGGTCCGACCCGTCTCCGTCCATGAGGTAGATCTCGTGGTTGCCGGCGTCCCGGTCCGTCTCGAAGGCGATGTGCAGCCCATCCGCGGTCCAGCTCGCCTTCAGCTCCCCGCCCGGATCGTGCGTGAGGTTCACGGCCTCCTCCATCCCAGGCAACAACGTGAAGACGTCGAAGTTGCCTCCGACCCCCGCATCGGTGAAGAGGAACCTCCCGACCGGCTGCTCCAACCGGCATGGCTCCGCGGTCGTCGTCGGCGCCGTCGAGTCGTCGTCGTCATCACCGGAGCACCCCACCGCCGCCACCATCGCCAAGGCGAGACCGCAGGCGCGAACCATCCAAGCTCTCACGCCTCCTCCTACACCGCCCGAGGCCGAAGGTTCCCCGGATCTCGTGCCGGCCGGCGCCGCGTGACCGGTCAGACTCGGCGGATGCGGCTGGCGCTGGTGACCGGAACTGTCGGCGTCGGGAAGTCGACGATCGGCCATGCCGTCGCCGCGCGCGCTGCGTCTCGGGGGACCTCGGCCGCCTTCCTCGATGTCGACGGGTTGTCCCGCCTCTGGCCCGCCCCGGCCGGCGACCCGTTCAACGGGGCGCTGATCCTCGCCAACCTTCGGTCGATCACCGGGAACTACGCCGCTGCGGGCGCGGAGCTCCTGGTGCTGGCGTGGGTGATCCAAGATGCCGAGGGCCTCGGCCGGCTCGAGGCGGAGGTCGGCCTGCCGGTCACTGCGGTGCGGCTCGTGGCATCGGGAGCGGTCGTCGAGGCCCGACTGCGGCATCGCCACCAGGGCCCGGAACGGGACGGCCTCGCCTGGCACCTCCACCGTGCCCCGGAGCTGGTCGCGCTCCAGGACCAGGGCCTCCGCCTGCCGACCGTCGACGCGTCCGGCCCGGTCGAACAGGTCGCCGACGCCGTCCTCGACTGCCTGATCCCCGTACCCGACCCGAACATGTGATCGACTGTCCAGGTGATCGTCGACGAGCTGCGGGAGGCGGGCATCGGACCGGGCGACCTGCTGGCCCTGACGGTCAGCGACGGTGTTGGTGTCGGGCTCGCCCTGCTACCCGACAGGCAGCCGCAGCCGGCACCCGCCGAGCAACGCCCGGCCACCGCCCCGGATGCCGAGCAGGCGCCGCCGCTGGCGGTGGGTGGGCGGTCGTGGGCCGTTGCGACCGATGACCCGGCGGCGATCGTCGGCGACATCGAGGAGCAGCTGGCGCCGAGGTGGGTGGTCTGGTCGGGGGAGACGGCGTCGCCGCTCTTGCGGACGGGGGTGCGGCTCGCGAGCTGTTGGGACATCGCGGCGGTGCACCGGGTGCTCTTCGGAGGGTGGCGGGCCGACCCCGGTCGGGTTTGGGCGCAGCTGCATGACCTCCCGCTGGACAACATCCCGAGCGCCGGGCCGCTCGACCTCTTCAGCCTCAGCGACAGCGACGACGAGCCGGTCCGGCCCGACGGCCACCTCGCCACCGAGTGGGTCGCCGGGGGCTGGGCGGCCACGGCCGACCGGCTCGCGCAGTGGGCCGCTCTCGCCGCTTCCACGGCCACCGACCAGCAGGAACGCCTCGCCGCCCTCGCCGCCGACCACCCCCGCACCGCCCTCATCGCGCGGGCCGAGTCGGCCGCCCAGTTGCTCTGCGCCGAGCTCTCGACCACCGGCCTCCCCATGGACCGGGCCGCGGCCGAGGCCATCGTCGCCGGCTTCGTCGGCCCCCGCCCCCGCACCGACGCCGAGGCCGCCCAGCTGCGCGCCACCCGCGACCACGAGGTCCTCCACCACCTCCCCGCCGGCGGCCGGGGCTTCGACCTACGCAGCCCCGGCCAGGTGAAGTCCCTGCTCAGGAGGGTCGGCATCGAGGTCCCCGATACTCGGGCGTGGCGGCTCGAAGCGCTCCGCGACGACCACCCGGTCGTCGACGCCCTGCTCACCTGGCGCAAGGCCGAGCGGGTCGCAACGACCTACGGCTACGGCTGGCTCGACCAGCACCTCGGCGCCGACGGCCGGCTGCGGGGCGAGTGGTCCGGCGCCGACGGGGCCGCGGGCCGCATGACCGCTTCGGCAGGCCTCCACAACATGCCGGCCGACATGCGGGCCGCGGTCGTGGCCGAGCCCGGCCACGCCTTCGTCCGGGCCGACCTCGGCCAGATCGAACCCCGGGTCCTGGCCGCGGTCTCCGGCGACCAGGCGCTGGCCCAGGCCACGGCCGACGACGACATGTACGCACCGGTCGCCCGCCAGCTCGGCGTCGAGCGGGCCACGGCGAAGGTCGCGGTCCTCGGCACCATGTACGGCCAGACCACCGGGCACGGCGCCCAGCTCCTCCCCCGCCTGCGGGCCACCTACCCGGTCGCCATGGGCTACCTCGAGGCCGGCGACCGCGCCGGCCAACTCGGCCAGGACCTGCGCACCTACGGCGGCCGTCTCGTCCGGATGGGCGGCGGCGCCGGCGACGGGGCCCTCGACGAGCGCACCGCCCGCAGCCGAGCCGCCGCCCGGGGCCGCTACGGCCGCAACGCCCTGGTCCAGGGCGCCGCGGCCGAGCTGTTCAAGGTGTGGGCGGCCACCGTCCGGGCCCGGGGCGCCGAGCTGGCGGCGGAGATCGTGCTCTGCCTCCACGACGAGCTGCTCGTCCACGTCCCCGAGGCCAACGCCGAGCCCACCGCCCGCCTCCTGGCCGGCTGCCTCGACGAGTCCGCCCACCGCTGGTCCCCGACCCCGAGCGTCCGCTTCGTCGCCGACATCTCGGTCATCACCCGCTGGTCGGACGCCAAGTGATCCCTACGAGCAGCGGCAACGGCAGGTAGCGGCTAGTCGGACGCCAGCGAGTTGAACTCGGCGAGGATGTCCTCGCCGTTGGCGCGCCGCCGGCACCAGTGCTCGACCTCGCCCCGGATCGCCACCCGGGCCGCGTCCCGCCCACTGCCCAGGCTCTGGTCCAGCAGCCGCTGCCACAGGATGTCGACCATCTCGTCGCCCGGGTAGTGCTTGCCGCTGGCGCCGATCCACGTGCGGTCGCGCATCTCGGTGATCGCCGTGGCCAGGTAGGCGACGTGGGGCGTCTCGTCGGCCCGGATGTACGACACCAGCGTGGCGGCCGCGCCGTCCCCAGCGACGAGGTCCGGGTCCGACAGCCACGTCTCGGCCCACCGGAACGTGTGGAACGCCGACACCTCGATGAACAGCACCCGGATCATCAGGGTCACCATGAACTCGAGCTCGGCGTCGATGTCGTCGGGCAGGAGCCGGGGTGCATCGAGCCCGCTCGGCGCGCCACCGGGGGCGAACCCCATGCGGGCCAGCATCGCCTCGATGTCGAGGTCCTCGGTCGGCTCGGGGAACGCGATGTCGCGGGCGGCGAACCACATGTCCTTGTGCCCGGCCTCCTCTTCCCAGCCGGCCTCGTCGCGCCCGTGGGCCTCGAACAGCCCCCGACCGAGGTGATCGATGGCGGTGCCCCGGATGTCCTCGACGAAGTGGCGCTGCAGACCGGACGGCTTCAGCAGGCGGATGTTGGCGCCGTAGCCCTCGACGGTGCCGATGCGGGTGAGGGTGGCGATCAGCGGCTCGGGGACGCCGGCGCCGATCAGGAACCGGGCCTGCGCGACGTTGGGGAAGTGCCCGGCGAAGGTGTCGAGGGGGACGTCGATGACCGCGGTGCCGAACACGGCGGTGTGGTGGGCCCGCCAGGCCGACACGGCCGGGACCCGGAAGCGGGTGCGGGGCGAGATGTAGCGGCCGTCGTCGTCGAACCCGCCGTGGCAGCGCACGCCGCCGGCGATGAGCGGCTCCGTGACGGGCGCGTCCGCCAGCAGCTCCTGCTCCGTGAACTCGACCTGGTCGGTGACCGTCATCGCGGGTTCCCCTCCGTCGACCCAAGCGGCTCCTCATGGGTTGACTCCAAGGTTTACACTTCTGCGTATACCTGTCCAGACCAAACTTCTCCCCCGGGCCGAGCGCCGGGAATCGATCCTCCGGGGCGCCGCCACGGCGTTCGCCCGCTCGGGGTTCGCCCACACGTCGATGGACGACGTCGCCGCGGCGTGCGGCATCACGAAGCTCATCGTCTACCGGCACTTCGAGACCAAGGAGGAGCTCTACCGGGCCATCCTCCAGCGGGTCTTCGACCGCCTCGCCCAGGAGTTCACGACGAACTTCACCGCCCCGTCGACCCGGGGCATGGGCGCCCGCACCCAGCTCACCGTCGCCCGCGACGACCCCGACGGCTACCGCCTCCTCTGGCACCATGCCGCCCGCGAGCCCAAGTTCGCCGACTACGCCGCCGAGGTCCGGCGGGCCAGCGTCCAGGTCGTCCGGGAGCTGACCGACGTCGACACCGGCACCCCGTCCGTCGACCGCTGGCAGGCCGAGACCATCTTCAGCTGGTTGATCGAGACCACCCTGGCGTGGCTCGACGAGGGCGAGGTCGCGCTCGACGACCTGTTCATCGAGCGGGTGACCACGTCGCTCACGGCGATCCGCCAGGCCTGGGCCTAGGTCACGCAGCTCAGGCGCCGAGCCACTCGATCGCCGCCGCGGTCAGCGCCTCGACGCCGGTCCTCAGCGTCGGCTCGACGACCGGCGCGAACGTCGCCTGGTGGTTCGACGGGATGTCCAGGTTGATCCGCCCGGCCTGCCGGGCCTTGGCGTAGCGGACAGGGTCGATGCCGCCGATGAGCCAGTAGCAGATGGGCGCCTTGGCGGCGGTGGCGAAGTCGCCGACATCCTCGCTGCCGGTCGCTGCGGGCACCTCGTACAGCCGGCCCTTGCCGATGACGGCACCGATCGCCGCGGTCGTCCGAGCCGTGGCTCTGGCGTCGTTGTCGAGGACCGGGAACGTGTCGATGACGGCGATGTCGGGGTCCTTCTCCGCCCCCGACGCTGCGGCCTCACCCTTGATGATCCGCTGGACCGCGGCGAGCACGCGGTGCCGGACGTCGGGCGTGTACGTGCGGATGTTGAGCTTGATCTCGGCGGTATCGGGGATGACGTTGTCCTTCGTCCCTGCGTTGATCGCCCCGACGGTCACCACCGCGATGTCGGACCCGGCGATCTCCCGGGACACCACCGTCTGCAGCCGCACGACGGTCGTCGCCGCCATCACCACAGGATCGATGGTGACCTCCGGCCGTGAGCCGTGCCCGCCCCGCCCGAAGAACGTCACCTTCAGGGCGTCCGTCGCGGCGAAGGCCGGGCCGGCCCGGTAGCCGACCGTGCCGGCCGGCAGCGGAGCGACGTGCTGGCCGAGCACCACGTCCGGATGGCCGAAGCGGTCGAAGAGGCCGTCGTCGACCATCGCCCGTGCGCCCCCGCCCACCTCCTCGGCGGGCTGGAAGACGGCGAGGACGGTCCCCTGCCAGCTGCCCTTGGCCCGGGCCAGCAGGTCGGCCGTGCCGACCAGGCACGTCACGTGCATGTCGTGGCCGCAGGCGTGCATCACCGGAACCGTCTTGCCGTCGGCGTCGGTGGCGGTCGCGGTGCTGGCGTAGGGCAGGCCGGTCTGCTCCTCGACCGGCAGCGCGTCCATGTCGGCCCGGAGCAGCACGGTCGGCCCGTCGCCGTTGTGCAGCACGCCGACCACCCCCGTGCCGCCGACCCCGGTCGTCACGTCGTAGCCGGCGGCCTCGACCCGTTCGGCGACCTTCGCCGCGGTCCGCTCCTCCTGGTGCGAGAGCTCGGGGTGCTGGTGGAGGTCCTTGTAGAGCGCGACGAGCTCCGGCGTGAGCTGGGCGAGCGGGTCCAGCACCGGCCGGGCCGCGACCGGGCTCGAGGTCTCGGGCACCTCGCCACGATGACCCACGCTTCCCCAGCCCAGCGTCACCCCAGGTGGGTGAGGGTTGAACACATTCCGATATCGGAATATGATGCGCTCCATGGCACGAGCGGCGACGACGACCGACGCGTTCAACGCGGTGGCCGAGCCCCGGCGGCGGCAGATCCTCGACCTGCTGGCCGGCGGCGAGGAGCACGCCGTCAACGACCTCGTGCAGCGGCTCGGGCTCGCCCAGCCGCAGGTGTCCAAGCACCTCCGGGTGCTCCGGGAGGTCGGGGCGGTCGACGTCCGCGACGTCGGCCGGCAGCGCCTCTACCGCCTCAACGGCCAGGCGCTGAAGCCGATCCACGACTGGGTCAGCAGCTACGCGCACACCTGGTCGGAGCGCTTCGAGGCCTTGGACACCGTGTTGGAGGACCTCAAGCAATCGGAAGCAGCCCAGAAGGAGCACGGCCATGGCCACCAGTAGCGGCACGGCGATCATCACCCTCCCCAGCGACGAGGAGATCCTCATCACCCGGCACTTCGACGCCCCCAAGCACCTCGTGTACCGGGCGTGGACCACCCCCGAGCTGGTCACGCGCTGGTGGGCCGGCCACCGGGGGACGATGACCAGCGTCGAGATCGACCTCCGGGTCGGCGGCCGGTGGCGTTACGTCATGGCCCACGGCGAGGGCTCCGAGATCGCGTTCCACGGCGACTTCCGCGAGATCGTCCCGAACGAGCGGATCGTCACGACCGAGGTGTTCGAGATGCCGGGCGTCGACGAGGGCCCCGAGCCGCCGCTGAACGTCGTCACGTTCACCGAGGTCGGCGGCCGCACCCGGCTGGAGCTGCTGGTGCAGACGGGGACCAAGGAACTGCGGGACACGATCCTCGAGTCGGGGATGGAGGGCGGGATGCAGGAGCAGATGGACCTGCTGGAGGCCTTGGCCCAGTCGCTGGCGTAGGCCCCTCACCTGAGCCGCCTGAGAGCTCTCAAAGGGACGCTCAGGCCGCTCTCAGCTGTCGGCGGTCACTGTGTGCGCATGCCGACGAGCTCCTCCACCGCCTCCCCCGACCTCGAGCAGACCCTCGTCGAAGCGTTCGGCGACTGCTACTCGTTCCGCCACACCGACGACCTGACCGCCGCGGGGCCGGTGCTCTGGATCCGGGTGGTCCGCCCGGCCGACGAGCACGGCCCCGCCGAGGGCTACGTCGCCAGCATCTCCGGCGCCCGCCCGGTGCTGGAAGCCACGACCGACGAGCTCTTCCTCATCCGTGACACCCGCCGCCAGGACCGCACAGGCCGCTCGATCCTCGACATCCTCCCGGCGCTCCCGGCGCTCCCGGCCGCCAGCTGATCCGGCAGCCTCGAAGCACAACCACCGCAGTTTCGCTTGATCCCCCACAGGCCGCGGCCGGGTCCTGTCCTGTGCCCCCGCCCCGACCGCGGCCTCCAATCGCCGCCGGCCCTCGGTTCCCGCCCCCGAGGGCCGGCGGCCTCGCCAGGGTCAGGCGACGAGGTCGGGGTCGGCCTCTTCGACGGCCTTCGTCAGGTCGGCCAGGGCGTCGGCGTAGGCGCCGTAGTTGCGGAGGTACCAGGCCGGCCACTCGGCGACGGCGTTGGTCGCCGCGGCCTTCAGGAACTTCCAGCTCGGCTGGGTGCGCTCGGCCTCCTCGACGGCCTCCGGGTAGGTCCGCTGGTCGGCGATCAGCAGGTCGGCCTGGTACTTGTCGGCGTTCTCCCAGCTCAAGGTCTCCCAGTACTCGAACCCCTTGTCCGGCTTGTCGGGCACGATCACCTCCATGCCCCAGGCGATGAAGTCGAGCAGCTCGGCGTTGTAGTCCGGGTTGGCGATGTACATGCCGTCCGGCGACGGCGCCACGGCCAGCACGCTGAGCCCCGGCTTGGCCTTCACGGCGGCCTCGAAGTCGGCCTTGGCCGTCTCGAACCGCTCCCGCTTCTTGGTGACCGCGGGGCCATCGACGTCGGCCCCCAGGCTGCCGGCCAGCTCGACGTAGTCCTCGATCATCCCCTCGACCGACTTGGCCTGGGCGACCCCGACGATCGGGGCGATGTCCATCAGCTTCTGGCTGGCGCTCCCGGTCCCCTCCTCGAGACCGGAGTACGCCTTCTCCAGCGGCCACCACTCGGAGATGATCAGGTCGGGCTCGAGGGCGGCGACCGCCTCGATGTTGATGTTGCCCCACTCCTCCCCCACGATCTCGACGCCGTCGAGGTCGAGGCCCTCCAGCGCCCGCTCGTCCTCGACCTTGGTGTCGGCGTAGATCCCGACCGGCTCGATCCCGAGCGGGATCAGGGCGGCCGCCGCATAGGCGTGCATGACGATCTTCTTGGGCGTGGCGTCGAGCTTGGTCTCCTTGCCCGAGCCGTCGACGTAGGTCCAGCCCTTGCCGCCGCCACCCTCGCCGCCGGAGCCGCTCGCGGTGTCGTCGTCGTCGCCCGCGCCGCACGCTGCGGCGGCGAGCAGGGCGACCGCCACGACGGCGAGCGTGAGCAGCCTCAGGCGTGGACGGCGAGCGGCGTTGTGGTTTCGAGACATGGGTTCCTCTCTGTCGAGCTACGACGGCGGGCAGGTACGGGCAGCACCAGCGGGGTGCCGGTGAGCGGGTCCGGCATGACGTGGCACTCCAGGTCGAAGACGTCGGCGACCAACTCGGGTGTCACGACGTCGGCGGGCGCGCCCTCGGCGGCGACGCACCCGGCCCGCATCGCGATCAGCCGGTCGGCGTAGCGGCACGCCAGGTTCAGGTCGTGGAGCACCAGGACGATCGTGCGGCCGTCCTCCTCGTTGAGCCGGGCCAGCAGGTCCAGGACCTCGACCTGATGGGCGATGTCGAGGTACGTGGTCGGCTCGTCGAGCAGGAGCAGCGGCGTGCCCTGGGCCAGGGCGAGCGCGATCCAGACCCGCTGGCGCTGTCCGCCCGACAGCTCGTCGACCGTGCGCCCGGCCAGCGCCGACACCCCGGTCGCGATCAGCGCGGCCTCGACGGCGACCTCGTCGTCGGTCGACCACTGGCGGAACCAGCGCTGGTGGGGATGCCGGCCCCTGGCGACCAGCTCGGCGACGGTGATCCCGTCGGGCGCGATCGGCTGCTGCGGGAGGATGCCGAGGCGGGTCGCCACCTCCCGGGTGGGCAGCCGGGAGATCGCCTGGCCGTCGAGCAGTACGACGCCGCCCCGGGGTCGCAGGAGGCGGGCGAGGCCCCGCAGCAGCGTCGACTTCCCACAGGCGTTGGCGCCGACGATGACCGTGATCCGGCCGTCGGGGATGGCGACGTCGAGCCCGTGGACGATGTCGATGCCGTCGTAGCCGAGCGTGACGCCCTCGGCCCGGAGGCTTGCGCTCGCGTCTTCGGTCATGGTCAGCCTCCGGATCCGAGCCGGTTGGAACGGGCGAGCAGGTACAGCAGGTAGGGCGCCCCGACGACGCCGGTCACGACGCCGACGGGCAACTCGGTGGGGGCGAGCAGGCGACGCCCGACGAGGTCGGCGGCCACCAGCAGCAAGGCGCCGCACACCGCGGCCGGCACGAGAGCGAGCGTGCGGCCGCCGACCAGCCGGCGGGCGATCTGCGGGGCGGCCAGCGCCACGAAGGCGACGGGCCCGGCCGCGGCGGTGCCGGTGGCGGCCAGCAGGGCGCCGCTGACGAGCAGCGCTCCCCGGGTGGCGTCGACCCGGCCGCCCAGCGCGCGCGACAGGTCGTCGCCCATCTCCAGCAGCCGTAGCTGACGGCTGAGGCCGAGCGTGACCGGCACCAGGACGACGAGGGCGATCGACACCGGGCGGACGTGGTCCCAGCCGCGGCCGTTGAGGCTGCCGGTCAACCAGAGGAACGCCCGCTGGGCCTCGTAGATCGCCGCCTGGGTGAACAGGTAGTTGGTGAGGGCGGTGAGGATGGCGGTCAGGCCGATGCCGACCAGCACGATCCGGTAGCTGCTGACGCCCCGGCGGTAGGCGAGCAGGTACAGGGCGAGGGCGGCGGCCGTCGCCCCGGCGATGGCACCCCCGGCGACCTGGGCGGTGCTGCCGTGGGCGATGATCACCACCCAGCAGGCCACGAGGGCGGCGCCGGAGTTGATGCCGACGACGTCCGGGCTGGCCAACGGGTTCCGCACCAGCCGCTGGAACACCGCGCCCGACAACCCGAACGCCGCGCCCACCTCGAGCGCGGTGATGCCCCGGGGCAGCCGGATCGACCGCACGATGAAGCCGTCGCCCCCGGTGTCGTCCCCGAGCAACGTCCCGACGACCCGGCCGACCGGCACCGGGTAGTCCCCCACCGCCAGCGACCAGACGAAGACGCCGGCGGTCGCCGCCACCAACCCCAGGGTGACGACGACCGCCCGACGATCCACCCGCCCCGACACCCACCCCCGGGCGAGCCGAACGGTGACGAGCCTCGCCGACGCCGGCGCCCCCGGCGGTTCGGCCGTGACGACGGCCGTCACGGGCGGCCTCCCTGCCGGCACTGACGGCGGCGGACGCCGAGCGTCGAGGCGGCCCGGCACAGGGCGGCAGGCCTTCCGGCCACGCCCGCCGAACGGGTCGTGACGGCAGCGGTCACAGGGCGGCCAGCCGGCCGCGGCGGACGAGCGCGATGAAGACCGGGGCGCCGAGGAGGGCCGTCACGATGCCGACCTGGACCTCGCCGGGGCGGGCCACGAGGCGGCCGACGACGTCGGCGGTCAGCAGCAGCGTCGGCGCCAGCACGAGCGACCACGGCAGGATCCAGCGGTAGTCGGGCCCGCAGATCGCCCGGGCGATGTGCGGCACCGCCAGCCCGACGAAGCCGATCGGCCCGGCCGCCGCCGTCGCCGCCCCGCACAGGATCACCACCGACAGCGCCGCCAGCGTCCGGGCCACCGGCACCCGCATCCCCAGCGACCGGGCGACGTCGTCCCCCAACGCCATCGTGTTGAGGAGCCGGGCCGACGCCAGCGCCAGGGCGGCGCCCAGCAGGAGGAACGGCAACACCTGGACCACGACGTCGTCATCCCGCCCCGACAGAGACCCGACCGCCCAGAACCGGTAGCGGTCGAGGGCCATGACGTCGGTCAGAAGGATCGCCGAGGTCAGCGACGACAGCAGGGCGGTCAGCGCCGCCCCGGCCAGCGCCAACTTCACCGGGCTCGCCCCGCCGGCGCCCATCGAGCCGAGGAGGTAGACGACCAGGCTCGCCAACCCCGCCCCGGCGAAGGCGAACCAGACGTAGCCCGTCAGGCCGGTGATGCCGAAGACGTGGATCCCCAGCACCACCCCGAGGCCGGCGCCGGCCTCGATGCCGAGGATCCCGGGGTCGGCCAGCGGGTTACGGGTGACGCCCTGCATGACCGCGCCCGACAGGCCGAGCGCCGCGCCGACCCCGATGCCGACGGCGGTGCGGGGCGCCCGGAGGTCTCGGACGACCAACTGGTCGTTGGACCCGTCGAAGTGGCGGAAGGCGTCGATGACCGTCGACAGCGGGATCGACTTCGAGCCGTAGGCCAGCGACAGCAGCGCCGCGACGCCCAGCGCCCCGACCGCCCCCAGCAGCCCGACCACCCGCAACCGGGCCCCAGCAACCATGGTTGTTAGGCTTGCTTACCTTCAATGAATAAGTCAACTAGACCTCGGTGACCTGCTGTTGCCGGGCAAATCTGACGGTGTGTCAGCTACGGTCGGGGTCCGACACCAGGGGGACGGCATGCACACCAGGGACGAGATCGAACAGGCCTTCCGGCGCTACAACGCCGCCGCCGACGAGGCCGGGCGCACCGGCGACTGGCAACCGTGGGTCGAGTGCTTCACCCCCGACGTCCGCTACGTCGAGCACCTCTACGGCACGTTCCACGGGCGCGACGAGGTGCTGGCCTGGATCACGAAGACCATGGGCGCCTGGCCGTTCACCCACATGCAGCTGTTCCCCTGGGACTGGTACACGATCGACGCCGAGCAGGGATGGCTGGTCGGCCAGGTCGAGAACCGCTTCGTCGACCCCGGCGACGGCCAGGTGTACCAGGGCGCCAACTGGACCCGCCTCGTCTACGCGGGCGACGGCCTCTTCTCCTCGGAGGAGGACGTCTACAACCCGGCCACCTTCGCCCCGGTCGTCGAGCAATGGCTCGCCGCCTGGGCCCGCCATCACCCCGAGGCGCGAAGCTAGGACGCCGTGGACCCTGACGACCTACGGCGGTTGGAGCGGGCGGCAGGGTTGGCGACTGCGGCCGACGAGTATGCGGACGTGCCGGCGGAGGTCGAGGCGCAGGTGCGGGGGATCTGCGATGCACTGCCCGAGGTCACCGACAACCCGGCCTGGGCAGGCACGCAGTGGCGGGTCCGCAAGCGGACGTTCGCCCACGTGCTGACCGTCGACTTCGCCGACAGGCCGGTGACCGTCCTCACGTTCCGGTCCTCGGGCCAGGAGCTGACCGCCCTCCGCGAGTCCGGCCTGCCGTTCTTCCGTCCCGCCTGGGGTGCCGACGCCGTCGGCCTGGTCCTCGACGACGCCACCGACTGGACCGAGATCGCCGAGCTGATCACCGACAGCTACCGAGTCGTCGCCCCCAAGAAGCTCATCGCGCTCCTCCCCTAGGGTCACCCACCGTGAGCCTGCGCAACGTGGTGGCCCGGATCACGGGCCGGGGTTGTCGGGACGGTCGTCGGGGTGGTCGAGGTGACGGCGGCCTCGCCGACGTCCGCATCGCCTACACGCCCGACGACGACGGCCTCCCCGACCCGGGCGAGGTCGTCTGGACCTGGGTCCCCTACGAGGACGACCCCAACCAGGGCAAGGACCGGCCGGTGGTGGTGATCGGCAGCGTCGCGAGCGACGGCGAGCAGCTGGCCGTCGTCCCGGTGACCAGCCGCAGCCCGGAGGGGCGGCCTGGCGCGTGGGTGTCGATCGGGTCAGGCCGGTGGGACGGCAAGGGCCGCACCAGCTACGCCAACGTCGACCGGGTGCTGCGGGTGCCCGCGGGCGACGTCCGCCGCGAGGGGGCGACCCTCGCCCGCGATCGCTTCGACGCCGTCATCGCCGGCGTCCGCCGCCACTAGGGAACGAGGACCACCTTGCCGGAGACCTTGCGCGCGGCGAGGTCGGTGAGCGCCAGGGCGGCCTCTTCCAGCGGGTAGGCCTGCGGCTCGACCGGGTTGAGGCGGCCCGCTGCAACCAGGCCCAGCAGCTCGTCGAGCAGCGCCCGGTGTTCGTCGGGCTGCCGCATCGTCCACGCGCCCCAGTCGACGCCCACCACCGTCCGGTTGTTGAGCAGCACCTGGTTCGCCGGCAGCCGGGGGATCTCCCCGCTGGCGAAGCCGATGACCAGGTAGCGGCCGCTCACCCGTAGGGCCCGGAGCGCGGCCTCGGCCAGCGCGCCGCCGACCGGGTCGACCACCAGGTCGACACCGCCGCCGCCCAGCTCCCGGGCCCGGGCCTTCACGTCCTCGGTCGACGTGTCGATGCCCGCCTCTGCCCCCGCCGCCGTTGCCATGGCCAGCTTGTCGGCCGACGACGCCGCGGCGATCGCCCGCAGGCCCAGCGCCCGCCCGACGTCGATGGCCGCCAGTCCGATCCCGCCGCCCGCCCCCAGCACCAGCACCGACTCGCCCTCGGCCACGCTCGTCCGCCGGGTGAAGGCGTACAGCATGGTGGCGTAGGACTGGACGAGGGTCGCCGCCTGGCCGAACGACAGCCCGTCGGGGATCGCCACCACCGACCCGGCGCTCACCACCAGCTGCTCGGCGTAGCCGCCGAGGCCGCACTGCACCATGACCCGGTCGCCCGCTGCCACGCCGTCGACACCGTCGCCGACCGCGCTCACCACTCCGGCCACCTCGCTCCCCGGCGTGAACGGCGTCGGCGGCTTGATCTGGTACAGCCCCTGGACGAACAGCCCGTCGACGAAGTTCACGCCCGCAGCCCGCACGTCGACCACCACCTGGCCCGCCCCGGCCACCGGCGCCTCGCTGTCCACCACCACGAGCCCCTCTACCGGCCCGACAGCCTCACACACGACCCTCCGCATGGCGCAGGATCATGGCAGCTCACGGCTCAGCTCACAGCACCGAGGCGAGCCGGCGGACACCCTCGTCGAGCTCGACCGGCGAGACCGTCGCGAACGAGAAGCGCAGGTGCTCGGGGTGGGGCTCCGTGATCGAGAAGGCGGCGCCGGGCACGAACGCGACGCCGGCCCGCAGGGCAGCCGCCAGCAGCGCCGCCGTGTCCACCCCCGGCAAGCGGGCCCAGAGGAACATGCCGCCGTCGGGCTCGACGAAGCCGATCGCCTGGCCGAGGTGGTCTCGCAAGGCCCCCGCCAGTGCCTCGGCCCTCGCCCGGTACAGCCCGGGCAGGGTGGCCAGCCGGGACGTCACGAAGTCGGGCCGGCTCACCAGCTCGTGGACGATCCGCTGCGACAACGTGGCGGTGTGCAGGTCGGCGCCTTGCTTGACCCGCACGACCGCCTCGCTGACCTCGGGCGGCGCCACCAGGTACGCCACCCGCAGGCCGGGGCAGAGGACCTTGGACATCGTGCCCAGCCGCACCACCCGCTCGCAGCGCCCGGCCAGCGGCGGCGGCGCCGTCCCCGCCCACCGCAGCGAACGGTACGGGTCGTCCTCGAGGAGCCAGAAGCCGTAGCGGTCGGCCAACCGGGCCAGCTCGTATCGGCGCTCCTCGGGAAGGGTCGCCCCGGTCGGGTTCGACAGGTCGGCGACCACGTAGACGACCCGGGGCCGCAGCCCGCCCGCCAGCCGGTCGGCGAGGACGTCGACCCGCAGGCCGTCCCGGTCGCTCGGCATCCCCATCTGCTCGGCCCCGGCCAGCTGGAAGGCCTGGATCGCGCCGATGTACCCCGGGTCGGCCGAGACCACCACGTCGCCCGGGTCGACCAGCACCCGCGCCGCCAGGTCCAGGCCCTGCTGCGACCCGGCCGTGATCGTCACCTCTTCGACGCCGCCCGGGGCCTCGGTGGCCGCCACCCACTCCCGCAGCGGCCGGTAGCCCTCGGTCGCCGAGTACTGGAGGGCGGCGCCGCCGTCCCGGGCGAGCACCGCGTCGGCGGCGGCCCGGATGTCGTCGACCGGGAAGGTCTCGGGCGCCGGCTTCCCGCCCGCCAGCGAGATGACCTCGGGCTGCTCGGTCAGCGCCAGCAGATCGCGGATGGCCGACGAGCTGACCCTGTCGGCCATGGCCGAGAACCGGGCGCTGGCACCGGTGCCGGTACCGGTGCCGGTCGGCGATTCCGAAGTGCGTGCCATCTCGGCAGTGTGCGAGATTTGGACCATGCTGGACAGGGCCAATCTCGGACAACTGGCCCAGGTCGAAGCAACCCAGACGCTGCTCGACGTCGTCGAGGAGCTGAACGCCGCCACGACGGCGTCCCAGCCCGGCCGCGGCCCCCTCTACCAACGGCTCGCCCGGTCCGTGGCGGCCGCGGTCGACCGGGGGATCCTTCCCCGCGGCACCCGCCTGCCGGCCGAGCGCCAGCTGGCGGCCGCCCTCGGGGTCAGCCGCGGCACGGTCGTCGCCGCCTACGACGACCTCGTGGCCGAAGGGGTCGTCGAGCGGCTCCGGGGCAGCGGCACCTTCGTCCTCGGCCCCGACACCCTCGGCCTCCCGCCCGGGCGTGAAGGGTCCACGCTGGTCCACCGCCTGGTCGACCGCAGCAGCGACGGCCCGCTCGGCCATGAGATCGTCGACCTGTCGATCTCGGTCCTCGGCAGCGCCGCCGGCCTGCCCGACGTCCAGGTCAGCACCGCCGACCTCCAGGCGACCGTCCCCGACACCGGCTACACCCCGTGGGGCCTGCCGGGCCTGCGCCACGCCATCGCCCAGCACGTCACCGGCTGGGGCCTGCCGACCCGCCCCGAGCAGGTGGTCGTCGCCACCGGCGCCCAGCAGGCCCTCAGCGCCGCCGCCAGCTGCTGGGTCCGACCCGGCGACTTCGTGGCCGTCGACGACCCCACCTACCCAGGCGTCATCGCCGCGTTCACCCAGGCCGGCGCCCGCCTCCTGCCGATGGCCGTCGACGACGGCGGCGTGCGGCCCGACGAGGTCGCCCGCGCCCTCGCCTTGCGGCCCGCCCTCGTCTACCTGCAGTCCGGCCCCCACAGCCCCACCGGCCAGGCCCTCGCCGACCCCCGCCGCCGGGCGATCGCAGAGCTCGTCACCGCCGCTCGGGTCCCCCTGGTCGAGGACGCGGCGCTCCACGACCTCGCCTGGCGTCCCCCACCGCCGCCGATCGCCGCCTGGTGCGGCGACGCCGCGGTCGCCGTCCTCGGCTCGCTCAGCAAGGTGTACTGGGGCGGCCTCCGGGTCGGGTTCGTGCGGGCGCCCGAGCCGGTGGCGCTGCGCTTCGCGCGGGTGAAGGCCACCCACGACCTGGGCTCCTCCGCCGTCAGCCAGCTGGTCGCCGAGCGCCTGCTCGCCGGCTCGGCGCCCGGTGGGTTCCTCGACTGGCGCCGCGCCGACCTGCAGGCCCGCTACGACGTCCTCGCCGCAGGCCTGCACCGCCACCTCCCCGATTGGGAGTGGACGTCGCCGGCCGGCGGCATGTCGATCTGGGCACGGCTACCCGGTCACGGGGACGCCGCGGCGTTCGCTCAGGTGGCGCTCCGCCACGGCGTCGCGGTCGCCACCCAGGGGGCGCTGTCGTGCTCAGGCGCCCACGGCGACCGCCTCCGGATCTCGTTCAGCCCCGAGCCCGAGGCCCTCGAGGAGGGCGTCCGCCGCCTGGCCGCCGCATGGGGCGCTATCGCGGCGGCAGCGGGTCCTCCCGCTCACTGATGTAGGTGCGACGCCGGGCCCCGTACACCGACCAGTTGCTCCAGAACAGTGCCGAGAACAGCAACCCCATGGCGCCCGCGATCATGAGGATGATCCCGACGGCGTCGATGTTGATGCCGGAGACCTCTCGCTCCAGCGCGAACGTGAGGATCGCGCCCACAGCGATCAAAGCGATGCTGATGCCTGTGCTCATGGCTCCTCCTACGGTCCACACGCGTCTACCCCGGTCCGCCGGCGCTGACTCGGTGGAGCGCCCGTAGGGTGGCGATGTGGTCCCGGTCGTCGACGTCGCACCGCTGGTGTCGCCCCCTGGCGACGCCGCCGCCGCTGCCCAGATGGCCGCAGCGGAGGCGATCGACGCCGCCTGCCGGGACGTCGGCTTCTTCACGATCGTCGGCCACGGCGTCGACCCTGCGGCCCTGGCCCACCTCGACGCGTTGGCCCGCGCCTTCTTCGCCCTGCCCGAGGACGAGAAGGCCCGCATCGCCATGGCCCGCGCCGGTCACGCCTGGCGGGGCTGGTTCCCGCTCGGCGGGGAGCTGACGTCGGGCGTCCCCGACCTGAAGGAGGGCCTCTACTTCGGCGCCGAGCTGCCACCGTCCGACCGGCCGCTGCACGGCCCGAACCTCTTCCCCCGATCGCCCGCGGGCCTGCGCCCGGTCGTCCTCGAGCACCTCGCCGCCATGACCCGGCTCGGCCAGGCGGTCCTCGGTGGGATGGGTCTGGCGCTGGGCGTGGGCCGCAGCTGGTTCGCCGACCACCTCACCGCCGACCCGACGATCCTGTTCCGGATCTTCCGCTACCCGCCGAGCGACGAGGCCTCCGGGTGGGGGGTCGGCGAGCACACCGACTACGGCCTCCTCACGATCCTCGCCCAGGACGCCCACGGCGGCCTCCAGGTGAGGTCCCGGGAGGGTTGGGTCGACGTGCCGCCGGTGCCCGACAGCTTCGTGTGCAACCTGGGCGACATGCTGGAGCGGCTGACCGGCGGCCGCTACCGGTCGACGCCGCACCGGGTCCGCAACGTGAGCGGCGCCGAGCGCCTGTCGTTCCCGTTCTTCCTCGACCCGTCCTGGGACGCCGTGGTCGACCGCCTCCCCATCGTCGACCGCCCTCTCGACGACGACACCGCCGCCGACCGCTGGGACAACGCCAGCGTCCACGGCTACACCGGCACCTACGGCAACTACCTGCTGATGAAGGTGGCCCGCGTCTTCCCCGCCCTGGCCCAATCGGTCACGGCGGAGGACTAATCCCGGCCCGACCCGCGGAATCGAGGCTTCCCGGTGCCATCACCTGGCAGATGTCGACGGGGACACACGCCTCACCCGGCGCGCTCGGGGACCTGGGCTGCGCGACGGGCACGCTCGAGCGCGCCCTCGGGTTGGGCGTGGTCCGCACCCCGGCGTGGCACGCGCTCGTCGCCAGCTGGGACCAGCTGGACGATGGCACGTGCCGGGACCAGCGGTTCGCCGACTTCCGCTGCGTGGCGAGCGACGACGACGGCTTCAAGGTGTTCGAGCAACTGGCGTACCGCTTCACCCCCGAGGACGAGCTGTGCGCCAACCCGGCCCTCCGGGAAGTCCTGGCGTGGCTGGTCCGAGACCTCGACCAGGCCGAAGGCACCGGCCCCGCCGAATGGCAGGCCCGCTGCTTCCGCAACCGCACGACCGCCCATCCCGGCCGCCCGGGGATGCCGGCGCCCGAGGGCACGCAGCGCGGCGGGGCTGGTCCTCCCACCAGCCCCGGCAGCCTCGCCGGCGTCGCCCACCTGGACGGCCCCAGCGACCCCGGCGGCCCTGACGGCCCCGGAGCCGGGCAGCGAGGCGGGGCGGACTACACCGCCGTCGTGCTCGTCCGGCGGAGCGGGGTGGTCGGCGGCACGACGGTTCTGCACCGACTGGGCGCCGCCGAACCGGAGCACCGCCTGCTGCTCAGCCGGCCCGGCGACTTCGTCCTCACCGACGACCGCCGCCTGCAGCAACGGGCCTCGCCGGTGGCGCTGGCGGGGCGGGGCACGACCGCCGGCCACCGGGACGTCCTCGTGGTCCGCTTCGCCCGGCTCTGAGAAATTCGGCGCCGGCAGACCCACCCGCCCCTTGACTGTCACAGGGGCGTGAAATACTTCGAAGCGTGCTGACGGACACACTGAGGATGCACCGGATCGCCGGTATCGGAGCCCTGGGCGTCGCCGCGGTCATCGGCGGGTGCGGTGCGGGCGCCATGACCCTCGCGTCCTACACCACCAACGAGGCGATCACGGAGTACCAGGTCGACGCCAC
>Ga0075421_100001063_pt1 | contig 31246 bp, 24 predicted proteins | sample SoiMetdeltSBSDD5_FD_75292 | JGI IMG/M metagenome (GOLD analysis project Ga0075421, IMG submission 75292) | Bulk soil microbial communities from a Populus tree surrounding site in Tennessee, USA - Soil MetaG P. deltoides SBSDD5 | ecosystem: Environmental > Terrestrial > Soil > Tree plantation... | reverse complement strand
GCACGCCGGTGCCGTGGGAGCGGATGCCGTGCATGTTCCTCGATGCCGTGGTGACCAACCCGGCGACGGCGACGCCGGCCAACGGCCTGGCCACGTGGGGGGTCGTCCCGGGCGGCCCATCCGGCGCCCAGATCAAGGCGGGATGGTCGAACGGCGACCCCAACGGGGACGTCCGCACGACCCAGCTGTGCATCACCGACCAGACACCCGCCGACAGCCTGATCGTGGTGACGTTCCGTCCCAACGGCACCTTCACCGAGGGCCGGGTCGTGATCTGGGTCAACGAGCGCGTCCCGTACGTCGGCCGGGGACAGGGCGACGTCCACAACGTGACGTTCGACGAGGTCCGCTACGACTTCCAGGGCGTCGGCGAGTACGTGGACGCCATGGCGGTCGCCGGCGGGGGCAGCGCCGCCAAGGACTTCACCGTCCAGAGCCGGCTCGAAGCCGTGCCGTCGGCGCCGGTGACGGTCACCACCGCGGTGGCCGCCCAGGTCAACGGCGATCGGGTCACGGCCTCGCTGGACGCCTCTGGCGCAGTCGAGTGGCTGGTCGACGGCCGGCCGGTCGGCGGCTTTCCGACCAAGCTGCCCGGAGGTGGCACCCTCACCAACCCCAAGGCCGACCACTGGCGCATCACCTGGGCCGACAACGGCACGGGTCCCGGCACGACCACCGACACCACGATGCAGGTGAGCCTCGCCCGCTGGACCCCCAAGGACCACCTCAACATCGACGAGCTGCGCCTCGGCTACGGCCTGAGCCACGGAGCAGGGGTGGGCGGGCTGTTCGGCAGCCCCGACCGCGACGGCACCAACGACCTGACCCCGTCCTGGGGCGGGCCGCCGGTGTCGCCGGTCCTCGACCCCAACCGGCCCGCTTACGACCAGCCGCTCTACACCGAGCTCGGCCGCAGCTGGCTGGTCACCAAGCCCGGCAGCGGTGATCCCCAGGCGTCGCTGTTCGACTACCTCGATCCCAACCATCCCGACCCGGCCAGCTACGTCGACGAGAAGTACCCGGCCGAGCGGCCCGGTGTCGTCGACCGCAGGGCCCGCCAGGTGTGCATCAAGGCCGGCGTCACCGCCCACCCCCAGCTCGACTTCTGCACCTACGACGTCGAGGTCACCGGGGCCCGGGAGATCGCCGCCTACTACGCCGACGGTTGGCATCCCGTGTGATCTGTCGCTGCGGGCATGGCCCCCTTCCTCCGGGAAGGGGGCCATGGCGCGCCGGGCCCCTGGCTTGGTGGGCGCGTAGCGTCGGGGCTCGTGGATCCCAACACGGGCTACATCGCGCGGGGGCTCGTGCCGGTGAGCCTTCTCCTGTCGGGCTTCGTGGCCTTCGGGCTGGCCGCCGTGATCCCGGACTGGCTGGCCATAGTGCTGGCGTTCGCGCTGGTCGGGCCGTGCGTCCACGGGGTGGTGGGCACGACGATGAACCGGCGACCCGAACGGTGGGGCGGCACCGGCAACGCCATCGTCACCACCGGGATCGCGTACCCCCTGGTCGTCTGGCTCGGCGGCACCTTCTTCGCCGTCACCAGCCGATCCATCGCGACCGCGGCCCTCTTCTTCGTCGGGTTCGTCGCCGTGCCGCTCGTGATCGTGGTCGTGGTCGTCCTCGTGTGGGACCCCGATCGCCGCGCGCGACAGGCCGCCGCCCGCGAGCGTCAGGCGATCGCGACCGAGCGCGGCTGGCAGTTCATCGCCGATGGCACCGAGGTGTTGGGCGACCACTGGGCCACGCGTGGCGAAGCCCCGCAGGTGACGGCGACATCGGTGCTCGCCGGCGACATCGACGGCTGGCCCGTCACCATCTGCGACACGGTCGCCCGGGGTCGCGGCCGCATCCCCGACAACCGGACCGTCACCTGCCTGGTCCACCTGCCCGTGTCCCTGCCGCACACGGTCGCGCTACCTGCCTACAGCGTGATCTTCGAGAACTTCGCCCACGGCCAGCCCTGGACCGCCGCCGAGTACACGGGCGAGCTCACCGCAGAGAACCTCTACCTGGCCTGCAGCGACGACGGTTTCGCCGACCGCCTCGCCACGCCCGACCTATGCAGGTTCACCATCGACCGAGGCCTGATGTTCTGGCGCATCAAGGGACGCGACCTGTCGCTCTCCCGGCAAACCCAGGGACGCCACATCCCCACCGAAGACGCACTGCGCACCGCGTCCAACCTGGTCGCACTGGCCCACGCACTCCCCACCGACCTGATCGACGCCTACGGCGCGCCACCCCACCAGAGCCTCCCCTTCCGGGAGACCTCGCCCCACCACGGCCCCGACGGCGCACCCCCGGACTTGCAGGACACACCTTGACCACGCCCAGGGCGAGGTGGAGCGAGCGCTGGGCTAGAGGTGGTGGTCGGCCCGCCATCGAGCCCGCCGGCGCGGGGTCCGCCTAGCGTTTCCGGGTGATGACCGAGCCGACCGCCGAGAACTGCACCCACCAGTACGCCGACGACGCCCTGCAGCCAGGGGATCCGACGGCGGTGATGCCCTGGTCGGACGCCGTCGAGCGGCTGTCGGCAGCTCGGCTGTTCTGGCTGGCCACCGTCCACCCCGACGGGCGACCCCATGTCCGGCCGTTGTTCGCCGCCTGGGTGGACGGTCGGCTCTGCACCACCAGCAACCCGACGGCCCGCAAGGCCCGCCACCTGGCCGCCGACCCGCGGTGCTCGGCCACCACGACGACCGACCGCGTCGACTTCGTCGTCGAGGGCACGGCGGCGCCGGTCACCGACCCGGCCATGGTCGAGCGCGTGTTCGAGGCGTACCGGGCCAAGTACGGGTGGCCCGCCGGGATCGTCGACGGCGCCTACGACGCGCCGTTCGGGGCCCCCACCGCCGGCCCGCCGCCGTACCAGCCGTACGCGATCACGCCCCACACCGTCTACGGCATCGGCACGGACGAGGAGCTCGCGCCGAGGTCCACCCGCTGGCGCTTCAGTCGATGATGAACCAGTTTCCATCCTGGTAGTTCAGGGTGTAGTCGCCGAGGTCGCTCTCGGTGAAGGTGACCGAGGCGACCACGGCCTCGACGGGCACTTCGACTGCGCCCGTCGGGAGCTTCTCGATCCGGGTGGGGTCGATGGTGGCGTCTCGGAGGGCGGCGGCCTGCTCGGGCGAGATCATCTCGAGCACGGTCGCGAAGGTCGACTCGCACGGGCCGAAGCCCTGGTCCTCGGCCTGCTTCGCGGCGGGGCCGGCGATCTCACAGATGGTCGCGATGTCACCGTCGCCGAGGGCGTGGAGGAACTCCTCGGCCCGGGCGACCGCGGCCTCGATGCTGGCGTCGCCACCCGAAGATTCGTCCGACCCGTCGTCGCCGTCGTCGTTCGCGTTGCCCGCGAGGTCGACCTCGTGACGGGTCGGGGTGGCCCACAGCTGCTCCGTGGTCAGGCCCAGGTCGACCGGCGAGCCCGACTTCCCGGTCCGCACGAACGTGCCGTCCCGGCTCTCGTCGTCGATGACCAGCTTGCCGGTGCCCGGGTCGCCGCCGAGGCCCTCGACCGGGCGCGCAGTCACGAGCGGGCTGGGGTCGACCTGCGTCCAGCCGCGGGCGTCGTCGCCGAGGCGCCACAGGCCGGCGGAGCCCACGTCGGGGCAGCTGTCACCGTCGCCCTGCTGGGTCTCGACCATCGTGGCGTAGAGCGCGTCGCCGTTGAAGAACAGGTCCTCGACCTCCAGGCTCCCGCCGCCGGGAGCCGCCGGCATCGCTGGGTCGTCGACGACGGAGAGGTCCTTCGCGTCGAGCACGTGCACCTCGTCCTTGCTGCCGCAGGGCCCGCGCTCCCAGTGCCCCACGTAGGCGACCTTCTCCGCCGTTGCGTCGACGGCCGTGGCGTGGACGCCGGCCGGGCCACCCCCGTGGGAGCCCAGCGACTTGCCGGACACCGGGTCGACCAGCCACAGGGTGTCGGGGCTGCTGCTCTCCGGCTCGGTCGAGTGGGCGATCAGGAGGTTTCCACCGACGTCGCCGTAGAGCACGAACGGCTGGTCGGGGCCGGGCAGGTCGGGCTGCGCGGTGCCGGCCGGCTTCAGGTCCTTCACGGCGAAGGTGGCGATCGTGTTGTCGCCGGTCAGGCCGGCCACCAGGTCGTCGCCGCCCGGGCGGTCGAGGAAGGCGACGTCGCAGTCGGCGCACGGCGCCTCGACCACCTTGCTGCCGGCCCCCGCCCAGGAGATGACGGTGTCGGCGAACGAGGCCACCAGCTGCCCGTGGCCGGCCGACCAGTCGACGGTCCGGACCGACTCGTCGCCGGGGATCTTCTGCACGTCGTGGGGCTTGCCCTTGTCGAAGGCCACCAGCACATGGCGCTCCCCGTCGACGTACGCCGCCCGGGTGGCCGCGGCCCGCGACACGGGCTTCTGCTCGTCTGCCTTCTCCTGGCGGTCGTCCTGCGTCGAGTCGTCGTCCGATCCACCGGAGCATGCGACGACCCCGACGGCGACGGCGACCACGAGGACGGCGCGCGAGAACCTAGGCATCGGACGAACGACCTCCCCAGCGGTGACGAAGCGCCCAACGTAACCGAACAGGACGACCACGCTGAGTGGGCCAACCTCTCCACTCGCGACTCGACCCGGCGCCGGCGACAGCCTTAACGACGACGAGGGGGCTACCTTCGGCCCATGAGGGGGAGTGAGCTGTCGCGGCGGGCGTTCATCGCCGGGACCGGAGCCGCGGCGGCCACAGTCGCCGCGTGCAGTTCGAACGGGGAGAGGGCGGAGGCCGACCCCGAGGCGACGAAGAAGCCGCCGCCCTTCGACCCGGGCGACTGGGACTCCGTGCGCGCCCAGTTCGACCTCGACGACAAAGTCCACCACTTCGCCGGCTTCGTGCTGGGCTCCCATCCCCGGCCGGTGCGGGAAGCCATCGCGGAGTACCGCAAGGCCCTCGACCGCAACACCGAGGCGGCGCTGACGAAGTACGCCGAGCGGGACGCCGAGGTCGCTGCCGCGGCGGCCGAGTACCTGGGGGTCGCGCCCGCGGAGGTGGCGCTCACCGACAGCACGACGATGGGGATCGGCGTGGTCTACGGGGGCCTGCGGCTGGCACCCGGCGACGAGATCCTCACCACCGAGCACGACTTCTACTCCACCCACGAGACCCTGCGGTGGCGGGCGGGCCGGGGTGGCCACAAGGTCCACCGGGCCCGGCTCTACGACGATCCGGCGAAGGCCAGCACCGACCAGATCGTGTCCCGCCTGATGGCGGGACTCACCCCGGCGACCCGGGTGGTGGCCGTCACGTGGGTGCACTCCAGCACCGGTGTCCGTCTCCCGATCGCCGAGATCTCGGCGGCCCTGAAGGGGAAGGACGTCCTGCTCTGCGTGGACGGGGTGCACGGCTTCGGCGCGGTCGACGCCGGCCCGCCCGAGCTGGGCTGCGACTTCCTGATGACCGGCACCCACAAGTGGCTGTACGGGCCCCGGGGAACCGGGCTGGTCTGGGGCAAGGGGGAGGCGTGGGCACAGCTCGACCCGGTGATCCCGCCGTTCTCGGAGCAGGGGTTCCAGGCCTGGCTCGGCGGCGGCGAGGTCGACCGCTCGAACCCCGGGACCCTCTTCAGCCCCGGTGGCTACCACAGCTTCGAGCACCGCTGGGCGCTGGGGCAGGCGTTCGAGCTCCACCAGGCCATCGGCCGCGACAAGGTCACCGCCCGCATCACCGAGCAGGCCACCGCCCTCAAGGAAGGCCTGGCGGCGATCGACGGGGTCACCGTCATCACCCCGATGTCCCCCGACCTGTCCGCCGGCATTGTCTGCCTCACCGTCGACGGCCAGGAGGTCACCGACACCTTGGGCGTGCTCCTGGAAGCCGACATCGTCGCCAGCCTGACTCCGTACGCGACCCCCTACGTCCGCCTCGGCCCCGGCATCGTCACCACCCCCGACGAGGTCGACCTGGCGGTCCGCACCATCGCCGCATCGGTGTGAGCGTTCCTACTCGAGGCGGGTGCGGATGGGGAAGCGGTTGAGGCCGCGGATCACCATGCGGGTGCTCCACACGGGGTCGCCGGCGGGCTCGATGGCCTCGAAGCGGGTGAGGATGGCGGTGAACATGGCCTCGGCCTGGGCGCGGGCGAAGTGCGAGCCGAGGCAGGAATGGATGCCGGCGCCGAACTGGAGGTGGGCGGTGGCGTCGTCCCGGATGATGTCGACGTCGTCGACGGTCGGCCCCCACCGGGCCTCGTCCCGGTTCGCGGAGCCGGGCGACGCGTAGATCACCGCTCCGGTCGGGATGGTGACGGGCCCCGACGGGGTCTCGAACGTCATGTCGCGCTGGGCGACGCGGCGGACGAACTGGTTCGGGCCGTCGTAGCGCAGCAGCTCGGTGACGGCGCCACGCAGCAACGTTCGGTCGGTGCGGAGCGCCGCCCATTGGTCCGGGAAGTTGAAGAGGGCCAGCATGCCGTTGCCGACGAGCCCGGCGGTGGGCTCGTGGCCGGCCACGTAGAGGGTGATGATCTGGGCGAGCAGCTCCTCCTGGGAGAGGGTCTCGCCGTCCTCCTCCGCGTGGATGAGGCCCGACAGGACGTCGTCGTCGTCCCGCCCCCGCTTGGCGTCGATGAGCTCGCCGAGGAACGCCGCCATGTCCTGGAACTCGGCCCGGAGCCGCTCGCGCTCGTCGGCCTCCATGACGGGGTCGAGGTTGCGGGCGATCCCGTTCACCCAGTGCCGGAAGATCGGGTGGTCCTCCTCGGGGATGCCGAGCATCTGGCAGAAGATCTCAACCGGCAACGGGTAGGCGAAGTCGGCGATCAGGTCGAGCTCCACGACTTCGCCCCGGCCATGCTCCGTGACGAGCTGGTCGACCCGGGCCTGCACCCGGTCGGCGATGAGTCCCTGCAGCTTGTCGATCTCGGAGGGCCGGAAGGGCTTGGCCACGAGCTTGCGCAGGCGGGCGTGGTCGGGGTCGTCGAGCAGGACGAGCGTGCGCCCGCCGGTGCCCTGGTCGCGGCGCTCGATCTCGGCGACGGTGTAGGGGGTCGGCGTGGCGTTGTCGATCTCCGACGAGATGGTGGGGTCCCGCAGGATGGCCCGGACGTCCTCGTAACGGGTGACGACCCAGCCCTGGAGCAACTCGGAGTAGTGCACCGGGTCCTGCGCCCGCAGCCGCCGGTACTGGTCGTAGGGCCAGTCGACGAACCCCTCCTCGAGCGGGTCGAACACTGCCACCGCCGAGCTCATCGGCCGAACCTCGCCGCCGCGAACGCCGGGCACCGGAGCGACTCGTCGGGGATGTCCTCGGGGTCGAGGGCCTCGTCGACCTCGGCCGGCGTCGGCCCGTGCTCGTCTGCCAGCCGCTCGAGCAGCGGGCGGTCGAACCCGTACAGGTCGGCAGCGTTGTGCCCCACCATCTGCCGGACCTCGTCCTCGGGCACCCCCGCGAACGCGAGCCGCAGGTGGGTGCGGGAGAACGGCCAGCAGCCCTCGAGGTGGGGGTAGTCGCTGCCCCACATGATCTTGTCGACGCCGACCTGATCGCGCACGCCCACTTCGTGGCGGCGGATGAAGCTCGAGCCGAGGTGGCACTGGCGCCGCCAGTACTCCGTCGGCGACAGCGAGAGCTGTTCGATGGCGCCCTTGCCGAACTTCGCCTCCTGGGACCCGTCGGCGCCGCCGGCGCCCGAGAGCCGGCCGCGGTAGTAGTCGAGCCGGGTCAGCTCCTCGGGGATCCAGGCCGTTCCCTGCTCGGTGAACACGAACTGCAGGGTCGGGTGCCGTTCCATGACGCCCGAGTAGATGAGGTGCCAGAGCGCCCGGTGGGCCCACCAGACGACCTCGAGCAGGAACATCATCTGGGCCGCGGGGTAGGGGCCCATGTCGGGGACGGCGCTGCCGCTGTGGTGGTTCACGGGCATGCCGAGGTCCTCGCAGGCGGCCCAGATCGGCTCGTAGTCCGGGGCGTAGAGGGGCGGCACGCCGGAGCCCGGGGGCGCGCCGGGCAGAAGGACGCCGCCGGTGAGCCCGTTGGCCTTCGCCCACTCGATCTCCCGGACCGAGGCGTCGACGTCGTGGAGCATGATCTGGGCGATGCCGGCCCGCCGGCCGGGCGCCTGGGCGCAGAAGTCGGCCAGCCACCGGTTGTGGGCCTGGATCCCGGCCCACCGCAGGGCGAGGTCGCCGTCGGTGGCGCCGGGCGGCTGCTCGACCAGCGAGCCCTTGGGGAAGAACGGCGGGACGGTGTTCGGGAAGATCACCTCGGCGACGACGCCGTCGGCCTCCATCTCCGCGAGCCGGCGCTCCGAGCTCCAGTTGCGGTCGGCGTCCTCGCCGACGTTGTCGGCGTAGGGGTTGACGAACTCGGCGGCCCAGCGGTCGAAGTCGTCGTGGTGCCGGGCGGCCAGGAACGGCCGGTAGCCGAGCACGCTCGCGCCGCCGTGGCAGTCGGCGGAGATGACGACGTACCGGTCGGTGGTGGCCCCCATGCTGGTCTCCGTTCGATCGTGCTGTTCGTGGGTGTGGGTCGAGGTCGGGTCGGGCTCGGGGTCAGGCCGGCAGCGGTCCGCCCCGGTGGCCGGGCCAGCGGCTGCCGCCGATGACGTCGGCGTGGGGCCAGAAGGCCGCCGGGTCGAGCGGGCCGGCGTCGGTGATGGCCCGGGCCTTCGGCTGGTGGGTGACGAGCTGGGCCCGGCCCGGCTCGACCATCGGGAGGTGGCGGGCGATCGGGTCCCACGGGCTGTCGCGCAGCACGAGCTCGCCGTCGACGTCCTCGAGGTGGCGCTGCTCGAAGGTGGTCGCCACGTCGACGACGCGGGGCGGGAGGTCGTAGGCGCCTTCCGCACCGCCGATGGCCCGGGAGTACTTCACCCACCACTCGTGCTCCACGACGTCGCCTCGGCGGGGCGGGACCTCGCCGGTGACCGTGCCGGTGACCTCGACGAACGTGTAGCCCTGGTGGCTGGCCCGGGCGGTGACGCTGTCGCCGAACCGGAAGTAGGTGATGTCACAGAGGAACTTCGGCTGGCCGTTGGTCTCGGCGCTGATGTGGACGGCCGCTTCCTGGTCGATGCCCAGGCCGACGTTGTACTGGCCGGCGACCCCCTGCCACCCCGCCTCGATCTTGACGCTGACCCCCAGCTCGGGCTCGCCGAGGACGGGGACGCAGTAGAAGGCGACCGTGACGACCGGGTCCAGGGGCTCGAGGCCGGGCGGGAGCAGCACCGCGGCCTTGGCCGGCTCGGTCGTGTAGGTGACGACCAGCTTGGGCCATCCGGAGATCTCGCCCGGTCGGTTGGTGGGCGGTGCGGTCACGGCGGTCGCTTCGGTCACGTCGGTCGTGGCGGTCACGTCGGCTCCTCCCCCGGGACGTGGTGGTGGACCACGGCCCGCAGGGTCTCGGTGGTGAGGGCTTCGAGGTCGCAGCCGGCCCAGAGGGTGGCGGCCCGGTCGTCCTCGGGCAGGTGGGCGTAGTCGCGGAGGGTGAGCACCAAGGCGCCGGTCACGACGACGAGGATCGAGCGCAGCGCGTCGCCGCACGCGTCGCCCGCCAGCCCGGCGGCCTCCAGCTCGGCGAGGAGCACGGCCTCGAGGTCCTGGAGCAGCAGCGAGGATGCGCCGCTCTGGTTGGCCAGCGACGTGACGGATCGGTGCTCGATGGCGCCGGCGTAGAGGTTGAACGCGGCGGAGAGGACGCGCTCGCGCGGCGTCCCGCCGGTGACGGGGCGGTCGGCGAGGCGCCGGGACTGCGTGCGGACCATCGCCGTGATCAGTTCGTCCCGGCTGCCGACGTGCCAGTAGATGGTCGGCGTGCCGACATCGAGCTCGGTGGCGAGGCGCCGCATCGTCAGCGCGTCCGGGCCCTCCCGCACGACGAGGTCGAGCGCGGTGGCCACGACTTCGTCGTGGCCCAGCTTCGTGGCCGTCTTCCCCATGTGACCGTTGCGCTCCCCCCACCCGTCTGTAACAGTGTCATAGGAAACCTAGAACACCGTCATAGCGACGGCAAGGGGCATCGAACGAGCAGGGGGAGCCAATGTCCGGACCCGTGGAGGGCATCGACCAGAGCGACGCGCCCTACGTCATCGTCTCCTCCGACACCCACGCCGGGCTGCCGGTCGACGACTACCGCGACTACCTGGAATCGTCCGTGCACGAGGAGTTCGACGAGTGGCTCGTGACCCGCCACCAGCACCGGACGCTGGTCGAGGAGGTCAACGGCGAGTACGTCGAGGCCTGGGAGCGTGACAACGAGGCCGGGCTCCGGGGCGCGTTCGATGCGTCCGTCCGGGACAAGGTCCTCGACGCCGACGGCGTCGCCGGCGAAGTCATCTTCCCCGACGGCGACTCGGTCACCGGCATGGAGGCGCCGCCGTTCGGGGCCGGGCTCCAGGCCGGGATGATCACCGACCCCCGCCTGGCGTGGGCCGGCGCCCGGGCGCACAACCGTTGGCTGGAGGAGTTCTGCGCCACCAACCCGCCCCGCCGGGCCGGCGTCGCCCTCGTGCCGGTGACCCATGGCGTCGAGGAGTCGGTGCGCGAGATCGAGGCGCTCGCCGGCAAGCCCGGCATCAAGGGGATCCTCATCCCGACCATGTGGCACGACAAGCCTTCCTACGGCCATCCCTCCTACGACCCCATCTGGGCGGCCTGCGCCGAGGCCGGCCTCGTCGTCCACACCCACTCGGGCGAGGCCGACATGGCGTCGTACAACGAGAACAAGGCCCAGTTCATGCTGGAGGTCGCGTTCTGGACGCACCGCCCGCTCTGGCAGCTGCTGCTCGCCGGCAAGTTCGACCAGTTCCCCGGCCTGCGGTACGCCCCGGTCGAGTGCGGGTCGTGGTGGGTCGGCGACCTGCTCTTCAAGACCGACGTCATGTTCGGCGGCACCAACTGGAAGGTCAAGAAGATGTCCGCCGAGACGAAGGGCACCATCCAGCGGCTGCCCTCGGAGTACTTCGGGACCAACGTCTTCATCGGCGCCTCGGCGATGAGCAAGCCCGAGATCCGCCGGCGCTACGCCAACGGCGTCGACGCCCTGATGTGGGGCACCGACTACCCCCACCCCGAGGGGACGTGGCCCAACACCGTCACCCGGCTGACCACCGACTTCCGCGAGGTGCCCGTCGAGGAGACCCGGCTCCTGCTCGGCCTCAACGCGATCCGCTGCTACGACCTCGACGTCGACGCCTTGGCGGCGATCGCCGCCGACATCGGCCCGACGCCGAGCCAGCTCAACCAGGACCTCGACCGCCGAACACCGCCCCACGCGATCCGGGACGCCCGGTTCTGGTTCGACGACTACGGCATCGAGTGGAAGGGCTGAGGATGGGGGAAACGAACGCGTCGGCCGCTCCGCCGCTCCAGCTCGAAGGCGCAGTCGCCGTCGTCACGGGCGGCGCCGGGGGCATCGGGCGGGGGATCGTCGGCGCTCTGCTCCGGCGGGGCGCCACGGCGGTCATCGCCGACGTCGAGAAGGCGGCGATCGAGGCCGCTGTCGAGGGCCTCTCCGCGCACGGGCCGGTGACCGGCCACCAGGTCGACATCACCGACGAGGACGCCGTCGCCACGCTCGCCGACGCCGTCTACGACGCCCATGGCCGGGTCGACCTGCTCTTCAACAACGCCGGCGTGACCTCGGGCGGCGGGGGCAAGCCGTGGCAGCAGGAGCCCAACGACTGGCGCTGGTGCTTCGGCGTGAACGTGTTCGGGATGGCGATCTGCACGTCGACGTTCGTGCCTCGGATGATCGAGGGCGGGCGGCCCGGGCAGGTGGTCAACACCTCGTCGGGCGACGGCGGCTTCGCCCCGGTCCCGATGGCCTCGGTGTACGCGGCGTCGAAGGCGGCGGTGAGCTGCTTCACCGAGTCGCTGCACCACAACCTCGTCTCCGACGGCACCGCCCTGCGGGCCTCGGTCTTCTATCCCTCCGGGGGCCTGCTGCGCACCGGGTTGTTCACCGCTGCACGCAACCGGCCCGAGCACCTGGCCCGGCGGGGCGAGGCGACCGGCCGCAAGAGCATGACCTTCGACGAGATGAAGGCGATGCTGGCCAAGGGCGGACGCGACGTCACCGAGGCCGACCTCGACGAGCTGGGCGACTTCGCCGTCACCGAAGCCGCCGCCCGTCGCTACATCATCGCCCGCGACCTGGACCACACCGTCGCCCTCCTCCACCGCCGCGCCGACGCCATCGCCCACCGCGAGATCCCACCCCACCACGGAATGCCCCTCTAGCCCTCAGCGGAGGTCGTCGAGGAGGGCGGACCATTGGGTGGCGACGACGGAGATCTCGAAGGTCTTCGAGCAGTGGTCGTGGGCGGCCTGGCCCCACTCCGACGCGGAGGACAGGGTCGTGCGGAGGGCGGACGCGAAGGCGGGGACGTCGGCGGGAGCGGCCAACGCTCCCGTCGAGCCGGGGATCACGATCTCAGGGATGCCGCCCACCTCGCTCGCCACGGCGGGGCGACCGGTCAGGCCGGCCTCGATCAGGACACCGGGCATGCCTTCGGTGCGGCTCGGGAGGATCACGACGTCGGCGGCGGCCAGGGCCTTCTGGGGGCCGTCGACTCGGCCGGCGAAGTGGACCTGGCCGGGGGCCGTGCCGGCGGCGAACACACCGAGGGAGGCTCGTAGGGGGCCGGAGCCAGCCACCAGCAAGCGCACGTCGAGCGGCAGGGCGGCTACCGCAGCGATCGCCGTGTCTACCGACTTCTCCGGCGTCAGGGCGCCCAGGTAGGTCACCACCGGGGCGTCTTCGGGCAGGCCGAAGGCCACGCGGGCGGCCTTGCGGTCGGCCGCGTCGGCCAGAGGGCAGCGAGCGGCCGGCACCCCGTTCGGAATCACCGATAGGCGCGACTCAGGAACGCCGTGGAGGGACGACAGGGTGCCGGCAGCACCCGGCCACAGGGCCACCACCCGGGCCGCCCGGCGCAGCAGCCGTGCCGTGCGCAGTCGGCGCAGACCGCTGCCGGACCACGCTGCCGGGTCGCCGATGCTGCGGTACACGAACGGCACCCGCAGTCCGGCCAGCGCCAACGCCACCGCGGGCAGCGTCTTGGAGCCGTGGGCCACCACCACCGACGCATCCCGGGCTTCGCGGCGGAGGGAACGCAGCGTCCGCGGGGCGAACGGGGTGTCGCCCAGGATCGGCACGCCCAGCTCGTTGCCGCCGGGGCCCTCGGTCAGGGCGACCAACCGACCCGACCCCAACGCCGACACCAGGTCGGACGCGAAGACCTCGGCGCCCCGCCGCTGGCTGGCCGTCACGACATGCAGAGCTCCGGATACCGCCGACATCCGACATGGTCTAGCTTGGAGCGTCAGTCTTGGCGGAACGATTGGCGGGCAATTCCATGAGTGCGATCACCCGACGAGGGGTGTTCCATCGGCTGTCCCCGGGCGGAGACGCCGAGGGCGAGAGCAATGAGCCGACCGTGCTCTTCGTGAGCGCGCCCGTCGGGGTCGGCGGATCCACCCGCTCGATGGCCAACATCCTCACCTACATGGACGGCCGCTGCCGCCGCGTCCTCGCCGGGCCGCCCGACGGACGGTTCCACGACCTCGTCCACCAGTTGCACGCCGCCGACACCTACCTCCCCATCATCTCCAGCGAGCGACCCCGCCCGCCCCGCCGGGCCCTCAGCGCCCTGAAGCTGGCCCTGTTCGCCCGACGCAACCGCGACGCGATCACGGCCATGCACGCCAACGGCCTCAAGGAGATGAGCCTCAGCATCGCCGCCGCCCTGGTCAGCGGGGTGCGACTGGTGGTCTGGGTCCACGAGTTCAACCTCCCGCCTTCCGTGATCAAGCTCGGCTGGCTCTGGCGCCGCCTGCTCCGGCGCGTCGACGTCCAGTTCGCCGCCGTCTCGACCCTCGCCCGCGACGTCGTCACCGACGCGGGCCTGGTCGACGCCTACGACGTCGCGATCGTCCCCAACCCCATCGACCCCGCCGACGTCCTCGCCCCGCCGGACGCCAAGGCCGAAGCGGCGGAGGACATCGCCGAAGACTCCCGCCTGCGGGTGGCCTTCCTCGGCAGCCCCTTCGTCTACAAGGGCTTCCAGTACCTCCCCGAGCTGATCCGGCTCACCACCGCCGCAGCCCCCGTGCGCTGGCTGGTCTTCTCCCGCCAGACCGACGACTCGCTGCCCGCGGTCTGGGACGAGCTGCGGGCCATGACCGAGTCAGAGACCCACCCGGTCTCCATCGAGGGGAAGCTCACCGACGTCGGCCTGGCCTACGCCCGCTGCGACATCGTCGTCGTGCCCTCGGACCTCGAGTCGTTCTGCCGGGTCGCCGCCGAGGCCATGCTCAACGGCCTCCCGGTCGTCGGCAGCGACCTCCCCCCGGTCCGGGCCCTGCTCGGCGACGACGAGCAGGCCGGCCTCCTCTTCCCGGTCGGCGACGTCGAAGCCGGCGCCAAGGCCATCGTCCGGCTCGCCACCGACGTCGACCTGCGCGCCACCATGGGCATCGAGGGCCGCCGCCGGGCGCTGGTCTTCTCGCCCGACGTCGTCGGCGCCCAGTTCAGCGGCCTCTACCGGCTCGGCTACAGCCCGGTGCCGGCCAAGGCCAAGGCCAAGGCCTGAGGCCGGAGGGCAACGCAGCAGTGGCGCGTGTCGTCGTCGTCTCCCACGAGGCCACCCTCACCGGCGCGCCCCGGGTCGCGGTCGAGGTCGTCCGGGCCCTGGCCGGCGACCACAACGTCACCTGCGTGCTGCGGGCCGGCGGCCCCCTGACCAGCACCTTCGACCACGTCGCACCCGGCCCGGTCGAGACCGAGCCCCTGGCCCGCCCCCGAGCCCTGCTGCGCCGCGCCCGCCCGCTGCGCAGGCTCGTCAACCGCCTCGACGAGGTCATCGCGGCCCGCACCCTGCGTCGCACCCGGCCCGAGCTGCTCTTCCTGAACACGGTCAAGACGAACGCCTACCTGCGCCCGGCGCTGCGGCGGCGCATCCCGGTCATCCTCCACAGCCACGAGCTGGGCACCCTGGCGTCCTCGACGCTACGGCGCTACCCGCTCGGCAAGCGCTGGCACGACGTCCGCCTGATGGCCTGCTCCACCGCCGCCTGCGACACCCTCGCCGACGAGACCGGCGTCGACCGGGCCGCCATCACCGTCGTCACCTCCCCGGTCGACACTGCTTCCTTCATCGATCTCGGCGGTTCGCCGAAATCGTCTCGTGTCGTGGGCGCCTGCGGGACCGTGAACGAGCGCAAGGGGGCGGACCTGTTCGTCGAGGTCGCCCGCAAGGTCGACGCCGAGTTCCGCTGGATCGGGCAGCGGAAGACCGCGTGGCCCGAGGACGACGCCGGCGTCACCTGGCTGGGGCAGGTCGACAGGCCCTATGCCGAGCTGGCCGCGCTCGACGTCTTCGTCCTGCCGTCCCGGGAGGACGCCTTTCCTCTCGTGGTCCTGGAGGCGATGGCGCTGGGCAAGCCGATCGTCGCCTTCGACGTCGGGGGCGTCCGCGAGCAGCTCGGCGACACCGGGCTGCTCGTCCCGGTCGGAGACACCAACGGCATGGCCGACGCCGTCGAGCAGCTGTTGGCCGGTCCCGATCTCCGGGCCCGGCTCGGCGCTGCGGCCAAGGCGAGGGCGAAGGAGCTCTGGGACGTCGGAGCCTTCCGGGACAAGGTCGTCGCCGTCGCGAACGACGTTCTCGGCGCGACGCCGAGGACGAAGCGGCCGAAGGTCTTCCTGCTGAAGTCGTGGGTCGCCGGCAAGAGCAGGGAGCAGCGCTACCGCCTCGAGAAGATCGAGGACGCGGGCGTCGAGCTGCGCTACTCGGACGCCGCCGACAAGCGGCCCTGGACGCTCAAGCCGGTCAAGGCCGTCGTCCGAAGGCTCGAGCGGCTCGGTGCGCCCTTCCTCCAGACCCTGCTCGCGACCAGGACCATCGCCCGGTCCGACGCCGTGGTCGCGGTCTTCGAGAGCCAGGGCAACGCTCTCGCCGCCCTCCGGGCCCTGCGGATCTGGCCCTTCACCCGCCCCCGCTTCGTGGTCGTCGCCTGCTGGCTGGCGATGGACGTGCCCAAGTTTCCGGCCGGCCGGCTGCGCTGGTACCGCTGGGCCTACCGCCGGGGCGTCGACCGGGTCGTCTACTTCTCGCCCAACCAGACCGAGGTCTACCGCAACGTCCTCGGCCTGGCCCCGAACCAGCTCGCCGACGTCGCGTTCGGCATCGACGACGAGTACTTCACCCCCCAGGACGTCGCCGAGGAGGCCTACGTCCTGGCGGTCGGCCGGGACAAGGGCCGCGACTGGCCCACCTTGTTCGAGGCGGTCAGGGGCACCGAGATCGACCTGCGGGTGGTCTGCCGGCCCGAAGACATCGCCGGCCTCGACGTGCCGGAGAACGTCACCGTCCTCGGCACCGTCGACCGCTCGACCTACCGCGACCTCACCGCCCGGGCCGCCGTCGTGGTCGTCGCCACGAAGCCGCTGGCCTACCCCACCGGCCAGAGCGTGACGCTCGAGTCGATGGCGCTCGGCAAGTGCTGCGTCGTCAGCGACACGCCCGCCATGCACGACTACCTCGACCACGAGGTCGACGCCCTCCTGGTGCCCCCCGGGGACCGCGAAGCGCTCCGCGAGGCGCTGGAGCGGGCCACCGCCGACGCCGACCTCCGCAAGCGCCTCGGGGTCGCCGCCCGCCAGGCGGTGGAGGCACGTTTCAACGCCGCCGCGATGTGGAAGACCATCGCTCGGCTCCTGGGGCCCGACGACGTCGTACCTGGTAGAAACGGGTAACGACAATGACCACCAGCGGGCGGGGCACCACGAAGCGTGTGGTCAGCGAGTGAGAGGTTGAATGAGCGTCTTGGCGGACGGATGGCAGGCAGCATCGCTCGAACAGCTCCTGGGCCACGGCCCGGACGGGCACGAGGAGGTCGAGCTCCTCAGGAGCGCTGACGGCTCGGGCTGGTTGTTCGGTTGCCGTCACATGCCCGCGGCCGGTGGCGCCTCCTCCGGCGTCGTCATCTGCCCGCCGACCCTCTCCGACACCGACATCAACTACCACCGCGAGGCCCGGGTCGGCCGCCGCCTGGCCCGAGCCGGGGTCGCCACCCAGCGCTTCCACTACCGGGGCACCGGTGAGAGCGACCACCTGACCAGCGGCATCAGCTTCACCACGCTGGTCGACGACGCCCGCCGCGCCGCCGACGCCCTCCAGGAGCGCTGCGGCATCGAGCGCATCGGCTTCCTCGGCACCCGGATCGGCGCCCTGGTGGCCGCCAAGCTCGCCGCCGAGTACGAGGGTGCGCCGCTGGCCCTGTGGCAGCCGGTCATCGACCCTCGCCGGTTCGTGTACGACAGCGTCGCCGTCGACTCCGGCCGCTGGTCCGGCACCAGTGGCGTGCCGACCACGCTGCCCGCCGAGCTGGCGCCCATGGCCGGCCCCGCCCCGGCGTCGTCGCTGCTCGCCCTGCCGCTGGGGCGTGACCTCTTCGACCCCAGCGTCGTCGACAACCTGGTCGACGTCCTCGGCCGGCGCCCCCGGTCGCTGCTGCTGGTGCAGCTGCACCGCCGCGTCGGCCTGGCCCCCGACTACCGGGCTGCCATCGGCCGGTGGCAGGCGCTCGGCTTCCCGGTCGACGTCGCCTACGACCCCACCGAGGACGACTGGTGGCAGGTGCACCCGGGCTGGGAGCCGTCCGACGAAGTGCTGACGGTCACGTCGTCATGGCTCTCGTCGCGGCTCGCCCCGCCCACCACCGCCGCCACTGCGCACAGCTGGGACGACAACGCCGTATGACGACCACAGAAGAACGGCGGCTGCGGGTCGTCCACGTGATCGACTCGCTGGCCGGGTCGGGCGGCGCGGAGAACCGCCTGGTCGACGAGGTCCAGGCCCTCGACGAGCGGTTCGACCAGGTGGTCGTGCGCCTCTACGAGCGCGACTTCCTCGACTCCCGCCTCACCGACCTCTCGATCCCCGTCGTCGCGCTCGGCTTCCGGGCCGGCCGGGCGGGCTGGTCGTGGCCGATGGCGGCGCTGCGGCTGCGGCGCGTGCTGCGCAACTGGCGGCCGGACGTGATCCACTCGTCGCTGTTCAGCGGGAACCTCGTCGGCCAGCTGGCCGGGGCCTGGGAGGGCATCCCGGTGGTGTCGACCTTCAACCGCACCGGAGAGGTCAACCTGCAGCGGGCGCTGCAGGCCGGCGTCGCCAGCTGGAAGGGCCGGGCCATGCAGGCCGTCGGCCGCTGGGCGGCCCGCCGCGGTGACGTCCACTACCGGGCGGTCGGCGACTACGCCCGCGAGACCAACTGCCAGTCGATGGGGCTCGACCTCTCCCGCTCGACCGCCGTCCCCCGGGGCGTCAGGTTGGACGCCAACGACGTCGTCGGCGACCGCAGCGCCTTCGGGCTGCCCGACGACGTGCCCCTCTTCGTCAACGTCGCCCGGCGGGTTCCGGAGAAGGCGCAGCACCTGCTCGTCGAGGCGTTCGCCACCGTGCGCGACAAGCTGCCCGACGCCCACCTCGCCATCGCCGGCGCCCCCGGCCCGGCCGACGCCACCGTCGTCGCCGCCATCGAGGCCACCGGCACCGCCGACGCCGTGCACCTGCTCGGCTTCCGGCCCGACGCCCGGTCGCTGGTGGCGGCGTCGGACGTGTTCGCCTTCAGCTCGCTGTCGGAGGGATCGCCGGGCGTCATCGTCGAGACGCTGACGCTGGGGACGCCGGTGGCGTCGTTCGACATCCCGCCGGTCGTCGAGCTCACCGACGGCGGACGCCACGCCTGGCTGACCTCGACCGGCTCGGTCGACGGCCTGGCCGAGGCCATGCTCCATGCCTACAACGCCGCCGACCGCGACGAGCGGGCCGCTGCAGCGCAGGAGTGGGCCGGCCGCTACCAGCTCTCGACGGTCGCCACCCAGCTCGGCGACCTGCTGGAGGGCCGGGTGCGGCGGGAGCCGGGGGTCGCGGCGTGACGGCGTCGACGTCGCCCTCGCTCGAGCGGGGCGCCTTCGTCGTCTCGATCGACACCGAGCTGGCGTGGGGCGAGGCCCACAAACGGGCCGGGTCGGTGGCCGGCGGTGACGGCGCGGCCGGCGCCCAGCCCGCCGGGCACCACTTCGAGCGGGAGCGCGAGGTCATCGACCGCATCCTCGAGGTCTTCACCCGCCACGAGATCCCGGGCACCTGGGCGGTGGTGGGCCACCTGTTCCTCGACCGCTGCGACGAGCACCCCGACCTGAAGCCGCCGTCCTACAGCTGGCTCTCGGGCGACTGGCTCGACGTCGACCCCCGGTCGTCGGCCGCCGAAGCGCCCTACCACTACGGGCCGGACATCGTCGCCCGGCTGACGGCATGCCCGGTGGCGCAGGAGGTCGGGAGCCACTCGTTCTCCCACGTCATCGTCGACGACCCGGGCTGCGGCGCCGACGTCTTCGCCTCGGAGCTGGCCATGGCCCGAGCGGTGGCCGAGCCGGCGGGCGTGGAGCTGCGGTCGTTCGTGTACCCCCGCAACGCCATCGCCCACCTCCCGACCCTGGCGGACGCCGGGTTCACCAGCTACCGGGGCCGGCCGTCACGGCCGCGTCTCGGCGGCGCCGCCGGCTTGCTGGACCGGGTTCGGCCGGTCGCGGGGTCAGCGGTGACGCCGGTGCGGGACGACAGCGGCCTGTGGAACATCCCCCAGACATACCTGTTCGCCCCGGCCACGGCCCGTCGTCGCCTGCCGCCCGCGCTGTGGGCCCGCCGCCCGATCGGCCGCCTGCGCCAGGCCGCCCGGGAGCGCTCCCTGTTCCACCTCTGGTTCCACCCCTACAACGTCACCGCGGCCCCGGACCGCTCGATCGCGGCGTTGGACCGCATCTGCGCTGCCGCGGCGAAGCTCCGCGACGCCGGCCGCCTCGACACGCTCACGATGTCGGACCTGGCGGCTCACCTCACGTCAGGCGGTTGAGGACGCGGGCGCGTTCGTGCGCCAGCTTCCCCCGAGCACCGGGTCTCGTCAGGGTCAGGGCGACGAGGTGGCGTTCGGCGTTGGACCAGCGGCGCTTGTAGGGGTGGTCGCCGCGGAGGAAGTCGAACTCGGTCATGCCGCGGGCCATGCCGTCCTCCAGGACCCGGGCGTGGGTGATGTGGCCCGGTCCGAACTCGTTGAAGGCCGGGTCGATGGCGTTCTTCAACATGTAGACGCGGTCGCCGAAGTCGAAGTCGAGCCGCACAGCCGCCGGTACCCCGTCGGCGGCGAGGGTGAGCAGGCGCAGCCAGCCGGCGTCGGAGGCGTCGATGGCCCGGATGGCGTCGACCAGGAACGCCGACGACTTCGGGTCGGCCAGCAGCCCGGAGAACTCCTCGGTCCGGTCCTCCCAGCGCCGCTCGTGCAGCTCGACCAGCCACTCGATTCCCTGCTCGAGCGTCGGCCCTGAGTGGTAGGTGAAGACGACGTCGTGCTTCTCCTGCATGCGCCGCAGCCGTTGCGGCACCCGGTTCTTGCGCAGCGGCTTGACCAGGTCGTAGCCGTTGCTGACGTCGATGTAGGGGCAGACGGCGTCGGGCGGCACGACCTCGGCGCCGACGAGCACGTCCTGCCGGGCCAGCCCGTCCCGCACCGCGCCGAGGGCCACGCTGTCGCTCGGCAGTCGCGACAGCACCGCGCTCCCGACCCGCCCCCGGACGGCGGACGCGAGGTGCGCGAGCAGGGCGTCGACAGCCTCGTCGACCCGCCGGACCACCAGCACGCCGCCGTAGTCGCCGGCGTCGTAGCCGATCTGGCGCAGCGTCGTGGCCCGCAGTGGCCCGACACCCCGGGTGTCCTCGTAGAGCGGCGCCAGCAGCACGATGCCCTGGTCGTCCCGCACGACGACCACGTGGAGCCGGGCCCCGGCGCCAGCGCCGAAGTGCCGCCACCAGGTCCGCAGCCACTCGAACGTGAGGAAGATGTTCGGGTCGACGCTCGCGTCGGCCGCCGCCCGCCACTCCGGGGCGAGCGCGTCGAGCGCGTCGATCTCGTCGACGACCTCGACCTGCATCACAGCCGCTCGTGGGGCATGCCGGACTCGAGGTCGCCGTCGCCGGCGGTCAGGAACCAGCTGTCGGGGTCGAGCACCAACTGGGCGACGGCCTCGTCGGGGTCGGTGCAGTGGACGAGGTGGTGGATCGGGTACTCGCCGTCACTGACCGAGCGCAGGAAGCCGACCCGGCGCAGCGCCCGGTCTGTCCACCGGTTGCGGGTCCGGACCGACAGCGCCGCTGCCCCGTCCCGGGCCGCCGCCCGACCGGCCGCGAGCAGCAGGGGCGCGACCCAGCGGGGCGCGGCCAGGTAGTCGACGACGACCGCGGTGCGCTCGCCGGACGACAGCGTCGGCCGCAGCACCACGTAGCCGAGCGCCCGGCCGCCCCGCATGAGGTAGTAACAGCTGAGCTGGTCGCGGTCGGGCCGCTGGTCGATCTTCCATCGCACCGCCGGCAGGTCCCGGCGGGCCAGCACCGGATACGCCGAGGAACAGGCCGCCCACACCTCGTCGGACCGCTCGTCGAAGGCGGCGACCGCCACGAGCCGGGCGCCCGCCAGCCGGGTCCCGAGGGCGAACGCCCCGTCGGCCAGCCGCAGGGCGGGCGCCAGCACCGGGGCAAGCCGCCGCAGCGTCGCCGGCACCCGGGGCAGCTGCAGCGCTCGGCGGGGGTCGAGCGGCCGCCGGTACACCGGCATGGGCCCGAGGTCGATGCAGCCGCTGTTCAGGAACGCCGGGTAGCCGTCCTTGGAGGCGTACAGCACGCCGACGATGGTGTGGTTGTTCAGGACCTTCTCGATGAGGGCCGGCCCGACGCCGCGCAGCCGCCACTTGGGGTCGACCATGAGGTCGATCGCCCACGACGCGCTGCGGGTGGCGTCGCCGACCTGCAGCTCGACAGGTAGCTCGGTCTGCTGGCCGACGATGTTGCCGTCGCGCTTGCACACCCAGAAGGCGGGCCCGTCGGGGCCGGCGTGGGCATTCTGCGTGTAGAGCCAGGTGCGGTTGGCGGGCGCGACCTGGCGGCCGTTGGGCGGGAAGTGGGCCCGCTGGAAGGCGTCCAGCTCGTCGGCCACTTCGGTCCCCAGAGGGTCGACGCGCTCGATGCCGACCTTGAACCGCTCAGGAATCCTCACCACGCGCAATCACCATCCCGCCGATGCTCGCCTCGCCTGCCGCCAGCAGGCCAGGCTAGTCAGGCGAGCACGCCCCACTCGATCCGACCCTCTGGGCACAACGGACGGGGTGGCCTAGGGTCTGGGGGATATGGCGGAGAACGAGGGTGGCGGCCCCGGCGGGAAGCCCGGGGCGCGGGACGCGCTCGAGGCCTTGGCGAAGGGCTCGGGGCAGAAGATCTCCCGCCGGCAGGCGATAGCCGCGGTAGGAGTGACAGCAGTCGTGGGAGTAGGGGCGGTGACCGGCCGGCGGGTGTTCCTGCCGACCTCCAACGACAAGGCCGCCGGAGCCGGGCGGGGATCGTCGACGACCCTCGGCACGACCACCACCGAGGCCCCGACGACCACCGCCAAGCCGCTGCCCGACCTGCCGCTGTGGAGCGACCCCGCCAGCTGGGGCGGCAAGGTGCCGGGCGCGGGCGACGTCGCCACGATCAGCCACAAGGTCATGCTCGATGTCGACGCCACGGTCGCCGGCGTCGTGGTTGCGGCCGGGGGCGAGCTGGTCTACGACCCCACCAAGAGCCACATCCTCACCTCCAAGGGCAACGTCGTCGTCCAGGGCGTGGTCCGGATGCGCCCGTCGTCGGCCGCGGTGCATCACGTGCTCACCATCGCCGGCGTGAACGAGAGCGGCTTCCAGGGCGGCGACACCCACGAGGTCATGGACAGCGACAAGGGCGTGTGGGTCGTCGGCAAGGGCCAGCTCGACGCCATCGGCGCGGTCAAGACCGCCTGGACCCACCTGGCCACGGCCGCCAAGGCCGGCGCCACGTCGATCACAGTCGACGAGGCCAAGGGCTGGCAGGTCGGCGACGAGATCGTCGTCACGCCCACCGAGTCGACCCAGGGCAACTCCGAGCACTGGAACCACCACGACCGTCGCACCATCACGGCGGTCAGCGGCAAGCAGGTCACGTTCGACAAGCCGCTCAGCTACAACCACCCGTTCACCACGGTGAAGCCGGGGGTCACCCACCGGGGCGAGGTCCTCAACCTCAGCCGCAACGTGCGCATCGAGGGAACCGAGGCCGGCAAGGCCCACGTCATCTTCCTGCACAACGAAGCGGTCCAGAAGGTCGGCTGGATCGGGCTGCGCTGGCTCGGCCCCCAGAAGGTGCTCGGCCGGTATCCGCTCCACTTCCACATGTGCGACGACGCCTCGCGGGGCTCGACGGTCGACGGCGCGGTGGCCTACGACGGCGCCAACCACTGCTTCGTGCCCCACCTGTCCAACGGCGTGCAGTTCCGGGACTGCATCACCCACGACACCGCCGACCACGCCTACTGGTGGGACCCGGCGGGCGACGGGCAGCAGGCGGGCGACGTCCCCAGCCACGACATCCTGTGGGAGCGCTGCGTCGCCTCGCTGGTGGCGGCGGGCAACGACGCCCACGCGACGACCGCGTTCATGATGGGTGCCGGCAAGGGCAACGTCATCCGCCATTGCGTCGCGGTCGGCGGCAGCGGTGCGTCCGAAGGCGCCACCGGCTTCCGCTGGGGCTCCGGCTCCAACGACGAGACCAACACGTGGGTCTTCGAGGACAACGTCTGCCACAACCGCTCGCACTCCGGCCTGTTCTTCTGGCAGAACAATGCGCCCCGGACCATCGTCGACCGCTTCACTGTCTACAACTGCGGCCAGGGCATCTACGCCGGGTCGTACATCAACCTGGTGTCGTACCGCGACTGTGTGGTCTACGACTGCTCGGACTGGGGGCTCACCGTCGCCGCCAACCCCATGGGCGGGCTGGTGTCGCCGGACGAGACCATCACCTACGAGGGCCTGTACATCGACATGAACGGCCGCAACGACTACGGGGTCTACATCGAGGCCCACACCCTCGGCGGCGAGCACACCACCAAGGTCACCAACTGCACGTTCAAGGGTGCCAACAAGGCCCAGGTCGGGTTCCCCGACGGCGGCGAGATCCGCCAGATGTACGACTTCGTCAACTGCACGTTCGAGGGCAATGCCTTCTACGTGAGCGAGGGCGTGCCCGGCGACTCGAAGATCCGGGTCCAGGGCGGCAACCTCGGCAGCTTCATGCTCCACCCGCCGGGCGGCCCCGGCCAGCGCAAGCCCGAGTGGAACGCCACCGTCACCTCTAGTTGATGCGGGTGGGTGGGGTGTCCGAAGCCCTGATCAGGAAGACCATGTGCTTGTCGCGGCGCCACATCCGCTCGATGCGGAAGCCGGTCGACCGCAGCAGCAGCCGGAACTGGTCGTAGGTCCACTCCCGGCGGTGGCCGGGGTCCGACGGCGGCCCCAGCGGGCGGTCGGGGTCGGTCAGCCCCCGGTCGACGACCGACAGCAGGATCGGCGCCTTGGCCGCGTCGCGGGCGATCCGCTGCAGCAGCCCGACCGGGTCCTCGTCCTGCTCGATGTCCTCCGTGAGGTGCAGCGACAGCCCGTCGACCCGGCGCCGCAGCCGCTTCGCCAGCCGCTCGACGTAGGCGGGCACTTCGCCCCCCAGCTCGCCGATGGGGGCGTCGGGCGGCGGATTCTCCTTGTAGTCCCAGGCCAGGAACAGCTCGCGCTCGGGCGTGTCGTCGCCCTCGATCTGCACCAGCACGCCCACGGTGCTGGGGTCGTAGGTGAGCTTGCTGTTGCGGTTCCACGCCCAGCTGCCGAGCGGCGGGACCATCGCCAGCGCCAGCCGGCCCCAGTTGACCCGGCGCTTCGACTCCATCCGGGCGGATGCCCAGAAGTGGCGGCGGGCGGTCGGCCAGTCCTTCATGCGGGCCGCGGCGTGACCCCGCACGCCCTCGAACGCCGCGACGCGCTCGACGGCGGCGGCGAAGCGCTCGGGGTGGCGCTCCAGGATCCAGCTGGTGGCGTCGTAGATGATGTGCGGGTTGGAGCTGCGGCGTTCGTCGACCGGGCGGCGCTCGATGCTGATGACGTTGGCGTCGGTGGCCTCGACCCGCAGGCCCTGGCGCTCGGCCTCCTCCTGCAGCCGCATGAACAGCTCGAACTGGTGGCTCGTACCGAGGCCGTTCAGGTAGCCGCCGGCCCGGACGCACAGGTCCGTCCGCACCGCGAAGGTCCCGGCCCGGTAGGCGCCGAGGACCCCGCCGAACGGCGCCGGGAGGCGGATGATCGGCAGCTCGCAGATCTCACTGCCGTCGGGGTCGACCGCCCGGGCCCCGCAGCAGGTGATGCCGACGCCCGGGTCGTCCATGGGCCGGGCCAGCGCCGCCAGCCACCCCCGGTCGGGCACGTCGTCGTCGTCCAGGAACACCACCCACGTGCCCTGGGCGGCGGCGAGACCGCTGTTGCGGGCGACGCTCAGCCCCGAGTTCACCTGGCGCACCACTCGTAGCCGAGGGTCCTCGGCACCGATCTCAGCCAGCAGCTCGGGCGTGGCGTCGGTCGACCCGTCGTCGACGACGACCACCTCGAACGTCGGGCCCTCCTGGTCGAGGACGGCGTCGAGCGTCCGGCCCACCACGTCGGCCCGGTTGTAGGTGCAGAGGACGACGCTGATCAGCGGTGACGGGCTCACGTGCCCAGCACCTGGGACGGGTGCGCCAGCACCACCATGTCGTTGCCCCGGCGCCACGTCTTGCTGACGTCCAGGCCCGTCGAGCGCAGCAGCAGCCGCAGCTGCGCCTGACTCCACTCCCGGCGATGCCGGGGGTTCGAGGGAGGGCCCATCGGCCGATCGGGGTCGGTCCGCAGCCGGTCCGGGGTCGACACGAGCACGCCCCGGGTGCTGTCGGCTGCGTCCCGGGCGAGCTGGCGCAGCAGGCCGACCGGGTCCAGGTGCCGCTCGAGGGCGCCCAGGCAATGGATCGACGGGTGCCGCTTGGCGATCCGGTCGGCCAGCCGCTGCACTCCGGCAGCGACCGGTGCCGCGTCGCCGTCGGCCGGCGGGTCGTTCTCCTCGTAGCGCCAGTGCAGGAACAGCTCCGACGGCAGGCCGTCCGGGCCGGATGCCTCCGGCTCCAGCTGCATCGGCACCCCGGCCTGGGCCGCGTCGTAGTGGCCCGAGCCGTGGCGGTCCCACACCCGGCGGGCCAGCGGCGGCATGAACGACAGCGCCAGCCGAGCCCACCGCACCCGCATGCGGGGGTCGAGCCGGGCCGATCGCCAGAAGTGGCGGCGGGCGTCGCGCCACAGCCCGACCCGGGCCGCCGTGGTGCCGGCGACGCCCTCGAACCGGGCTTCGAACAGCGGCTGGGGGCCGTTGGTGTGGGAGTGACGGGACACCACCCAGGTGGTGGCGTCGTAGGCGACATGCGGGTTGGAGCTGCGCCGATCGTCGACCGGCCGGCGCTCGATGTTGAGCACGATCTCGTCGGCGCTCTCGACCCGCTGGCCATCCCGCTGAGCCTCGGCCAGGAGCCGGATGAACAGCTCGAACTGCTCGCTGGTGCCGAGGCCGTCGAGGTGGCCGCCGGCCCGCCGGTAGAGCTCACTGCGGACCGCGAACGTGCCGGCCCGGTAGGCGCCGACCACGTCACCGAACGGTGGGCCCAGCGGGATCGCCGGCAGCGGGCAGATCTCGGAGCCGTCCGGCCGCACGCCCCGGGCGCCGCAGCAGGTGATGCCCACCTCAGGATCGTCCATCGGGTCGGTCAGCGCCCGCAGCCAGCCGGGCTCGGGTACGTCGTCGTCGTCCAGGAAGACCAGCCACTCGCCCTCGGCGACGGCGACCCCGGCGTTGCGGGCGCTCGACATGCCGGCGTTCTCCTGCCGCACCACCCGCAACCGGGGATCGTCGATGGCGGCGAGGACCTTGGGGGTGGCGTCGGTCGAGCCGTCGTCGATGACCACGACCTCGAACGGCGGGCCCGTCTGGTCGAGCACCGCCTGGAGGGTGTGCTCGACGACGCCGGCCCGGTTGTACGTGCACATCACCACGCTGACGAGGGGAGCCACGCGACGACCGTCCTGTCAGGCGCCGGCGGGGCTGGTCTGGAGCACCGAGAGCCGGAGGGCCTCGTTGTAGAAGTCCGACGTCGCCGTCAGCTCGTGGTGGCTGGCGAACGCCTGCACGACGCCGTCCTGCAGCACCATGACCCGGTCGCACTCCGCGATGGTCGTCAACCGGTGGGCGACGACCAGCAGCGTGATCTTGCCGTGCAGGCTGCGCAGCGTGTCCTGCAGCCGCGACTCCGACCGCATGTCCAGCGCGCTGGTCGGCTCGTCGAGGACCAGGAGGTCGGGTTGGCCGGCCAGTGCCCGGGCGATGGTCAGCCGCTGCTGCTGGCCGCCCGACAGCGACGTGTCCTCCGGCCCGATGACCTCGTCGTAGGCGTTGGGCAGCGCCTCGATCTCCTCGGCCAGGTGCGCCATGGTGGCCGCCCGGCGGATGGCCTCGTCGGGGATGTCGCGGAAGAACGCGATGTTCTCGGCGACCGTGCCCTCGATGAGGTGCGGGTCCTGGGGCACGAACGCCACCCGGGAGTACCACTGGGCGATGTCCAGGTCGCGGGTGTCGACGCCGTTGGCGAGGTAGCGCCCGGCCGTGGGCTCGCGGAGCCGGAGCAGGATCTGCAGCAGCGTCGACTTGCCGCTGCCCGAGGGCCCGATGATGCCGATGGCCTCGCCGGGCTCGATGGCGCCGGTGACGCCCCGCAGCACCGGCCGGTCGGGCAGGTACTCGTAGTCGACGTGGTCGAGCTCGAGCCGGGTGATCGCCGGCACCGGCACGTCGCCCGACACGGTGGGGCTGGCCAGGTAGAGGTCGATCTGGTGGTTGACGTGGTCGAGGCTCGACGACATGTCGTTCAGGTTCTGGAACAGCGACTGGGTCTGCTGGCCGTAGGTCAGCGCCCGGAGCAGCAGCAGCATGACGGCGCCGATGGCCGCCATCGAGGACTGCGTGACCGTGCTGAACACCCCGATGCCGGCGATCAGCAGCAGCAGCGCCGAGGCCTGGTAGAGGGTGGGGCCGAGCAGGTTGAGGAACCTGACCCGCTGGATGAGGTCGGCCTGCTGCTCGTGGATGACCTCGAGCCGCTCCAACGCCTGGGGGCCGGTGCCGAACACCCGCAGCTCCCGGGCCGTGCCGACCGTCTCGGCGACGCTGGCGGCGAAGTGCCGGCCGGTCTTCAGCTCCTTCTGCGACATGCGGCGGCCGTGGGCCGACAGCGGCCGCAGGCCCCCGGCGAGCAGCGCCCCGGACACGGCGATGATGACCGCGGCGAGGATGTTCGACGCCACCGAGATGACCACGAACGTGGTGACGTTGAGCGCCGCGGTGACGAAGGCGCTGAGCGCCATGACGACCTTGGCGGCCTTGTCGGCCTGGGTGGTCATGACCTCCTGCAGCTCACCCTGCCGCTCGACCGACTGGAGCTGCCAGCTGGCCCCGAGGAACGCCCGCAGCAGGCGCTGGCGGATGACCGTGAGCGCCCGCGTCGACGTGATCGAGGACATGCGGGCGACGATGATCCCGACGATGACCTTCAGGACGACGAAGCCCAGCGCCACGAAGATGGCGGCGGGGATGGTGGTCCTCCAGCCGAGGCCGGGCAGGACCTCGAACCTTGTCTCGTCGTTGGTGGCCGCCAGCGCGATGCGGGCCATGACGATGAGCAGCCCGGCCTCGCAGAGGCTGCCGACGAAGGAGACGGCGCCGAGCGCCACCAGGCGCGGGTAGGTCCCCGGCACCAGGGCGTTCGTCCGCTTCGCCATCTCCGCAACGGTGACGGCCCGGTTGGCGCGGTCACGCCGCCGCGGCCGCCCGCTCTTCACACGCAAGGTCAGTTCCGCCCTTTCAACGTCCCGCCGGTCGGAAGTTGCCCCAGGTTACACCGGGTGCCCTCTCCGACGAGAGGGAGCTAAATCCATGGAACGGGTCAGAGCTCGCCCTTCAGCGATGCCCGGCCGGAGCGGGTCAGGCGCTTGGTGTGCCACGCGAGCCAGTCGGTGCGGGTGGCGAGGCGGATCGCCCGGGACGGCTTGTGCGAGCGCGACCGCAGCTCGTAGCCGTAGGCCACCAGCGCGTCGGCTGCCAGGGCCTCGAAGCGCTCGACCGCCGGCGCCGGCATGTCGCGCCGCCAGTCCCGCAGCCCGGGCCGCAGCGGCCGGGCGACGTACCGGTTGTGGTGGGGGAACGCCTCGCTGCGCAGGATCGCGGCGGCGTTGCGCTCGTGGCGCAGCATGGCCGGGTCGTAGGTGAGGTCCAGGAAGGCGCACAGGCCCCGGAGCGTCGGCTCGGGCCGCTCGACCAGGTCCTCGTAGCGCAGCTCCAGGTAGCGGCTCGACGGCAGCGTCGCCCCGACCGCCCGGGCCCGCAGCACCCGGTGGCGCCAGTGCAGCGCGGCCCGCTCCATGCTGTCGGCCCAGCGCAGCTCCAGGAACGACGCGGCGACGTCCCGACCGTCCCGCACCAGGTGGACGAAGCGGGCGTCGGGGAACAGCGTGGCCACGGCCCCGATCCGCAGCATGTGGTCGGGCGTCTTGTCGGCGTAGCGGGTCTTGCCCCGGGCCTCGCCCCAGACCCCGTATATCCGGCGGACGGCGTCGGTGTAGCTGGTCGGCGGGTGATCCCGGAACGCTGCCTCGACGACCGGCCGGCGCAGCTGCCACTTGGAGAACCAGTCGTGGTTGTAGAGGGCGTCGAGGAGGCGGGCCCCGTCGAACGCCCGGATGCCGTCAGGCGCCAGCGCCACCAGGAAGCGCGACTCGGGCGGCACCGCGACGTCGGAGTGGCTGTCGAGCATCGCCCGCAGCAGGGTCGTCCCCGACCGCCGGCAGCCCACCACGAAAGGGAAGGGCCACCGATCCGGCGACGGCCCTCCGTCGCCATTCGCGTGCTTTCCGTTCCCGTTGTCCCCCGGCATCCTTTGTCCTTCGGTGTCGGCCGCCGCGTGCTGGTGCCGTCCGCAACCCTTGGTGTAGCGCTCATTTAGCCCTAATCGGAGGCCTGAACACTCACGATCTCATGACGATTCGCGTACCTCTCGCCGTATTCGCCGCGATCGCCCTCCTGGGGTGCGCGGCGTGCTCCCGGGACGACGGTCCGTCGGGCGCGGGCGACTGCACGAGCGACGGCAGCACGGCCCACCGCGACCTCCGGTACTCCGAGGCGCCGGGCACCTCGGCGGGCATGCAGTCGCTCGACCTCTACGTGCCGGACCGCACGTCCGGCTGCGACCGACCCACGCCGCTGGTGGTCTACGTGCACGGCGGCGCGTTCGCCGCCGGTGACAAGGCCAACAAGGTCGGCGACAAGGTGCGCCTGTTCACCGGTGAGGGCTGGGCCTTCGCCAGCCTCAACTACCGCCTGGTCGGCAAGCCCGGCGCCGGCCCGACCCGGGGCGTCTACCCCGCGGCCGAGCAGGACGTGGCCGACGCCGTCGCCTACCTCGCCGACCACGCCGAGGATTACGACCTCGACCCGACCCACGTGACCCTGCTCGGCCACTCGGCCGGGGCGTTCCTGGTGGCGCTGGTCGGGACCGACGCCACGTTCCTGTCGCGGGCCGGCCTGTCCCTCGACGACGTCGCCTGCGTCGTCCCCGTCGACACCACCTACGACATCCCCCAGCAGGTCGCCGAGGGCGGCCTCGAAGGCGCCATGTTCCGCAACGCCTTCGGCGACGACCGGACCACGTGGAAGCAGCGGTCGCCCACCGGCAACGTCGTCGCGGACGCCGGCGTCCCGGCGTTCTACGTGCTCACCCGGGGCGACCGGGCCCGGGTGGCCCAGGCCCGGGCGTTCGCTGAGCAGCTCGCCGCCGCCGGCGTCGACGCCCAGGCCGTCGTGGTGCCGGGCCTCTCCCACGACGAGGTCAACGACGTGATCGGCGAGCCCGGCGACATCGCCGTGACACCCGATCTGATGACGTTCCTCCGCGGCTGCCTCTAGCATCGCGACCCGGCGGACAGCAGTAGGAGCCTGGGTATGGGTGCGGCGGACATCTCATTTGCAGCCAAGACGGCGCTGATCGGGCTGCGCCCGCAAGAGGCCCGGATCACCTGGGAGGTGTCGGGCCACCTCGACCTCAGCCTCGCACCGCATGCCGACGGCTGGCACGGGCGCGGCCCGCTGGCCCGCACGGTCGGCTACCTCGGGCGCCCCCGCCGCCGCACCGACGAGGTGTGGGCCGTCAGCGTGGTGCGCGACGAGGCCGACGTCATCGCCTACACGGTCGAGCACCTGCTGGCCGAGGGCGTCGACCGG
>Ga0075421_100001061_pt1 | contig 31304 bp, 21 predicted proteins | sample SoiMetdeltSBSDD5_FD_75292 | JGI IMG/M metagenome (GOLD analysis project Ga0075421, IMG submission 75292) | Bulk soil microbial communities from a Populus tree surrounding site in Tennessee, USA - Soil MetaG P. deltoides SBSDD5 | ecosystem: Environmental > Terrestrial > Soil > Tree plantation... | reverse complement strand
TCGGGAGCCTCGACCGACGCGAACCCTCCAAATCGTCCAAGGCCATGCGCGGCAGCGCTCATAAAGCCGCCGAATTGGTGAACGGTCCCGGTCTTGTCGACCACGCGCACGGCGTCCGGCAAGGCGACAGGCGCATAGCCCTCAAAGCCGGTCGCCATCCGGAATACCACGCTCTCGTGGACGATCGGGATGTCACCTTTCTTTACGTCGCAGCGAATGGTGCGCGGCTGATAGCGATAGAACGAGCCGAGCCCCGACCGCGAGTCGTACACCTTGCCGAAAGGCGTTGCGCGGGCGCGCATATCGTCAAGCGCGTTGGCGCGCATGCGCAGACCCAGGCCCGCCGCTTCCGCGGCTATCCACACCAGCGGTAGCGACGACTGGCTATCGTCGGGATATCCGCAGCCAACATTGGCGTGCATCCCCGCAAACCAGAACTGCTGCAGGCGGTCGCCGTTCTCATGGTCCCACAGGAGAGGGGCAAACGAGCTGCGCTCATCGTCGATCGATAGCGCGTGCCGGGCGCAGTCGACCTTTTCCAACAGATTGCTGCTGGCGAAGCGCAATGGAAAGATCAGCTTGTCAAGCGCGTAGCGCAGCTCTTCGACCGGCATGCCGTAGGCGGCCACGGTGTCCCAAACCCCGAGGAAACGAAATCTCACACCATCCGTAGTGTTCTGCGATGTTCGATAGTCGGGCCGGCCCTTTGCCCGATCGATGCATCGCACAACCGTGTCCCGCAGTGCCCGGAACGGCTTCTCGATGCCGAATTTCGTGTGAAAGCACTGCTTGCGGTATTGCCGATAGCTGAGCACCGCCATGCGGCGCATCTCGGCCTCGGACGCCAGCGGTACGAGGCCCTGCCGAAGCACGAGACCCGCCACGACCCTGATGGTGAACGCGCCGCGGCTGAAGCCAAATGCATAGAGTTGCGGTGGCTGCCTCTTTCCGTCCGCAAGCGTTCCCTGCATGTTGGTCTCATTGTGGAAGTGGCGCGACAAAAAAACGTACATCTTGATGACATTGCGCTTCAGGCCGAAACCGAAGGCCCCGGTCAACAGCGCCCACGGCGTGAAGCGCGAGGTCCCCACTCCGTCGTCGTACAGGGCGATCTGATCGCTCGACGGCGTCAGATCGAGCGCCTGATAGAGTTTCCAGACGTTGGTCTTGAAAAGCTTTGCCGCACTGTTGCCGGTCCCGTCCGAGAGGACGATCAATGTTTTCGCCATAACCGACCCTCAAAATACCAACCGAACATTGCGGCAGTGTACAACGGCTCCCGGACCAGGCGAACCTCTGCGCAAGCGCGCTGAGCCAGCACGGCGTTGCCAATACGCGTCGGCAGCGCCCGCCTCGACACGATCCCCTGGCTGACCAGACGCCGCCGCTAGGCCGCAGCCAAGGCGCTGTGCGTGCTCACTCCTGGCCTATGAACCTTTACGGAGGTCGCAGCGACTTACCCAGCAGCCAAACGCTGACTGGAAGGGCGCGACCATGTGGACCGTACTGCGTAGAGAGCTGCGCGAGATCGTGTGGCTGGCCTTGATAATCGCCAGCCTGTCATTCCTGGGCTTGGCGCTGGGCGTCGCGCTTGCGGCGGCTGACCTGGGAGGGGTACCGTGACGCGGCTTCTCCTGCCCTCGCTGGGCTTCCTTGCTGCGCACCTGCTCCTGATCGGCGCCGCCGTGGCGGTGTCGGCGCTGCAATAATGCAAAGGGGCGCAGGTGCCCCTTCTGCTCGGCGGCGGCATAACGCAGTTGAGAAATATTTCCGACCATCTCAGACGCCCCGCAAGCCCCCGCAAGGCCAGCAATTCCTGGCGAATCCTGGGGTCGAACCGCATCAACAGGCGGCGCGGCTCAATCATTATTTAACCGTAATGCCTGCAAATAGTCCGGGCCCAACAAGCTCGGGCACCCCGCCGCAAAACCGCCCAAGCACCCACGAGAGAGCACCATGCGCTTCCGCCCTCCGCTTCGCGTCAGCGTGACCCGGCATGGGGACAAGGAGCAGAAGCTCAAGGACTTCATCGTCCAGCATATTGCGGCCACGGACGACATGGGCCAGACGGGCCGGCCCTCCCAGATCCAGATCGTGGCGCGTTCGCTCGACAGCCCTGTCGTCAGGGCCGTCGTGGGTCTGGCGCGCGAGATCGCCGAGAGCGGCATTTCGGTGCGCATGATCCTGGCGCAGGCCGACCACGACACGTTCGGCGATGCCTGGTTCGATGCCGGCCATGCGGTCGGCTTCGACCACGAGGTGCGCTGGGCCAAGCACCCGCGCCTGATCGAGGCGCACGAGCAGCTGGTGCTCGGCCCGCAGACCTGCTGGATCGGCGACTCCATGCGCCGCGACCCCACCAAGTGCGACGCCTTCGAGAGCTACGTCGAGGGCTGTGGCGAGGCGGCGGGCTGCGCGCTGGTATCGTTCGAGCGCTTGTGGGTCGCTTGCGAGCCGCTGCTGGTGCGCGGGCTGCGCACGCCGGCGGCTCCGATCAATGAGATCGGCGCGCCGCCCGAGGCTCTTGCCAAGCCCGACGGCACGCAGACGATCGTGGCAACGCGGCACTAACCAAGAGTGCCACTTTGACCGACCAAGGCTGGCCCCACGCCGGCCTTTTTGCTTTGCCTGACCGCCGATTGGGGAAAAAGCGGAAAATGAGCGCAAGCCGTCGCAACGGGGGAGAACAGGGCGAGTTCCGCCACTGTTCAGTCATCGGGCGCTGATCCATTCTCGATGCAGCCGGGCGCGGCGCCCGGTTCAGGCGAATTTGCGCCATTCGGACCCGAGGTCACCCCCATGTCGATCGCCCTTCGCGTGCTTTTCAGCCTCGCGCTCATCCTCAGTGCGAGCCTCGCTCATGCGCAGGATCAAGCCTTCAGTCACACCGGCGTGCAGGCCGACGCCAAGCGCTACGAGACCTACCTGCGCGCCAACTGGCAGCCGGGTCGCAAGTCCGCGCGCGAGCTGCGCGCCGAAGCCGACAAGGCGTTGGCTGGCAGCACCGATCCGCGCGCCGCCTCGCGGGCCTATGCCCAGGCGGTGGTGGCGGATGCCAACGATGCGGATGCCTGGCTGGGTCTAGCCCGCTCGCTGCTGGCCATCAAGGCAGAGCTGAGCGCCGAGCGATACGACTTGCCGGTTAACGCCTCGGGGGCAGCGCTGATCGCCTACGAGCGTGCGCAGAACCCTGTGTTCAAGGCATCAGCGTTGTGGGTGCTGCACGAAGCGCTGAAGCGCCGCTCCTACTGGCGCCCTGCCATTGACGCGGCGCGGGCGAGCCTGACCCTCGTCGACACGGCGGAAGGCCGCAAGGCGCTGGAGGCCCTGGTGGCCGAGCACGGCTTCCGCATCCTTGAATACAAGGTCGATGCCGATGCGCCGATACCGCGCCTGTGCATCCAGTTCTCCGAGCGGCTGGCGGCGGGCGTCGCCGACTGGGCGCAGTACTTCACGATGGACGGCAAGGATCCACAGACGGTCACCGCCGAGGCGCGGCAGATCTGCATCGACGGACTCGCGCACGGCAAGCGCTACGAAGTGCAGGTGCGCGCCGGGCTGCCCTCTGCGGTAGGCGAGAAGCTGCTGAAGACGGCGGAGCTTGCCGTGTACGTTCGCGACCGCAATCCGTCGGTGCGCGTGACCGGGCGCGGCTACGTGCTGCCCAACCGCGGCCAGCAGGGCATTCCGCTGGTGACGGTTAACACCGAGCAGGTGCGAGTCGAAGTCTATCGCATCGGCGACCGCAACCTGGCGCAGACCCTGCAGGGCGGTGACTTTCAGCGGCAGATTCCCGCCTATGAGCTGGACAACCTGAAGGAGCGCACTGGCGCCCGCGTCTACACCGGACAGCTGGCCATCGCGACGCGGCTGAACGAGGACGTGACGACCGCCTTCCCGATCGCCGAGGCTATTCCCAGGCTGCAGCCCGGCGTCTACGTGCTGGCGGCCTACGCCAGCATCAAGAAGGAGGACGAGAGTTCGCGCGGCAACCCGGCCACGCAGTGGTTCGTCGTATCCGACCTCGGCCTGACCGCCATCAACGGCGACGACGGCGTGCATGCGTTCGTGCGCTCGCTGGCCAGCGCTTCCTCGATCGTCAACGCACAGGTTCGCCTGCTGGCGCGCAACAACGAGGTGCTGGGCACGACCAAGACCGACAGCCGCGGCTACGCCCGCTTCGATGCGGGCCTCAAGCGTGGCGAGGGTGGCCTGGCGCCGGCCGTTCTGGTGGCAGAGACGCCGGACGGCGATTACGCCTTCCTCGACCTATCGACGGCCGCCTTCGATCTGACCGATCGCGGCGTGAAAGGCCGCCAGGAACCAGGGCCCATCGACGGCTTTGCCTACACGGATCGCGGCGTCTATCGCGGCGGCGAGGCCGTGCACCTGTCCATCCTCACGCGCGAGCGCACCGGCAGGGCGTCCGCAGTTCCAGTCACCGTGATCGTCTCGCGGCCCGACGGCGTCGAGCACTCGCGCATTGCCCTGACCGATCAGGGCCTCGGCGGCCGTGCCACCAGCCTGACGCTTGCCAGCTCGGCCATGACCGGCACCTGGCGCGCCAAGATCCACATCGACCCGAAGGCAAGCCCGATCGCGCAGACGGCTTTCCTGGTCGAGGACTTCGTGCCCGAACGGCTGGAGCTCAAGCTTGAGGCCGGCACAGCGTCGCTGACACCGCAGGAAGCGGGCAAGGTCAGGCTGAACGGCCGCTATCTGTACGGCCCGCCGGCTGCCGGCCTCGCCATCGAGGGCGAGATCGTCGTCAAGGCGTCCGGCAAGGACGTACCGGGCTTTGCCGGCTACCGCTTCGGCCTGGCGGACGAGCAGATCAGCCCAGTTCGCAAGCCGCTCGAGCAGCTGCCCGTCACCGACGGCGAGGGCAAGGCCGAGATCGGCGTGCAGCTACCGGCGCTGACGCGCACCAACCGGCCGCTGGAGGCCGACGTCATCGTCAAACTGAGGGAAACGGGCGGCCGCACCATCGAGCGGACCATCACGCTTCCGGTCGACATGAAGAGTGCCCGCATCGGCATCAAGCCGCTGTTCACGGGCGGGCAGGTGGCCGAAGGCGACATGGCGCGCTTCGACGCCGTCATGCTGGGCGCCGAGGGCAAGGTCGTCGAGGCCAAGGCCCTCAAGTGGGAGGTGCTGCGCCTCGACCAGCGCTGGCAGTGGTACAGCCGGGACGGCTCGTGGAACTACGAGTCGGCGACGCAGACGCGGCGCGTTGCGGCCGGCACGGTCGACGCCGCCGCCGACAAGCCGGCCTTGATCGAGACGCGCCTCGACTGGGGCCGCTATCGCCTGGAGGTGAGCGCCTCAGACGGCTCCGGCCTGATTTCGAGCACTATCTTCAATACCGGCTACTACGCCGAGGAAGGTGCCGACAGCCCAGAGACGCTCGACGTCGCGCTCGACAAGCCGGCCTATCAGGTCGGTGACACGGCCCGCGTGAAGGTGACCTCACGCACCGGCGGCAGGGCGTTGATCACCGTGCTGAATTCGGGTCTGACCGCCTCGCAGGAGGTGGAGCTGCCGGCCGGCGGCGGCGAGGTGCCGGTCCGCGTTGCCAGCGACTGGGGCGCGGGCGCCTACGTCACGGTGCTGCTCTATCGACCGATGGATGAAAAGGCCAAGCGCATGCCGAGCCGGGCGCTCGGACTGCGCTGGCTCGCCGTCGATGCCACACCGCAGACCATCCACGTCGGCCTGCAGCTGCCGGAGAAGGTGAAGTCGGCGTCGCTGCTAACGGTGCCCGTCAAGCTGACCGGCATCGCCGCCGGCGAAGATGCGCGGGTCACGCTGGCGGCCGTCGACGTCGGTGTGCTCAACCTGACGCGCTTCGAGCCGCCCAAGCCGGAAGGCTGGTTCTTCGGCCAGCGACGGCTCGGCGCCGAGCTGCGCGACTTGTATGGCCGCCTCATCGACGGCATGCGCGCCGAGCGCGGCCGCCTGCGCTCCGGCGGCGACGCTGGCGGCGTGTCGATGGACGGCAACCCGCCGGTCGAAGCCACGCTGGCGCTGTTCTCTGGCATCGTCAAAGTCGGCGCTGACGGGACGGCCAACGTCGAGTTCCAGTTGCCAGACTTCAACGGCACGGTGCGTGTGTCGGCCGTGGCCTGGAGCGGCGACAAGGTCGGCTCGGCCTCCAAGGACGTGATCGTACGGGATGGGGTGGCGCTCACCGTAGCGGGGCCGCGCTTCCTGACGCTCGGCGACCAGGCGCGCCTGGAACTCGCGGTGCACAACGTCGAGGGACCGGCAGGCTCCTACCAGGTGTCCGGCCAGTACGAGCTGGAGCCCGGAGCAAGCAAACCCGCGCGGGGGTTCGAGCGATCGCTCACATTGGGCGCCGGCGAGCGCAAGCGTGAGGCCTTCGAGCTGAAGCCCGACGACATAGGCCTGACCACCCTCGCCGTGCGTGTGACGGGACCGGATGGCATCGACGTGCGTCGCAAGCTGACCTTCGACGTGAAGGTACCCGCCGGCGATATCAAGCGCCTGTCGGTCAGCGCGCTGCAAGGCAAGGGCGGCAGTATCTCGCTGTCCAACGACCTGCTGCAAGACCTGATCCCGCGGCGCTCCAAGGTCATGGTGACGGTGGGGCCGACGGCGGCCATGGACGTGCCAGGCATCCTGGCCGCGCTCGACCGCTATCCGCACGGCTGTGCCGAGCAGACCACAAGCCGCGCCCTGCCGCTGCTGTACGTCAACGACGTGGCCAAGCGTCTCGGCATCGCCAGCGACACGCAGATCCGCGCCCGCGTGGCGGCGGCCATCGAACGCGTGTTTGAGATGCAGGATGCCTCGGGTGCGTTCGGCATCTGGGGCCCATCCGACGGCGACATGTGGTTGACGAGCTATGTCACCGACTTCCTGACGCGGGCCAAGGAGCTGAACTATCCGGTGCGCCAGTCGTCGTTCAATCAGGCGCTGGACCGGCTGCAGAACTACATCAGCTACGCGCAGGACTTTTCCAGCGGCGGCGAGTCGCGTGCCTACGCGCTCTACGTGCTGGCCCGCAACGGCCGGGCGCCAATCGGCGAGCTGCGCTATTTCGTCGACACCAAGCTCGACGACTTCACGACGCCGCTGGCGCAAGCCCAACTGGGTGCGGCGCTCGCCATGATGGGCGACAAGGCGCGTGCCGAGGTTGCCCTCAAGGCGGCGCTGAAGTCGATGCAGGCGAAGGACGACGGCTTGAGCCGGCGTGACTACGGCACCGGCATGCGCGATGGTGCGGCGCTCATCACGCTGGCAGCGGAAACCGGCATCGCCAAGCCGGAGATACCGCGGCTGATCGACGTGGTGAGCAAGGCGTACGCCAGCCGCAGCTACACCTCGACGCAGGAGCAGGCCTGGATGCTGCTGGCTGCGCGGGCGCTGGGCGAGGAGGCCAAGAACACGACGCTGACGGTCAACGGCCAGCAACAGCAGGGACAGCTCATGCAGTCCCTATCCGCGGCTGACCTGCAGGCCGGCACCATCAAGATCGTCAACACCGGCGACACCGCGGTCGACGCGGTGGTGTCGGTGGTCGGCGCGGCGCTGACGCCCGAGCCGCCGGTCTTTAAAGGCTTCACCCTCGAGCGCGCCTACTACACGCTCGACGGCAAACCGGTGGACCTGAAGAGCGCGACCGGCGGCAGCAGCCAGGTCAAGCAGAACGAGCGCTTCGTGGTGGTGGTGAAGGTGTCGTCAACAGATGCGGGCGGCCGCATCCTGCTGGTCGACCGGCTGCCGGCGGGCCTGGAGATCGAGAACCCGCGCATTGTCGACTCAGGCGACATCAAGAGCCTGTCGTGGCTGAAGACGACCGTGCAGCCCGACCACACCGACTTCCGCGACGCACGCTTCGTGGCGGCGTTCGACTTCTTCGGGTCGAGCCGCGGCCGGCGCGGCAACAGCGAGGAGAGCGGCGAGCCGCAGTCAGCGGCTACCGTCGCCTACGTGGTGCGGGCGGTGACGCCGGGCTCGTTCGTGCATCCAGCGGCAACGGTTGAGGACATGTACCGGCCGGACCGCTTCGCACGTACTGCCTCGGGTCGCCTCGAGGTCACGGCCCGCGAATAACGAGGCAGGGTATGCTGGGCGAGACGGCCTCGGCTGACACGAACGCGAGCGGCGGGAGCGCCTGCCGCCGCAGCGTGCTGGCGCGTGTGCTGCGCTGGGGCGGGTTGGCGGCGCTTGTGGCGATTGCCGCGGTTGCGGCGACAGTCGGGCCGATCTGGCTGCGGCTCGAACCGCTGTTGCTATCGCGCGCCCAGTCCATGTCGGTGACGGTGCTCGACCGCGACGATCGGCTGCTGCGGGCCTATACGGCGGCGGACGGGCGCTGGCGGCTGCCGCTGGACGTGCAGGATGTCGATCCGCGCTATCTTGCCATGCTGATCGCCTTCGAGGACAAGCGCTTCCGCACGCATCGCGGCGTCGATGCCTGGGGCGTGGGACGGGCGGCCTGGCAACTGGTGGCTCACCGGCGCATCGTCTCGGGCGGTTCGACGCTGACCATGCAGGTCGCGCGCCTCATGCAGGGCGAGCATGAGCGCACCGGCGCGGGCAAGATCCGGCAAGCGCTGCGCGCGCTGGCTCTCGAACGGCGCATGTCCAAGGATGCCATCCTGCGCCTCTACCTGCGCCTCGCCCCGTTCGGGGGCAACCTGGAAGGCGTGCGCGCGGCGTCGCTGGCCTACTTCGGCAAGGAACCAAAGCGGCTGTCGCTGGCGGAGGCGGCGCTGTTGGTGGCCCTGCCGCAGTCGCCGCAGATGCGCCGTCCCGACCGCTACGGCGAGGCGGCCAAGCGCGCACGCAACCGCGTGCTCGATCGCGCGGTGCAGGCCGGCGTTATCAACGCCGCCGACGCCGAACGGGCCAAGGGCGATCGCATGCCGACCGTGCGCCGCGAGTTCCCGATGCTGGCGCCGCATCTGGCCGACGCCGAGGTGGAGCGCAACAAGGCACGCCTCGTGCACCGCCTGACGCTGGATGCACACGTACAGTCGAACCTCGAGCAGCTGGTGCGCGAGCAGGCCGCAGGCATGGGCGGGCGACTGTCATCGGCGCTGATGGTGGTGGATCATCACACCGGAGAGGTGATCGCCCACGTCGGGTCGCCGGGGTATCTCGACGACGATCGGTTCGGTGCGGTCGACATGACGGAGGCGGTGCGCTCGCCGGGCTCCACCCTCAAGCCACTGGTCTACGGCTTGGCCTTCGAGGCCGGGCTCGCCCATCCCGAGACGCTGATCGAGGACGGGCCGGCACGCTTCGGTCTGTACGTGCCGAAGAACTTCGACCAGGGCTGGCACGGCACGGTCAGCGTGCGCATGGCATTGGCACAGTCGCTCAACATTCCGGCCGTGAAGGTGCTGGATGCGATCGGCCCGAACAAATTGTACGGCCGTCTGCAGCAGGTGGGCGTCGAACCCGTGCTGCCCAAGGGCGCGGAGCCATCGCTGGCGCTGGCACTGGGCGGCCTCGGTCTGAAGCTGTCCGATCTCGCGGCTCTCTATGCGGGACTGGCGCGCGGGGGTGAGCCAATCGAGCTAGCGCACCGGCGCGCGCCATCCGAGGCGAAGGCGCCGGTCGCCAGCAATCGTCTGCTGTCGCCGGTGGCAGCCTGGTACGTCACCGACATCCTGCGCAACGCACCCGCACCTGCCAACGCCCGGCCGGGCCAGATCGCCTACAAGACGGGCACCTCCTACGGCTTCCGCGACGCCTGGGCGGTCGGTTACGATGGACGCCACACCATCGCCGTGTGGGTGGGTCGGCCCGACGGCGCCGCGACGCCGGGGCTGGCCGGGCGCACGGCCGCGGCACCGATCCTGTTCGACGCCTTTGCGCGCCTATCGGCCCGCCGCGCGCCGCTGCCGTCGCCACCAACCGGCGCGCTGATCGCGGCAGGCGGCGACCTGCCGCCGCCGCTCAAGCGCTTCCGCAACACGGTGGATGACAGCGTATCAGGCCGCTTCCTGGAGCCGCCGGTGCAGATCGCCTTCCCGCCTGACCAGGCCGAGATTGAGGTCGACCCGGGCGAAGCAGGCGCGGTCGTCGTGAAGGCCGAAGGCGGCGTGCTGCCGTTGACTTGGCTGGTCGACGGGGTACCGATCGAGTCGGACCCAGCCAGGCGCGAGGCGGAATTTCCGGCCGCCGGCCTCGGTTTCCACAAATTATCCGTGATCGATGCGAAAGGTCGTGCAGATCGCGTGACGATACGCTTGAAATAGCGCTGCCCGCTTGTAAAGGCGGGATCCGCCACCGTAGCGGAGTGCATCGAGCATGAAGCCCGGCAGCTTACCTTGGATCGGCGCCGCAGCGCTGCTGGCGGCTGTCGCACAGATTGCCGCGTGCAAATCGGAAAGCAGCACGCTGCCGGCGCTCGGCGCCGAGCTCGCGGCTACCTCGGTATCGGGCCTGTCGGCCGGCGCCTACATGGCCGGGCAGTTCCAGATGGCGCATTCGAGCATTGTGCGCGGTGCCGGCATCGTCGCCGGCGGGCCCTACGGCTGCGCGGAGAGCGCGTTCGCCGATGTGATGCCAGGCCCCGGCGCGCCGTTCATGAACCTGTCCAAAGCCATGAACGGGTGCATGCTGGATGCCATGCAGACATGGGGCATCCCGAACCCCGAGAAACTCGCCGAGCGCGCGCGCAAGCTCGCCGCCTCGGATCGCATCGATGCCACCGACGGCCTGGCGCACACGCGCGTCTACCTGTTCAGCGGAACCAACGACCGCATTGTGCTGCCCTCGATCGTGGCCGCCGCAGCCAAGCTCTATGCCGCGCTCGGCGTGCCGGACGCGCACGTGAAGCTCGTCTCGGACATCGGCGCCGGCCATGCCTTTGTCACGCAGGACAAGGGGCTGGCGTGCGGTCGCACCGGGGAGCCCTATATCACCGACTGCGACTACGACCAGGCAGGCATGCTGCTGGCCCACATCTACGGCGAACTCAAACCGCGCACGGCGCAGCCTGCGGGGGAATTCATCGCCTTCAACCAGCAGGAGTTCACGCGCGAGCTGACCGGGCATGGCCTCGCCGACACGGGGGTCGTGTACGTGCCGCGATCCTGCCGGACGAGTTCCGGCTGCCGCGTGCACATCGTCTTCCATGGCTGCAATCAGCAGCGCGCCAAGGCCGGCGACGCCTTCATGAAGGATACGGGATTTGCCAACTGGGCCGACGCCAACCGGCTGATCGTGCTGTTCCCGCAGGTGACCACCGGCACGCTCAACCCGCAAGCCTGCTGGGACTGGTGGGGCTATACAGGGCGCGAGTACCTGACACGCAAGGGCCCGCAAGTGGTGGCCGTGCGGCGCATGCTGGACCGCCTGGCGGCGCGCTGATCAGCCGGCGCGCAGGCGCATGGCATCGCCGGCAGCCGCCTTGCCGTTACTGCGCGGCGGAGTGGGGACGGCGGCTGGTGTGGGCTTCACGGGCCGCTGCTCCTCGCCACGGGCTTCCCGGAACCAGTTGCTCAGGAAATCAAGCAGCACGCGCAGGCGCGGCAGGACATGCTTGGCGCTCGGATAGAGAGCCCACACGGCCGCGTTGGCGCTCACCTCATAGTCGGGCAGCACCTGCACGAGCCGGCCTGATCTGAGATCGCTCAGCACCTCCAGCTCGCTGATGCGGATCAGGCCGAGACCATCCAGAGCAGCATGACAGAGCAGCTCGCCGTTGTTGGACCTGAGCGAGCCGCCCACGCGCACGCTCGCCTCGGCGCCGTTCTTGCTGAAAGACCATTGCCAGCCGCCGCCGAGCACCAGGCAGTTGTGGCTGGCAAGATCGTCGGGGCGCAGCGGGCGGCCGTGGCGGGCGAAATAGGCAGGCGAAGCAACCACGACGTGGCGGTCGGGCGCGAGGCGCTTGGCGATCAGCGAGGAGTCCGACAACGTTCCGGTGCGGATGGCCACATCGTAGCCGTCCTCCTGCAGATTGACCGCGCGATCGGCGATGTCGACCTCGACCTCGATGTCGGGATACTCGCGCATGAACTCGCACAGCGCCGGCGCGATGTAGCGGCGGCCGAGACAGGCCGGTGCGGATATCTTCAGCTTGCCCTTGGGCTTGGTGACCCGGTCATCGACGCTGGCCCTGGCCGCCTCGATCTCGGCCAGGATGCGCTCGACATGGGCCAGGAAGGTCGCCCCTTCCTCGGTGATGCGGATGCTGCGCGTGGTGCGGTCGAACAGGCGCGCCGACAGTTCGTCCTCAAGGGCCTGGATGCGCTTGGAGATCGTGCCTGGCGTCAGACCCAACTCGCTACCGACAGCGGAGAGGTTCTGCACCGCCGCGACACGGGCGAAGATGCGCATATCCTGGATGTCCATACCCTGGGTCCCCGGTGCCGGTCTCCGTTCGTCTTTCTCCCCGCTCCTAGGGGAGCGCCGACGGTCTTCTATAGTTTCTTGTCCGCTGGCACTGTAGACCCGCCAGCCGTGCCGTCAAACAAGAATTGAGACACCACGTCTCACATGGTGAAAGGGTTGGCGCAATGCACACGCCGCGAGGCACCGCGGCCGCAGTGCGATCGAAGGAGCAATAGAGGTAACGCGCGGGCTCAGAAACGCTTGAGCAGGCGCTCCAGGTAGTCGAGCTCGATGGCCGGGCGCATCTGCTCGCCAAGCCGGCGGCGCAGCTCTTCCAGGATCTCCCTGGCGCGCTGGGCATCGATCTGGTCGGGCACCTTCACGCCGACGCCGGGATCGGGACCGTCCGTGCGCTGCGGCGGACGGCCCATGGGATCGAGCTCGCCGGCGCTGTCGTTGGCGCCATAGCGGGACGGCATCTGGCGCAGCATCTGCTGGGCCATGTCGCGGGCGCCCTGCCGCAGCTGGTCGAGTGCGCGCGTCTCCTCCTGTGCCGCGCCGTCGAGGTTGCCCTCGCGCAGCGCGCGCTCGGCGCGCTCCATGGCCTGGCCGGCGCCGTCCAGCTGTCCCGGCGGGTTCAGCCCGAACTCGCGCATGCCACGCTGCAGGCGGCCCAGCATGTCGCGCAACTCGCGCTGGCGGTCGCTCAGGCCGCCCTGCTGATCACCCTCGCCTTCGCCCTGTTGGCCCTGCTGCCCCTGTTGGCCTTGCTGACCACGCTGACCCTGCTGGCCCTGTTGTCCCTGTTGACCGCGCTGGCCCTGCTGGCCGCGTTGTCCCTGCTGACCCCGCTGTTGGCCGAAGGTGTCGTCGAGCAGCTGTTGCTGACGCGAGATGATGTTGCCGAACTCGTCCATCATCTGGCCCATGCGCTGGTTCTGGCCCTGGTCGGCCATGCGGCCCGACTGCAGCCGATCCAACAGGTCACGCAGCTGGCTCAGCATCTGCTGGGCCATGTCGCGATTTCCTGAGCGCGCCATGTTCTCGAGGTTCTTCAGCATCTGATCGAGATCTTGCGGCGTCAGCATCTGATTGCGGCTGGTGCCCTGCATCGGCTGCTGCTGCTGACCTTCGGCCTGCTTGCGCAGTTGCTCGAGGAACTGCGCAAGCGCCTGCCGCAGCTCCTGCATCAAGCGCTGGATTTCCTCGTCGGATGCCCCCTCCTCGATGGCCTTGGAGAGCCGCTCCTGGGCCGCCTTCAGCGCACGCTCGGCATCGGTGAGGTTGCCGTCCTCGATGCGCAGCGCCACGTTCCAGAGCTGGGCGATGATGCTATTCCTGATGGCCCGTGTGGTCGGCTGCTGCAGCCGCCAGTAGACCGAGCGCAGGCCGAGATAGACCTGCAGGTCGTCGATGAACTCCTCGGGCTCGAGCGTCAGCGCCTCGATGGCGCGGGCGATCTGCAGGCGGTCGCGCGGATCCTCCACCAGCTTGCGCCGCTGCTCGACGACCGCGCGGGCGAGCGGCTTGGTGAAGCGCCGCTCGGGCAACACCAGCTCGATGGTCTCGCTGCGGCCGGTCTGGCCTGCCAGATCCTTGGCAACCAGCGTCAACTGGACCTTGAGGCCGGCCCAGGGATGGTCGCCGATCTCGTGGAAGCTCGTGCCTTCGGCCTGTTTTGGATAGCTGCGCGGTAATCTCAGCGCCAGCGTCGGCGGCCGCTCGTAGGGCGGGCGGGCGCCCTTCTTTTTTTCTTCGGTCCGGGCCCAGGCGGTCCTGGAGGTGTCCTGCTTGGGTGCGACCCGGCGGATGCGCGTCTCAGCCGAAGACACGCCGTAGTCATCCTCGACCTTGAAGGCAAACTTCAGCCCGCCGCGCGCAGTACGCTCGGGTTCCTTGGTGATGGAAATCTTGGGCGGCAGGTCCGGGATGACCTGGAACGGCCAGCTGCCGACCGTGGTGCCGCCGAGCTTGGCAATCACCGTGCCGCTGCGACGCACCTCGTATTTGAGCTCCGACACATCGCTGAGATTGGCCGGCGCCGGCGCCTCCAGCTTGTCGGACGGCTGACTGTCGCTGCCGCCCACCTCGAGGGTGAGCGCGCCGCCGCCGCTGGAGCGGACGATCAGCACGCTGCGGTCCGGCACCTCATGGGGACCTGCCGGCCGATCGGCGGCGCGGGCACCCGGGCCGTAGTGCCGATAGGCGCCGTCGGCCAACATCAGCGGTGCCTTGCCCGTATAGGTCGGCGGCGTGATCCAGGCGTCCAGGCGTGCATCGGCGCCCTTGGCCAGCGGCCCAAAGCGGAACGCAGCGGCCAGCCGGTCGGATGCACTATCCCCGACAACAATGGTGAGTACGAAAACGCTGAGCAGCAGCAGGGCACGCAGCGCGTAGGGGTCCAAGCGGTCGGTGCGCGGTTCCGGCCGGCCGACGCGCAGCTTCATCAGCATCTCAGCCAGACGTGTCCGGTGTACCCGCCACAGGGCGGCCGTGCGCGCGTCCTCGGCGCCGAGCGTCAAGGTGTCCTCGTAGGAGGAGGCGGGACGATGCTTGATGCCGGACACGCCCTCGACGCGACGGATCGCCTCCTCGCGCGAGGGAGAGCGTACCCGCACCAGCGAGACCAGGGCGGCAAAGAAGGCGAGGCCGAACAGCGCCAGAACGACTTTATGCGGCAGCTCGGGCAGGAGCGGCCAGAGGCCGGCCATCGACACGGCAATAAACAGCCCGGCCAGGCCGAGCAGCATCCATGCGCGCGGCCACAGACGCTCGAATTGAAGTGCCCATTGGCTAAGGCGGACCTTCCGCTCGAAGACCCTCTCCAGTGCCGATGGTGACGTCTGCCGTGCTGCCATGGAGCCCAACTCTATCATGCGCCGCAGCAATTGCGAGTTCACGTTGCGTTGTGGCGCAGAATACCCAAAAACGCTGTTGATACAGGGAAGTTGCGGGGCCAATGCGGCGGCACGGCGGCGGGTGCGCGGGCCCAGCATGAGCACATGTCGGCTGCTAAAGCCTGAACGGCCGCCAACTCGTCCATGCACGCCGTGCAATTGCGGTCCAGCTCAGGCTCGGCGCCCGTATCCCGCGCCTTCATGCCAGACTTCCCAATCTCCAGACGCTGTGGATTAGTGTGCCGCCTACCCCCGCACGACACGGTTTTGCATTGTGCCGACCACGACGCCCGCAAACTGGCCGAAGCGCCTGCTGGAACTCGCTCGTCCGTGGCTCGGCAAAGACCGCATTCCGGAAGCGGCCGCCCTGGCGTTAGCCTTGATACTGGCCTTGGCGTTGTGGCTCGGCACCCGCTACGTCGCCCAGGCAGAGCTGGTGCGGCATACGCTGGAGGTGGAGAGCAAGATCTCCAAGATCTGGTCGCACCTGCAGGATGCCGAAATCGGCCAGCGCAGCTACGTGCTGACGGGTGAGGAGCGCTTCCTTGGCCCCTTCTCCGGCACCGAGCAGCTGGTCGGCACGGAACTCGAGCTCCTGGCACGGCTGGCCTCCGACAACTCCGAGCAGGTGGTGGCCATCCAAGATGTGCGCCCGCTGGTTGCCCAGCGTCTGGCCATTGCCAAGCAGACGGTTGATCTGCGCCGGCAGGGCAACTTCGCCATGGCGCGCGCGGTGGTGCTGGAGGGACGCGGGCACACTCTTATGCAGGATTTGCGCGCGCGGTTTCAGCGCATGCTCGAGGCCGAGGACGAGCTGCTGAAGGTGCGTACGGCCGCCGCAGGCTCGACCATCTCCCTGCTCCTGGCTGCGCTCATGCTGGCTGTGGCGGTCACGGGGGCGGCGCTCGCCTACTGGATCATGGACGCGCGGCGGTCGACGCGTGCGCTGGCGCTCACCAACACCGCCCTGCAAGCCTCATTCGCCGAACGCGACAGCGCCGAGCAGCAGGTGCGGCAGATGCAGAAGATGGAATCGATCGGTCAGCTGGCCGGCGGCATCGCGCACGACTTCAACAACATGCTGGCCGTCATCACCAGCGGCATCAGCCTGGCACGTCGGCGCATGGCGGCGCCGCAGAGCGAAGCCGACGCATTCCTGGCACAGGCCCTCGATGGCGCGCATCGGGCCGGCACGCTCGTACGTCGCCTGCTCGCCTTTTCAAGGCAACAGCCGCTGGTGCCGGAGGCGCTGGATGCCAACAAACTCGTGTCGGGCATGTCGGAGCTGATCGCACGGTCGCTGGGCGAGAGCGTGCGCATGGAGACGGTGCTGGGGGGCGGGCTGTGGTCGACGCTGGTCGATCCGGCACAGCTCGAGACGTCCATTCTCAACCTGTGCGTCAACGCACGTGATGCCATGGCCGAGGGCGGCCGCCTCACCCTGGAAACGGCCAACTGCCATCTCGACGATCGCTATGCGCGGCTGCACCCGGGTGTTCCGCCCGGCCAGTACGTGCTGATAGCCGTCACGGACACCGGTACTGGCATGAGCGCGGATACCGCTGCGAAGGCCTTCGACCCGTTCTTCACCACCAAGGAAACCGGCAAGGGTACGGGACTGGGGCTTTCTCAGGTGTTCGGCTTCGTCAAGCAATCCGGCGGGCACGTGAAGATCTATTCGGAACTCGGGCAGGGCACGACGGTCAAGGTCTACCTGCCGCGCCACTATGGAGACGTAAGCGATCGTCCGTCCGGCGCGCCCAAGGACAGCGCCGAGATGAAGGGAACGGAAAACATCCTGGTGGTGGAAGACGATGCCAGCGTTCTGGCGCTAACCGCGACCGGACTGCGCGACCTCGGCTACACGGTGATCGAGGCGCGCCACCCCAACGAAGCGCTCGCGCGTCTCAAGGCGGGCACGCCGGTGCAGCTGCTGCTGACCGACATCGTCATGCCGGACATGAGCGGGCGCAAGCTCGCCGAGCAGGCCGTCGCTCTCAGCCCGGAACTGAAGGTGCTGTTCATGACCGGGTTCACGAAAAACGCGGTCGTGCACAACGGCGTGCTTGACGCCGGCGTGCACTTCCTGGCCAAGCCGTTCACGCTGGAAGAGCTCTCGCGCAAGGTGCGCGAGGCGCTCACGCCCCCGGTCAAACCCTGACGCAGATCGCCAGAGGCTGGCGCGCCTACACCCACACGAGCAACGCCCTAGAGCTTAGCTTGCCTGTCGGAAATCGACCATTGGTTCACATGCGAGCCCAGCCCGTGGCGTTGCAACCTCGCCCTCGAGGGCAAGGCGCCCTCTGCGGTCGTCAGAACGGGTTGGTGACGATGCCGCCGTCGGCGCGCAGGGCCGCACCGTTGGTGGCGCTGGAGGCCTTCGAGCACACGTAGCAGATCAGGTTGGCGATCTCTTCCGGTTGCGCATAGCGCTGCAGCAGCGACGACGGCCGCCGTTCGGTGAAGGTGCGCTTGGCCATCTCCTCGGCGGTTGTACCTGCGATCTTGGCTCGCGCAGCCAACCGCACGGGCATCAGCTCGACCGCGGTCGGGCCCGGCAGCACCGAGTTGACCGTGATCTGCGTGCCTTTGGTCTGCTCGGCCGCGCCGCGCGCGATCAGCAGCTGCGCCGACTTGGAGAAGCCGTAGTGCACCATCTCCTTCGGCACGAAGATGCCGGACTCGCTCGACACGAACACCACGCGGCCCCACTGCTTGGCCTCGAGCATGCCCTTGAGGTAATGCCGCGTCAGGCGCACGCCGCTCATGACGTTGACCTCAAACATGGTGCGCCAATCCTCGTCGGTCGCATCGAAGAAAGGCTTGGGCTCGTAGACGCCGAGGTTGTTGACCAGGATGTCGACAGCCGGGATGCGCTGGAGCATGGCAGCGCACCCTTGCGCCGTCGCCAGGTCGATGGCTGCGTTCTCAGTCTTGGCCGACGCGACGGCGGCCTTGATCTTGCCGACGGCCTCGGCCACCGCGGCCTCGGTGCGGCCGTTGACGATGACGGATGCGCCCATGCGGGCGAGCCCGATGGCTGTGGCGAGGCCGATGCCCTTGGTGGAGCCGGTGACAAGCGCCACCTTGCCGGTCAGGTCCAAATCCATAATGCGTGTCTCCTTGGTTGTTCGGCCGTCATTGGGCCGCAGCTAAGCACCGGCACAGGCTTCGCAATAGCCTGTGCGCCGCGCCCCTGCTATGGCGACAGCGAGGGTCGACATTTGCCGGCGCATGATTGCAGGTTGCCGTCATGCCAGCGACAGGCGCCGGCGCCAGACGGAGCGGGCCAGGATGGCGGCGCGGCGCCAATGGAAGAAGCGGGGTACGCGGCGGCAATAGCGCCGATACGGCTCACCGTAGATGCCCTCGAGCCAGGGCTCCTCGAGCAGCACCATGAGGACGTAGACGGCCATCATGGCGGCGCACAGCACATAGGTCGGGCCGCTGTCGGCAGCGACGGCGAGGCAGCCGTAGACAACTACCAGCATGGCGTTCTGCGGGTTGCGGGTCCAGCGATAGATGCCGCCGGTGACGAGGCCATCCTGGGCGCCGTAACTGTTGTCCCGACCCAGCACGCGGAACGAATAGATAAACAGCGCCAGCGAGGCGGCAAGCAGGGCCAACGCGACCAGGCGTAAGGCAGCCGGCAGCCCGAGGTAGCGGCTGCCCGTGCCGGCCATGGCGACGGCAAAGCAGAGCACGTTGAGCCCGCGGAACAGGGGCCAGAACACGTAACTTTGCCAGCTGCCGATACCGGGCGTCGGCCATATGCGCAGGGTCGGGACCAGCAGCGTGAGAACGAGGAGGCCGAGCAGCACCGTGGCCACCCCCGCGCCCGCCGCAAACAGCACCATCGCCATTCTCGTGTCCCGATCGCGAGAGGTCCATCGACCAGCGCTATGTAGCGGACTTCTCGAGTGCAATCACTCCTGGTTCGGACCGGCGCTTGCGCGGGACAAGCAGGACACGCCCGAGATCAGGCTGCCTTGCCGCCGAATGCTGAGTGCAGGATCTGGCCGAGGTCTTCCAGCTCGGCAGGCGACAGATCGGTGAGCGGGGGGCGGACCGGGCCGGCCGAGCGGCCCATGATTTTCATGCCGGCCTTGACGATGCTCACCGCATAGCCGCGCTTGCGATTGCGCAAGGCGATGTAGGGTATGAAGAATTTCTGCAGGATCTCGTCGGTGCTTGTGCTGTCGCCGGATTTGACGGCGGCGTAGAAGCGCTGCGCGATCTTGGGAATGAAGTTGTAGACCGCGGAAGAGTAGGTGGTGAAGCCGGCGGCGAAGTAGGGCACGGCGTAGGTCTCCGCCGTCGGCATACCGCCAATCAGCACCAGTCGGTCGCCCATGGCCTGGCGTACGCGCACCAACTGCTCAACGTCGCCGTGGCCATCCTTGAAGCCGATCAGATTAGCGTGACGGTCGGCGAGGCGGGCGACGGTGTCGGTGGCGTAGATGCTGTTGTCGCGATTGTAGAGGATGACGCCGATGCCGATCGCACGGCAGATGGCATCGATGTGGGCCTCAAGGCCGGCCTGCTCCACATTGAGCAGATAGGGCGGAAGCACCAGGACGCCCTGGGCGCCGGCTGCCTCGGCAGCCTTGGCGAATTCGACGGCCATCATGGTGCCGTAGCCGACACCGGCAATGATCGGCAGCCTGCCCTTGGCCGCCTCGACGGCGGCCCGTGTGACGCGCGAGGCTTCCGCCAGCGTCACCGAGAAGAACTCCCCGGTGCCGCCGGGGGCGAACAGGCCGACCGCGCCGTTGTCGATGTTAAAGGCAATGCTTTGCCGGTAGTTGGCCTCGTCGAAACTGAGGTCGTCCTTGAAAGGGGTGGCGGGGAAGGCAAGCAGGCCGGAGCCAAGTTGTTTCTTCAGGCTGGAAAAATCGGCGGCCATGAGGTGCCTCAGCTTGGGAGTTGTGCGGGGGAAGACGCGCCCGATCAGCGGGCCACTTTCCTAAGATGTCGGGTCATCGTACAACTTCGTAGCAGCGCGCCGGGCATTGTTCAACAGAGCCTTTCAGCCCACTGTTCGAAACCAACTATTCGCCACGCTGCGCCGGGAAGGCATGCTCATGACCGCTCAAACCGAGGCCGAAGTCCGGCCGCTCTACATCCGGCTGCACGCGGATGACAACGTGGCGATCGTCGTCAACGACTTCGGGCTGCCCGCGGGCAGCCAGTTCGCCTGCGGACTGCAATTGTTGGAGCGCGTGCCGCAGGGCCACAAGGTGGCGCTGACTGACCTGGCAAGGGACGCACCGATCCGCCGTTACGGACAGGTGATCGGCTATGCGGCCAAGCCGATTGCGCGCGGCAGCTGGGTCGAGGAAGCGCTGGTGCGCATGCCCGCGCCGCCTGCGCTCGATGCATTGCCGCTGGCCACCATCAAGGCGCAATTGCAGGAGCCGTTGCAGGGCTACACATTCGAGGGCTTTCGCAATGGCGATGGCTCGGTCGGGACGCGCAATATCCTTGGCATTAGTACCAGCGTGCAATGCGTGGCCGGCACGCTCGACTACGCCATCAAGCGCATCCAGGACGAATTGCTGCCCAAGTATCCCAACGTCGATGCCGTTGTCGGGCTGACGCACACCTACGGCTGCGGCGTGGCGATCAACGCGCCGGCGGCAGTGATCCCGATCCGCACGCTGCAAAATCTGGCTCTCAATCCGAACTTCGGCGGCGAGGTCATGGTGGTGGGGTTGGGATGCGAGAAGCTGGTGCCAGAGCGCTTGCTGCCGCAGCAGAACGGCGCGGCCAAACGTGTGCGGGTCGATGTGATGCGCCTGCAGGACGAGGCCTATCAGGGCTTCGGGCAGATGGTGGGCGCCATCATGCAAATGGCCGACCAGCGCCTGGAAAAGCTGAACCGCCGGCGTCGCGAGACCTGCCCGGCATCCGAGCTGGTGGTGGGGTTGCAGTGTGGCGGCAGCGATGCGTTCTCGGGAGTCACGGCCAACCCGGCGGTCGGCTTCGCAGCTGACCTGCTGGTGCGCACCGGCGCCACCGTGATGTTCTCGGAGGTGACGGAGGTGCGCGATGCCATCCACCTGCTCACCCCGCGCGCGGTGAACGAAGACGTGGCACGCGCGCTGATCCGCGAGATGGCCTGGTATGACGACTATCTGGACCAGGGCGAGGTCGATCGCAGCGCCAACACATCCCCGGGCAACAAGAAGGGCGGCCTCGCCAACATTGTGGAGAAGGCGCTGGGCTCGATTGTCAAATCGGGATCGAGTCCAATTGCCGGTGTGCTGGCGCCGGGTGAACGGGCAACCACCAAGGGCATGATCTTCGCGGCCACGCCGGCCAGCGATTTCGTGTGTGGTACCCTGCAGCTGGCATCCGGCATGACACTCGAGGTGTTTACGACCGGCCGCGGCACGCCCTACAGCTTGGCGGCGGCGCCGGTGATCAAGGTGTCGACGCGCAGCGAGCTTGCCCGGCGTTGGCATGACCTGATCGACCTCGACGCCGGCACGATCGCCACCGGCGAGGCGACCATCGAGGACGTGGGCTGGGAGCTGTTCCGCCTGGTGCTGGACGTGGCCAGCGGCCGCAAGAAGCCGTGGTCCGATCATTGGGGCATTTCCAACACGCTGGCGCTCTTCAATCCAGCGCCGGTGACCTAGCTGCCACTGTGATGGTCGGGCTTGTGCCACCCTCCATCCAGCAACTGGCTCCGGTGCCGATAGCTGGCTGCCTCGCGACAAGTTCGAGGCTGACAGTCTTGCCGTGCGCTGCGGGCAGCCACTGCCTTGACAGGTGACCATATGGTCACCTATTGTCTCGCTGTGACGGATGACGATCACGTATTCAAGGCACTTGCTGACCCGACACGGCGTTTCCTCCTGGACCTCCTCTTTCAGCGCGACGGCCGCACGCTGAAGGAGCTGGAGTCCGGGCTCGAGATGACACGCTTCGGCGTCATGAAGCACCTGCGCATCCTCGAGAACGCTGGTCTCGTCGTCACACGCCGGTCGGGCCGGGAGAAGCTGCACTATCTCAACGCAGTGCCGATCCGGATGATTCACGACCGGTGGATCGACAAATACAGGGAACGGGAAGTCTCGGCGCTGCTGGCGCTCAAGGCCGACCTGGAGAAAAAGGACGAACCGGAATGACCGACAAGGCAGCCAACACACAGGTCTACAGGATTGTCATCAAGGCCAGCGCCCAGGCGATCTGGGACGCAATAACCAAGCCCGAATGGACCGAACGCTACGCTTATGAGGGGCGCGTCAAGTACGATCTGAAGCCCGGCGGCAAGTATCACCATGAGGCCAGTCCCGACATGAAGGCAGTGGGTCTGCCCGAGGTCGTCGTGGTTGGCGAGGTGCTCGAATCCGATCCACCGCGCAAGCTGGTACAGACATGGCACCCCCTGTTCACGCCGGAAATGATTGCCGAACCGCCCTCGCGCCTTACCTACGAGATTGTGGAGGGGAGCGGCGTCTGCACGGTCACCATTATTCACGACGTTACAGGCGCGCCGTTGGTCGGCGGCATGGTCAAGGGCGGCGGCGATCCGGCCAAGGGCGGCGGTGGTTGGCCATGGGTCCTCAGCGATCTCAAGTCACTGCTGGAGACTGGCAAGCGCATGTAAGGCCACTTCGAGCCGGCGCCACGTGGGCAGGAACTTTGTCTGCGCACGTGGCGTTGCCGCCTCAATATCAGCAACGACGCCAGCACAGGAGACCGGCTCATGCAGGCGACGCAGACGCACATCTACGCCCGACGGCTGCTCGAAACCCAGGGCTGGAAGGCGATCGCCGAGGCGGCGCAAAAAGCGCGCGACTTCGAGCGCAGCAACGATGTCGAGCAAGCGCAAGCCTGGCGGCGTATCGAAGCCGCCCTTCTCAATATGCGCGGCCCGAGCGAAACCTAAGTCCCGCAGCAACAAGAATCCTGTTCAATACCGCGGTCCTGCGACGCCAACGCGCTAGATTGATCTTCGATCGGCCCACCTGTGACGGTAGGTTCATCTATCAATTCACAACCTGTGGTTCGGTGGGGTGGATCGGGTCCGCACAACGAATGATCGCAACTTCTGGGCCGGCTTCACAGCGGCTGCGGTGCTGCACGCGGCCCTGATTTTCGCAGCCAGTAGCTCGACGCCGCGACAGCTGGGCGAGAGCGATGGGCTGCAGGACGCCATCAGCGTCGAACTGGTAGAGCCCGAAACGCTGGCGGGCGCAGGTCCCCACGAAGGCGAGCCCAGCACAGAGCCTGCCAGCGACAGCAGACCCCTGCAACTGCCGCGACAGGCAACGGATGCCTGGCAGACGAGCGGCGTGCCCGACAAGCCAGATCAGCCGCAAGCTGCCGCCAGCGAAGCCAAGCCCGAGCAGCAGGCGATGCTCGCGCTGCCCGACCCGGACGCGGCGAAGGTGGAGGAGCCGCAAGAGGAGCCGTCCAAAGAGCCGCAGAAGCCGAACGAGGCGCACAAGGAGCAAAAGCAGCAAAAGGAGACCCACAAGAGCGGCGCGCCGAAGTCGCCCACGACCAAGGACAAACTCGCTTCGCCGCAGCTCGATTTCTCCCTGCCGTCTAATTTCAGCCTGCCCTCCGGCGGCGGCGGTGCCTCGGCCGTCATGCGGCCGTCCGGCATCACGCGCTCAGGAGAGAATGACGAATTCGGACGCGACGTGGTCAAGGCCTTGCGCAAGACCATGCCCGCGCACGAGAAGATTTTCGGCCGGGTGACCGTTCGGATTCTGCTGTCGGAAAAGGGTGATCTGATCGATCTCCAGCTGCTGAAGGGCTCAGGCAGCTCCTATCTCGACCAGGTCGTGATGTTCTCGGCCCGGCAGGCCGTCTACCCCTTTCCACCGAAGGGCTCGACCGCCATCGACCGGACGTTCGTGATCACCTATATCTACAGCTAACGCGGCCTGTTACAGCCAACGCGCGCCTGTGCATCCCGGACGGCCGCTTGCGCGAGGTCCGGGATCACCGGCATTACCACTTAAAGAAGCCGCCGCCGCCACCACCGTACGACTTGGGCGAATTGCCGAAGAAGCCCCAGCCATCGCTGGTTTGCATAGGCTCACGCTGCCGCACTTTGAGTGCGCCCTGCGGCTCGCCACTCATGACGACCACGAAATCGGTGTCCTTGCCGGTCTCGATGCTGAGGCCCTCATCCGAGATGATCAAAGAGGAGCCGGGCAGCACCACATCCGAAACGCGCTTCAGGTCGTTGGGCGACATGGCAATGCGGTCCAGCGCGCGCTTGGCTCCCTCCGTGTCGGGCGACGCACCCTCTACGACGCGCCTCGCCTCGCCCTTTGCGCCTTTGCGCGGCGCCTCGCGCACCACGCCCTCGGCGCCCTTCGGCCCGTACATCGATATCATGCCCCAGCGCGCGTGGTTGTCGGTGTGGTTCAATGCCGTGAACACATAGGTGCCAATCGGCCTATCGGGATCCTGGATCGTGACCGGACCTTCGAATACCGGCTTGTATCCCTGGCGCACATAGAGGCGCTGCGTCTTGCGGCTGATGAACACGGACACCGGCAGGCTCTTGCGTTCTGCCTCGGTGGAGACGTCGAGGGCCAGGTCCCTGACCTCTTCCGCGCTCTTGGCGTCGGCCTCGGCGGCGGCGGCGGCGGCGCCCTTGGCCTGGGCTTGGGCTTTTGCGTTGGCCAGCTGCGTCTCGGCCTCGGTCACTCGGGTAGTGGCAGTCTCCCGGCCGTTCTCGGCGCGCTTGAGGAGATCGGCCGCGTTGGCCGCGGTCGAAGCGGTGGCTGTCTCGACGTCGCGCTCGGCGTCCTTGAGCTGGGCCGCCGCACGGTCCCGGCGCTCCTCGGCGGTGCGCACAGCCTTCTCGGCAGCGGTAGCTTCGGAAGCCTTGCGATCGGCTGCCTTGCGAGCCTCGCTGGCCTTGCGGGTAGCCGCCTCGGCCTCGCTGGTCTTGGTGGTGGCCATCGATTTCAGAAGATTGATGTGCTCGGGCGAGCCCTGCAGCACGGTGCGCCTGCCGCCCTCGACCTGCATCGACCTCGGCGCGAACAGCTTCGGGTGGGAGAACTCGGTCAGCGGCACGTCGCTCGGCGCGATCACCACCCGCATGCCAACATCGGTCAGCTCAAACAGCCGCTCGGCGAAGGCGATCGGCAGCCGCACGCAGCCGTGCGAGGCCGGGTATCCCGGCAACGCGCCGGCATGCAGCGCGATGCCGGTCCAAGTGATGCGCTGCATGAACGGCATGTTGCCGTCCTGGTAGAGGTTGGAGTTGTGCTGCGGTTTCTTCTGCACGACGCTGAAGATGCCGGCCGGAGTCTCATAGCCGTTCGAGCCGGTCGAAACGGACGACTGCTGGATCATGCGCCCGTTGGCGTCGTAGATAGAAATCCTCTGCGCATCGAGGGCAACCAGCGCCAGCACAGGAACCCCTGTGCGCTTGAAGGGCACCATGTCGCCGCGGTCGTTGCTGTAGGATTTCTCCTGGTAGCCGTCGTCGTAGTACTGCTGCTGCCGGGATCCGCCATAGCCGCCGTACCCCCCGTACCCGCCGTACGGGCTGTACTTGCTGAACTGGGCGCTGAGCGGTTGGCTATGGGTAAGGCCCAGGCCGAGTGTGAGGCCGGCGAGCGCCAGCCCGGTGTTGCTCAGGCGCGAGATGGTAATGCGGGGCATGCGGGTTGGTCTCCGTAGGGGCCGTGTCTATGGCATCGAGCGGGCGACGCGGAAGCCGGCATTTTCCTGGCGTACGCTGGGCGCGGACGCATAGCGATAGGCAGAACGAAGCAGCTGGGGGTAATAGTTCCACGCGCCGCCGCGCATGACATTGAGGGTGCAGTCGCGCGAGGCGACGGCCGATCCGTCGGTCGGTGCGCCTGCGTAAGTGTCCTTGTAGCAGTCTTCCACCCACTCCCAGACGTTGCCGTGCATGTCGTAGACGCCGAACGCGTTTGGTCGGAACGAGCCCACATCCATGGTCTTTTGCCGGTAGATGCCGGGCTTGGCGCCCACGCCGTAGATGAAATTGCCGTCGTAGTTGGCCTGGCTGACGTTGATGGTCTGGCCGGTCGAGAACGGCGGCTGCGTGGCGGTCACCTTGGTGGTGGCGCGCGCCGCGTATTCCCATTCTGCCTCGGTCGGTAGGCGGTAGGGCTTGCCGGTCTTCTTGGCGAGCCAGGCGACGAACTGCTTGGCGTCGTTCCAGGACACGTTGATAACGGGCCGGCGACCGCGGCCCCAGTTCTGGTCTTCGGGCTTGTGCGCGCAACCGCCTTCGCCGACGCAGGCGTCCCATTGTGCGAACGTGACCTCGTGCCTGCTGACCGCGAATGGCTGCGCGAACACCACCTTGCGCTGCGGGCCTTCGTCGGGGTTGCGGCCGCGCTCGCTGGTCGGCGAGCCCATCATGAACTCGCCGGCCGGCACCACCACCATCTCGGGGCAGTTGGCGCAGTCGCGAATGGCGTCCTTGGGCGCACTGCTCTCGCCGGCCCTGGCACGCTTCTGCTGCGCTTCCGTTCCAGACAACTGGATGAGAAGCAGAAGAACGAAAACTATCAAGACCCGCAAAGCCCGCTCCACTTGTGTCTGCACTGCTTGTGTCTGCACTGCTTTTGTCTGCAGCACCCCAGGATAACCCTGGAAGTGATACGAAATTGGCCGAACGGTGGCTTCGATGCATGCAAATTTTTGGTGAGTCCAATGATCTTTCACGATGTTGTGCTCGCGCAGGGGGAAAGTTCCCAAAAGTAGCGCCCGAGTCGTAAATTGATCGCCAGTGCGGGGCCGATGCCACACGGGCCGCTGGCCAATGCCATAAGGGCCGCTGGCCCAATGCCACAAGGGCCGCTGGCCAAATGCCACAAGGGCCGCTGGGAGGGAAAGGATGCGTGCTGTCGCTGTTATGTTGTTGCTCTGCGCGCTGTCGGTCGGACCGGCCGGGGGTGCGGCAAATGCAGCCGAGGTCAAGGTTCTGAGCGCCGGCGCCATGCGTGGCGTGGTCGACGCCCTGCTGCCCGCCTTCGAGAAAGCAAGCGGGCACAAGGTGGTCGTTGACAACGCCACGGCGGGCGTGCTGGCCAGGCGCATCGAGGACGGCGAGCCATTCGACGTGGCAGTGATCACCGCCGTGGTGGTTGACGGCCTGGCAGGCAAAGGCAAGCTTGCCCCCGACAGCCGCGTCCCGCTGGCCAAGGTCGGCATGGGCGTGGCCGTGAAGGTTGGCGCGCCGCTGCCGGACATCAAGACCGTCGATGCCTTGAAGCGCACCCTCCTTGCAGCCAAGTCGGTGGCCTACATCAACCCGAAGGCCGGCGGCACCAGCGGGGTGTTTTTCGAACAGATGATCGACAAGCTCGGCATCGGCAGCGAGGTGCGCGCCAAGGCCAGGCTCAAGGACGGCGGCCATGTGGCCGACCTGGTGGCGAGCGGCGAGGCGGAGGTGGGCGTGCACGTGATCAGCGAGATCGTACCGGTCAAGGGTGCAGTGCTGGTCGGTCCGTTGCCGGCCGAGGTCCAAACCACCACCATCTACGCCGGCGCCATCAGCGCAGCCACCGCCCAGGCCGAGGCCGCCAAGGCGCTGCTCCGATTCATCGCTGGTCCGGCATCCGTGCCGGTGCTCCAGGCCAAAGGCATGGAGAAGCCGTAGACGGGCACGCCTACTGCGCCGGCTCGGCGAGCAGATTGTTCAGATCAAGGCGATGGGTGCCCATGTGCAGCTGCCCATCGGCATTGACCGGCCACAGATGGCGCGGCTTGTCCCAGTACAATTCCACGCCGTTCTGATCGTAGTCGCGCAAATACAGGGCCTCACTGACGCCGTGGTCGCTGGCGCCGTCGAGTTCGATGCCGGCGGCCTGCACGCGTCGCAACGCATCGGCCAATTGCGCGCGTGTCGGGTAGAGGATCGCTGTGTGATAGAGGCCGGTGCTGCCGGGGGGCGGCGGCTTGCCGCCGAGGCTTTCCCAAGTGTTGAGGCCGATGTGGTGGTGATAGCCGCCCGCCGACAAGAAGGCGGCCTGGCTGCCATAGCGCTGCATCAACTCGAAGCCCAGGACGTCGCAATAGAACGACAGGGCCCGGTCGAGATCGGCGACCTTGAGGTGCACGTGGCCAATGCGCGTGCCGTCAGCAATCGGCTTGGTGGGGCGATGGTCGGCAAGGGCGTGCAGGCGCGGCGATGTCTGGCTCACGGCGATACTCCGGGGCGGTGCTGAGGCAGATATATGCATCTGCATCGAGCGAGCAAGCGTCTACCGCGAGTGTCGCGAGATCGTGACCTTGGCGGCAGGTGCGGTCGCGTGCCCTCCCTCTCCCCATACGCCTTGGCCATACGCCTTGGCCATACGTCTTGGCCATACGTCTTGGCCACACGTCTTGGCCACACGTCTTGGGGAGAGGACTAGAGTGAGGGTTGGCATGTGCCGTTGCCCTCTCATCCCGACCCACTCCCGGTCGATGCGGGTCGCCTTGCGGCCCTTGCAATTCTCCTCGTGCTGATACCCGCCGATGGTGCATCAGGAGAACCGGCGCGTGCACACGTGGATGGCCGGTGCAGACCAGCGCGCCGGACCCGCGGTCGCAGGGCGAGCCCGCCAGCGCGCGCTCAAGAAGGTGCGCGCTCGCTGCCTACGCCGGTTCCTTCTCGGCTTCGCGGGCGCGCTCGCGCTTCTTGCGCTCGTTGGGATCGAGCCAGCGCTTGCGCAGACGGATCGACTTCGGCGTCACTTCCACCAGCTCATCATCCTCGATATAGGACAAAGCCCGCTCTAGCGTGAGGCGCATGGGCGGCGTCAGGATCATGTTCTCGTCCTTGCCGGCGGCGCGTACGTTGGAGAGCTTTTTGCCCTGGATGATGTTGACGACCAGGTCGTTATCGCGCGTGTGCTGGCCGACGATCATGCCCTCGTACACGCGGGTCTGCGGGTCGATCATCATCGCCCCGCGATCCTGCAGGTAGAACAGCGAGTAGGCGGTGGCCTCGCCCGCCGCATTGGAGATCAGTACGCCGTTGCGGCGGCCCGCCACCTCGCCCTTGAACGGTGCGTAGGCATGAAACAGGCGGTTCATGACGGCGGTGCCGCGCGTGTCGGTCAGCAGTTCGCCCTGATAGCCGATCAGACCGCGTGTCGGCACCAGGAATACCAGGCGCTGGCGGCCGCCGCCGGAGGGGCGCATCTCGGTGAGGTCGCCGCGCCGCTCGGACAGCTTCTGCACCACAATGCCGGCGTGCTCCTCGTCGACGTCGATGATGACTTCCTCGATGGGCTCCAGCTTCTGGCGCGTGTCAGAGGCGGTACGGAACAGCACGTGCGGGCGCGAAACGGTGAGCTCGAAGCCCTCGCGGCGCATGGTCTCGATCAGGATGCCGAGCTGCAGTTCGCCCCGGCCGGCCACCTCGTAGGCGTCGCGATCGGCCGTCTCGGTGATGCGGATGGCGACGTTGCGCTCGGCCTCCTTGAGCAGGCGGTCGCGGATCACGCGGCTCTGCACCTTGTCGCCTTCCTGGCCGGCGAAAGGCCCATCGTTGATGCGGAACAGCATCGACAGGGTGGGCGGGTCGATCGGCTGGGCGGACAGCGGCGTGTCGATCTCGGGATCGCACAGCGTATCGGCGACGGTCGCCTGCGTGACGCCGGCGATGGCCACGATGTCGCCCGCCTCGGCAACGTCGAGGGCGGTGCGCTCCAGGCCGCGGAAGGCCAGCACCTTGGTGACGCGCGCCGTCTCGATCAGGCGGCCGTCACGGGCGAGCGCCTTGATGGTCTGGTTGGGGCGCACGCTGCCCGAGGTGATGCGGCCGGTAAGGATGCGGCCGAGGTAGGGGTCGGCCTCCAGCGTGGTGGCAAGCATGCGGAAGGGGCCGTCCTCGACCTTGGGCTGGGGCACGTGCTTAAGCACCAGGTCGAACAGCGGCATGAGGTCGGTCTTGGGGCCCTTGGGGTCGGCGGCCATCCAGCCATCGCGGCCCGAGCCGTAGAGGACGGGAAAGTCGAGCTGCGCGTCGGTTGCATCAAGGTTGGCGAATAGATCGAAGATCTCGTTCAGCACGGCGTCATGGCGCTCGTCCGGCCGGTCGATCTTGTTGATCGCCACGATCGGCCGCAGCCCCTGCTTCAGGGCCTTGGAGACCACGAACTTGGTCTGCGGCAGCGGCCCCTCCGACGCGTCCACCAGCACGATGGCGCCGTCCACCATGTTGAGGATGCGCTCAACCTCGCCGCCGAAGTCGGCGTGGCCGGGGGTATCGACGATGTTGATGCGCGTGCCTCGCCAATAGATCGAGGTGCACTTGGCCAGGATGGTGATGCCGCGCTCGCGCTCCAAGTCGTTGGAATCCATGGCCTGCGCCTCGACCTTCTGGTTCTCCCGGAAGGCGCCCGACTGCTTGAGCAGGGCATCGACCAAGGTCGTCTTGCCGTGGTCGACATGCGCAATGATCGCAATGTTGCGAATTCCCATTCACTGTTCCTTAGGGGCTTTTCGTGCCTTTTGGGGGCAGGGGAGCGCGGCACGCATGCTGCAGCGCACCTATTGGAGGGGCGGGTAGCATATTCCGCGCTTGCCCGCCAGCGCCCTCGATCCGCAGGACTCAAGCAACCATGCTGTCATCTTGCCTCGGCGGCCGCTGCTTATCTGGGCATCGGCAACGCAGGTTCAAGCATGTTCGAGCGTGGTAAAGACAGCAGAGCTGGCCCTGTCGATGTCGAAATCGGCCGGGCGCACACTGAACGGCAAGCTGATCGTGCCACCCGGCCGCACCCTGCCAGAGCTGCTCAACGGCACAGCCACCTTCGTCGAGTTCGTGTCGCTGGACGGCGGGCGCATGTACCTCGCCAAAGCGGCGGTGCCCAGCGTTACGCCCGCCGACATTCCGGCAGCACCCGACTTGTGGGCAGGGCCGACTGAGGGATCGAACTTCGACCCCTACAAGGTGCTGGGTATCGGCGCCGACGCCACGCGCGAGCACGCGCGGGAGGCCTACCTCAGACTCGCCAAGCCCTATCATCCCGACCGGTATGCATCAGCCGACCTGCCGAAGGAGGTGCGCGATTATCTGGCGGTGATGGTTCGCCGCATCAATGCGGCCAACGATGCTGTGCAGGCGCGCCT